>JADHED010000040.1_pt1 | contig 165741 bp, 147 predicted proteins | sample 8952041 | NCBI WGS metagenome assembly JADHED01 (sample SAMN16124423, study PRJNA663239) | bioreactor sludge metagenome | isolation source: sludge (control) | place: India:Bengaluru | collected 2018-09-08
CGTGCCAACGTTCGCTCAGAGCAGGCCGCGCGCCTCGAGCGCGGGCCGAAGCGCCGCCGGGTCGGTGAAGTGGTGGACGTCGAAACCCAGCCCGCGCGCGGTTTCGATGTTGCGGGCGCTGTCGTCCACAAAGAGGAAGTCGCCCGGCGCAAGGCCGAAGCGATCGCAACAGAGGCGGAATATCGCCGGGTCGGGCTTCATCACGCCCTCGAAGCCCGACGCCACCACCCCCGCCAGACGGTCGAATGCGGGGCTCATCGCCACCGTCGTATCGAACGTCTCGTGGCTGATGTTGGACAGGCCGAATTGCGGCACGCCCCGCGCATGCAGCGCCTCGATCGCGGCCTCGGTCTCCGGGATCGGACCCGAGAACATCTCGTCCCAGCGTTCATGCCAGGCCCGGATCTCGGCCTCGTGGTGCGGATGGAGGGCGGCCAGCGCCGCCACATTGTCGGCGAAGGTCACGCCGCAATCGGTCGGGGCGTGCCACTCCATCGTGCACACCTCGGCCAGGAACCGGTCGCACTCGACCGGATCAGGAAAGATCTTGGAATAGAGCGTGCGCGGGTTCCAACGCACGATGACATTGCCGAAGTCCCACAGCAGGACCTTCGGCATGTCCGCTTGCTCAGCCCTGCTTGGCCTTGAAGCGCGGGTCGGTCTTGTTGATGACGTAGACCCGGCCCTTGCGGCGCACGAGCTTGCAGTCGCGATGACGCGTCTTGAGCGACTTGAGCGAGCTTCTGACCTTCATGACCGTATCTTCAAGCGGGCCGCGGACGGCCGGTTGGCGAACAAGAGCGGGCGCATATACGGGGAGGCCCCGCTTGAGTCAACCGGACGGCCTGACGCCGTTGTGATTGGGTCGGCCGACGACGCGCCTTAGATTCCTTCCGATGCGTCGCAGTCTTGTCGTTCCCCTGCTCGTCCTGGCCGGATGCGCCTCCCCGCCCCGGCCGCTGCCCCAGGCCCCCGCGCCCACGGCGGTCGCCCCGGCCGCGCCCTATGCGGCCACGCCAGCGGCCCAGCCATCTATCGCCCCGCCGACGGCGTCCGGGGACATGATCTTCGACGCCTGGGCCTCCGAGTTCCAGGGACGCGCGCTGGCTGCCGGGATCGATCCGGAAGTGCTGCGCCGCGAGATGACCGGCCTCACGCCCGACCCCCGCGTCGTCGCCCTGGACAGCCGCCAGCCCGAATTCTCCAAGCCCATAGGAGACTATCTGCGCGGCGTGGTCACGGCGGACCGCCAGGCGATCGGCCAGCGCCGGGCCGCCGGCCTCGCCGAGTTCCCCGCGATCGAGGAGCGCTTCGGCGTGCCGCGCGAGGTCCTGTTGGGCGTTTGGGCCCTCGAGAGCGGCTTTGGCAGCCTGCAGGGCGACAGCGACGTCCTACGGTCGCTGGCGACCCTGGCCGCCCAAGGCCGCCGTCGAGCCTGGGCCGAGGGCGAAATGATCGCCGCCCTGCGGATCATCCAGACGGGCGAGCACTCACGCGCGCGCCTTCGCGGGAGCTGGGCCGGCGCCATGGGCCAGACCCAGTTCATCCCATCCACCTTCCTCTCGACGGCGGTCGACCAGGACGGCGACGGGCGGCGCGACATCTGGGGCTCTGCGCCCGACGCCCTGGCCTCGGCGGCCAACCTGCTGGCCAAGGCGGGCTGGGTGCGCGGCCAGAGCTGGGCGCGGGAGGTGACCGTGCCACCCGGCTTCGACTTCAGCCTTACAGAAGGCCCGCGCGAGACGCCCGCCTGGTGGGCGGAGAAGGGCGTGCGGCCTGCCGACGGCCAGCCGTGGACCGCCGCCGACGGCGAGGCCCTGGCGCAGTTCGCCGCGCCAGCCGGGGCTGGCGGGCCGCTGTTCCTGCTGTTCCCCAACCACTTCGCCATCCGCCAGTACAACAACAGCGTGGCCTATGCGCTGGGCGTCGGGCTGCTGGCCGACCGCATCGCGGGGCGCCCGCCGCTGTCGAAGCCCTGGCCGGTCGAGACGCCGCTGTCGCTGGTTGACCGCATGACCGCCCAGCGCGCGCTGGCGGCGTTGGGCTTCGACCCGGGAGCGCCCGATGGCGTCGTCGGCATGGGCACCCGCAAGGCGCTGCGCGAATGGCAGAAGGCCCGAGGGCTGACGGCGGACGGCTACCTGTCGCAGGACATGGTGCGACGTCTCAAGGCCGAGGCCGACGCCGCTCCCACGCCGACGCCCACGCCCGCGACCTAGGCCGTACCGCCCTCGTCGCTCTTCTCGATGGTCGCCATGGCCGTGGCCTCGGGGGTCGCCGGCTTGGGGTCGGCGTTCTTCAGGGCGACGTTCCGGAACGCATAGACCAGCAGCCAGCCCATCAGCGCAGTGTTCAGCAGGAACGGCAGCGGGCCGTAGTGCTGGTAGAGGAAGACGAACGCCGGCGCGAAGACCACGTTGATCCCGTTCACCGCGGCGATCGCCCCGGCCACCCGGGCCTGCTCGTCGATGCCGACGGCGATGGATGACCCCGCGGTGAAGCCGGGCCGGGCGAAGCCGAAGCCGAGGCTCGACAGCGCGTAGCCGGTCACCACCACGTAGAAGCCGATGTCGTCGCCCGGCGCGAAGGCGACGATCAGGTTGCCCGCCGCGGCGATGGCCACACCCCAGCGCAGGAGCTGGCGCGGGGTCATCTCGAACATCCTGATCAGGCCCCATTGCGCCAACAAGCCCGCGACCGCGCCGAACATCATCGCCACGGCGATGTAGAACTGGGCCTCGGCCGGCGACTTCCCCAGCTTGTCGATGATCAGGAAGCCGAGAGTCTGGGCCTGGGCGGTCTGGCAGGTGGCGACGATGAAGCCATAGACCAGGAATGGCGTGATGCGCGGGTCGCGCCACATGGGCCGCTCCTTGGCCGCGCCGCCGACCACGGGCCTGCGGGGCCGCTGTGCTTCGGCGGCCACCGGGCGGTCCGGCAGGTAGCGCCAGACCACGAACAGCATGGCCATGGCGATCAGGGCGAAGGAGAACAGCGGCCCCGCCAGGCCGACCACCGGGAAGATGAAGAGCGGCGCCAGGAAGGGGCCGATCACGGTGCCCATGCCGAACGCCCCGGCCAGGCTGGCCATCGCCTGGGTGCGCCCTTCGGGCGGCGTCCGCTCGGCCACATAGGCCTGGGTCGCCGGATTGCTGGCCGCGCCGAACAGGCCGAACAGCGCCCGGGCCAGCAGGAACAGGATGAAGATCACCATCGGCGCGGCCAGGTGATGGAGACCGGCGCTGACCACGACGCCGCACAGCGCCATCGAGACCATGAAGCCCGACAGGCCCAGCATCATCAGAGGCTTACGCCCCCGCCGGTCGGACGCCCGCGCCCACCCGGGGGAAGAGGCCGCCCATAGGAGCGCCGACAGCGAGAAGATCGCCGACACCATCGGGTCGGGGATGCCGATCGAGCGGCCGATGGCCGGCAGCACCGAGATCAGGCCGGTGTTGCCCATGGCCGTGGCCATGGAGACGGCGAAGATGATCGCGAAGGACCGCCGGGGCAGCGCGCCGGCCTCGGGATTGGCCATGGCTTCCGCTTAAGGGCGTTCCACCAGAACGGCAATTGCGCCGCAGCGCCGCGAACACCGAGAGTTAAGCATTAACGGCCATGCTCCGCCCGCGTCCCCGGGGGAATCCATGTTCCAGATTATCGGTCTCGTGCTGCTGTTCGGCCTCGTGTTCGGCAGCTACATCATGTCCGGCGGGAACATGGGCGTGATCCTGCACGCCGCGCCACACGAGATGATGGCGATCGGCGGCGCGGGCGTGGCCAGCTTCCTGATCGCCAACTCGATGCCGACCATCAAGGGTGTCGGCGGCGGTATGGGCAAGGTCTTCGGCGGGCCCAAGTGGAAGGCGTCGGACTATCGCGACCTGCTCTCGCTGCTGTTCCTGCTGACCAAGACGATGAAGTCCAAGGGCGTCATCGCGCTGGAAAGCCACATCGAGAACCCCAAGGAATCCACCATCTTCACCCGCTTCCCCAAGGTGATGAAGGATCACTTCGCCATCGACTTCATCTGCGACACCCTGCGGATGATGACCATGAACCTCGAAGACCCGCACCAGGTCGAGGACGCCATGGAGAAGCAGCTCGAGAAGCACCACCACGAAGCGCTCGCGCCGAGCCACGCGGTGCAGAACCTCGCCGACGCGCTGCCCGCGCTTGGCATCGTCGCCGCCGTGCTGGGCGTCATCAAGACCATGGGCGCCATCACCGAGCCGCCGGAAGTGCTGGGCGAGATGATCGGCGGCGCCCTCGTCGGCACCTTCCTCGGCGTGTTCCTGGCCTATGGCATCGTCGCGCCCATGGCGACGCGCATGAAGGAAGTGGTCGAGGAGGAAGGCGCCTTCTACCGCATCATCCAGGCCGTTCTGGTCGCGCACCTGCACGGCAACGCCGCCCAGATCTCGGTCGAGATCGGCCGTGGCAACGTCCCGTCGGGCGCCCAGCCGAGCTTCCTGGAGCTGGAAGAAGCGCTCTCGAGCATGCCGGCCGAGGGCTGAGCCTCGTCGCGTCGCGCGCGGGGCAAAAAGTGATCACAAGTCCGTGAGTTTTGGCCTTGTCATCACGGCCCCGTGAGGCGTATCACTGCCGTTGCGTCGGGGGGAGGTATTCCATCCTGATCGGCGGGAATGCTCGACCGGCGCCTGACACACCGACAAGAGGATCAGGAACATGACCAAGCAAATGCTCATCGCCGCCGCCGCGATGCTCGCCCTCGCCGCCTGCCAGAAGAAGGAAGAGGCCCCGGCTGAAGCTCCGGCCGCTGAAGCCGCCGCTCCGGCCGCTGAAGCCGCTGCCCCGGCCGCCCCGGCTGCCGACGCCGCTGCCGCTCCGGCCGCCGACGCCGCTGCCGCCCCGGCCGCCGACGCTGCTGCCGCTCCGGCCGCTGCTCCGGCTCCGGAAGCGAAGTAAGCGCTTCTACGCGGACACGCGTTACGGAAGGGCCGCCCTCGGGCGGCCCTTCTTCGTTTTGGGACACCCTATGAGCGCGGAGAGCCCGCTTTCCTGGACCGAGGACGGCCAGCCCCGCTCGCGCCTGTTCGGCGACGTCTACTTCTCGGCCGAGGACGGCCTGGCCGAGACCCGCGCCGTCTTCCTGCAAGGCTGCGGCCTGCCTGACGCCTGGACCGGCCGCCGACGGTTCGTGGTCGGAGAGCTCGGGTTCGGCACCGGCCTCAACATCGCCGCCCTGCTACAGCTGTGGCAGTCCACTCGGCCGACCCATGGCCACCTCCACATCTTCTCGATCGAGGCCTTCCCGATTGCTGCCGACGAGGCGGCGCGCGCCCTTGGCCGCTGGCCTGAGCTCGCCGACGTGGCCGGACTGCTCGCCGCGCGCTGGCCGGGCCGGGCCAGGGGCCGCCACCGGGTCGACCTGCCCGAGCTGGCCGCGACCCTGGACCTTGCCGTGATGGACGCGACCGAGGCGCTGGCCGGCTGGCAGGGCCGCGCCGACGCCTGGTTCCTCGACGGCTTCTCGCCCGCCCTTAACCCGCAGATGTGGAGCGACGAAGTCCTCGGCCTGGTCGCCGCGCGCTCGGCCCCGGGCGCTCGCGCCGCCACCTTCACGGTCGCCGGCCACGTGCGCCGCGGACTGGCCGCCGCCGGCTTCGCCGTGGACAAGCGGCCCGGCTTCGGCCGCAAGCGCGAGCGGCTCGAGGCCCGCCTGCCCGGCGCGCCCGTCGACCCGTCCACGCCGCGCGTGGCCATCATCGGCGCCGGGATCGCCGGGGCCTCCGCCGCCCGCGCCGTCAGGGCGCTGGGAGGAGAGGCCGTCATCGTGGAAACCCTCGCTCCGGGGGCCGGCGGATCCGGGAATCCTGCAGGGCTCGTCACCCCACGGCTCGACGCGGGACTCGGGGAAGCGTCCCGGCTGTTCGCCCAGGCTTTCGACCGCGCCGTTCGCCTCTACGCCGGCGTCCCGGACGCCGTGTTGGCCACAGGCGTCCTGCAACTGGCGGCCGGGGCGCGTGACGAGGATCGCTTCGCCCGTATCGCCTGGACCACCGACGGCGCCACGATCCCGGCGGCGGCCTGGGGCGGCTATGCCCTGCCGACCGGCTACGGCGTGCTGTTCGGCGCGACGCACGACCGCGACGAGACGTCGACCGACGTGCGGGATAGCGACCACCGCCGCAACCACGAAACCCTGGCGGCGGCCTTGCCGGGCCTGGCGGCGGGGATCGCCGAGAGCCCCCTGGAGGGGCGCGCCGCCATCCGCGCCGTGACGCCCGACCGCCTGCCCGTGGCCGGGCGCGTCGCCGAGCGCCTGATCGTGCTGGCCGGATTCGGCTCGCGGGGGCTGTCGCTGGCGCCGCTGCTCGCGGAGCACGTGGCTGCCCTGGCGCTGGGCGCGCCCTCTCCGATCTCGGCCGGCGCAGCCGAGCTGGTCTCCCCCCAAAGGTTCGCGCGCCGCGCCGCCCGGCGAGGCCACTACTAAGTCGCGGGGCTGCGCGTATATTGGGGCCGGGGGGTCCTGGGGCCCAAGGATCTGTAGTTATGAAACCGAACCTCATCCTCAGCCTCACAGCCGCCAGTCTCGTGGCGCTCGCCGCGACTCCCGCCCTCGCCAAGAGCCCGCTGGAGCCCGGGAAGACCCCGCGCCAGTGCTTCTGGACGCAGCGGGTGACCAACTTCGCCTCCAGCGACGAGCGGATCGTCAACGTCCGCGTCGGCGTGAAGGAGGTGTGGCAGCTGGAGATGTTGGGCCGGTGCCACGACGTGGACTGGACGACCCAGATCGCTCTGCGCTCGCGCGGCAGCTCGCACATCTGCAGCGGCCTGGACGCCGAGGTGATCGCCCCCAGCCCGATCGGCCCACAGCGCTGTGCGGTGAAATCGGTCCGCAAGCTGACCGAGGCCGAGATCAAGGCCCTGCCGAAACGCGCCCGTCCCTGATCCCCCAGGCCCCGACGGAAAAAGGGGCGCCGGTCACCCGGCGCCCCTCCCCCAGTCGCGGTCGTAATGGCGATCAGAAGGTCTTCTTCACGCCGATCTCGATCACCCGGCCCAGCGGGTTACCCGAGGTGTAGTCGTAGTTGTACTGGCTGGGCACGTACGGCGGGTCCTTGTCGAAGAGGTTCTGGACGCTTGCCGTGATCACGGTGTCCCAGGGCGCTTCCCACCGCACGATCAGGTCGTGCTGCCAGAAGTCCTTACCCTTTCCGACCGGCACGAGGTCGCGGCCGGCGCACGAGGTCGAGGCCCCGGCGCAGCCCGCCGCCGTGGTGGTCGCGCCGGCGTTCGGCACGGTCACGAACAGCGGCGAGCCGAAGGCCGGCGAGGTGCCCTCCGCGAAGCGGGTCTGCCAGCGGACCGACAGCGGCCCCTTCACGAACGCGGCGAAGGCGTTGGCCTTCAGTTCCGGATACGAGAAGAAGTCGTTGATCAGGTCCGACAGGCCCGCGCGATCCTCGGCCGGCGAGATCGGGATGTCGGCGCCCAGCATCGACACCGAGCCGCGCTTGTACTCGATCAGGTAGGTGGCCTCGCCGCCCACAGCCCAATGGCCGTCGAACCAGCCGTCCCAGTCGTACTGGGCGCGGAACTCGAGGCCGGAGGTGTCGGTGGTCGGGCCGTTGATCACGAAGCTACGGAGACGCGCCACGTTGCCCGCGCCACAGGCGCCCGCGAAGGTGAAGCGCGCCTGCAATGCCGCGAAGGCCGCGTTGCCGCAGTTGGCGCTGGAGCCGCCGGGGAACATCGTGGCGTAGAGGCGGGCGCCGCTCTCCTCGATGATCTCCTTCTTGAACTTGAAGTTGAAGTAATCGACCGTCGCCGAGAAGCCGCCGATTTCGACGATGGCGCCGAGGTTGAACGTGTCGGCCTTCTCGGGCTTCAGGTCGGGATTCCCGCAGCTCTGGAACGCGCGATAGGCGCTGCCCAGCACGCGCACGCCGTTGTTGCAGTTGGTGCCGACGAGGCCCGGGCCGGGGGCGCGGAAGGTGGTGCTGGCCGTGCCGCGGAGCGCGAGCCAGTCGACCACCTGCCACTTCACCGCGACCTTCGGGTTGGTCGTGGACCCGATCTCGCCCTGGTAGGCCTCATGCCGGATGGCGAAGTTGACGTTCACCGCGTCCGTCACGGGGAACTGCAATTCGGCGAAGACCGCCTTCACATTGGCGTCGTCGTCCCGATCGGTGTTCGAGCCGAAGAACTGCAGCGGGCCGCTTTCGTCGGCGCACGACGCGCGGTCCGGGCACGGGTTTTCGTCAGAGTTGAACAGCGCCCCGTACTTCCGGACTTCCTGCGTGTAGCGGTACTGGGCGCCCACGGCCCAAGCCACCGCCCCGCCGCGAAGCTGGATGCCGCTCTCGCCCGAAAGGACCGCGTCGGCCACCAACAGCTTGTTCGTCAGGACGTTCGTGTAGTTGCCGTAGAGCCAGGCGACCACCTGCGGGTCGTTGGCGACGCCCGAGTTGAAGAAGGGGTTCGCCGCCCCGTTCACGGCGCTGGTCGCGATGCCGTTGGTGAACGGGTTGAAGTAGTAGCAGCCGAGCGCGGCGTTGCCGGCGCCGGTCGTGAAGTTGGCGGTTTCGGCAGCCGTGCAGCCGCCCGGATCGTCGGCCTTGGCGCCGAAGCCTCGCAGCGCCAGCTGGATGTTGCGGACCAGCAGGTCATTGGAATTCGCGGTGTTCTTCTGCTCCATGTAGGTCAGGGAGGTGTCGTAGTTGATGTTCCCGAACACCTTGCCCTTGAAGCCGCCGGAGATCCGGAAGCCGTCGTTCTGGATCGACTGATGGTCGGCCTTGTCCGGGTTCAGCGGATGCCCGGCGAAGGCGATGGCGCGCCAGCCGAGCTGGACGATGTCGACGCCGCGCGCGCCCAGCGGCGCGCCCGGCTGGGCGCCGACCGTGCTGTTCGCCGTGGCCCGGATCGCCGCGCACTGCGTCGCCGTGAGCGGCGCGGCGCACGAATTGAGCAACGCCACCAGACCGGGGTGGTTGGCCGGGATGTTGAACGGCACCGAGGAGTTCGGTCCGCTCGGCGCCGTGGGCGAGAATGAGGTGCCGCCCACCGAGACCGGAGACGGATACTGGGCCGTCAGGTTGGCCGGCGAAATCCGTTGCACGGGCGTGTCGTTCTTGGTCCAGGCGACTTCGCCATGGAACGACATGTTCTCCGAAAGGTCGAAGTTGACCTCGCCGTAGAGCTGGTAGTGATCCTCCTCGTTCACCAGGTCGTTGAAGTTCGAGAACTGGAACCGGCAGGTGGAATTGCTGGCGGCGGGGTTCTGGGCGCTGACGGGCACGGCCACCGTCGCGGTGGCGCCCTGGCCCAGCGTTCCGTTCAGCGGATTCTGGTAGGTCACGTTGTTGGTGAGGGTGCCCCCCAGTTCCTCGCAGCCGTTGTCGCGGAAGAGGTTGGCCCCCGCGAGGAACAGGCCGGGGTTCGAGGCGCCCGTCCATCCACCCGCTCCGGCATAGCCGCCGAAGTCGAAGCTGCGGACCGCCCAGTCGCGATCATGGATGTCGAGTCGCGAGCGATGCCGGTAGCCCGCGGTCATCAGGACATTGCCGTTGTCGAACTGCTTGCCCCAGGCGGCGTCCAGCCGGTAGTCGCCCTTCGACCCATCGATGAACGAGTATTCCGTGTCCAGCTCGAGAGAGTTGAGGTCCTTGCGGGTGATGAAGTTGACCACCCCGCCGATGGCGTCCGAGCCGTAGGTCGCCGCCGCACCGTCCTTCAGGATCTCGATCCGGCCGATCGCGGCCGTCGGGATGAAGTTGAGGTTAGCACCACCGCCCTGGAAGGCCGCCACGGGGCTGTCGGCCAGACGCCGGCCGTTCATCAGCGTCAGGGTGCGCGCCGCCCCGAAGCCGCGCAGGTTGATCGTCGCCGTACCGGCGCCGCCGTTGTAGCGGTTGCTCTCCCCGAGGGCCGATTGCGAGGACGTGACGTTCTTGACCAGCTGCACGACCGTCGGGGAGCCCTGCTCCTCCAGGTCCTGTGCGCTGAGCACGTCCACCGGGAGGGCGGCGTCCTCGGGCGTACCGGCGATGAACGAGCCGGTTACGACCACTTCTTCGATCTCGTTGGTGGTCGTGGCCTGGGACTGTGCGGCGGCCGGCGCCGCCATACCCACCGCCAGGGCGACAGCCATGGCAGATCCGCTGCAGAAATACCTGCGTTTCGTCATCAATATTTCCTCCCGCAGGGGCCGTCCGCCTCTGACGGGCGGAAATTCGGTCACCCCTGACGAACCGATGATCCGCAGAAAAACCGGTTTGCGCCAGCGAAATAACGCTACGGCAGGCGTACCGGAGTTCGGAATCGTACCGGATGTAGGATTTTGCCCACACCAGGCGAGCGCAAAGAAAAACGCCGCCGGGAAGGTCCCGGCGGCGTCATCAGGTCGATATTGGCGATGCGGATCAGAACTTCTTCCGCACACCAACCTTGAAGGTGCGGCCGTAGGGGTTGCCGATGAAGGGGTCGTAGCCCGCTTCCAGGCGCGCCGCGGACGGATCGCGATCGAAGATGTTGAACACCGAGGCCGTGACCGTGGTGTCCCAGGGCAGCTGCAGGCGATAGGTCAGGTCGAAGGTGTAGAACTCCTTCACCTTCAGGCCGATCGTCGTCAGCTGGCAGTTCGTGGCCGTACCCGCCTGAGCGTTGGCCACGTTGCAGTTCGTCGAGGATCCGGTCTGGACCGTGGTCGGGCCGCGGTTGTCGGTGGCGCCGCCCACATAGGTCATGTCCAGGCGCAGGTTGTGGTCGCCGCGGGCGTATTCCGCATAGGCGGCGCCGCGCAGCTTCGAGACCGTCCCCGGGAAGCGGTCGTAGTTCGTGAATCCCAGGGCGCTGTAGGCCGAGGACACGAACACGCCGTTCAGCTGGAACTCGCCGATGTCGTACTTCACGAGCCGGCTGAACGAGACGCCGAGGGTGACGTCGCCGCCCATCACGTCGTTCATCTTGTAATCGACGCTGCCGTCGATGCCGGTCACCTTCAGGCGCGGACCGTTCACGGTGTCCGAACGGACCCGCTGGATGTCGTTGCCGATCGTCACGCCCTGAACGCAGGCGTTGTTGTTGTTGAAGGTGATGAGGTCGCGCAGCCCGCTGGAGCAGTTGACGAGCTGGGTGCCGTTGCCGACGCCGCCGACCGCCGTGGCCACGATCTGGGCCGGCACCTGGGTGATCTGGTCTTCGATGTTGAAGTGCCAGTAGTCACCGATGATGCGCAGCCCGCCAGCCTGGAAGATGGCGCCCACGTTGTAGGTGAACGCCTTCTCCGGACCCACGGCGGGGTTGCCCGTGAAGTCGACCGATTTGAAGCTGTTGCCCGCAGCCTGGATGCCGCTGAGGCCCGTCACGGCGCCGGCGGACCGGTTCGACGGCGTCGGGCCGCGGAAGGTGGTGCCGACCGAGCCGCGCAGGGCGAAGGCGTCGGTGAGCTGCCACTTCAGGGCCAGCTTCGGATTCGTCGTGGCGCCGGTCAGGCCGCCGTAGTCCTCGTACCGGATCGCGGCCTGGGCGTTGATCTTGTCGGTGATCGGCAGGTTCGTTTCAGCGAAGATCGCGTAGACCGAGTCCTCGAGCTGCGAGGGCACGCCCTGGCCGAGGAAGATGTACGGACCGGTCGCCAGGGCGCAGGTCGTGACGCCCGGCACGGGGCAGGGGGTGACCCGCACGTCCTGGAACGGACTGCGGTACTCCACCGAGGACTCCTGCGTCCGGTACTGACCGCCGGCCGCCCAGCCGATGGCCCCGCCCGGCAGCTCGATCGGCAGTTCGCCGTTGAACACCAGGTCGACCACGAAGAGGTCTTGGGTGTTCTTGGTCTCGGAGCCGCGTTCGAACAGGTAGTCCAGCAGTTCGACGCTGTTGGCGTTCGCCGGGATGAAGCCGGGGTTGGACGCGCCGATCGCGGGATTGCCGGCATAGCCGTTCGAGAACGGGTTGAAGTAGAGGCATCCGTTCTGGCCGGGCGTGTTGGTGCGGCAGTTGAAGCCGCCCAGGCCGTTCAGCGCCCGCTGCAGGCGGTCGATGAAGAGGTCCGGGGTGTGCTGGCGGTTTTCGGTCTTGGAATAGGTGACGCCGAGATCGTAGCCGATGCCGCCGAACGGGACCTTGCCAGTCAACGCGGCCGAAACGCGATAGAGCTCGTAGTTGCGGTAGCCGACTTGGCCGCCGTTGTCATAGAGCGGGTTGCCGCCAGCGCCGAGCGGACGGAACAGGGTCAGCGAAATGCGGCTGGTGGCCGCGATCTGCGCCGCCGAGAGGCCCGCCTGCTGCAGCGCCGCGAGGGCGCCGGGGTTGCTGATCGGCGTCGAGAACACGCCCACGCTGCCCGGGCCGTTGGGTCCCTGGATCGGCGGGAAGGCGGGCGAGAACCGCATCTGCGGGATATCGGTCTTGGCCCAGTAGGCCTCGACGTGGAACTTGGTGTCCTCGTTCAGGTCGACGTCGGCCGAACCGAAGACGTGATAGCGGTTCTCGTCCTCGATCAGGTTGTCGAACGGAATGTAGGTGAAGTAGCAGGCCGGGGTCGCGCCGGTGAATCCGACGAAGCCGCCGACGGCGGCGCAGTTCGGATCCCGCGTCACCCCTGCGGTGGGCGTGCCGGCGGCGCTGAGCGGCAGGAACGACGGGGGCTGGCCCAGCACCGACCAGCCGGACGGGTTCGTCAGGTAGGGCAGGTACGACCAATCGCGGTCGGTGGTCTTCAGCTCGGAACGATGCTGGTAACCGGCGGAGAACAGGATGTCGGCGTTGTCGTACGACTTCCCGTAGACGGCGTTCAGCGTGTAGTCGCCCTTCGAGCCGTCCACCAGGCGGTAGTCGCCGCTGACTTCCAGGCCGTCGAAGTTCTTGCGGGTGATGAAGTTCACGACCCCGGCGATGGCGTCGGAGCCATAGGTGGCGGCCGCGCCGTCCTTCAGCACCTCGACCCGGCCGATGGCCGAGACCGGCAGCAGGTTGGTGTCGACGCCGCCCGTGCCTGCGCCGGCGGAGACCGTCACCCGCCGGCCGTTGACCAGCACGAGGGTCCGCTGGCTGCCGATGCTGCGCAGGTTGATCGTGCCGGCGCCGACCTGGCCCTGGGCCGCGGTCGAGAACTGGTTGGTGTCGCCGAGCACCGGCCCGCTGACCGGCAGGCTCTTGATGAGTTCGATGGTGTTGGGCGAGCCGCGGCGTTGCAGCTCATCGGTGCCAATCACCTCGACCGGCAGGGCCGCGTCCTCGGGGGTGCCGCGGATGAACGAGCCGGTGACGACCACTTCCTCGACGACCGAGGCGTCCTGGGCGGCGGCCGGCGCGGCCAGGCCCAGGGCGAAGGCGACGGCCACGAGGGAGCCGCCGCAGTACAGACTGCGTGTGTTCATGGATGATGTTCCTTCCCCTCCCGCGGCCACGGCCCGCATCTAACTGCGCGGGTCCGCTCCCGGGATCGCGGCTATGATCCATCGGTCTGTCAAAAAAAGATACCGGCGTTTGGAAAAACACCGGTGTTTCAAAAGTGCGGAATCCCTGACGCTGTAAGCGAAAGCGCCGCCGGCAAGCCGGCGGCGCTCCGTGACTTCGCGCGTGAGTTGAGTATCAGAAGCGCTTCTTGACGCTCACCTTGAACGTCCGGCCGAGGGCGCTGCCCGTGAACGGATCGTAGTTGAGGTCGAGGCGAGCGAACGAGGGATCCTCATCGAAGAGGTTGTCCACCGAGAGCGTCGCCGTGGTGTCCCAGGGCAGTTCGACCCGATAGTCGAGCTCGGCCAACACCTTGGACTTGATGGTCTGGCCCTTGGTGACGACCTGACCACTCACCGCATTCGGCGCAAGGATCGAGGTTCGCTGGTCCTTGTAGGAGTCGATGTAGTTCAGGGTGAAGCGCAGGTTGTGCCGCCCGCGCGAGTACTCGACGTAGGCCGACCCCTTCCACTCGGGTAGCGAGGTCGCCGAGAGCTGATAGTTGAGGAAGCCGGCCGCATCGTAGGCGCGCTCGACGGCTACGCCCTCCACCTCGAAGGCGCCGATCTTGTACTCGAGGGTGTAGGTCGCGGAGCCGCCGACCCGCACCTGGCCGCCCATCACGTCGCCGAAGTCGTAGTTGGCGAGGATGTCGATGCCCGAGGTCTTCACGCTGGGGCCATTGACCACCTGCGTCCGGACCCGCGCGATGTTGGCCGTCGAACAGGCGCCCTGGAAGGTGAACCGCGACTTCAGCCCGGCGAACGCGGCGCTATTGCAGGGATGGGCCGCATCCGTCAGCGCCACGCCGGTCGGGAACATGGTGTTGACGATCGAGCCCGACGGCTCGCCCACGATCGGGTTGCTGAAGTCGAACCGCCAGTAGTCGACGGTCGCCTTGAAGCTGCCGACGTTGATGATCGCGCCGACCGTGTAGGTATCGGCGGTCTCGGCGTCGAGGTTCGGATTGCCGAAGAAGTCGATCGCCCGGAACGAGCCGGCGATGAAGCTGAGGCCGGTGACGCTGGAGTTGGTGAGCGAAGTCAGCGGCGGCCCGCGGAAGGTGCTGCCGAGGGAGCCGCGCAGCGCCAGCCAGTCGGTGACCTGCCAGCGGGCGGTGGCCTTGTAGTTCGTCGTCGAGCCAACGGCCTCGTAGTCCTCGTAGCGGACCGCGAGCTGGAGCTGGATATCGTCGGTGATCGGCACCGCAAGTTCGGCGAAGCCGGCCCAGACGTTGCGGCTCAGCTCCTGCTCTTCGCCGGTGCCCAGGAAGACGAGCGGGCCATTGCGCACCGTGCAGGTCGTGGTTCCCGTGACCGGCGTGTCGATGCAGGGATTCACATTGATGTCGTTGAGCCCACTGTACTGCGAGTCGAACATGTCGCGCCGGAACTGCATTCCGGCCGCCCAGGCGATGTTCCCGCCGCCGAGGGCGATGCCGGTCTCTCCGTTGAGCACCGCGTCGGCGACCACGAGCCGGGCCGTCTGCTTGGTCGCCACCTGCGGGAAGAACCAGCGGATCAGGTCGGGATTGTTCGTCAGGGCCGAGTTGAACCCGGGATTGGTCTGGCCGGTGATCTGGTTGGACTGCACCGCATTCGAGAACGGGTTGAAGAAGTAGCAGCCAAGGGCGTTGTTGCCGGCGTTGGTGGTGAAGTTGGCCGTCTCGCCGGCCGTACAGCCGCCTGCGGGATCCGACGCCAGGCTGCCGAAGCCGCGCATGGCCAACTGCAGTCGCGAGACAACGGTGTCGTAGCCCGTACGGCGGGCCACTTCCTGGCCGTAGGTCAGGGCGACGTCATAGCCGATGCCCATGAACCCGAGCTCGCCCTTCAGCCCGCCCGAGACCCGATAGGCCTCGTATTGGCGCAGGCCCTCGGATGAGCCCTCGTTCTGCGGGCCGAAGATCGGGTTGCCGCCGAAGGAGATCGGACGATAGAGCACGCCGGGGATGTGGACGCCCTGCGCCGTGGCCGGGATCGCGCCGGGGTTGGCGGCCTGGTAGGCGGCAAAACCCGGATTGTTCGACGGCACGAACCAGCCCAGCAGCACCGCCGGCGTCAGCGACCCAACGGTCGGGTTGGTCGTGGCGGTCGGCGTCTGTAGCGAGAGATAGGACGGCGAGGTCTTCCAGTTGGGCATGTCGGTCTTGGCCCACAGCGCCTCGACGTGGAAGCTGTTGTTCTCGTCCAGGTCGAAGTTGGCTTCGCCGTAGATCTGGTAGCGGTTCTCGCTCTCGATGAGGTTGTCGTAGTCGGTGTAGTGGAAGCGGCACGACTGGATGGCGCCAGACACGGGGATGCCGCCGAGAGCCGAGCAGCCCACGTCGACCAGGCCGAGCACGCCCGGTGTCGCCGTGCCGGTTGGCACCCAGGCCCCTGCGGCGGTGCGGGTGATCGGCACATAGCCTGTGACCGAGCTGCCGCCCGACCAGCCGCCCTCTGGGTTTTCCGTGAAGGGCCGCGAGGCCCAGCTGCGGTCCGTCACCTTGAGCTCGGACCGGTGCTGCCAGCCGGCGCTGAGCAGGATGTTGCCGTTGTCGAACGTCTTACCCCAGAGGGCCGACGTATCGTAGTTGCCCTTGGATCCGTCGATGAGCGTGTAGCTGCCGCCCAGCTCGAGGCCGTCGAAGTTCGTGCGGGTGATGAAGTTGACGACCCCGCCGATGGCGTCCGAGCCGTAGACCGCCGCCGCGCCCTCCTTGAGGATCTCGACCCGGCCAATCGCGGCCTGCGGTAGGGTGTTGGTATCGACGATCCCGGCGCCGGCCTGGCCGAACGGGTTGGGCGACATCCGCCGACCGTTCAGCAGCACCAGAGTCCGGGCGGCGCCGAGGCCGCGCAGGTTGATCGAGCCCGAACCTTCCGAGCCCTGGGCGCGCGTGTCGAACTGGTTGGTGTCGCCCAGCACGCCGCTTGAGACCGACAGGTTCTTGATCATCTCCAGGGTCGATGGCGCGCCCTGCTTTTCCAGCTCTTCCTGGCTGATCACGTCGACGGGCAGGGCCGCGTCCTCGGGGGTGCCCCGGATGAACGAGCCCGTGACCACCACTTCGCTGATTTCAGTGGGCCCTGCCTGGTTGGCCGCCTGGGCCGATTGCGCGTGAGCCTGCGTGGCCGCCCCGCACGCCATCATCGCGGCCAAGGCCGACGCGCTGCAGAAGAACCTGCCTTTTCTCATCACTTTCCTCCCCTCGGCAACCTCTGTGGTGGGCCAGCCTGAGTACGGGGATAAGAAAATGATTATTGCAGCGCCGCCACACAAATTACGCCGTTCGCACAACGATGCCCTTCGAAAGCGTCTCCAGCGCAACACATTGTGCCGTAAGGGAATATTGGCATCTCGTCGTTCGTTGAAGGTGACGCTCGCGTCACTTTCGACGCACGTATCGCGACGCCGCCGAAACGGGGCCGCGCCTTGGGCGCGAATCCAGTTGCGCCCACGCGACGGGCGCCTTCACTTTGCGCGTTCGCAGACTCCCGTTCGGGCCGTCGGGCGTCTGATGACGAGCATGCTGGGGGATTTCATGGACTTGCGGTGGCAGGTTTCGGTGCAGGGCGGCCGGGTCATCGGCACGCCTGCCGGTCGCGTCGACGAGACGACGTGGGAGGTCTTCACCGGCCACCTGACGGCGGCCGTGCGCGAGGCGGCGGCGGCCGGCACGGCGCTCGTCGTCGACCTGTCGGGCCTCGACTACATGTCCTCGCGCGGCCTGCGCGCCCTCACCATCGCCCGCCGCGAGGCTGGCGAGGCGGTCCCGATCACCCTGGCGGCGCCCAACGAGCGGATGCGGGAGATCCTCGCCATCAGCCGCTACGACAAGCTGTTCAAGATCGCCGACAGCGTCGAATCCGACGCCTGATCGCACGCGGAGGGGGTCGATGCTCGTACGCTTCTGGGGCACGCGCGGGTCGCTGCCGGTCGCACGCCCGGCGCTGGCCGTCCAAGGCAAGATCGCGCGTGCGCTGGTCGCCGCCAGCGGCCGCAAGTTCAACGACGAGCTCGAGGCCCACGCCTGGGCCCGCAACAACCTGCCGTTCCACACCTATGGCTCGTACGGCGGCGCCAGCTCCTGCGTCGAGATCGAGGGCGCCGACGGCGCCTTCGTGGTCTGCGACATGGGCTCGGGGCTGCGGGAGTTCGGCATCGACGCCGCCCGGCGCTGCGCCGAGGGACACCCGCGGGTCTATCACTTCTTCATGTCCCACCTGCACTGGGACCACATCATGGGCTTCCCGTTCTTCGGGCCCGCCTTCGATCCCGGCGCCGAGATCATCGTCCATTCCGGCCACCCAGACGCCGAACAGGCCCTGCGCCGCCAGCAGGAGGAGATCTCGTTCCCGGTCCCGTTCGACTGGCTGCGAGCGCGGTTCACCTTCATCACCCACGCGCCCGGAGACACGTTCGAGGCCGCGGGCCTGACGGTCAGCATCACGGGCCAACACCACTCGCACGAATCCTTCGGCTATCGGTTCGAACGAAATGGGCGGTCGGTGATCTACTCCACCGACTCCGAGCACAAGCTCGACAACATGGAGTCCGAAAAGGCCTTCGAGGCCTTCTTCCGAAACGGCGACCTCGTGATCTGCGACACGATGTATTCGCTGGGCGATACGGTCAGCCTCAAGCAGGACTGGGGGCACTCGTCCAACGTCGTGGCCATCGACCTGTGCCACGCCGCCCACGCCAAACGACTGGCGCTGTTCCATCACGAGCCGACCTATTCGGACCGGGACATCCAGCACATGCACGCCGAGTCCATCCGCTACGAGGAGCTGGTGCGCGCCGATCGGCCGCCGCTGGAGGTGATCTGCGCCTATGACGGACTCGAGGTCAGGGTCTGACGCCCGCGGTCCGGCCGGACTGGGCGCGTTGACCGACAGCCGCGACAGCGCGCTGGGCGAACTCGACCCGCGTGCGCGGCGGCGGGTCCGTATCATGGGACTGACGGCGGCGCTGCTCACCGCCGTGGCGGTGCTGCTGGGCGGACCCTGGCTGCGCCAGCCGCTCTACGATCTCTACCAGACCCTCGCGCCGGCGCCTGACGTCTCGCCGCGAGTGCAGGTTGTGGTGATCGACGCCGACAGCATCCGCGACGTCGGCGGCTGGCCCTGGACGCGCTTCTACCTGGCCGCCCTGACCGACCGGATCGCCGGCCTTGGCGCCGACGCCATCGGCTTCGACCTGCTGTTCGCCGAGCCCGACCGCCACGACCCCGCAGAGTTCGCCGGCGTCTATGGCGAACTGCCCCCTGAGGTGAAGCAGCGGCTCGCAACGCTTCCGTCCGGCGACGCCGCATTCGGGCGCGCCATTGGCCGCCATCCCGTGGTCCTGGCCCGCGCCGGCGTGGCCGCCGAATCCTTCGACCGGGTCGAACGCCAGCAGGAGCTCCTGCCGCCCGAGGCGCAGTTTGAGGGAACGGCGCCGGCAGGGCTCAAGTCATACCCGTCAGCGCTGGCGAACATCCCGCTGCTCGACGGCGCCTCGCTGGGCCATGGACTGGTCAATGGGGAGCGCGACGCCGACGGCCTCGTTCGGCGCGCGCCGCTGGTGGCCCGCGCCGCTGGCCAACTCACACCGGGATTCGCCGCCGAGCTGGTCCGTATCGCCGAGGGGGTCGACCGCGTCACGCTGGAGGGCGACGGCCGGAGCCTCTCGGCCGTCCGTATCGGAAGCCATCGCGTGCCCTCCGCCCCGGACGGCCAGCTCCTGCTGCGGTTCGCCGACTGGCGGAAGACGCCCACCATCTCGGCCGTCGACGTCCTCCGGCAGGGGCTGCCCGCCGACGCCTTCAAGGGGAAGATCGTCCTCGTGGGCCTGGCGGCGGCCGGCACTTCGGACGTCACCAGCACCCCGCGCGCCCGGGCCATCTATGGCGTCTTTGTTCAGGCTCAGACCGTGGACTCGATCCTGCGCGGCGCGGGACTGCGCCGCCCGCCGTGGGCCGCGCCGGTGGAATGGGGCCTGGCCCTGCTGTTCGTCGGCCTGTCGCTGTTCGGCGTCCCGCGCGCGCCGATCGGCCCCGTTATCGCCTTCGCCGTGGCGGAGGTGGCGGGCGTGTTCGGCGCCAGCCTGTGGGCGTTCCACAACAACCTTCTGATCGACCCGTTCCCGATGCTCCTGCCCGGGGCGGCCAACTCGGCCGTCATGGTGACACTGCTGTTCGTCGAGGGACGTCGCGTCCAGCGACGCCTGCGCGCTGCTCTGGACGACGAGCGGTTGGCCGCAGCGCGGATTTCGGGTGAGCTGGCGGCCGCCAGCGAGATCCAGTCGGGGATGCTCCTGCCCCGGGCCGGCCTCGGACGGGTCTCCGCTGCGGTGGAGATCGACGCCGTCCTGCAGTCCGCCAAAACCGTGGGCGGCGACCTCTACGACGCCTTCGCCTTCGACGATGGTCGCGTCTGTTTCCTGGTGGGCGACGTCACCGGCAAGGGCGTGCCCGCCTCGCTGTTCATGGCCCTGTCCAAGGCCCTGTCGCGCAGCCTGCTGATGCGGCCGAACACCGGGCTCGCGGCGGCGGTCGCCGAGATCAACGCAGAGCTCTCCCGCGACAACCGGCAAGCGATGGCCGTCTCGCTGCTTGTCGGCGTGTTGCGCCCGTCGGACGGGGCGCTTGAGCTCTGCTGCGCCGGCCATGAGAACCCGCTGGTCGTCGGCGTCGACGGCGCCGTCAGCGAACTCGTCCTGGACGGCGGGCCGCCGCTCTGCGTCGACGAGACCTTCCCCTATCCGGCGGAGTCACATCGCCTGGCTCCCGGCGAGGTGCTGGTGGCCTTCACCGACGGGCTGACCGAAGCCCAGGCGCCTGATGGACGGCTCTTCAGCCGGGATCAGCTCCTGGCGGCCGTCGCCCAGGCCGGACGCGCCGGCAGCCTCACGGCTATGCTCGACGAACTCGTCGCCCAGGTCCGCCACTTCGAGGCCGGCGGCGACCCCAGCGACGACCTGACGGTGCTCGCGCTGCGCCGGAGGCCCCAGGCAGGGACCTGACGCCGGGCTGACCCATGGCTAGCGCAGGACGATCTCGACCCGCCGATTGGCCGCCTCGCTCACATTGTCGGCGGTAGGGACCCGCAGCTCGCGCTCGCCCCGGCCCGCGACGCGGGCGTTGTCGACGGGCAGACCGTCCCTGACCAGCGCGGCGCGCACCTCGACGGCCCGCTCGTAGGAGAGCCGATCGTTGAAGTCCGCCTCGCCCACCGTGTCAGTATGGCCTGTGATGAGGACCTCGGTGTCGGCGGTCACGACCCTGCGCAGGGCATCCAGGACCGGCTTCGACTCCTCGGTGATCTGGGCGGTGCCTTCATAGAAGTAGAGCAGGTAGCTCTGTGGCGGATACGGCATCCAGGACATCAGCTCGGCGTACCGGCCGCGGGCCGGGCGCGCCTTCACCGTCCGCCCCCCGACCCTGGCCATGGTGTTCGCCTCGGCGAGCTGGCCCTGTTCGGCGCCGCTGTCGGCGTCGTACACCGCGACCGCGCCTGTGGCCGCTCCCGTCTCGCCGTCGAGCAGGGTGACGGTCGACGTGGCGCAGCCCGAGAGGAGGCCGGCGGTGAGCAAGAGCGCCGCGCCCCTCACTTCACTTCCACCACAAAGCGGGTGCCGCGCGCCGCCAGCAGAGACGTGGGCGTCCGCACCTTCATGGCGTCCTTGTTTTCCTTCGCGATCTGGCCGGACACCACGCCGAGGGTCCCCCTGTCCAGGGTGGTCAGGGACTTGCCGCGGTGCGTCGTGTCGTCGAACTCGAATTCACTCAGCGCCAGGCGGCTGTTCGGTCCGACGGCGAAGCGGCTGTTGTCGATGAAGGTGACCCCGACGCGACCATTGGGTCCGGTGGCGAGGACGTCGCGCACCTCCAGCTTGAGGCCGGGCGTTGCGGGCGTCGCCGTCTTGCCGCGCAGGACGCTGACCTGACCCACCACGGTCTTGATGCGACCGATCTCGGCCATGGCGACGCTTGGCGTCGACAGGCCGGCGGCGATCAGCAATCCTGCGACGAGCGCGCCCCGCATCCACCTCTCCCTGCTCACGGCCTAGTCATACCTCAGCTCCGCCATCCTGCCCAACCCGAAGCCGCCACTTGCGTTCGGCTTCGGCCCGACGCGGCGGCCGTCGCACGGGTGATCGAGGTCGCGCGCAGGTTCGCCGACCGCGCCGGGCTATCGGCGGATGCCGGCGATCGTCTCGCCGTGGTCGCGGAGGAATGGATCGCCAATGTCGTCGAGCACGGCGGAGCGCGCGCCGACAGCTGGATCGTCGTACGCTTCGGTCATGCCGGTGATCGCGTGCGCGTTTCGGTGTCCGATGCGGGGCGCCCGTTCGACCCGCGCGCGGCGGTGTTCACGGGGCCGGATCTCGTGCGCGGCGGCGGCGCGGGCCTGGAACTGATCCGCGCCTGGAGCCGGATCACAGGCTATCAGCGACGAGCCGGCCGCAACCGGCTCGTGCTGGACATGTCGCTGAACTGACCCCTCAGGCCGCCACGGGGCGGCGGCGGGAGCGCAGCGCCGCGCCGGCTGCGCCGAAGCCCATGATCATCATCGCCCAGGTCGATGGCTCGGGCACCCAGCCCACGGGCGTGCCCCAGCCGCCATCGTCAGTGGTGTGTCCGCAGCCCCGGTAGTGGCTGTGCGAGCCGCCGTACGAACTCTTGTAGAGGCTCCCGAACGTCGAGGTGCGCGCGTCGGGATTGTCGAACGCGATATTGTCGTAGGAGACGAAGGGGTTGTTGAAGCCGACGCTGCTGCGGGCGTTGTAGAACTTCAGCGTGAACGAGCCGCTCCCGTCCTCACCCAGCGCGGGACCGACATTGGCCCCCGGGGTGCAGCCCGTCATCGTGTTCGTCGAATTCGGACCGACGGACCCCTTGGTGGTGAAGCAGACGTCAAAGCTGTCGTTCATCGGCCCGAACGCGCCGCTGCCGACGGTCCGGTACTCGCCGCCCGCCGCCAGCGACACCGACTTCAGACGCTGGGCGTAGGTCGGCCGGGTCACGTCGAAACCCATGCCGTTGACCTGGGACTCGGTGACCGGCGTGTGCGAGGCGTTCTCGACCACGTAGTCGAAGGTCCAGCTCTTCTTGTCGGCGCTGATGTTGGTCAGCTTGTAGAGAACGGTCGAGGCCACAGCTCTTCTTGTCGGCGCTGATGTTGGTCAGCTTGTAGAGAACGGTCGAGGCCAAACCAGGCAGCGGGTCGTCCCCGTTGTGATAGGCGTTGGCGTAGCCGTCGAAAAACACCTGGTACCAGACGTGGGTGCTGCCGAGGCCCCAGGTCAGGGTGGTGGACGCGGTCCACTCCTCGCCCCACACCTGGGTTCCGTTCCAGTCGATGAGTTCCCAGCTATGCGCCGGGGCCGCGAAGGCTCCTAGGCCCAAAGCCAGAACGGCGGTCGCGACCGCAGTCTTCCTGAACATTCTCAGTCCCCCGTCCCCGATCGGGAGGCCCCGTCGGCCCTGCTGTTAATATTTCTTAACAACCAGCCAAAGCCAAGCTGACTCGCCTGACAGGAGAGTCTTGTCATAGTCCATCCCGTAAGGCGCGACGGGGATTTCGCAGCCCGCGGCTGTCAGCCAGCGCCGACCACGAAACACGCTGTCGTTGTGGTGCTGCCGCCGATGTTCAGCATCGCGAAACGGCGGGCGCCCTCGACCTGGCAGTCGCCCGCTTGTCCGGTCACCTGTCGGGCGCAGTCCAGCATCATCCGCACGCCCGTGGCCCCGACGGGATGGCCGAGACCGATCAGGCCGCCGCTGGGGTTGATCGGCGTGGCGCCGCCCGGCGCGATGACCCCGGCCTCGATCGCTTTCCAGCTCTCGCCCGGCGCGGTCAGGCCCAGATGGTCGATCGCCATATATTCGGTGGTGGTGAAGCAGTCGTGGACCTCGACCCCGTCGAGGGCGTCGGGACCGCCCACGCCGGCGCGGGCGTAGGCGTCCGTGATCGCGCGGCGGACGTGCGGGAAGACGTAGGGCTGGCCGTGGCTCTTCTCCAGCTTGGGCTCATAAGAGATGTGCGAGCTGCGGTGCCCCCAGCCCTCGATGCGGGCCAGCTGCTCCAGGGTCCTGCCCCGACGATCGGCGTAGGCCCGGGCCGCCCGCTCGCTGGCCAGAAAGACCACCGCGGCGCCGTCCGTCACCTGCCCGCAGTCCTGCCGGCGGATACGCCCGTGAACGACGGGGTTGGCCTCATCGTCCTCGGTGAAGCTGGCGTTGTTGAACGACCAGTTCCGCGTCTGGGCATGGGGGTTGCGCCGGGCGTTGGCGAAGTTGATGCGGGCGATCTCGGCCAGATGGGCGTGCCTCAGCCCATAGCGCGCGTCATACTCGTCGCCGAGGTCGGAGAACACCGCCGGCCAGGGGTACTTCACGCCCTGGCGCTCGCGGCCGGACCACATTGCAGGCCCGCCGATATTGAGCGCCGCCTGGTCCCCTGGCACGTTGCGCATCATCTCGATGCCGAGCACGGCGATCAGATCGTAGCGACCTGCCTCGATCTCGGCCGCCGCCGATAGCAAGGCCATGCTGCCCGAGGCGCAGGCCGCCTCGTGGCGCTGGGTGGGGATGCCGTCCAGCGCCGGCTCGGCGGCGGCAAAGAAGCCCCCCAGGTGACCCTGGTTGCAGAATATCTCGGCGGTGAAGTTGCCCACGTGCGCCGCCTCGACGTCGCCGGGCTCGATGCCCGTCGCGGCGAAACCGGCGTCCAGCACCTCCTTGAACATGCCGAAGATATCGCTGCCCTCTCGCGCGAAATTGCGGGCGAAGTCGGTCTGGGCGCCGCCCAGCACGAAGACCTTGGACGTCATGGTTTCCTCCGGCGGCCGGGCCGCGCTCGTGGGTTCTGTTATGAAAGTCAGGCGCCGGCGCGCCGGATATCTTCGCCATGCGCCCACACAGCGTGGGTGCCGGACGAGATCCGATGCGGCAGGATGATGCGGCAGACCGGCCCGGCCTCGATGTCCCGGGCGTCGATCAGCACGCACTCGGACCTGTTCTCACGCAGGTCGGTGATGAAGCTGACGATGTAGCCGTCGTCCTCTTCCGTCGCTCCGATGCGCGGCGCGAAGGGCGCCTCCGAGCCAAAACGCCCGTCGCCGAACGGCAGGCTCCAGCTCTTGCCGGTGTCCAGGTCGTGCTTCACCAGGCCGTTGAACAGGAACCAGCCCGGTTCGGCCGTCGTCGAATAGAGATAGCGCCCCTTCCGACCGGCGATCCTCATGTTGAAGGTCCCGAACTCCAGGACGCGGTCGTCGAGGTGGCCTTCCTTGACCTCCCCGGTCCTCAGGTTGAAGCGCCAGCGGTGGAGCTTGGGCTTCATGGAGTGCTCGTCGAGGTAGGCCATCATCTGGCCCAGCTTGCCCGGGAAGCCGTCCAGCGCCGGCGGCTGCGGATCCTCCTGGAAGTAGCCGTCGAGGACGATCTCATCGCCCTCCTCATAGGCGTTCATCCAGTGCAGGACATAGGTCGGCTCGGCCTCGAACCAGCGGATGTCCTCGGGGTCGCCGTACCGGGGAATGATCGCGAACCGCGTCGGCATGTCGGGGTGGAAGCGAGCGGCGTGATAGCCCTTGGCCAACAGGCTCTCGTCCCAGAACAGCGGCAGGTCGGCGAAGATCGAATAATTCTGGGTGAACGCCATGTCGTGCGGCAGGCGCGGGCCCGGAAGCGGGATCGGCACATAGTGGCGCAGGCGGTTGTCCGGCCCGACCACGCCGTAGTGCATGTACGGGGCGTGCTTGGAGTAGTTGAAGAACAGCAGCTCGCCCGTCGCCTCGTCGACCTTGGGGTGGGCCGAAATCCCGTCGATCGGCGTCCAGCTCTCGATACCGTGCTGCTCCAGCGAATAGGGGTCGAGCCGATATCCCTCGCCGCACTGGTAGAAGGTCGAGAGGATCTTCCCGGCGTGCACAACCACGTCGGTGGACGACGAGTCCTTGATGCCGCCGTGGCAGCCAAACCCCGGCCGCTTCGACTGGCTGGGGTGCTCGGCGATCCCGGCCCAGAGGGCGCCGCCCGCCTCCTGTTCGGCTTCGAAGCCGCGGGTGCGGACGAAGCGGTTTCGATACTCGGCCTCGCCGTCGCGGAACGAGATCGCGTGGATCATGCCGTCGCCGTCGAACGGGTGATAGGTCCCGATCGGATCGTGGACCGGGTTCTCGGTATTGCGGATGTAGACCCCGTCGATGTCCTTGGGAATCTCGCCAATCACCTGCATCCCGGTGGCGTCGTACTCGTCGAAGTTCGGGGTCCAGGCCCCGTTCATGTAGGGGTGGTTGTTGGGGGTCAGCGTGTGCCTGATCCGGTTGACGAGCGTGGTGGGCATCGGAGTCCGTTCCTCAGCGGGGTTCGGGTCAGGAGGCGACGTCATGGCGGACGGGCGCCGCCTCGACGACCTCGAAGGTGACATCCTGCGGGCGCAGCGGCGCCTTGCAGCATGAGCAGGTGACGGCGGGCTGCAGGTCGTGCCCGTCGGGCCCGTGGCGCAGCAGCAGCGGCGGACCTTCTGGAGAGACGTAGTAGCGGTCGCCCCACTGCAGCAGCATCAAGAGGATCGGGTAGTAGTCGATCCCTTTCTCGGTCAGGCGGTATTCGTAGCGGGGCGGGCTCGTGGAATAGGCCTCGGCGCGGATGACCCCCTTGCCGGCCAGCCACGACAGCCGCTCCGACAGGATGTTGGTGGCCATGGCGGTGTCGCGGCGGATTTCGTCGAACCGGCGCACGCCCGTGAAGATCGAGCGCAGCACCAGGCTGGCCCAACGGTCGCCCGTGATCTGCGCGGCCTCGTCCATCAGCGCAGTCTCGCCGTCGCGCTCGGCCGCCGCGGCGCGCTGCTGTCGGCGGCGGCTGTAGCGAGCCGCCATCCATCCCACGCCCGGTCCCTCGGTCCAGTCCACGTCGCGGGCGGTGATCTCCTCGCCACACGCCAGGCACGTCGGCACAGGCTCGAACACCTCGCCGCAGGTCGTATGGCGCAGGAGGATATCCAGCTTGCCCTCGCGCGGCGCCCACCGGCGCTCCCAGCGGCGCAGCATCAATGCCGTCCAGTAGAGATCCTGGCCCTTTTTGGTCAGGCGATACTCGAACCGCAGCGGGGTTTCGGAATAGGCGACCTTGCTGAGGATCCCGGCCGCCACCAGCCGCTTCAGCCGATCGCTGAGCAAGGCGTTCAGAAGACCTGTGCGCGCGCGGAAGTCATCGAAGCGCCGCGCCCCGATCCAGCTCGCCTCCAGGATCAGCAGGGTCGAGGTGTCGCCCACGATCTCCAGCGCGCGCCAGATCGAACAGGTGCGGATGAACCGCGGCTCGCTCATGGCCTCCGCCCGAATCTGTGTCTCCGGCGGGGTCCGGTTGACTCCGTCGATGGGCCGACCCTACCCTTCGTTCGTTGCATAATCAAACTGACTCCTGGCGCACGGTTCGCCGGAAGCGCCCCGGGGAGGCACACGTGACCGACATCCTGCCGCTGCTCGCCGCCAATTTCGGCGTTGTCATCGCCGCCATGCTTGTCTTCTGGCTGATCAGCATCCCGCTGAAGGACGTCAGCTTCATCGACGCCTGCTGGGCTGCGGGCCTCGCCCTGATGGCGGTCTCGTCGTTCGTCTTCGGCGGCGGAGCCGGGCCGCGGAAACTGATGATCGTGTCGCTGGCCGTGGTGTGGGGCCTGAGGCTCGCGGGCTACCTGCTGTGGCGCTGGCGCCGCGACGGGCCCGACAAGCGCTACGTCGCCATGGTCGCCAAGGCGAAGGGCAACCCGCACCTGATGACCCTGACCAACGTGTTCCTGCTGCAAGGCGTGTTGCTTTGGGTCGTCTCCCTGCCGGTGCAGCTGGGCCAGGTGTCGCCCGAGCCGGCCGAGCTTGGCGTGCTCGCCTTCGCGGGCGCCGGCCTCGCCATCGTCGGTATCCTGTTCGAGAGCGTCGGCGACTGGCAGCTCGCCCGATTCAAGGCCGACCCGGCGAACCGGGGCAAGGTGATGGACAGGGGTCTATGGCGCTACACCCGCCACCCCAACTACTTTGGCGACCTCTGTGTCTGGTGGGGCCTCTACGCTATCGCCGCCGAGACGAAGCCGGGCCTGTTCGCAATCGTCGGGCCGGCTGTGCTGACCTGGCTGCTGATCCAGTTCAGCGGCGCGGCGCTGCTGGAACGCCGGCTCAAGCGCTCGAAGCCCGAGTACGAGGACTATGCCCGACGCACCAGCGCCTTCATCCCGCTGCCGCCGAAGCGGCTGGCCGAGGGCTGATCAGGCGGCGGCGGGCTGGCGCGGCCGGGCGAGGTTCCAGGTGACGTCCATCTCCGCGACGACCTGACCGTCGGCGTCGGTCAGCACAACCGCCACCTCGAAATCGGTCTGACCGTCCGCCGCAAGCCGGTCGGCGATCGCCGCCGCAGGCTCGACGATACGCGCCGTTGCGATGATCTCGCCGCGCGCCACCCGCAGGTAGCGGATCCCGGACTTGCGCACGAGGGGGCGGACCCCCTCGCCGACGGCCTGACCGAAGCTGGCCATCATCGCCCCGCCCGAGGCGGTCTCGGCGAGGGTGAACAGGGCGCCGGCGTGGACGCTGCCGATGTGGTTCGTGAGTTCGGGCGCGTCGGGCAGCCGCGTGCGGCAGGCGTCCAGCCGCTCGACGCGGGCGTGGTCGGCGAAGGGAACAAGGGGGCGTCGGGGCGTCTCGGTCATGGCCCGTTGGTGCCGCTTGGCGCGCCGGACGACAAACGAAACCGCTGCGGCTAAGGTGAACTCAGTTCACTCGAAAGCCGCCATGGTCACGCCCCTCCCCCTGCCGCCGCTCGAACAGTTCCGCGCCTTCGAGGCCGCGGCGCGGCTGGGGTCTTTCCAGGCCGCCGCGCGCGCGATCCATCTGACGCCATCGGCGATCAGTCACCGGATCCGGTCGCTGGAGACGTTCTACGGCGTCGCCCTCTTCGTTCGCGGCCATCGGCGGGTCGAGCTGACCGAGGCGGGTCGGACCCTTCAGGCCAGCGTGACGCGGGCGTTCCTGGAATTGCAGCGTGGCGCCGCCGCGCTGCGACAGGCCCGCGATCCGTCCATTCTGAAGGTCACCGCGGCTCCGGCCTTCGCGAACGCCTTCCTGACCCGGCGGATCCAGGCGTTCGAGTCCGCCACCCCAGGCCTGGAACTGCAGTTGGAGGCTTCCGCGACCGTGGTCGACCTCGAGGCTTCCGGGGCCGACGTCGCCGTGCGCCTGAGCGCCGAGCGACCCGCCGACGTCGACGCCGAGCGGATCCTGCCCCTGGTCGCGGGTCCTGTCTGCACGCCAGCCCTCGCGACGGTCCTGCGGCGTGAAGGGTGGCCGGGAGTCACCCGACTGCGGCTGCGGCTGGATCCCAAGGGTTGGGACGCCTGGTTCGCCCGCGCCGGCGTCGACGGCGCGCCCGGGCGCGAGCTGTGGTGCGACAGCCTGAACGACGCCATGCAGGCGGCGCTGGAAGGCGCAGGCGTCGCCCTCGCGCCGCTCGCCCTGGCCACGCCGCACCTGCGCACCGGACGGCTGGAGGCGCCCTGCGCGGAGACCGTACGATCCAAGCTCAGCTACTGGCTGGTCAGCCGGCACGTCGAGGCGCGAACGGGCAAGGTCGCCCGTTTCCGGCGCTGGCTGAAGGCTGAGCTGGCGGAGGCCGAAGCCCCCGCCTGAACGCCTCAGCGCGGCAGGTTCGACGTACCCATCAGGAAGGCGTCCACCGCCCGGGCGCACTGGCGCCCCTCGCGGATCGCCCACACCACCAGCGACTGGCCGCGGCGGGCGTCGCCGCAGGCGAAGACGTTGGGCTGCGAGGTCCGGTAGTCGTTCGTGTCTGCGAGCACATTGCCACGCGGATCGAGATCGACGCCGCTCTGCTCGACCACGCCGGTCTTGCGCGGTCCGACGAAGCCCATGGCCAGGAACACGAGGTCGGCCTTCAGCTCGAACTCCGAGCCGGCGACCTCGCGCATCTGCATCCGGCCGTCGGCGCCGGCCACCCACTCCAGCCGCACGCACTCGATGGCGGTGACGCGGCCGTCCTGGCCAATGAACCGCTTGGTGGCGACCGCGAACTCGCGCTCCGCGCCTTCCTGGTGCGACGAGGAGGTCCGCAGCTTCAGCGGCCAATCCGGCCAGGTGAGGGCCTTGTTCTCGCGCTCGGGCGGCATCGGCATGATCTCGAGCTGGGTCACCGAGGCGGCGCCGTGCCGGTTCGAGGTGCCGATGCAGTCCGAGCCAGTGTCGCCGCCGCCGATGACCACCACGTGCTTGCCCTGGGCGTTGATCGTGCCGTCGGGCGCGGCGATCGACTCCGGATCGCCGGCGTTGCGCTTGTTCTGCTGAGTAAGGAACTCCATGGCGAAGTGCACGCCCGCCAGCTCGCGGCCGGGGACCGGCAGGTCGCGGGGATCCTCGGCGCCGCAGGCCATGACCAACACGTCGTAGTCATCCAGCAGGCGCTGGACGCTGACCATGTCGCCGACCTCGAAGTTGGTGCGGAAGATCACCCCCTCGCCCTCCATCTGTCGGACGCGCCGGTCGATGAGGTGCTTCTCCATCTTGAAGTCAGGGATGCCGTAGCGCAGCAGCCCGCCGACCCGGTCCGATTTCTCGAACACCGTCGTGGCATGGCCGGCGCGCGCCAGCTGCTGGGCGCAGGCCAGGCCCGCCGGGCCGGACCCGACGACGCCGACCCGCTTGCCGGTGCCGCGCGGCGATGGTTCCGGCTTGATCCAGCCTTCTTCCCAGCCGCGGTCGATGATCTGGCACTCGATCGACTTGATGGTGACCGGGGTGTCCGGGATGTTCAGCGTGCATGACGCCTCGCACGGGGCTGGACAGATGCGGCCCGTGAATTCCGGGAAGTTGTTGGTGGACTGGAGGTTGTCCAGCGCCGCCTTCCACTGGTCACGGTAGACCAGCTCGTTGAAGTCCGGGATCTGGTTGTTCACCGGACAGCCCTGGTGACAGAACGGAATCCCGCAGCTCATGCAGCGCGACGCCTGCTGGCGCAGTTCGTCGGCCGGCAGCGGAACGACGAACTCGTTCCAGTGCTTCAGGCGCTCAGCGACCGGCGCGTAGCTGCGGTCGTGGCGCTCGATTTCCAGAAAGCCGGTCGGCTTGCCCATCTCAATCTACCCCAGCAATCCGGATTATTCGGCGGCCACGGCGGCAGCCGCGGCCCGTTCCTTGGCCATGTCGGTGAGCGCCCGGCGGAAGTCCTTCGGCATCACCTTCACGAACGACGGCAGGACCTGGTCCCAGTTCTCCAGGATCTCCGCGGCCCGGCGGCTACCGGTATGCAGGTGGTGCCGCTCGATCAGGATCCGCAGGCGTTCGGCGTCGTGACCGAGCAGGTCGCCCATTCCGGCGTTCTCCACTGAGACCGAGCGCTGGCTTGGCCGCAGGGCGTCGTCCCCCGCCCCGGCGCCCGGTGCGACGGGCTCCAGGTCGACCATGGCCTTGTTGCAGAGCGGGTCGAAACGCTTGCGCGGATCGTAGACGTAGGCCACGCCGCCGCTCATGCCCGCGGCGAAGTTGCGGCCGGTATCGCCCAGCACGACCACGACGCCGCCGGTCATGTACTCGCAGCCGTGGTCGCCCACGCCCTCGACCACCGCCACGGCGCCCGAGTTACGCACCGCGAACCGCTCGCCCGCCACGCCCTCGAAGTAGGCCTCGCCGGCGATGGCGCCGTAGAGCACCGTGTTGCCGACCACGATGTTGCGGGTCGGATCCCGGCTGGATTCCGCGGGCTGGCGCACAACGACACGGCCGCCCGACAGGCCCTTGCCCACATAGTCGTTGGCGTCGCCCACCAGAGTGAGGCTGACGCCCCGAGCCAGGAACGCGCCGAAGCTCTGCCCAGCCGTGCCACGCAGCGTCAGGGCGATGGTGTCCTCGGGCAGGCCGGCGTGGCCGTAGCGCTTGGCCACCTCGCCCGACAGCATGGCGCCGACGGTGCGGTTGACGTTTCGGATCGCGTACTCGCCGCGGACCGGCTCGCTCTTCTCCAGCGCCGTCTTGGCGTCGGCGATGAAGGTGTGGTCCAGCGCCTTCTCCAGGCCGTGGTCCTGGGTCTCGGTGTTGAACAGCGTCTTGCCTTCGGCCGGCGCGGCGTAGAGCAGCTTGGACAGATCCACGCCCTGCGCCTTCCAGTGGTCAACCGCCTCGCGCATGTCGAGCCGGTCGACCCGGCCGATCATCTCGTTGAGCGTGCGGAAGCCCATCTGGGCCATGATCTCGCGCAGCTCTTCGGCCACGAAGAAGAAGTAGTTGATCACGTGCTCGGGCTGGCCGGTGAAGCGAGCGCGCAGCACCGGATCCTGGGTCGCCACGCCCACCGGGCAGGTGTTCAGGTGGCACTTGCGCATCATGATGCAGCCGGCGGCGATCAGCGGGGCCGTGGCGAAGCCGAACTCGTCGGCCCCCAGCAACGCCCCGATGGCCACGTCGCGACCCGTGCGCAGGCCACCGTCCACCTGCACCGCGATGCGGCTGCGCAGGCCGTTGAGCAACAGGGTCTGCTGGGTCTCGGCAAGGCCGATCTCCCAGGGCGAGCCTGCATGGGTCAGCGAGGTCAGCGGGCTGGCGCCCGTGCCGCCTTCGAAGCCCGAGATCGTCACATGGTCGGCGCGCGCCTTGGCGACACCCGCCGCGACCGTGCCCACGCCCACTTCCGACACCAGCTTCACCGAGATACGGGCGCGGGAGTTGGCGTTCTTCAGATCGTGGATGAGTTGGGCCAGGTCCTCGATCGAGTAGATGTCGTGGTGCGGCGGCGGGCTGATCAGGCCCACGCCCGGCGTCGAATGCCGGACCTTGGCGATGTTCTTGTCCACTTTGTGCCCGGGCAGCTGGCCGCCCTCGCCGGGCTTGGCGCCCTGGGCCATCTTGATCTGGATGTCGTCGGCGTTGACCAGGTACTCGGTCGTGACGCCGAACCGGCCCGAGGCCACCTGCTTGATGGCCGAGCGCAGGGAATCTCCGTTCGGCAACGGCTTGAAGCGGTCGGGCTCCTCGCCGCCCTCGCCGGTGTTCGAGCGCCCGCCGATGCGGTTCATGGCGATCGCCAGCGTGGTGTGCGCCTCGCGGCTGATCGAGCCGAACGACATGGCGCCGGTGGCGAACCGCTTCACGATTTCGGCGGCGGGCTCGACCTCGTCCAGCGGGATCGCCTTGTCAGCCAGCTTGAAGCGCATCAGGCCGCGCAGGGTGAGCAGGCGCTCGCTCTGTTCGTTGATGCCCTTGGCGAAGGTCTTGTACTCGTCCGGCAGGTTGCCGCGGACGGCGTGCTGCAGCTTGGAGACGGTCTCCGGCGTCCAGGCGTGGGCCTCGCCGCGCAGACGCCAGGCATATTGGCCGCCCACGTCCAGCATGGACTTGTAGATCGGGCTGTCGCCGAAGGCGTCGCGGTGACGGCGCACCGTCTCCTCGGCGACCTCGGCCAGGCCGACACCCTCGATGGTGGTCGCGGTGCCCGTGAAGTAGCGCTCGATGAGCGACGACGACAGGCCCACCGCATCGAAGATCTGCGCGCCGCAGTACGACTGGTAGGTCGAGATGCCCATCTTGGACATCACCTTCATGATGCCCTTGCCGACGGCCTTGATGTAGTTCTTGCGCACGTCGTAGGCTGACAGCGCCAGGCCGTTGCGGACCCGGATCTGCTCCAGGGTCTGGAACGCCAGGTACGGGTTCACCGCCTCGGCGCCGTAGCCGGCGAGGACGCAGAAGTGGTGCACCTCGCGCGCCTCGCCCGTCTCGATGACCAGGCCGGTCTGCATCCGCAGGCCCTGGCGGATCAGGTGGTGGTGCACCGCCGCCGTGGCCAGGGCCGCCGGGATCGGAATGCGGTCCGCCGACACCGCCCGGTCCGAAAGGATCAGGATGTTCATGTCGGCCAGCACATGCTCGGTCGCCTCGCGGCAGACGCGCTCCACGGCGGCTTCCAGCCCCGCCGCGCCCTCTTCGGCCGGCCAGGTGATGTCGATCGTGGCCGTGCGGAAGGCGCCGTCCAGCAGCTCGTTCACCGCCCGGATCTTCGCCAGGTCCTCGTCAGTCAGGATCGGCTGGGCGACTTCGAGGCGCTTGTGAGTGCCCGCCTGGCGGCCCAGCAGGTTCGGCCGCGGGCCGATCATCGACACCAGGCTCATGACCAGCTCCTCACGGATCGGGTCGATGGGCGGGTTGGTGACCTGGGCGAAGTTCTGCTTGAAGTACTCGTACAGCAGCTTGGAGCGCGACGAGAGCACTGCGATGGGCGTGTCGTGGCCCATGGAGCCGATCGGGTCGTCCCCGTCGCGCGCCATCGGCTCCAGGAAGAATTGCACGTCCTCCTGGGTGTAGCCGAACGCCTGCTGGCGATCGAGCAGGGTCTCAGGATCGTTCGGCTGCGGCTCGGCGGCGACGCCGTCCAGCGACAGCTCCTCCAGCTTGAACTGGGTGTCTGCGAGCCACTGCTGGTACGGCGCGGCCTTGGCGAGGGTCGTCTTGATCTCCTCGTCCTCGATGATGCGGCCCTCTTCCATGTCGATGAGCAGCATCTTGCCGGGCTGGAGGCGCCACTTGCGGACGATCCGCTCCTCGGGCACGTGCAGCACGCCGACTTCCGAGGCCATGATCACATGGTCCTGGTCGGTGATGACAAAGCGGGCCGGACGCAGGCCGTTGCGGTCGAGCGTGGCGCCGATCTGGCGGCCGTCGGTGAAGGCGACCGCGGCCGGGCCGTCCCACGGCTCCATCAGGGCGGCGTGATACTCGTAGAAGGCCTTCCGCTCGGCATCCATCAGCGGATTGCCGGCCCACGCCTCCGGGATCAGCATCATCATCGCCTGGACCAGCGGGATGCCCCCGGCCACCAGGAGTTCGAGCGCGTTGTCGAGGCAGGCGGTGTCCGACTGGCCGTGCGGGATCAGCGGCCACATCTTGTTGAGGTCGGGCCCCAGCAGCTCGCTCTCCAGCGTGCGGCGGCGGGCGTTCATCCAGTTCACGTTGCCGCGGACGGTGTTGATCTCGCCGTTGTGGGCGATGAACCGATAGGGGTGCGCCAGCTTCCAGGACGGGAAGGTGTTGGTCGAGAACCGCTGGTGGACCATGCACAGCGCGCTCTCGCAGCGCTCGTCCTGCAGGTCCTTGTAGAAGCTGCCCACCTGGTGAGCCAGCAGCAGGCCCTTGTAGACCACGGTGCGGGTCGAGAACGACGGCAGGTAGACCTGGGTGATCTCCGGAATTCCGCGCTTGGCGGCGAGATCCGCCAACGGGTTCTGGAACTGCTTGCGGACGGCCAGCAGCTTGCGTTCGTGGGCGTCCTGGTCCTTCACGTTCGGCCCGCGGCCGACGAAGGCCTGGCGGATCATCGGCATGGAAGCCAACACCGCCTCGCCAAGGCCGGTCGTGTCGACCGGGACATCGCGCCAGCCGAGCAGGGGCTGCTTCTCGACCTTCAGGAAGTGCTCGAACTGCTCCATCGCCGCCGCGCGCGCGAGCGCGTCCTGCGGCAGGAAGCACATGGCCACCGCGTACTCGCCGGCCGGCGGCAGGTCGACGCCCGCCTCCTTCGCCCAGTCGCGGTACAGCCGGTCCGGAATCTGGATCAGGGCGCCCGCGCCGTCGCCCACCAGCGGGTCGGCGCCCACGGCACCCCGGTGGTCGATGTTGACCAGGATCTCGAGGCCGGCCTGGACCACCTCGTGCGATTTGCGGCCTTTGATATTGGCGACGAAGCCCACGCCGCACGCATCGTGCTCGTTCCGAGGATCGTAGAGGCCTTGCCGTTCCGGCGGTCGCATCGTCATGGTCGTCCATCCAAACCTGAGGCGGCAGGGCAAGCCCCGCGCGCCGGATGGGCTTCTAGACGGCACAATCGTCCCTTGTCGATGGGGTTCACCTGCTTGACGGGGCACGTTTTTCTAAGCCCGCGCCCACGGCCGTTGTAGACGCCGACGTTCTGCGACAACCAGCCGCGACGTGTCGCCCCCTCCTGCAGCCGCAGGCTGCGTCACTTTGCGGAGCTTACAGACGCCACCGCCTGAGCCATGACCTTGGCCATGCCGCCGGCGCGCACCCCACAGCCGCGGCCCAAGGCCCCGGCCCGCACCCCCCTGGGGGCCGGGGCCTGCACCGCCCCCATACGCCGCAAACAGGGCGCGCCGACAGCGCGAGCGCTGCCAATCTCTTGATTTTCAGAGAGAAAGGATGGTGGACGCGGCTGGGATTGAACCAGCGACCCCTACGATGTCAACGTAGTGCTCTCCCGCTGAGCTACGCGTCCGCCTGAGCGAAAACGCCGGATGGCGCTCGGGAAGGCGGCGGATATACCGGCGCGCCTTGCGATTAGCAACAGGTCTTCAGGCCGCGATCATCCGTTCCACCTCGGAGACGATCTCGCGCAGGTGGATGGGCTTGCTCAGCACCTTGGAGCCGGCCGGCGCCTTCTCCCCCGCGGCAAGCGCCACGGCGGCGAAGCCGGTGATGAACATGATCCGCAGGCCCGGATGCTTGGCGGCCGCCTGGCGCGCCACCTCGATCCCGTCCAGGCCGGGCATGACGATATCGGTGAGCAGCAGGTCCCACGGCTCGTCGAGGTAGGCCACCGCCTCCTCCCCGTCGGCGCAGGCCGTGACGTCATGGCCGGCCCTTTCCAGGGCCCGGGCCAGGAAGCCGCGGAGGGAATCGTCGTCTTCGGCGAGCAGGATGCGGGACATCGGGTCACAGGACTTCAGGTTGAAACCCCACATTAGCCTTGTTCGAGTAAACACGTAATGAAGCGCTTTGACGCTGGGCGCCGGTTTGACGGTGGGGGCCGGCGCGCGTTGTATGCGCGCGATGAACGCGATCGACCCCCGGAACGGAGCCGCCGCCCACGCCGCCGCGTTCGACCTCCGGCGAGCCGGCCCCGAGGGCGCGCCGCCGACCCCCTTCGTGTTCGCCTCGCCCCACTCGGGGCGGCTCTATCCGGAAGACATGATGTCGGCGGCGGCGCTCGACGCCCTCAGCATCCGCCGGTCCGAGGACGCCTTCGTCGACGACCTGATCGCCGCTGCCGTGGGCCACGGGGTGACTGTGATCACCGCCCGCTACGCGCGCGCCTACATCGACCTGAACCGCGAACCGTTCGAGCTGGACGCCTCGATGTTCGCCGACGAGCTGCCGGCCTTCGCGCGGGCGCGCACCGCGCGCGTGGCTGCGGGGCTGGGCGCGATCGCGCGCGTGGTTTCCGAAGGACAGGAGATCTATCGCCGGAAGCTGACGTTCGCCGAGGCGCGCAAGCGGATCGAAGACGCCCACCGCCCCTATCACCTGGCCTTAAGGGGCCTGATCGAGGAGGCCCAGGCCGCCCACGGCTTCGCCATCCTCGTGGACTGGCATTCCATGCCGGCCGCCGCAGCGAAGGCGGCGGGGCGCGACCGACCCTGCGACATCGTCCTCGGCGACCGCTTCGGCGCCGCCTGCGCCGGGGTGCTGCCCACCCGGGTCGAGCGCGAGCTGGAGGATCTGGGCTACCGCGTGACGCGCAACACCCCCTACGCCGGCGGCTACACCACCGAGCACTATGGCCAGCCCCAGCGCCGGACCCACGCCCTGCAGATCGAGATCAACCGGGGCCTCTATCTCGACGAGGCCAAGCTGACGCCCACCTCGGGCTTCGCCCGGCTGAAGGACGATGTGGAGCATCTGACCGCGGCGCTGACGAGCGCCGACTGGAGCGCCCTCAGGGCAAGCTGACGCTGCAGGCGCGCCCTTGGAGGTCGGGAGTGGTACGTTAGCATTAACGAAGCTGAAGCCTCTGCCGAACACTGAGTCTCGGAAACGGAGGAAACATGAGGCCGAGTGGCCCAAGCGTGCGATCGCCTGCCCGTCTGGCGCACGCCGCGGCGCGCTGGCTCGGCTTGGCCTGCGCCGTCGCGATCCTGGCCAGCGCCAGCATCCTCCTGACCCGCGAGACCGAGCGCATCGCGGCGCTATTGGCCCGCCAACGCGATCGTTCTCGTCGCGCTTCTGAGATCGCCGCCACGGACCTGGGCGTGGAGCGCCCTCGCAGGCTACGTGGGTTGCATGGTCGCCAACCTGGCGCTCGGCGACACGCCGCTCCTGGCGCTAGCCTTATCGGGGTACAATCAGGTTGAAGCGCTTCTATGCGCCTGGATCTGCCGCCGGCTCGCAGGCGAGCGCCTCGACCTGCGTCTGCCCCGTCACCTGATGGCCTTCGCCGCCGCGACCGCAGGTGCGGTGCTGATCTCCGGGCTGCTGGCCGCCGGAACCCTCGCCATGGGAGAGGACGCACCCTTCGCGCTGACCTTCGGACGCTGGTTCGCGGCGGACTGCCTCGGATTGCTGATCGTCTCGCCCGCGCTGCTCGCCATGCGCGCCCGCGCGTGGCCGGACGTGGTCACCGAGTTCGCCAGCCACCGCGGCGCGCTGTGCGCCGCCGCATTGTCGGCCGGCTTCGCAGCGGCGTTCCTTGCCCACGAGATACCGCTGTACGTCCTCATCTTCCCGCCGCTGCTGTTCTGCGCCTTCCAGCTCAGCGCCGCGGCGACGGCCGTCGTCCTGCTGGGAACCGCGGCCGCCTCGGTGGGGGCGGCCGTACTTGGCCTGGGAGCGGCGCGGAACGTCCCGCATCCGGCCGAAGCCTTGCTACCGCTGCAGGTCTTCCTGGCGACGGCGACATTCTGCTCGCTGGGGGTCGCGGCTGTCCTCGACGATCTCCGCCGCGCCAACCAGCGCGCCCGTAACGCGGAGCAGGAGCTTCGCCATATCGTCGAGACCTCCGCCGATATCGTCGTCCGGCTCCAATCCGACGGGCGCATCAGCTGGGTCACGCCCAGTGTCCGCCGCCTCGGCTACGCACCCGAGGAGATGATCGGCCAGGGCGCCAATGCGTTCATTCACCCCGAAGACCTCCCTGCCGTCCTCGCCTTGCGGGATGCGCTGTTCGCAGACCGCCCGGTCCCGCTCGGGGAAGGTCTGCGCTTCCGACTTCGCCGTCGGGACGGGTCGTGGGAGTGGGTCGAGGGGAACCCGAGTATCGCACGCGACAGCGCCGGTTCGCCCGTATCGATGACCAACGTCCTTCGGGACATCACGGCGCAGATGGAAACCGAGCGCGAGCTCACCGCGAGCGAGGCGCGCTATCGCGAGCTCGCCGACGCCATCCCCGATCTGGTGGTCACCATTGCCGGCGGTCTGATCACCTACGCGTCCGACTCGAGCCGGCAGCTCGGCTTCGCCCCCAGCGAGATCATCGGCAGGCCGATCTCTGATTTCGTCCATCCTGACGATCTGGCCGACGCCCTGGATCGCGCCGGAGACCACGCCCGCGGCCAGATCGACCCGAGCCGCCGCCGCGAACAGCGCATCCGCCGGAAGGACGGCGGCTGGCTCTGGATGGAGGGCAATCCCCGCCCCGTCCACGATGCAGAGGGTGTCGTCCGCGAGGTGGTGTACACGTTCCGGGACATTTCCCGCCGCAAGGCGCTCGAAGCCGAGCTGATCGACGCCCGCGACGCCGCGGAGGATGCGGCTCGGGTGAAGGCGGACTTCATGGCCAACATGAGCCACGAGATCCGCACGCCGCTCACCGCCATTCTCGGCTTCACCTCCCTGCTCAGGTCTCGCACCGACCTTTCGCCGGAGGCAGAGCACCAGGTCGCGCGCATCTCGGCCGCCGGCCAGTCGCTGCTCGCGATCGTCAACGACATCCTCGATTTCTCGAAGATCGAGGCGGGGCAGATGCCGATCCGGCCGCGGCCGACGCCCCTTGGAGAGACGCTGGCGGAATCCCTGGCCCTGTTCGAGCCCCAGGCGGCGGCGAAGGGGATCACGCTCGACCTCCAGGCCGGCGACCTGGGCTACGCCGAGGTCGACAGCGACCGCCTCCAGCAGGTGCTGCTCAACCTGATCGGCAACGCGGTCAAGTTCACCGAGACCGGCGGGGTCACGGTCATCGCGGCCTATGACGAGAACCGTGAGCGCCTCGAGGTCACGGTCCGCGACTCGGGGCCGGGGATGGATGAGGCGCAGCAGGCGCGGCTCTTTCAGCGGTTCTCCCAGGTCGGGGGCTCGACCGCGCGGCGCCATGGCGGCACGGGCCTGGGCCTGGCGATCTGTCGCGGCCTCGTCGAGGCTATGGGCGGCGAGATCGGTGTCACAAGTCAGCGCGGCTCCGGTTCGACGTTCCGCTTCGAGATCGACGCGCCGCGATGCGAAGCGCCGGCCCCTATGCAGGACGACGCTCCACTGGCGGATCTGCAGGCGGTGCGCGTCCTCGTCGCGGACGACAACCCCGTCAACCGCGAGCTCGTGAGGGCCCTGCTCTCGTCCATCGGGATGGAGGTGACCGAGGTCGCCGATGGCGCGGAGGCCGTCGCCGCCGCCCAGGCGCTGCCCTACGACATCATCCTCATGGACATCCGAATGCCGAACCTGGACGGCCCCGACGCCACGCTGAAGATCCGCACCCAGCCGGGCCCGAACCGCGGCGTTCCCATCCTGGCGTTCACAGCCGACCACGACCTCGAACGGTTCGGAGAACAGGCTACGCGGGGGTTCGACGGCAAGGTCGCCAAGCCCATTGACGGCGCCCAGCTGGTGACGGAGATCGCGCGCCACCTGGCCCTCGGCGTGACCGACGCGGCCTGAGCCCCGCGCGGCCGACAGCTCCGCGGGCGCCTGTTCGGATCGGCGGGAGCGGCCGCCCACGGCCCAAAAAAAATGCCGCGCTGTCGAGCGCGGCAGTTTCATTAGGGAGGAAACGCCCAGAAGGGCAAAGGCGTCAGCGACGCCTCACAACCCTGAAGTTACTGTGCAGCGCACAAAGTTGCAACCCCGTCGCAGAAATTTTTCGCGCTTACGTCACGGCAGGGGCCGAAATTCTTCGGTTATCGACGATAACCTTACGTCAAATCGCCGCGCTCTTATGTGCAGCGCACAATGCCCTATGCGGGAGGCCCGGCTTCGCCTACAAGCGCGCGCCCTCTGAACGAGTCTGCCCGCACCATGTCGCTCCGAAATATCGCCATCATCGCCCACGTCGACCACGGCAAGACCACGCTGGTTGACCAGCTTCTTGCGCAGTCCGGCGTCTTCCGAGCCAATGAGGCGACGGTCGAGCGCGCCATGGACTCCAACGACCAGGAGCGCGAGCGCGGCATCACCATCCTGGCCAAGTGCACCTCGGTGCTCTGGAACGGCAAGGCCGGCGAGACCCGCATCAACATCATCGACACGCCCGGCCACGCCGACTTCGGCGGCGAGGTGGAGCGCATCCTGGGCATGGTGGACGGCTGCGTCCTGCTGGTTGACGCCGAAGAAGGCGTCATGCCGCAGACCAAGTTCGTTCTGGGCAAGGCGCTGAAGATGGGCCTGCGCCCGATCCTCTGCCTCAACAAGGTCGACCGGCCGCACGCCGATCCCGACCGCGTGCTGAACGAGGCCTTCGACCTTTTCGCCGCCATGGGCGCGACGGACGAGCAGCTCGACTTCCCGCACATCTACGCCTCGGGCAAGAACGGCTGGGCCACGCTGGACATGGCCAAGCCCAACGACAATCTGGCGCCCCTGTTCGACCTGATCGTCGACCACGTGCCGGCGCCGAAGGCTGAGGCCCGCAAGGACGAGCCCTTCCAGATGCTGTCGGTGCTGATCGAGAGCGACCCGTTCCTGGGCCGCCTGCTCACCGGCCGCATCGAAGCCGGCAAGGCTGTGCCCGGCCTCGCCATCAAGGCCCTGTCGCGCGACGGCAAGGAGATCGAACGCGGCCGGATCACCAAGGTGCTGGCCTTCCGCGGCCTGAAGCGTCAGCCGATCGACGGCGGCGCCGAGGCCGGCGACATCGTCGCCATCGCGGGCCTGTCGAAGGCCACCGTGGCCGACACACTGTGCGCCCTCGAGGTCAACGAAGCCCTTCCCGCCCAGCCAATCGACCCGCCGACCATCTCGATGACCGTGTCGGTGAACGACAGCCCGCTGGCCGGCCGCGAAGGGGACAAGGTGCAGAGCCGCGTCATCGCCGCGCGCCTGCTGAAGGAAGCCGAATCCAACGTCGCCATCCGTGTCACCGAAACGTCCGAGAAGGACGCCTTCGAGGTCGCCGGCCGCGGCGAACTGCAGCTCGGCGTGCTGATCGAAGGCATGCGCCGCGAGGGCTTCGAGGTTTCCATCAGCCGCCCGCGGGTGGTCTTCCAGACCGACCCCGAGACCGGCGAGCGCCTGGAGCCGATCGAGGACGTGATGATCGACGTGGACGACGAGTTCACCGGCATCGTCATCGAGAAGCTGTCGGCCCGGAAGGCCGAGCTCAAGGACATGGGCCCGTCGGGCGCGGGCAAGACCCGCATCAGCCTGATGTCGCCGTCGCGCTCGCTGATCGGCTACCAGGGCGAGTTCCTGACCGACACCCGCGGCTCGGGCGTCCTGAACCGCGTGTTCAGCCACTACGAGCCCTACAAGGGCGCCATCGACGCCGGCCGCAAGGGCGTGCTGGTCTCCAACTCCGACGGCGAGACCGCGGCCTATGCGCTGTGGAACCTGGAGGAGCGCGGCACGATGTTCGTCGGCGCCGGCGAGAAGACCTACCAGGGCATGATCATCGGCGAGAACAGCCGCTCCGACGACCTCGACGTCAACCCGATGAAGGCCAAGCAGCTCACCAACGTCCGCGCCTCGGGCAAGGACGAGGCTGTGCGCCTGACCCCGCCCCGCCGCCTGACCCTCGAACAGGCCATCGCCTACATCGAGGAGGACGAGCTGGTGGAGGTCACGCCGAAGTCGATCCGCCTGCGCAAGAAGGTCCTCAACCCCAGCTTCCGCAAGAAGCGCGCGAAGGAAGAGTAGGCGGTCCCGGGACCAGGCTGCTCCCCCTCCGGGGCGGAACTATCTCAGCTCCAGCTCGACGAGGCTGTGGTCCGCCGACTTGCGGACCACCACGTCCGCATGGGCCGCGGTGGGCGCGATATGGCGGGTCAGGTTGACGAGGTTGATGTCGCGCCAGGCGGCTTCGACGATGGCCAGGCGCTGGGCCGGATCCAGGATCTGGGCGATCAGGCTGGCCGGTTCATCCGCGACCATCTGCTCCAGCCGGCGCAGGTACCAGGCGTGCATGTCCTCCACCGCGGCGTCGACGTAGATCGACAGGCCGAACCGGGCTCGCGCCTCGGCTGACTGAAGGACGTTGATCCCCTCCACGATGACCACGCCGGTCGCGTCCACCGGTCGCGCCTCGCCCGGCACGATGTCGTAGGTCACGTGCGAATAGACCGGCATGGTCGCGCGACGCCCTTCCCCCAGATCGGCGAGGAAGCCTGCGAAGGCGGCGGTGTCGTAGGTCTCAGGGAAGCCCTTGCGACGGATCAGGTCGGCGGCCGCCAGCTCGGCGTTGGGTCGAAGGAAGCCGTCGGTGGGCACGATCTGCACTGCCGTCTCGGCGCCCAGCCGTCCGGCCAGCGCCCGGGCCAGGGTGCTCTTGCCCACGGCCACGCCGCCGGCCATGCCGACCAGGAAGGCGCCTGCACCGCCCGTGGCCGCGCGCTCAGCCACCAGCGCGGCCAGCGCGCCCAGGATGTCTCGATCGCCCATCGCTCCCCCCGACCGCACAGGGGTTCCACGGCGCTGACGGGCGGGTCAAGGCCGGCAAGGATCGGGCCGGCAAGGGCGAGGCTCCCGGCGACTCCATGGCGCCTTACCGTTGTCGCAAGGCCGCAGTACAAATGCGCCATGACAGCGCCCGACAAGCCCTATCCGCCTCGCCACTATCCCACGCCCGCCGCCAAGTGCGCCGACCTCGTGGTGCACGTGATGGGCCTGACCCTGGCGCTGGTAGGCGGGATCGTGCTGTTGACCCTGGCGGTGATGGGCGGGCGGATCAGCCAGGTCGTCGGTGTCTCGATCTACGCGGCCGGCGTCATCGCCATGCTCGCCTTCTCCACCGCCTACAACTTCGCCAGGCCCCAGTATCGGCCTGTCCTGCGGCGCCTGGACCACGCCGGCATCTTCCTGATGATCGCAGGCTCCTACACGCCCTTCACCATCAACCTGCCGGACGCCTGGGGTTGGGGCATGACGGCGGCGGTGTGGTCGATCGCCGGCCTCGGCGCGCTGGGGAAACTGTTCCTCACCGGTATCGACCGAAAGTTCTGGGTGGGGGTCTACCTCGCCCTCGGTTGGCTGGTGGTCATCGCGCTGAAGCCCATGATCGACAGTCTCGCCTGGTACGCCCTCGCGCTGCTCGTCACCGGCGGCGTGCTCTACTCGACGGGCGTCATCTTCTACGTGAACAAGAAACTGAAGTTCTCCCGCGCCATCTGGCACGGCCACGTGGTGGCCGCCGCGGCCGCGCACTGGACCGCCGTCCTCCTGGGCGTGGTGCTCGCCGCCCAGAGCTGACCGGCTTTATTCTGCGGCCCAGCGGAACGCCTCGGCCGGCGACGGCCGCGCGCGCACCAGCAGGCCGTTCACCGCCAGCGCTTGCGCCACCAGGCATGCCGTAGCGCCCAGCGCCGCCGGCGGCTCGGCTCCGAGCACGCCCGAAAGCCGTTCGTCCAGGGACCGGTAGTCCTCGACCTGGGCGCAGCCGAACACGTCGAGGATCATCGCCTCATCTCCGGAGATGCGCGGGTCAGCTGGAACGGACAGCGCCAGCCGCCGCCGGCCCCGGGCGCCCAACTGCTGCACGAACACCTCCAGCAGCCGATAGGCCTCATGCCCCGTGCAGCCGCAGGCCTGCTCGAAATGGCCCTTCAGGCTATGGCAGGGCGCGGCCAGCGCCAGCAGGCGGATGGTCCGGATCAACAGGCGCTCCCCATGGGTCAACGCATCGGGCGGAAGCATGTCGGTGGCGCGCGCAGGGCGATTGCAGGGCTCGGTCATCGGCGTCTCCAGTCCGCCGAGGCTATTATTCTTGCGATTCATTCGCAACTACTGCCCTGGATCACGCGACCGTGAAGTTCGCGTTGCACGGGTGGTGGAACGGCGTCATGCTGAGCGCTTCACGAACCCTCCGGCTCAGGAGCGCGCGATGCAGACCTTCATGTCCCACCGGAAAGGAGCCCTTCCCCGTCATCAGGACATGACCTCGCATGCATTCGCGATTTCTGGAGGCGCGCGCCGACCCTAGCGCCTCAACCCCGTCGGCGCGTCGACGCCTCCGCAAGTTCCTAACCTACTATCGGCCCCACCTGCCTCTGCTCGCGGCGGACCTCTTCTGCGCCATCGTCGTGGCCGGAACGGCCCTGGCCCTGCCGGTCTGCGGACCTCTTCTGCGCCATCGTCGTGGCCGGAACGGCCCTGGCCCTGCCGGTCTGCGCCAGCTGGATCACCCGCCGGCTCGGCGAGCTGAACGGCGCCGACGCCACGCCCGCGATCCTGGTGATGGGCGGGGCGATGCTAACGCTGGTCGCCATCCAGGCGCTGTGCACCGTCTTCGTCGACTACCAGGGCCACGTCATGGGCGCGAAGATCGAGGGCGCCATGCGCCGCGAGCTCTTCGAGCACCTCCAGAAGCTCTCGTTCAGCTTCTACGACCGCGAGCGGGTCGGCCAGCTCATGAGCCGGATCACCAACGACCTGTTCGCCATCGGCGAGCTCTGCCACCACGGACCGGAGGACCTGGCCATCTCGGCCCTCAAGTTCGCCGGAGCGGCGGTCATCCTCGGCTGGCTGGATCCGGGCCTGACCCTGGCGATCCTCGCCGCCTTCCCGTTGGCCGCCCTCTACGCCCTGCACTTCAACCGGCGGATGGCCGCCACGCTTCGACAGGGCAAGGCGCAGATCGGCGCCATAAACGAGCGGATCGAGGACTCCCTGGCCGGAATCCGGGTGGTGAAATCATTCGCCAACGAGGCCATTGAGACGCGCCGGTTCGAGGCCGAGAACACCCGCTTCCTCGACATCCGTCGCGCCGGCTACCGCAGCGAGGCGTTGTTCTATGTCGGAATGACCGCCTTCGCCCAGCTGCTGACTGTGGCGGTGGTGGTGGCGGGCGCGGTGCGGGTGGCCGAGGGCCGGCTCGGCGTCGGCGACCTGCTGACCTTCCTGCTGTGCGTCGCCATCCTGATCGACCCCATCCAGCGGGCCGTGAACTTCGTGCGGCTCTGGCAGCAGGGTCACACGGGCTTCACCCGATTCATGGAGGTCCTCGAGACACGTCCCGACATCGTCGATGCGCCCGCCGCGCGCGACCTCGGCCGCGCTCGTGGCGACATCAGCCTGCGCGGCGTTGGCTTCGCCTATCGCCCGGCAGGCCCACCCGTCCTGAGCTCGGTCTCGCTCGACATCCGCGCCGGCGAGTTCGTGGCCCTGGTCGGCGCCTCCGGCGTCGGCAAGTCGACGCTCTGCGCCCTGATCCCGCGCTTCTATGAGGCCACCTCCGGGCGGGTGATGGTCGACGGTCAGGACGTCCGCGACCTGACCCTGGCCTCGCTCCGCCGCAACGTCGGCGTGGTGCAGCAGGACGTCTACCTGTTCGCCGGCACGGTGCAGGAGAACCTGCTCTACGGCCGGCCCGACGCCACGCGCGCCGAGGTCGAGGCCGCCGCCCGCCGAGCCCACGCCCACGACTTCGTCATGACGCTGCCCAACGGCTATGACACCGACATCGGGCAGCGCGGCGTCCGGCTCTCGGGCGGACAGAAGCAGCGGCTGACCATCGCCCGAGCGTTCCTCAAGGACCCGCCGATCCTGATTTTCGACGAGGCCACGAGCGCCCTCGACAACGAGAGCGAGCAGGCGGTTCAGAAGGCGCTGGCCGATCTGGCGCAGTCCCGGACGACCCTGGTCATCGCCCATCGGCTTTCCACGGTGCGCAACGCCGATCGGATCGTCGTGCTGACCGAGGACGGCATCGCCGAACAGGGTCGCCACGAGGCGCTGATCGCCGCGGGCGGACCCTATGCACGGCTCTACGGGATGCAGGCGAGTCTCTAGTAGGGACGCTCCATGAAGACGTCGGCGCGCGCGTACGGGGTCTCCATAGGCGCGAGATCGCAGAAACCCATGGCGCGGTAGAGGCCCAGCGCGGGCCCCAGGCCGGAGTTTGTTTCGAGGTAGAGACGCGTGGCGCCCAGCTCGGCGCCCGCGTCGATGCAGCGCTGCATCAAGCGACGTCCGAGGCCCGAGCCGCGAAGGGCTTCGGACACCGTCATCTTGGCGACCTCGTAGCCGCCGTCGTCCATCTTCATCAGCGCCACGCAGCCCACCGGCGCGCCGTCCTTGAGGGCCATGAAGATCCGGCCGCCTCTGGCGATGATCTTGCCCTCGGGGTCGTTCAGCACCTCGCGGTCCTTGGTCTCGAGGACGAAGTACCTGGAGATCCACGCCTCGTTGAGCGTCCGGAACGCCTCGGCGTGGCGGGGTTCGAACTCGACGATCTCCATCAGGCGCTCCGGGGTGGTCACGGACCCAGTCTGCCGCCAATGTCCGGCCGATGGCGAATGCGATTTTCTCGAACCTGCCGACCACCGTCTTCGAGGAGATGTCGGGGCTGGCGCGCACCCTCGGCGCGGTGAACCTCGGCCAGGGCTTTCCCGACGATCCCGGCCCCGAGGCTGTCCGGGCGAAGGCCGCCGACGCGGTCCTGAACGGCTACAACCAGTACCCGCCCATGGCCGGCCTGCCCGAGCTGCGCCAGGCCGTGATGGCGCACTACAACACAACCCAAGGGCTGGACCTGGACTGGGCCGGCGAGGTCACCATCACGTCCGGCGCGACCGAGGCCCTGGCTGCGAGTTTCCTGGCCCTGATCGAGCCGGGCGACGAGGTGGTGGTCTTCCAGCCCTTCTACGACGCCTATCTGCCCCTGATCCGCCGGGCGGGCGGCGTGGCGAGGCTGGTCCGGCTGGAGCCGCCGCAGTGGCGCTTCACCCGGTCGATGCTGGAGGCCGCCTTCACCCCGCGAACGCGGCTTGTCGTGCTGAACAACCCCATGAACCCCACCGGCGTCGTCCTTCCCGAGGAGGACCTCGCGCTACTGGCGGAGTTCTGCGTGGCCCACGATGCCGTCGCCATCTGCGACGAGGTGTGGGAGCAGGTGGTGTTCGCAGGCGCCCGCCACCGTCCTCTCATCGCCTTCCCCGGTATGCGCGAGCGCACGGTGAAGATCGGCTCGGCGGGCAAGATGTTCGGCCTCACGGGCTGGAAGGTGGGCTACCTCTGCGCCGCGCCCGCTCTCACCCACAGCCTGGCGCGCGCCCACCAGTTCCTGACCTTCACGACCCCACCCAATCTTCAGACGGCCGTGGCCTTCGGGCTCCAACAGCCGGGGAACTGGTTCCGTGACATGCCGCGCGCTCTGGAAGCCTCTCGCGATCGCCTCGCCGAGGGCCTGCGGGGCGAGGGCTTCGTCGTGCTCCCCAGCCGGGGCACCTATTTCCTCAGCATCGACCTGCCGGCCTCCGGCGTCTCCGAGCCCGACCGCGCCTTCTGCCTGCGCGCCGTCAAGGAGGCGGGCGTCGCCGCCATCCCGGTGTCGGCCTTCTACGAGGCCGATCCCGTGACCAGCATCGTCCGGCTGTGCTTCTCCAAGGCCGATGCGACCCTCGACGAGGGCGTGAAGCGGCTGGCGCGGGCCCGCGAGCTGTCGCGGGCGGCCGCTCAGTCCTGAGGCGCCTCGACCTCTTCCGGGGTCTGGCCGGCGATCCAGGTCTCCAGCGCCTGCGTCGCGGCGGTGCGGCAGCCCGCCTGCTGCGCCTGGGCGATGGCGTCGAGGGTGGTGAGCGCCTCCGGCCCCGGACAGATGCCGCCGCGCGTGGCGCGTGACGGGGGCGGGGCGACGATGGCGCGCATGATGGCAAGCCGGTCCGCCTCGGCCTGGTTTCCCTGACGCCTGGGGAGAACGACTCCCGTGGCCCCGCCCTTGACGGTGACGAGGCTGCCCGACGCGTGCATCAGCGTCAGGGTCCGCCCCGGCTGCAGCGCGAGCCGGGACCCGGCTTCGAACGTCTGGCCACGGGCGATCGCCGGGTCGGTGGAGCCAACCACGACATAGTCCCGGGCCGCGGCGGCGCCGGCCATGGCGAGCGCTGCAGCGAAGACCATGACGGCGGCACGATACGAATGCGACATGGGTCGAACATCGCGCGGCGCGCGACGTCCGGCAACCCCGGCCCGCTTCGCGTATCGCGTGCGTCGAACGTCGTTCGGGTTGAAACGGGAACGCGCCGCAGAGGGCCACTCGGATGCGGCTGCGACAAATGCGACAATCACCTGGACGCCAGGCGCCGATTAACTCGCGATTAAGGCCTGGCGATCTATGGTTGCGGCCAGAATGCCGAGACGAGACCCATGGTCAGCGTTCAGCTGCGCAACTCCGGACAAGGGCTTTGGTACGCCCTGACCCTGCCCACCTCGGTGCAGGCCGCGCAGACGATCGCGTCCGCCGCGCGCAAGCTTGATCTGGCCGACCAGGTCCGAATCCAGCCGTCCAGCGCCGGCCAGCAGGTCGATATCAGGGCCTAGCCACGGCCGAGATCGGCCTGCTCGTCCACGTCGAACAGCACGCCGTCATCCGGCGATTCCACCAGCGCCAGCCGGTCCCCCAGGCTCTGCAGCAGTCCGCGGGCGCCGGCGTCGCCCGAAAGCCCCATCGCCGCGTCGAACAGCGATCGTGACAGCGCCACGGGGTTGCCCCTCCGCCCGTCGAACACCGGCGCTGCCGCCGGCGCGCCGTCCCTGACCGCCCGGACCATAGGCGCCAGCACACGGTGGGGCACGCGCGGCATGTCGCCGAGGAACACGAGCGCCACGTCGATTCCAGGCCCCAGGCTGGCGAGACCGGCCCGCAGCGAAGCGGCCATGCCCTCGGCGTGGTCCGACGCGTGAACGATCAGCACCGCCGGATCGTAAGCCCTCGCCGCCGCAGCCACCGCCTCGGACTCCGCGCCCGTGACCACCGTCACCGTCTCCGCGCCGGTGGCCTTCGCCGCCGCCAGCGCGCCGTGCAGCAGGGGCGCGCCGCGATAGGGCGCCAGCAGCTTGCCGCCCCCGAACCGGCGCCCGGATCCGGCCGCCAGCACCACCGCCGCGACCCCTGCGGCATCCGCCGGCACTGTCCCCATCGCCAATTGCCCCCTATCTTCCCACCCGATGACGCCCTTCGACGCGATCGCCGAAACGCGCCCTGCGCCCCTCGTGGACGGCTTCGGCCGGACGGTGACCTATTTGCGGCTCTCGGTCACCGACCGCTGCGACCTGCGCTGCGTCTACTGCATGGCCGAGCACATGACCTTCCTGCCGAAGGCCGAGGTGCTGTCGCTGGAGGAGCTGGACCGCATCGCCTCGGCCTTCGTGGGCCTGGGAACGCGCAAGCTGCGCCTCACCGGCGGCGAGCCGCTGGTCCGCAAGGGCATGATGGATCTGGTCCGCAGTCTGGGCCGACACTTGAGATCGGGCGCGCTGGACGAGCTGACCCTCACCACCAACGGCACGCGCTTGACCGAATTCGCCGGCGAGCTGGCCGAGGCCGGCGTGCGCCGGATCAACGTCTCGCTCGACACGCTGAAGCCCGACCTCTTCCGGCGCCTCACCCGCGGGGGCGACGTCAGCAAGGTGCTGGCCGGGATCGCCGCAGCCCAGGCCGCCGGACTCGCGGTCAAGATCAACACCGTGGCCTTGCGCGAAGACAACGCCGGAGAGATCGCCGACCTGATCGCCTGGGCCCACGGCCAGGGCTGCGACATCACGCTGATCGAGACCATGCCGCTGGGCGAGGTCGAGGCCGACCGCACCGACCAGTACCTCTCGCTGCGCGAGGTCCGCGCCGCCCTGGAGAGCTTCTGGACACTGGAAGACCTGCCGCTCTCCACCGGCGGACCGGCCCGCTATGTCCGCGTTGCGGAAACCGGCGGACGGCTGGGCCTGATCACGCCGCTCAGCCACAACTTCTGCGAATCCTGCAACCGGGTGCGGCTGACCTGCACGGGCACACTCCACACCTGCCTCGGTCAGGAGGACGCGACGGACCTGCGCGCGGTCCTGCGCTCGGGCGCCGGCGACGCCGAACTTGTCGACGCCATCCGCTGCGCCATCGACGGCAAGCCCAGGGGCCACGATTTCGAGATCGCCCGCCGCCAGCCCGCGGTGGCGCGGCACATGTCCACCACCGGCGGCTGAACCATGGCCCGCGTCCTCCTGTTCGGCCCCCTGCGCGACCTCGCCGGCTGGCGCGAGCGCCAGGTCGACACCCCCAGCCTGTCGGCCCTCCGCGCCCTGCTCGCCGCCGAAGACGCCGCCCTGGGCGAGGCCCTGGCGGGCAAGGGGGTGCAGGTGGCCATCGACCAGGCGCTGGTGCGCGGCGAGGTGGCCCTGACCGCCGCCAGCGAGGTCGCCTTCCTGCCTCCCATGAGCGGCGGATGATGATCGAGCTCACCGACAGCCCCTTCGATCCCGGCGCGCTGCTGACCGCCTTCTCCCGGGGCCGCCGCGAGACGGGCGCCGTCGCCACCTTCACGGGCCTCGCCCGCGCCGAGGAGGGCGCGACGAACATCCTCGAGCTGGAGGCCTATCCGGGCTTCACCGAATCCGAGATCGGCCGCATCGCCGAACAAGCTCGCGAGCGGTTCGGCCTGCACGACCTGGCCATCCTGCATCGGGTGGGCAGGATCGCCCCCGGTGAGCCCATCGTCTTCGTCGCGACGGCCGCCGGCCACCGCCGCGCCGCCTTCGAGGCCTGCGACTTCCTCATGGACTATCTGAAGTCCGCCGCGCCGTTCTGGAAGAAGGAACACGGCCCCGCCGGCGACCGCTGGATCGAACCCACCGCCCAGGACCACGCCGACCGCGAACGCTGGGACTGAGGTCCGCCAACAACCTACGCCCGCTCCCTCATCTCCAGATACGCCACACCCCGTACGTAGGCGTCGACGTCGAACTTCTTGAAGGTGTTGGGACCCATCGACCGCACGGTGCCGAACACCGGCTGCGGCCCCCAGGGTCGGTCGTGCAGGCCGAAAATCCAGCCGACGTTGGTGAAGGAATTCGGATCGCGCCCGTCGAGGAACCAGCGGTTGTTGAGCGCCAGCAGCGTCTCGAACGCCTCCTCCGGACTCGCCGACCAGTGCAGCACCTTCTTGCCCCAGTACATGCGCAGGTGATTGTGCATGTAGCCGGTGGCCAGCATCTCCCGCATCGCCGCGTTCCAGTAGGGATCGTGCGTCGCCGCCGCCTCGAACTGCTCGCGCGTGTAGACGTGCGGCCGCGGGTCGCCGGCATGGTCGGCCAGAGTCTTCCGCGCCCATTCCGGGAGCACCGCGTAGGTGTCGTAATCGGGCGCGTGGAAGCAGTGGTTCATGGCCAGCTCGCGCCGGACGATCAGCTCCTCGAGGTAGCTCGCGCGGCTGTCGCCCTCCCCCCGCTGGCGCACCGCCAGGGCGATCTCCACCGGCGAGATCTGGCCGAAGTGCAGGTAGGGGCTCATGAGCGAGGCGGCCCGCGCCTCCGGCTTGCCGCGCTCGGCCCCGTAGCGCCGGAGGCCACCGCCCGCTGCGACTGCTGCATCCAGTAGAGCACATACGTCGCGGGGCTCGTCGGCGGCGCATCGACAAGGGTCTTGAGGCGGGCAGACTGGATCACTGAAGGTTCCTGGCAAGGCTCGGCCCGAGATAGGGGCAAGCGGCGCGGTCCGCGAGCAGGAAGCGCTTGCCCGAATTCGGGCACGGGCGTTGTGTAGCCCGCATGGCAGAGGCAAATCCCCCCGCGATGTCGGATGCGGGCGACCTGGACGATCTCGTGGCCTACGTGGCCCGGTCCAACGCCCTCGATCCGTCGCAGGCCAGTCGGATCGTCGATGACGTGCTCAGCTATCTCGCGGAACAGCCGGAGGACTTCGTCCGCCGCCGCCACGCCGCGCTGCTCAGGCTGGGCCGGCGAAACGACGAGATCTACGCCCGCATCGCGGACGAGCTCACCCGCCGGCGCTTCCCGGCGCCGCCCTACAGCCTGCGGCAGATCCGGCGGATCATCTACGGCTGAGGACCAACGCTGATGTGCGGAATCGTGGGTTACGTGGGCGACCGGCAGGCCCTGCCGCTGCTGATGGAGGGCCTGCGCCGGCTCGAGTACCGGGGCTATGACAGCGCGGGCGTGGCCGTGATCGTGGACGGCGCGCTCGCCGTCGCCAAGCGCAAGGGCAAGGTGCGCGAGCTCGAGAGCGTCCTGCCGGCGCCCGGCCTGCCTGGAACCGTGGGCATCGCCCACACCCGCTGGGCCACCCATGGCGAGCCCAGCGACGCCAACGCCCACCCGCATACCGACGCCACCGGCCGGATCGGCGTGGTCCACAACGGCATCATCGAGAACGCCGCCGAGCTGCGCCGCCGCCTGACTGCCGACGGGGTGGTGTTCCGCTCGGACACCGACACCGAGGTGCTGGCCCACCTGATCGCCCGCCGCACCGAGAACAGTCTCGTCGAGGCGGTCCGCGCGGCCCTCGGCCAGGTGAAGGGCGCCTACGGAATCGCGGTGATCGACGCCGCCCGGCCCGAGGCCATCGTCGCCGCCCGCAACGGCGGTCCGGTCGTGGTCGGCGTCGGCGACGGCGAGATGTTCGTGGCCTCGGACGCCTCGGCGCTGATGGGCCATGCCCGCCACGTCGCCCACCTCGACGACGGCGAGATCGCCGAAGTCCGCGCCGACGGCTTCTCGGTCCTGACCCTCGAAGGCGCCGAGACCACCAAGGCGACCCAGGCGCTGGAAGGCGAGGTCGCCGGCTTCGACAAGGGCGACCACAGCCACTTCATGCAGAAGGAGATCGCCGAGCAGCCCGAGGCCGTGCGGCGCACCCTGCTGGGCCGGCTGGACCACCGCTTCAACACGGCCCACCTCGGCGGCATCGAGTTGGCGGCGCGTGAGATGCTCGACATCCGGCGAGTGAAGATCCTGGGCTGCGGTTCGGCCTACTACGCCGGGACCCTTGGGGCGCACCTGATCGAGACCCTGGCCCGCATCCCGGCCCATGCCGAGCCGGCTTCGGAATTCCGCTACCGCAATCCGGTGATCGAGCAGGACACGCTCTACATCGCCGTCAGCCAGTCGGGGGAGACCTTCGACACCCTCGCGGCCATCCAGGAGGTGAAGCGCAAGGGCGGCCGGGTGCTGGGCGTCATCAACGCCGTCGGCTCCACCATCGCCCGCGAGTGCGGCCGGGGCGTCTACCTGCACGCCGGGCCCGAGGTGGCCGTGGTCTCCACCAAGACCTGGACCTCCACGGCCGTCGCCTTCGCCCTCCTCGCCCTCCAGCTCGGCCGCGTGCGCGACATGTCGGCCGCTCACGGGGCGCGGCTGCTGGCGGCCCTATCGGCCCTGCCCGACCAGATCGCCTCGATCGTGGCTCGCGAAGCCGAGGTCGAGCCCCTGTCGGCGATCCTGGCGAGGGCCGACCACGCCTATTTCATCGGCCGCAGCGCCGGCTATGCGGTGGCGATGGAAGGCGCGCTGAAACTGAAGGAAGTCTCGTACCTCCACGCGGAAGCCTATCCGGCCTCCGAACTGAAGCATGGCCCCCTCGCTCTGATCTCGCCCGAAACGCCCACCCTGGCGATCGTTCCCAACGACGACCTGCTGGCGAAGAACCTCTCGACCATCGCCGAGGTCCGCACCCGTCATGGCCCGGTGCTGGCTGTCACGCACGAGGGCGTCCCGTTGGACGGCGTAGAAGCCTCGTTCGCCGTTCCGAAGAGCGAGCCCGAGCTGGATCCGATCCTGCTCAACATCCCGCTCCAACTCCTGGCCTATCAGGTCGCCCGGGGCCTGGGCCGCGACATCGATCAGCCGCGGAACCTGGCGAAATCGGTGACGGTGGAATAGCGCCGCGCCTGCGCTAGAAAGGGCGCCGAAGGAGTTCGCCCATGAATGCGCTCACCCCCGGCGGGAAGATCGATACCGCCCGGACGCTGAAGCCCGTCCGCGTCGCCGTCCTGACCATCTCAGATACCCGGGACGAGGAAAGCGACACGTCGGGCAATCTCCTTGCCAGCCGGGTCGAGGGCGCCGGGCACCAGCTCGTCGCCCGCGCCATCGTCAAGGACGACCTGGAGGAGATCCGGGCCCAGGTCCTGAAGTGGGTGGCCGACGGCGTCGAGGCCATCGTCACCACCGGCGGCACCGGCATCACCGGCCGCGACGTGACGCCCGAGGCGATCCGCCCGCTGTTCGACAAGGAGATCGACGGCTTCAGCGTTGTCTTCCACCTGGTCAGCTACCAGTCGGTGGGCCTCTCGACGCTTCAGTCGCGGGCCCTGGCGGGTATCGTGAAGGGTTGCTTCGTCTTCTGCCTGCCGGGCTCCAACGGCGCGGTGAAGGACGGTTGGGACAAGGTGATCTCGGCTCAGCTCGACAGCCGCCATGGCCCCTGCAACATGGTCGAGCTCATGCCCCGGCTGATGGAGTCGTGAGCCGCCTCACCCACATGGACGAGAGCGGCCGCGCCCGCATGGTCGACGTCTCGGACAAGGCGGTCACGACCCGCGAGGCCGTGGCCGAGGGCTTCCTGCGCATGACCCCCGAGACGCTTGCCCTGGCTCTGTCCGGCGAGGGCAAGAAAGGTGACGTGCGCGCCGTAGCCGAGATCGCCGGCGTGATGGCCGCCAAGCGCACCTCCGACCTGATCCCGATGTGCCACCCGCTGCCGATCACCAAGGCCGAGGTGCGGGTCGAGCCGGCCGACGGCGGCCTCGCGGTCACCGCGCGGGTCAAGACCACCGGCCAGACCGGCGTCGAGATGGAGGCGCTGACCGCCGCCTCGGTCGCCTGCCTGACCCTCTACGACATGCTGAAGGCCGCCGAGAAGGGCATGGTCATCGAGACCGTCCGCCTGGTTTCCAAGACCGGTGGCAAGAGTGGGGACTGGACCGCGCCGTGAAACTGCTCCCCGTCGCAGAGGCCCGCGCGCGAATGCTGGCCGAGATCGCGCCGCTGCCGCCCGAGCGCGTCGCCATCGCCGAAAGTGTCGGCCGCGTCCTGGCCCAGCCCGTCGTGGCCCGCCGCGACCAGCCGCCGTTCGCCGCTTCGGCCATGGACGGCTATGCGATCCGCTCCGCCGACGCGCCGGGCCGCCTGTCGATCGTCGGCGAAAGCGCCGCCGGGCACGGGTTCGAGGGGACGGTCGCCCCCGGCCAGGCGCTGCGCATCTTCACCGGCGCCGCCGTGCCCGCGGGCTGCGACGCTGTGGTGATCCAGGAGGACGTCACGCGCGAAGGCGAGGTCGTGACGGTTCCCGCCGCGAAGCCTGGCCAGAACGTGCGCCCTGCGGGGGGCGATTTCGCCGCCGGCCAGACGCTGCTGGACGCCGGCCTACGCATCGACCCCTGGCGCCTGTCGCTGGCCGCCGCGGCCGGCGCCGCCGATCTGCCCGTGGCGCGCCGTCCGCGCGTGGCGCTCTTCTCCACCGGCGAGGAAATCGTCGAGGCGCCCGCCGAGCCAGGTCCCTTCCAGATCTACGACTCCGGCTCGCGCACCCTGGCGGCCCTGGCGGCCGGCTGGGGCGCCGAGGTCAGCCGCGCCCGGCCGGTGCGCGACGACCTGGAGGCCACGGTCCAGGCCCTGCGCGACGCCCAGGGAGATTTGATCGTCACCATCGGCGGCGCCTCGGTGGGCGACCACGACCTCGTCCGTGTCGCCGGCGAGGCGCTGGGCCTGCAACTGCGAGTGTCCAGCGTGGCCATCCGGCCGGGCAAGCCAACTTTCTTCGGCGTGCTCGCCGACGGGCGGCGGATGCTGGGCCTGCCGGGCAACCCCGCCTCGGCCCTGGTCTGCGCCGAGCTGTTCCTGCGGCCGATTCTGGCCGCCTTCCAGGGCGCGGACGCGTCCCTGCCGATCCTGTCCGCGCGCGCCGAAGCGCCGCTGGCGGCCAACGGACCACGCGAGCATTGGATGCGCGCCCAGGTCAGCTTTGGCGAGCAGGGCCTGACGGCCCGCGCCTACAAGGATCAGGACTCGTCGCTGGTCAGCGTCTTCGCCATGGCCAACGCGCTGCTGCGCCGGGCGCCCGACGCCTCCGCCGTCGAGGCCGGTGGCTCGGTCGAGGTGCTGCTGCTGCCCCGGGCGTAGCGGAGGGCCGTGATCTCTCCGATCACCGACACCGCCACTTCGAACGGGGCTTTGCCGCCGATATCCAGGCCGATGGGCGCCCGCAGCCGCGCCAGCGCGCTGGCGGCCATGCCTCCAGCCTCGAGCTCCGCGAGCCGGCCGGCCAGCCGTCGCCGCGCGCCAAGCAGGCCCACGTAGCCGGCCTGGGACGGCAGGGCGACGGCCAGCGCCGCGCGGTCGGTGTCGAGGTCATGGGTGGCGACCGCCACCGCCGTCCACGGATCGAGCCCGATGGCGGTCAGGGCTGGCCCGGGCTCGTCGCGACGATACGCGACGCCAGGGACCGGGGGCGGCGTCTCGGGTCCCTTGGGCCGTACCAGCGTGGTCTCGAACCCCGACTTCAAGCCTAGTTCGGCGATCGCCAGCGCGGTGGGGTCGCCGCCTACGACCACCAGCCGGTGCGGCGGCTCGTAACGCTTCACCACAGTGGCTTCCGTCCACGGCGAGACGTCCGGACCGCAGACGCGGGTGCGGCCGTCGCTGACCCAGGTGACAGGACGCCGTTCCGTCTCGGCGGCGAGCAGTTCGACCAAGGCCGGATCTTGCGCGGCGACCCGCTCCAGCACGATTTCGATCCGCGCGCCGCACAGCAGGCGGATGTCGGGCCAGGGACTGCCTTCGCCGTAGACCAGGACACGAGGCTCGCCGTCGACCAGACAGGCGCGGGCGTGGCCCGCGACGTCGCCCTCCACGCAGCCCCCGGAGAAGTAACCGGCCACCAGGCCGGGCGCGAACACCATCTGGGTGCCTTCGGGACGCGGCCCGCCGCCCTCGACTGAAACCAGGGTCGCCAGCACCAGGCCGTGGCCTTCCGAGGAAGCCTTCCGCAGGGCGGGGCGCACATCTTCGGTCAGCCCGAACAGCGGCCATTCCGGGAGCGATGCGGGGGGATCGGCGTCAATCAAGGTCGGATACGCCTCATTAGCTTTCGTGCGACAAAATGGCGACTCACTCGGATTCCACCAAGCCAAAGGCCGAATGACGTCTCCCCTCAACAAGCTCGGCCTCGGCACCGCGCAGTTTGGTCTGGACCAGCCGCCGGGTCCACGCGGTCGTCCGCGTGAGACGGAAGCGCGCGACATTCTGTCCATCGCCGGCCGGTCGGGCATGGGGGTCCTGGATGTCACCCGGCACGGGGCGTCGGCCGATACTCTCCTGCGCGGGGCGCTGCCGCAGCCGAACCCGTTCCGGATTACCCTCACCAGCATCCGGCCCGACCGCGGCCCCGACGCGGTCGAGGCCGAACTGCGCGCCCAGATGTTGCGCCTGGGCGTCGAGCGCGTGCACGCCATCGTCGCGCCGTCGGCGACCGACCTCTTCGCGCCCCAGGGGCCGGCGATGTGGGACCGGCTGAAGGCTCTGAAGGACGAAGGAGTCTGCCGTCAGATCGGCGTGCCGGTCTACGCGTCCGACGATCCCGTGGGCGTCGCGCGCCGGTTCAAGCCCGACCTCGTACAGGCCCCGGCTTCGCTCCTGGACCAGCGACTGCTCATCGACGGCTCGCTCGCCACATTGGCCGAAATGGGGATCGAGGTGCATCTGCGCTCGATCTTCCTCAACGGCGTCCTGTTCCTGCCGCCAGACCGCGCGCCCAGCCATCTGAAGGCCGCCGCGGGACGCATCTCGCGCGCCCGCCGCCTGATCGCCGAGGGTCGCTCCGATCCGCTGCAGGCGGCGCTCGGCTTTGCGCTCACGCGCCCGGAGGCTTCGGCCGTCCTGGTGGGCGTCACGTCCGCCGCCGAGATGAGCGCCGTAGTCGCCGCCGCCATGAGCCCGCCCCCGGACCTCGACTGGGACGAGATGGCCTTGGACGACCCCGAAGCCCTCAACTGGGCCGCGGCCTAGCCGAACGGCTTCTCCAGGCTCACTTGCGGCTCGGTGAACCAGGCCGCACCGCTCTCCGTGACGTGGAAATGGTCTTCGAGCCGAACGCCGAAGGTCTGCGGGATCACGATCATCGGCTCGTTGGAGAAACACATGCCGGACTGCAGCGGCGTGCGGTCGCCGCGCACGAGATAGGGCGCCTCGTGGATGGAGAGGCCGATGCCGTGGCCCGTCCTGTGCGGCAGGCCCGGCAGGTCGTAGTCCGGACTGAAGCCCTCGGCAGCCAGCACCCGGCGCGCCACCGCGTCGATCTCCTCGCAGGGCACGCCCGGTTTCACCGCCGCGAACGCCGCCGCCTGGGCCTTCTTCTCCACCGCCCAGACGCGGACCATCTCCGGCGTCGGGGTTCCGAAGACGTAGGTGCGGGTGATGTCCGAGTTGTAGCCCTGCACCTGGCACCCGGTGTCGATCAGGACGAGGTCGCCGGCCTTCAGCGCCTGTTCGCCCGGCAGGCCGTGCGGATAGGCCGAGGCCTCGCCGAATTGCACGGCGCAGAACGAGCTGCCGTTGTCGGCGCCCAGCGCCCGGTGCGCCTGGTCGATGAAGCGCCGCACCTCACCGGTGGTGATCCCCTCGCGCAGGATCCGCGCCGCCCGGCGGTGGACCTCCAGGGTCATCGCCTTGGCCTGAGACATCAGAGCCAGTTCCGCCGGCGACTTGATCATCCGGCAGCCGTCGACCACCGGCGCGCCGCTCACCATCTCCACACCGGGCGCAGCGGCCCGCAGCCCATCGAACATGAAGAACGCCAGCGCGGGGTCTATGGCCAGCGAGCGGGCGCCCCATTCCGCGAGCACCGCGGCCGCCAGCGCATAGGGGCTCTCGTGCTCCTCCCACAGGCGCAGGGGCGCCTCAAACGCCATGCCGGCCTTGAGCGAGCCTTCCTCGAACCGCGGACAGACCATCACCGGTTCGCCTTCCCGCGGCAGCAGCATCGCCACCAGCCGCTCGGTCGCGCCCCAGGCGACGCCGGTGAAGTATCGGAGCGATGCGCCTGCGCCGATGACCAGCGCATCGACCGCGAGGTCGCCCATCAGCCGCTGGGCCTTGGCGAGCCGGGTGCGGCGTTCCTCCACGGTGATCGCGGGGGCCGGGTTCGCCCACGGCTTCAGCTCGGAAAGTTCACGTTCCGCCGTCGACCCGCCGATGCCGCTCATGGTGGCTCCTCCTGCTGCGCGGTCCGTGTATAGGCTGCGCCATGGCCGGAAGTCAGGATTTCGCCGCCGATCCGCGCAACGCGGACCTGCGCATCTATGTGAATGGCGACCTCGTCCCCCGCGAACATGCGAAGGTCTCGGTGTTCGATGCGGGGTTCGTGCTGGGCGACGGGGTCTGGGAAGGGCTGCGGCTGCACAAGGGCCGGCTGCTGTTCCTGGAGGCGCATATCGAACGGCTCTACGCCGGGCTCGCCGCCATCGCTCTCGACATCGGCCTGACGCGCCAGCAGCTCACCCACGAGATCCAGCGGACGCTTGACGCCAATGGCATGACGGACGGCGCCCACCTGCGGCTGATGGTGACCCGGGGCGAGAAGGCGGCGGTGAACCAGGACCCGCGCAACTGGCTGGGCAAGCCGACCATCGTCATCACCGCCGAATACAAGCAGCCCTCGCCGCAGATCGTGACCAGGGGTCTGGCGCTGGCCACCTCGTCGGTCCGCTGCACTCCGGCGGAGATGTTCGACATGCGGCTGAACTCGCACAGCCGCCTCAACCTGATCCGCGCCCTGATCGAGGTGGTCGACCTCGGCGCCGACGAGGCGCTGATGCTGGACCCGAACGGCTATGTCTCGAGCTGCAACGCCACCAACTTCTTCTGGGTGAAGGACGGTCGGGTGATGACCTCCACCGGCGACTACTGCTTCAATGGCGTCACCCGCGCCAACGTCATCGACCTCTGCCGCCGGCACGCGATCCCGATCACACTGGGGGACTTCGAGCTGGCCGACGTCCACGCCGCCGATGAAGCATTCGTCACCGGCACCTTCGGCGGGTTGACGCCGGTCCGCAGCATCGACGGCCGCGACCTGCCGGCGACCCTGCCCGGTCCGATCACCACCGCCCTGCGCGCCCACTACGAGGCGCTGAAGGACGAGGACGCGAGCCGGGGCGCCGCGGCGTGACTGTCCGCATCGCCATGTGGTCGGGGCCGCGCAACATCTCCACGGCCATGATGCGCAGCTTCGGGAACCGGCCCGACTGCCAGGTCGTGGACGAGCCGTTCTACGCCGCCTACCTGGCCGCCACCGGTCTCGACCATCCCATGCGCGAGGAGGTCCTGGCCTCCCAGCCTCAGGACTGGACCGCCGTGGTCGACAGGCTGGACGCCCTGGACGGGCCGGTCGTCTACGAGAAGCACATGACGCACCACATGCTGGCGGGCGTCGACCTCCGGTGGGCCGCCGTCCGGCGCAACGCCTTCCTGATCCGCGATCCCGCCGAGGTGCTGGCCTCGTATACGGCCAAGCGGGCCGAGGTGGCGCTCGAGGACATCGGCGTGGTCCGTCAGCGCGAGCTGTTCGACCGCGAGGCCGATCGCTTGGGCCGCGCTCCGCCGGTGCTGCGCGGCGCGGACGTGCTGGCCGATCCGCCCAAGCTGCTGTCGGCCCTCTGCGCCGCGCTGGAGATCCCGTTCGAGCCAGCCATGCTGAGCTGGCCGGCGGGGCGCCGCGACAGCGACGGGGTCTGGGCGCCGGCCTGGTACGACGCGGTGGAGCGGTCTACCGGCTTCGAGCGCCCGGAGAGACGGGACTACCCGCCCCTGCCGGACGCCCTGCGTCGGATCGCCGACGCGGCGCGGCCGCACTACGAGGCGCTGGCCGCGCACGCGCTGCGGGTCAGTTCCTGAAGCGCACGCCGACGTAGGCCGAAAGGCCAGTCTCGCGATAGCCCAGCACCTCCTGATAGCGGCGGTCGGTCAGGTTCTCGATCCGCGCGGTCAGGCTGAGCTGATCGCTGACCGCATAGGCGCCCGAGACATCAGCCGTCACGAAGCCACCCCGCCGGGCGCGGCTGAACCCATCGCGGGCGGTGTCCGACTGACTCGACTCCCCGCGCACCGAGACCGCCCCGCTCCAGGCGCCGTCGGCCCAGAACAGCGCCGCCGAGCCGGAGTGGTCGGGCACGCGCAGCAGGCTGCGGCCCGTGGAGCGGTCGATGGCGTCGGTCCAGGCGTAGGCCAGCTTCAGGCGCAGGGTCTCCGATAGCTGGGCGTCGAACTCGGCCTCGACGCCGCTGGAGCTGGTCTTGGCGATGTTGATGTAGCGGCTGGCCGCATAGGCGATCTGGTCGCGCACCAGCAGGCGGTAGGCCGTCACCGCCGTCGAGATCCGGTCATTGGCCCAGCCCAGCCGCAGGTCGTAGCCCTCCGCCCGCTCGGGCTTCAGCGGCACGCGCGGAGCGAAGCAGAAGTCGCAGACCGCCTGGCTGATGGTCGGCGTCTTGAAACCCGTGCCCGCCGACGCCACGGCCGTGAAGCCGCCGCCCAGCTTCGCCGCCGCGGCCAGCCGGCCGGTGGTCTTGGACGCATAGGCCTCCGGATCGTCGTGCCGGACGCTGCCGGTCAGGGTCAGCGGCCCCGCATCCATCCGCCCGACGGCGAACACCGCCGTGTTGGAGAGGTCGAGGCTGGCGCCGGACGACAGGTCGGCCCCGCTTTCCTGCCGCTCGATCCCGACCACGAACCGCTCACCGCGCGCCGCGGTCCAGCGCAGCACCTGGCGGTCGGCGTCGAAGCTGGCGGGGAACGAGGAGAGGCTGCGCCGGTGCAGGTCGTAGGCGCTGAGGCTGACCTCGTGCGTCAGGCCCAGGGCGTCGACGGTAGCGCGGGCGAATCCCTGCCAGGTCCGGCTCTTGGCTCGGCTGTCGGTGTCGCCGAGCGCGAAGGTGGGCGGGGCGAACCCGTCCGTCTCGGCGTCGAACCAGGAATACCGAATCCGCCCGTCCAGCCGCACCGTTTTCGACACCCGGACCCGGCCCGAAAGGTTGGCGTTCAGGCTTTCCAGCCCGTCCTTCTCGGTCCCGGTGTCGGCCTTGGAGATGCCGTCCGCCCGGAAGGCGGCGACGCTGGCGCTGACGGCGTAGGCCTCCGCCGAGCGTCCGACGCCCGCGAAGCCGCGGACCGTGCCGTAGGACCCAGCCTCCAGGTCGGCGCGCGCGCCGTCCAGCGCGCGGGTGGTGAAGCTGACGACGCCGCCGATCGCCTCCGAGCCCCACAGCGATCCCTGCGGGCCCGAGAGCACCTCGACGCGCTCCAGGTCCGCCGACTGCAGGGCGCCGACGTCATAGGTTCCGCTGGGATCGGAGGCGTCGCCCACAGGAACGCCGTCCACCAGCACCAGGGTCTTGTCGGCCGAGGCGCCGCGGATGCGGATCGCGCCGGTCCCGCCGAACGCCCCTGTCCGCGCGACGCCGACACCCGGGATCGTGGACAGCAGGTCGGCGGCGAAGGGGAGGTTCCGGGCCTCAATCTCGGCCCGGTCGATCACGTGGGCGCCGGTGATCACCTTGGGGTCGGAAGGCAGGCGGGCGGCGGTGACGATCACCTCGTCAACGGCCGTGGCGGCGTGAGCCCCGGTGGCGACGGCCGCCAGGGCCGCCGTGGTCATAAAGACAGTACGCATGTGTTTGTTGACTCCGTTCAGGAGTCGCTACGGCGCCAGAGCGGTCTTACGGCTCTGCCGGTCCTTGGCCTGGTCCCGGGCCACGGACGAGCGACGGTCGAAGACGGCAGGTCTCCTGGCTTGCGGGTCATCGGGTTCGCGCCCCTCGCCTTCCCGGTCGCCCAGCACGTGGGGTCCCAGTGACGTCCTCCATCGACGCGGAGGATCGGGCGCGGCCCTCGCCGCTCACAGTTGCGGGCACAGCCGGGGATTCTCACCCCGGTTCCCTCTTGGCCCCCGAAAGGGGGACCGCCTTCATGGGCGCGTATTGCGACGAACCGCGGCCGAGGGCAAGGTCCGGCGCCATGCGCATCGCCCTCCTCGCCTCCGTCGCTCTCCTCGCGTCAACCGCCGCCCACGCCCAGCCGATCGGGGGCGAACACGCCCTGCTGAAGGACCTCGCCGGCCAGGTCTCCGAGACCCGGCAGAAGGCGACCATCGAAAAGCTGGTATCCTTCGGCACGCGCCACACCGGCTCGGACACCAAGTCCGACAAGCGGGGGATCGGCGCCGCCCGCCGCTGGATCGCCGCGGAGATGCAGGCCGCGTCCAAGGACTGCGGCGGCCGGCTGCAGGTCGAGACCCCGTCGCGGGTGATGACCGCCGAGCGGCTCGCCGGCCCGACCGAGGTGATGAACGTCGTCGGCGTCCTGCCCGGAACCAGCGACCCCGGCCGGGTGATCGTCATCTCCGGCCACTACGACAGCCGGGTCACCGACCCGAAGAACTTCACCTCCGACGCCCCCGGCGCCAACGACGACGGCTCGGGCACCGCCGCGGTGATCGAGGCGGCGCGCGTGCTGTGCAAACAGCAGTTCCCGGCCACCCTGGTGTTCGCCGCCCTGGCCGGCGAGGAGCAGGGCCTGCTGGGCGGAAAGATCCTGGCCGACTGGCTGAGCGAGAAGGGCTGGCGCGTCGAGGCCGACCTGAACAACGACATCATCGGCAATACCGAGGGCATGTCCGGCGTCCGCGACAACACCCACGTCCGAGTCTTCTCGGAAGGCACCCGGTCGACCGAGACCCCCGAGGAGGCCAACCGGCGGCGCTACAACGGCGGCGAGGTGGACAGCCCCTCGCGCAACCTCGCCCGCTACCTCGACAACCTCGCCGACCGGTACGTCACCAACCTCGACGTGGTGATGGTCTACCGGACCGACCGCTTCGGTCGCGGCGGCGATCAGGTGGAGCTGCTGCGCGCCGGCTACCCCGCCGTCCGCATCACGGAATCGACCGAGAACTACACGCGCCAGCACCAGGACCTGCGCACGGAGAACGGCGTGAAGTACGGCGACGTCATCGAGGGCGTCGACTTCCCGTACCTGGCCCAGGTCACGCGTCTGAACGTGGTGGCCATGGCCGCGCTGGCCCTGGCGCCGGCGCCGCCGACCGGCGTGGAGATCGCAGGGGCGGTCACGCCCGACACCACGGTGAAGTGGAAGCCCGCGCCGGACGCGGTCGCCTACCGGGTCTGGTGGCGCCGCACGACCGACCCGCAGTGGACCTTCTCCCGCGTCGTCCCGCCCACGGGCCAGGCTGTGCTGAAGGCGGTGAACATCGACGACTGGTTCTTCGGCCTCAGCGCCATCGGCGCCGACGGGCACGAGAGCCCGGTGGTGTTCCCCGGCGCGGCGGGAACCTTCGAGCGCGGCGGCGTGAAGCCCGCCTCGTAAGGCCTGAAACGAAGGCGGCCCCGGCGGCCATCTAAGGCGCCAGGGCCGCACACCCGTCGCTCGGTCCTGGGAGGGGGCTGGGGAGCCGAGCGCGATCGGACCTCATGTAGGGCGCCGTAACGTCACTTCAAGACCCGTCGCCCCGCGCCCCGACCAACCGCCCGATGCTGTCCCCGCCACGGCCGAGACGGAACGCCGTTCCGCGCCAGGCGTTAGCTGAGCTGTAACAGCTCGGCGGAGGATGCCATGCGCTTCGTTTCTCTGACCCTCGTCGCCGCCTGCGCCGCCAGCGCGCTGGGCGGCTGCGCGACCACCTCCTACGGCGACGACTGGGCTTCCGCCTGCCGCCGCGATTACGAGCGTAACCGGGCCGCGGCGATTGCGGCCGGGGCGGTCCTGGGCGCCGCAGCCGGCGCCGCGATCGCCAAGGACGACAAGGCCGGCGCGGCGATCGGCGGCGTGGCCGGCGCCCTCATCGGCAGCCAGGTCGGCAAGAAGGACGATCCCTGCGGCTATGGCTTCGGGGGCTATCCCTACGATCCGCGCTACGGGACCTGGGACGACCAGCGCGGCTACTGGCGGCGCTGATCGTCCAAGCCGTCAGCGGCCCAGGGCGACGGTCGCGGCCGCCTCGTCGAGGCCGGGCCGCGCCTGACGCCACACCGCCTCGGCGTCAGCGTAGCGCGCCGTGACCGCGTCGAGCGTCGCGGTCAGCGTCGCCTGCTCGGCGGTCAGCGCCGTGCAGCCGGCGTAGGCCGCCATCTCGGGCGTCGCGGCGCAGCTCTCGACCGCCGTGGCGATCTGGGCGGTCAGCGCGGCGGAAGCGGCCTGGAACGCCGCCATACGCTCCTCCATGGACTTGTGCGCGGCGTTGGCCTCGTCCAGCGGACGCTTGGCGGCGGCGCCATCGCCCTTGCGCGCAGCGGCGAGGGCGCGCTTCGCGGCCGGCGCATACTTCGCCTCGATCTCGGCGATGGCGGCCAGTTCCGCCGGCGCCGCGGCGGTGAAGTCCTGGGCGGCCTTCAGCGCCAGGTCGATCGGCTCGGCGCCCGCCGGCGGGGCTGCGGGGGCCGCCGGGAGGGCGGCGGCGACCGGCGCCGGGGCGGGCGAGGCCGCGGCGGGGGCCTTGGCCGGCTCGCGGTCGGAGCAGGCGCCGGCCAGCAGCGCCAAGCCGACGATGGCCGATCGAACTCGCATTCCACACCTCATGTTCTGTCAAAAATGCGCGCCCCGCCCTCGGACGTGTCAAGCCGGGACGGAATCGTGACCTTCCGGCCACACTGTCGAAAAGTGGTTCGAAGAACGTCGCAATCCTTTTGCACATAAGGGATCGCGCGCGTAGCGGCGCCCCCGTCGGAGCAGGTCGGACCTCCCCATAAACCGGCCGCCCCGGGAGAAGGAACCGAGATGAAATCCCAAATGCTGTACCGCACGACGGCGCTCGCCGTCGTGCTGGCGGGCGCGTTCGCGTCCGCCGCCTCCGCCCAGGACGCCGCCGCCCAGGAAGACACCGGGCGCGAGATCCAGGAAATCGTCGTCACCGCCCAAAAGCGTGAGCAGCGCCTGCAGGACGTGCCGATCGTGGTCACCTCCGTCAGCGGCGAACTGCTGAAGGACGCGGGCGTGAAGGACATCCGCGACCTGACCGTGCTGACGCCCGGCCTGACCGTCACCTCCACGTCGAACGAGACCGTCGTGACCGCGCGCGTGCGCGGCGTCGGCACCGTCGGCGACAACCCCGGCCTGGAGTCCTCGGTCGGCGTGGTGATCGACGGCGTCTACCGTCCGCGTAACGGCGTGTCGTTCGGCGACCTCGGCCAGGTGAGCCGCATCGAAGTGCTGAAGGGCCCGCAAGGCACCCTGTTCGGCAAGAACACCTCGGCGGGCGTCATCAACGTCGTCACCGCCGGCCCGACCCGCGACTTCACCGCCGAAGGCGAAGCGACCTACGGCAACTACAACCAGATGGGCCTGACCGCCTCGGTCAGCGGCCCGCTGGGCGACAAGGTCGCCGGCCGCCTGTTCGCCGGCACGCGCCAGCGCGACGGCTACCAGCACATCATCACGGGCCCGGGCCCGCGCACCAAGACCCGCGACAACGACCAGAACTTCTACACGGTCCGCGGGATGCTGGACGTGGACGCCACCGACGACGTGAGCATCCGCTTCATCGCCGACTACACCAAGCGCGACGAGAACTGCTGCGTCGGCACCCAGCTGTCGGTCGGCCAGGCCGCCAACAGCCGCGCCAACCTGATCAACCTGGTCCGTCCGGGTTCGCTGGACACCACGTCCACGCCGTTCGACCGCCAGGGCTACGCCAACCGGCCGACCAGCCAGGACGTCGAGGACATGGGCGTCTCGGCCGAGCTGAACTGGGACCTGGGCGATGGCCTGAAGCTGACCTCGATCACCGCGGTCCGCAACTGGCGCTCGGAAACCGGCCAGGACAGCGACTTCACCGCCGCTGACATCGCCTACCGTCCGGCCGACGGCTCGAACTTCGTCGAGTTCGGCCAGATCAGCCAGGAACTCCGCCTGGCGGGCGAAGCCATGGACGGCAAGCTGAACTGGCTCGTCGGCGGCTTCTACGCGGGCGAAGACCTGAAGACCCGTTCGGTCCTGCGCTTCGGCACGGACTACTACCCCTACTTCGCCGGCCGCGTGCTCGGCGGCGTGCCGGCCCTGATCGGCATCGCCCCCGGGACGGCGCTGCAGGCGGGCACGGGTTCGGACGACCGCTACAAGCAGAACGGCGACACCTTCGCCCTCTTCACCAACAACTCGTTCTCGATCACCGAGCAGCTCGAGCTGACGGTCGGCCTGCGCTTCACGCGCGACGAGAAGAAGCTGCGCGCCCAGTACAACACCACGGGCTCGACCTGCGACCAGGGTGAGGCGGCGTTCGCCAACCTCGCCCGCCTCGTCGGCACGACCACCGCCACGACCATCGTCGGCGGCCTCTGCCTGAACTCCCAGAACAACGACTTCGACGCCCTGGGCCGCTTCACGCAGAAGAGCACCGAGGAAGAGTTCTCCGGCACGGCCAAGCTGGCCTACCGCTGGAACCCCGACATCATGACCTACGCGTCCTACTCGCGCGGGTACAAGGCGGGCGGCTTCAACCTCGACCGCGAAAACCTGGTGGTGGTCACGGCCACGGGCCCGGACTTCCGTCCGGACGCCGACACGGGCTTCAAGGGCGAGTTCGTCGACAGCTACGAGCTGGGCGCCAAGACCAGCTGGCTCGACCGGTCGCTGCTTCTGAACGCGGCTGTCTTCTACCAGAAGTTCACCGACTTCCAGCTCAACACCTTCATCGGCACGGCCTTCGTGGTCGAGACCCTGCCGGAAGTGGTGTCGAAGGGCGTCGACCTGGACTTCATCTACCTGCCGCCGATCGACGGCCTGACCCTGCAGGGCGGCGTCACCTATGCGGAGACCGAGATCAAGCCGTTCACGGCCGCCGATCTCAGCAACCCGTCGCGCTTCAACAGCCTGCGCCGCCTGCCCGGCGCGCAGCTGTCGTTCGCGCCGATGTGGTCCGCCTCGCTGGCCAGCACCTACGAGCGTGAGCTGAGCAACGGCCTGAAGTTCAAGGCCAACCTCTCGGGCAAGTACACCTCGCGGTACAACACCGGCTCCGACCTGCATCCGTCGAAGGTGCAGGACGACCTGATCCTGGTGAACGGCCGCGTGGGTCTCAGCACCGAGGACGAGCGGGTCACGGTCGAACTGTGGGCCAACAACCTGTTCAACAAGGACTACATCCAGGTCGGCTTCAACGGCCCGTACCAGGTGGACGAGAACAACGACGCCATCAGCGTCTACGACTCGTTCCTCGGCGCGCCGCGGACCTACGGCGTGACCCTGCGCCTGCAGTACTGATCCGCGCAGGATCTGCGGAAGTGGGGCGGCCCGGAGCGATCCGGGCCGCCTTTTTCGTGGTGATCGGACGAAAAGTCGGCCCTCATCGCGCCATACCTTCGGAGAGACCGCCCATGACTCCCCCCGCCACCGCCCACGATCCCGACGTCGTCACCGTCTCCGAGACCGGGGCCGGACGCTTCCAGGTGCAGGTGGCGGCGCCGGGCCTGACGTTCCTGGCCGACGAGCCGGTCGCGGCCGGGGGGCTCGGCTCGGGCCCCAACCCCTACGACCTGCTCGCCTCGGCGCTGGGCGCCTGCACGGCCATGACCCTGCGCCTCTACGCCGAGCGCAAGGGCTGGCCGCTGGAGCGGACGGAGGTGCGGGTGCTGCACGCCCGCACGGGGCTGGAGGGCCGCGACCGCTTCGCCCGCGAGATCGTGCTGCACGGGCCGCTCGACACGACACAGAGGGCGCGGCTGATGGAGATCGCCGACCGCTGCCCGGTTCACCGATCCCTGGAGCGCGGATCCGAGATCATCACCGTGCTGGCCCATCCGCCGACGCTGGAGGGCCCTGCGGCCGGCGACGGCCACCTGGCCGACATGGAGGAAGCCTGCTGCGACTGACGCCTCCGGCGTCGCCGCCGGATCAGACGGCTTCGAGTTCGCCCGCTTCGGCCAGGAAGGCCTCGGCCGTCATCATCGGCATGTAGGGGCGGCCGACCTTCAGGTCCCCGAAGCCGGCCGCGCGCATGGCGGCCAACTCGGCGACGACGCCTTCGATGGTGGAATGGCTGGCGGCGCGCCCGAGCGCCCCGCGGAGGCCGAAGACCGTGTAACTCATGGGCGGCTCGCTAGATCTCCGGCCTCCCCCGCGATAGGCCACCCTTACCCATGTTGGGGCGCTGCAGCCCCGATGCGCGCAACCGCCGCACCGGCCGGCGCCGGATGGCGCAAAGACAGGCGCCGGTCCCGCGGCCGGGCGGCCGCCGTTGACTCTCCCCGGTCCGTCTGTATAACCGCGCCTCCTCGTCCCCGGGCCCGCCTCGGGGGCGCGAACACGCTTTCAATCAAGAAGAAATACAAAGGCGAGACGATGTACGCGGTGATCAAGACCGGCGGCAAGCAGTACCGGGTCCAGCCCGGCGACCTGCTGGTCGTCGAAAAACTCGAAGGCGAGCCCGGCGCGAAGGTCGCGTTCGGCGAGGTTCTGATGCTGGGCGATGGCGAGGCCGTGACGGTCGGCGCCCCGCTGATCGACGGTGCGTCGGTCGCGGCCACCCTGATCGAGACCCGCAAGGGCGACAAGGTGAAGATCTTCAAGAAGATCCGCCGCCAGGGCTATCGCCGCACCCGCGGTCACCGCCAGACCGAGAGCGTCCTGCGCGTCACCGGCATCACCGCCGCCGGCAAGGAAACCAAGTGGGACGGCGAAGTCTCGCTGGTCACCAAGGCCGAGCTCGACGCCCGCGCCCGCGGCCTCGATTTCGCGACGCTGAACAAGCCGAAGAAGGCCGCGGCGGCCGCCGCCGAAGCCGCTCCGGCTCCGAAGGCCGCCAAGGCCAAGGCCCCCAAGGCTGCGGACGCCGCCGCCGAGGAAGCCAAGCCCGCCAAGAAGCCGGCTGCCAAGAAGGCCGCCGCCAAAAAGGACGAAGGCGCCGCCGAGTAATCGGCCCGCCCTCAAGAGAGAGTAGGAGCACACAATGGCTCACAAGAAATCTGGCGGCTCCTCGCGCAACGGTCGCGACTCCGCGGGCCGCCGTCTCGGCGTGAAGAAGTTCGGCGGCGAAGCGATCAACGCCGGCTCGATCATCGTGCGTCAGCGCGGCACCAAGTTCTGGCCGGGCGACGGCGTAGGCATGGGCAAGGACCATACCCTTTTCGCGCTCGTGACCGGCGCGGTGAAGTTCGTGACCAAGCGAAACAACCGCACCTACGCCACGGTGGTCCCGGCGCAAGAGAAGGTCATCGCAGCCGAATAGGCGGAACCTCTCTGATCCGGTTCCGCCCCATCAAAAAAGGCGGACCGGACACAAGACGACCTTTCGCGGGGAGTCCGGTCAGCCGGGCTCCCCGCTGTCGTTTTGGGCCCCCACACACCAACAGAAGGGGCCGGGAGGTAGGAAGATGTGCGCACTCGATATCCGGCCCGCGATCGGGACCGAACGGCTGATCCTGCGCGGCCCCACGGCCGCCGACATCCCGGCGATGGCCGAACTCGCCAACGACATCGGCGTGGCCGGGAACGTGGCGCGCATGCCCTATCCCTACGCGGTCGAACACGCGGAGGAGGGGCTGGCGCGGATCGCGCGCGAGGACCCGAGGCGCGAGGCGACTTTCGCCATCGAGCACCGGGACTTCGGCTTCGTCGGCATGCTGGGCTTCCACGAGAAGCAGCCGGGCCGGCCCGAGGTCGGCTACTGGCTGGGGCGCCCGTTCTGGGGCCGCGGCTACGCCACCGAGGCGCTGACGGGCGCGCTGCGCTGGGCCAAGGCCGACTGGCGTCGCAACGTGGTCTGGGCCGGGCACTTCGCCGACAACCCCGCCTCGGGGCAGGTGCTGTGCAAGGCGGGCTTCCTCTACACGGGAGACGTCGAGCCCCAGGACTGCCTGGCCCGCGACTGCAAGGTCCCGAGCCGCAAGATGGTCTGGCTGGCCTGACGCCCGTCCGACCTCAGTTCGTCCAAACCACGGAAAACACGGAAGGACACTGACGCGCAGCGCCTTCTCCTCCACGTCTTCCGCGTCTTCCGTGGTTCCAATTTTTGACGGCGCTGAGCGCCAGTTGTGATAACCGCCCCTCATGACCGCCGCCGGCGCCCGCAAAGGAAAATCCGCCTCGCACGCCCCGCCCTACCAGGCGGCGGCGGTCGTCGCCGGCGTGGTGGCGCTGTGGGGCGCCTCCTTCGTCTCGATTCCGATCGGGCCCGTGCCGATCACCCTGCAGTCCTATGTGGTCTGCGTGCTCGCCGGCCTGTTCGGCGCGCGGCTGGGCCTGCTGATCGTGCTGGCCTGGCTGGCGGCGGCGGCCTTCGGCCTTCCGGTGCTCGCGGGCGGAGCGGGCGGCTGGAAGGCGCTCACCGGCCATACGGCGGGCTTCCTGGCCGGCATGGCCGCGGCGGCCTGGGTCTGTGGCCGCGGCGCGGAAAAGGCCCGCGGCTGGATCGCCCTCACCGCCCTGTTCCTCGCCGGCCACGCCATCATCCTGGCCGTCGGCTGGGCCGGCCTGGCCGCATTCATGAACCCGAAGGCCGCCCTGATGGACGGCGTCGTCCCCTTCCTGCCCGGTGCGGCCGCCAAGTCGCTGGCCGCCGCCCTGACCGTTCGACTGGTGTCCCGATGAAGTTCCTCGATCAGGTCAAGGTGTATGTCCGCAGCGGCAACGGCGGCGCGGGCGCCGTCTCGTTCCGGCGGGAGAAGTACATCGAGTACGGCGGCCCGGACGGCGGCGACGGCGGCCGCGGCGGCGACGTGTGGATCGAGGCGGTCGAGGGGCTGAACACCCTGATCGACTACCGCTACCAGCAGCACTTCAAGGCCGGCACGGGCGTCCACGGCATGGGCCGCAACCGCCACGGGGCGGCGGGGGCGGACGTGGTCCTGAAGGTGCCGGTCGGGACCGAGGTGCTGGACGAGGACAAGACCCTCATCGTCGACATGGACCATGCCGGACAGCGCGTCCTGCTCTGCAAGGGCGGCAACGGCGGCTTCGGTAACACCCACTTCAAGGGGCCGGTGAACCAGGCGCCGCGCCACGCCAATCCCGGGCTCGACGGCGAGGAGCGGGCCATCTGGCTGCGGCTGAAGCTGATCGCGGACGTGGGGCTGGTGGGCCTGCCCAACGCGGGCAAGAGCACCTTCCTGGCCGCCTCCAGCGCCGCCCGGCCCAAGATCGCCGACTATCCCTTCACCACCCTCGCGCCGAACCTCGGCATGGTCGACCTGTCGGCGGGCGAGCGCTTCGTGCTGGCCGACATCCCCGGCCTGATCGAGGGCGCCAGCGAGGGGGCCGGCATCGGCACCCGCTTCCTCGGCCACGTGGAGCGGACGGCCGTGCTGATCCACCTGGTCGACGGCACGCAGGAGGATGTGGGCAAGGCCTGGCGGACCGTCCGCCACGAGCTGGAGGCCTATGGCGAGGGGCTGGAGGACAAGTCCGAGATCCTGGCCCTGAACAAGATCGACGCGCTGGACGAGGAGACCCGCGCCGCGAAGAAGGCCGAGCTGGAGGCCGCCGCCGGCGTGGAGGTGCGCCTGGTGTCCGGCGCGGCGAACATGGGCGTCACCGAACTGCTGCGCGAGGCCTTCGCCCTGGTGCGCCGGCGCAAGGCGGAGGTCGCCGCCGAGGGCGCCGAGCCCGAGGGCTGGAAGCCTTGACCGGGACGGCGCCGCTCCACGAGCTGACCACCGCCCGCCGGGTGGTGGTCAAGGTCGGCTCGGCCCTGCTGGTGGGGCCGGACGGCGCCGCGCACGCCGCCTGGCTCGCGGACTTCGCGGCCGACGTGGCGCGGCTGCGGGCGCGCGGCCAGCAGGTGCTGATCGTCTCGTCGGGCGCCGTGGCCATCGGCCGCCGCCGCATGGGCCTCGGCAAGCGGGCCCTGACCCTGCCGGAAAAGCAGGCCGCGGCCGCCGCCGGCCAGTCGGCGCTGATGCGCGCGTGGGAAGAGGCGCTCGGCCCGCTGGGCTTCGTCTGCGCCCAGGTGCTGCTGACCCGCGACGACACCGAGGTGCGCCGGCGCTGGCTGAACGCCCGGGCGACCGTCGAGACCCTGCTGGGCTTCGGCGTCATCCCCGTGATCAACGAGAACGACACGGTGGTCACGGAAGAGATCCGGGTCGGCGACAACGACCGGCTCTCGGCGCGGGTGGCCCAGCTCGTCGGCGCCGAGGCGCTGGTGCTGCTGTCGGACGTCGCCGGCCTCTATACCGCCGACCCGCGCCGCGACCCGACGGCCACGCTGATCCCGCGCGTCGGCCGTCTGACGCCCGAGATCGAGGCCATGGCGGGCGGGGCCAATGCGGCGGCCGGCGTCGGCACCGGCGGCATGGCCACCAAGCTGGAGGCCGCACGGATCGCCAGCCACGCCGGCTGCACCACCATCATCACCCTGGGCGAACGGCCCTCGCCGCTGGCCGCCATCGAGGGCGGCGCGCCGGCCACCGTGATCGAGGCCGCGGTGACGCCGAGCGCCGCCTACAAGGCCTGGATCGCGGGCTCGCTGGCCCCGGCCGGGGCGCTCACCGTCGACAAGGGCGCCGCCGAGGCGGTGCGCAAGGGCAAGAGCCTGCTGGCCGCCGGCGTCCGCGCCGTCGAGGGCCGCTTCGACAAGGGCGACGCCGTGCTGGTGCGCGACGAGCAGGGCCGCGAGATCGGCCGCGGCCTCGTCCGCTATCCGTCGGACCACGCCGCCCGGATCTGCGGCCTGAAGTCGGACGCCATCGAAGGCGCGCTGGGCTACACGTCCGGCCCCCTCGTCCACGCCGACGACTTGGCGCTGGCGGCTCACGCAGCGGCGCCGGGGTAGCCGACCCTCCCTCGGGAGCGTAGTAAGGCTCAGATTGAGCATAAGAGGTCCGAGGTGGACGACGGCGGCGCATCGAGGAACGGGGGACGGCTGGAGGCGCTGGCGCCCGGCCAGGCGATCCCGTTCGGCGGCGACCGCGTCGCCCATGTGACCCCCGAACTGGCCGCCGCCTTCCGCGCGGGCGACCGCCTCGTCGTGGTGCAGGACAGCGGCGACCTGCTGCACATTCCCGCGCGCGAACAGGCCGCCGCGGCCGGGGCCGTCGGGCGCGCCGCCGCCGCATTCGCCCGCATGGGCGAGGTGACCGACGCGGCCATCACCGCCTTCTTCGAGGCCTTCGCCGGCCGGCTGGAGGACGAGACGGCCTGGGCGAGGATCGCCGAGGCCAACGCCGCCGACGTGGAAAGCGCCCGCGCCCGGGGCCGCTCGACCACCCGGCTGGCCGCCAGCGACGCCATGCGCCGCGACATGATCGCCGGCCTGCGCGCCTGGCGCGACGCCGAGCCGCCCCGCGGCCGCGTGCTCGAGCGTGTGGACCACGCCGGCTGGAGCGTCGAGCAGGTGATGGCCCCGCTGGGCGTCGTGGGCTTCGTGTTCGAGGGCCGCCCCAATGTGTTCGCCGACGCGACCGGCGTCATCCGGGCGGGGAACACCGTGGTCTTCCGCATCGGCTCGGACGCCCTGGGCACCGCGCGGGCCATCGTCGCCGAGGCGCTGGACCCGGCTCTCGCCGCCGCCGGCCTGCCCGAAGGCGCCGCGACGCTGGTGGACAGCGCGGCGCACGCCGCCGGCTGGGCCATGTTCGCCGACAGCCGGCTGTCGCTGGCGGTGGCGCGCGGGTCCGGACCTGCCGTCGCACAGCTCGGCGCCATCGCCCGCCAGGCCGGCACGCCGGTCAGCCTGCACGGCACCGGCGGCGCCTGGATGGTGGCCGACGCGAGCGCCGACGCCGACCGGTTCTACGCCGCCGCCTACCACTCGCTGGACCGCAAGGTCTGCAACACGCTGAACACCTGCTGCATTGTGGCCAGCCGGGCGGAGGAGCTGATCCCGGTCTTCCTCGACGCCCTGGAGAAGGCCGGCCAGCGCCGGCGCGGCTGCAAGCTGCATGTGGCGGAGGCTGACTTCGACCGCCTGCCCGAGCACTGGCGCACGGCCCGGACCACCGTCCTTCGCGCCGAAGGTCCGGTAGAGGAGGCCCTGGCCGAACCCATCGCCGACGACCGGCTGGGCGAGGAATGGGAGTGGGAGGAGACCCCCGAGGTCACCCTGAAGATCGTCGCCGACGTCGCCGAGGCGGTCGCCCTCTTCAACCGCCACAGCCCGCGCTTCGCGGCCGCCCTGATCGCGGAGGACGCGGCGGCGCACGAGCGCTTCTACGCCACGATCGACGCACCCTTCGTCGGCGACGGCTTCACGCGCTGGGTCGACGGCCAGTACGCGCTCAACAAGCCCGAGCTGGGACTTTCCAACTGGGAGAACGGCCGCCTGTTCGCCCGCGGCGGGGTGCTGGCCGGAGACGGCGTCTTCACCGTTCGGGCGCGCGTGCGCCAGACCGACCTCGACCTCGACCGCGGGGGCGCGCCCACCCCGCCCCGCGCCGGCTGAGTCCCGGCGGATGTGGTTCGCAGGCCCGGCGCGCCGCGCGCCGATCGCAGGTCGCCCGCGGGCGCAGCGCCTCGGATTCACGCTCAAGCGCGGCATGAAGGTCGGGCTCTACGGCGGCTCGTTCAACCCGGCCCACGACGGCCATGCCCACGTGGCGGAGACGGCCAAGCGCCGCCTGGGCCTGGACCGCGTGATCTGGCTGGTGTCGCCGCAGAATCCGCTCAAGTCGCGGCACGAGACCGCGGACCTGGCCCATCGCATCGCCGGTGCCCGCGCCGTCGCGCAGGGGCCGGGCATGATCGTCACCGAGATCGAGTCCCTGCTGGGCTCGGCCTACACCATCGACACCATCCGGTCGCTGAAGGCCCGCTTCCCCGGCGTGCATTTCGTCTGGATCATGGGCGCCGACAGCCTCGCCTCCTTCCACCGCTGGAAGGGCTGGACCCAGATCATGCAGGAGGTCCCGGTGGCCGTGGTCTCCCGCCCCTGGATCTCGCTGAAGAGCCGGTTCTCGCCCGCGGCGCACCGGTTCGCCCGCTATCGCCTGCCCTCGCAGAGCGCGATCCGCCTGCCCGGCAGCCCGACCCCGGCCTGGGTGTTCCTGTTCGGCCGCTTCAATTTCCAGTCCTCGACGGCGCTTCGGGAACGCCTGCGCCGCTCTGCCGCCTGAGGCGGTCGAGACGGCGCCTGACCGCGGCCCCGGCCTGTGCTAGGGTGGTCCCAGCGAGGACATCAAAGGAGCTACCCCGCTGAACCGCGAATCCGCGTCCGGTGCGACGCATGAGGCCCCGGCCGACGCCGGCGCCTCCTCTGACCAGAGTCGGGACACCGCCATCGAGGACCTGATCCTCGCCCGGCTCGACGACGACAAGGCCCAGGACGTCGTCTTCATCGACCTCAAAGGCAAGAGCCCCGTCGCCGACGGGCTGATCGTGGCGTCCGGCCGCTCGCAGCGGCATGTCGGCGCCATGGCCGATCACCTGCTGCGCGCGCTGAAGGAGGCCGGCTACGGCCGTTGCCGCGTCGAAGGCCTGCCCAGCGCCGACTGGGTGCTGATCGACGCCGGGGACGTGGTCGTGCACCTGTTCCGGCCCGAGGTCCGCAGCTTCTACAACATCGAAAAGATCTGGTCGGTCGAGCCGCCGGCGAACCGCGCCGCGGTCTGACACTCCGGTCTGACGCTCCGGTCGGGGGCGCCCGAGAGCCTGTCCCGTTCAAATGCGACCATTTGAACGGGACCAAGGGCCCGACCCGATATCCCGGGCGCGATCCGGTCACAGCCCCGGTTTCCACTCTTGCGGTCCGCATGCTGGCGGGCGCCTGCGTCCTAACGTCTGTAAACCCTGTCGCTCAACCGCGTGTTAGCCCAATCGGCGGCAAGCTCGCGTCTGAACCAGGACCATTCAGACGCCGCCACGTGCCGCCCCTGTCCAACAGTCTCGCCGAACTCGCCGCGCGCGTCGCGGAGCTGGAAGCCGAACGGGCCATGACCCTGCGGCTGGCCCAGACCGATTCGCTGACCGGTCTCGTGAACCGTGGGGCCTTCACCTCGGGGCTCTGCGAACGGCTCGAGGCGGCGCGTGAGCGCGGGACCAGCCTGGCGCTGTTCGTCATCGACCTGGACCGCTTCAAGAGCCTCAACGACAGCCTGGGTCATCATGCCGGCGACCTGCTGCTGGCCGAGGTCGGCCAACGCCTGCGCGAGGACGCCGGGCCCGGCGAACTGATCGCCCGCCTGGGCGGCGACGAATTCGCCGTGATCTCCGACACTTCGGACGTGGCGCTCCGCGCCGAGCGGCTGGTGGGGATCCTGGGCCAGCAGCAGTCCATCTACGGCCGCGCCCTGTCGCCGGGCGGATCGGTGGGCGTGGCGGTGTTTCCGAAGGACGCCCAGGACGCGGCGGACCTGCAGCGGTTCGCCGACATGGCGCTCTATCGGGCCAAGGCCGGCGGCGGCCGCCGCTGGTCAAGCTTCGACGCCGAACTGCGCGCCGAGAGCGAACGCCGGCGCACCCTGGAAGCCGAGCTGCGCCGCGCCATCCCGGCCGGCGAGATCGAGCCCTGGTTCCAGCCGATCGTCGACGCCATGACCAGCCGCATGGTCGGCGTCGAGGTCCTCGCCCGCTGGCGTCACCCGGAGCAGGGCCTGCTGTCGCCGGCCGCCTTCGTCCCCATGGCCGAGGAGCTCGGCCTGATCCGCACCATCGACGAGGCGGTCTTCGAGGCGGCCTGCGCCCGCGCCGCGCCCTGGGTGTCGGAAGGCCTGATCGACGTGGTGGCTTGCAACGTCAGCCCGCGCGACCTTCTGGACCCCGGCTTTTCGCGCAAGCTGATCGGGCGCCTCGCGCGCACCGCGCTGCCGGCCACGGCGCTCAGCGTCGAGATCACCGAGACCTTCCTGCTGAGCGACCTGGGCCTCGCCCGCCGTCACATCGAGCGGCTGGCCGCCAAGGGCGTGAACGTCGCCCTCGACGACTTCGGCACCGGCTATTCCAACCTGCGGGCGCTGATGCACCTGCCCATCCAGACGGTGAAGCTGGACCGGTCGCTGATCGACGACGTCGGCCGCGACCCGCGCGTGTCCAAGCTGGTCGCCTCCCTGCTCCACGCCGCCCGCGCCCTGGGCGTGCGGATCACCGCCGAGGGCGTCGAGCACGAGGCCCAGGCCCTGTTCCTGCGCTCGGCCGGCTGCGACCGCATGCAGGGCTACTACTTCGCCCGGCCCATGCCAGCGGACGACATGGAAAACCTCCTGCGCGAGATGAACACGCCGGAGGAACAGCTCGCGGTCGCGAGCTAGGCTTCATACGCGTACGCCCTCTTCCATACGCGTAGAGCGCGCCCCATATTGCGGGCCATGCGCAACCATCTCCGCACCTTCACCCTTCTGGCGGCCCTGACGGCGCTGTTCGTCGGCGCGGGCTACATGATCGGCGGCGCGACCGGCATGGTCGTGGCGCTGGTGTTCGCCGGGGCCATGAACCTGATCAGCTACTGGAACGCCGACAAGATCGTGCTGTCCATGTACCGGGCCCAGCCCGTGGACGCGGGCCACCCGGAACCGCTGGTCCGCAACTATGTGAACGACACCCTCGAACTGGCGGCCCGCGCGGGCATGCCGGCGCCGAAGATCTATGTGATCGACCAGGACCAGCCGAACGCCTTCGCCACCGGCCGCGACCCGCAGCACGCCGCCGTCGCGGCCACCCGGGGCCTGCTGACCATGCTGGACCGTCGCGAGATCCGCGGCGTGATGGCCCACGAACTGGCGCACGTGAAGCACCGCGACACCCTGACCATGACGGTCACGGCCACCATCGCCGGCGCTATCGGCGCCCTGGCCAACTTCGCATTCTTCTTCGGCGGCCGCGACGAGGAGGGCCGGCCCACTGGCCTGATCGGCGCCATCGTCATCGCCGTGGTCGGGCCGATCGCGGCCTCCCTTGTGCAGATGGCCATCAGCCGCGGCCGTGAATACGAGGCCGACCGCGCGGGCGCCGAGATTTCGGGCGACCCGGCGGCGCTCGCCTCGGCCCTGCAGAAGATCGAGGCCTACGCCAAGGGCGGCTACTTCAACCCGGACGCCGAGCGCAATCCGGCCACGGCGCACATGTTCATCATCAACCCGCTGGCCGGCGGCATGGGCGACAACCTGTTCTCGACCCACCCGTCGACGCAGAACCGCGTGGCCGCGCTGATGGACCTCGCCGGACGGCCCGCCGCGCCGGCCCGGGGCACGGCCGTGCCGCTGACGGACAGCCGGCGCGTCGGCCCCTGGTCCTGACCCGCAGTCCGCATCCCCGGGCGCGTTAAGCTTGACTGCGACATTCTGTCAGGTCGCGGCGCAGGAGCCGCGACCGTAACGCTTGTGACATGTTCCCAGCGGTTGAAGCGCGCTGCCCGCAGAAGGCCCAAGTCCTTGGATAAACAAGGGTGTGGCTCAACCTCTGCGATTAACCCCTGCATCCAGTCGGGGGAGATCGCAGTTTCAGGGACATCCCTCCCCCCAGTTCACGAGACGGTCGCCATGCGCACCCTGAAGCAGACCCTCGAGATCGACGCCCCGCCGCGGGAAGTGTGGCGCGTCCTGACCAACCCCGAACTCGTCCGCGAATGGGCGGCCGCCTACGGAGACGGAATCTCGATCCGCACCTCCTGGCGGGAAGGCGACGCCGTCGTCTGGCGCGCCCCCGACGGCAGCACGCGCGCCAGCGGCGCGGTGGCCGCGTTCCAGCCCGAGCGCCTGCTCAAGTTCGACTATACGGAAGCCGTGGCCACGGCCGGCCGCTCGTTCTCGGAGGCCTTCGAGATCACCGCGGCCAACAGCAACACTGTGCTCAGCTTCACCTCGGGGCCGCTTGAGGACGCCGCGTTCCAGGCGCTGAAAGGCCCGGCCGAGGACGCGATCCGCGAGATCAAGAGCCTCGCCGAGGAATCGGCGCAGATCCGCCGCGGGCGCTGAGCGCGCCATCCGGGTGATTTTCCCGGATCACGTTCCCGTAGGTGGGTTGTAACGACGGCCAGCAAGTCCAATTAAGGGACTTCCATTCACCTTGGCCGGAGCCTGGATGCCGCACGCCGACAGCCTGATCCTCACGCTCGTCGGCGGCTTCGTGCTCGCCTTCATCCTCGGGATGCTCGCCAACCGGCTGAAGCTGTCGCCGCTGGTCGGCTATCTGCTCGCCGGCGTAGTGGTCGGGCCGTTCACGCCCGGCTACGTGGCCGACACGACCCTGGCGCCGCAGCTCGCGGAGATCGGCGTCATCCTCCTGATGTTCGGCGTCGGCCTCCACTTCTCGCCGAAGGACCTGATGGAGGTCCGCAAGGTCGCCGTGCCGGGCGCCTTGGCGCAGATCGCCGCCGCGACTGCGCTCGGCTGGGGCCTCGGGCGCGTCATGGGCCTGCCGCACATCGAGGCGGGCCTGCTGGGCTTCGCCCTGTCGGTCGCCTCGACCGTCGTGCTGATCCGCGCGCTGGAGGAGCGCAAACAGGTCAAGTCGGAGGTCGGGCGCATCGCCGTGGGCTGGCTGATCGTCGAGGACCTGGTGATCGTCGTCGCCCTGGTGCTGCTGCCGCTGCTGCTCGGCGCCGGCACGGGCGAGCCCGCCGCCGTCTGGGGCCAGGTCGGCTGGACCCTGCTCAAGGTCACGGTCTTCGTGGGCCTGATGCTGGTGGTGGGCGGCAAGGTGCTGCCCTGGCTGCTGGTCCGCATCGCCCACACCCGCTCGCGCGAGCTGTTCACCCTGGGCGTCCTCTCGATCGCCTTGGGCATCGCCTGGATCGCCTACGAGGTGTTCGGCGCCAGCTTCGCGCTGGGCGCCTTCGTCGCGGGCCTGGTCCTCAACGGCTCGCCGCTGGGCCACAACGCCGCCGAGCGGTCGCTGCCGCTGCGCGACGCCTTCGCCGTGCTGTTCTTCGTCTCGGTGGGGATGCTGTTCGACCCCACCGTCCTGTTGCGCGAGCCACTGGCCGTGGCCGCGGTGCTCGGCATCGTGCTGCTGGGCAAGTCCATCGCCGCCCTGGCGATCACCACCATCTTCCGGCTCGACCGGTCGACCAGCCTGACCGTCGCCGCCAGCCTGGCGCAGGTGGGCGAGTTCTCGTTCATACTTGCGGGCCTGGGCGTCACGCTCGGGGCGCTCAGCCGCGGGACCCACGACCTGATCCTGGCTGCGGCGCTGCTGTCGATCAGCCTGAACCCGTTCGTGTTCGCCCTCGCCGACCGCCTCGGCGGCCGGCCGAAGCCGCCGGCCGCGCCGCAGCCGGCGTAACCGCAGGTCCCGTCTAGAGCGCGTTCCGCAAAAGGTGGGAACCGGTGTCGCGATCAGAACGCGCTCAAGCCTTTGAGTTAGAGCCTTTTCATCCCGTTCAGACGATCCCGATTGAGCAGGAAAGGCTCTAGCCCACGAAGATCCAGGAGCCGGTGAGCGCGCTCATCGACACGCCGACCAGGATCACCTGACCGCCGCCGCCCATGCTGACCACCGTGTCCGCGCCAACCTGGGCCACGGTGTAGGTCGTGCCCACGTCCAGTCGCACCCGATCGCCCTCGGCGAGGTTGAAGTCGAGGACGCGGTCGATCCCCGCGTCGCCGAAGCTGTGGAAGTCGTCCGCGCCGGCCCCGCCGCTGATCGTGTCGTCGCCCTTGTCGCCCGACATGTAGTCGGCCCCCGCGCCGCCGCGCAGGATGTCGTCGTTCTGGCCGCCGCGGACGATGTCGTCGCCGGCGCCGCCCTCGCAGGTGTCAGCGCCAAGATTGCCGTAGACGAGGTCGTTCCCGTCCTCGCCGAACAGCAGGTCGTTGTCCTTTCCCCCGACGGTCCAGTCGTCGCCCATCCCGCCCGAGACGGTGTCGTTGCCCATGTTCCCGTGGGTGTCGTCGAACGAGTCGCCGCCGACGATGCGGTCGTCGCCGTCATCGCCGCGCAGGTAGTCCTGGCCCGACCCGCCCACGATGACGTCGTTGCCGGCGCCGGCGTTGACCGTCAGGGCGCGGGTGTCGCCCATGAACACCTCGCCCGCCGTCGTCCCCGTGAGGTTCGTTCCGGCGTCGCGCCAGGTGTCGACGCGCAGGTTCTCGGCGTTGTTGAAGACCCCTCGCCAGGCGATGAAGTCCGTCCGCCCGTCGCCGTTGACATCGGCCGGCGTGATCTGATCGAACCGGTTTCCGGGCAGCAGCGACGGCAGCTCCACGAACTTGCCGGCCCCGTCGTTGACGTAGACGGGGGTGTCCGAGCCGTTGGACAGGACGAGGTCGGTCTTCCCGTCGCCGTTCACGTCCGTCAGGTGGACACGCCGGCTCCAGGCCCCTCCCTGGATCGTGGACGGCAGGCGCGTCGCCGTCTCGTCGGTGAACCCGCGCTGGCCGTCGTTGATCAGCAGCTGAATCTGACGCGTCGGATCGCCAGCGCCGAACACAGAATAGCTGATCACCAAGTCCGCCCGGCCGTCGTTGTTCACGTCCAGAGAGACGATATCGACGGCGTCGGCGTTGGCCGCCCCGGCCGGCATGACCCGGCCCGAGTCGGTGAACACCCCCCGCCCGTCGTTGATCAGCAGCCGCGCGCCGCTGTTCAGGCTGGACCCGAGGAACAGGTCCTTGTCCCCGTCGCCGTCTACGTCGAGGAACGCCTCCGACCAGTGGTTCGGCCGCGCCCCGTCCAGCAGGACCGAGGGCAGGTTGGAATCGCTGCGGGTGAAGCCGCCCTGGCCGTTGTTGATCAGGAAGAACGGCTTCACGTAGGCGCTGCCGCCGCCGCCGTTGCCCACGTAGATGTCGAGGTCGCCGTCGCCGTCGATGTCGGCGGCTTCGGCCGAATGGCTGTAGTCCGAAACCTGCGGCAGTTGCGCCGTTGCGTTCACGACGCCGCTCGCGCCGGACGACAGCATCAGGCCGTTCTGCGCGCCCGGGAACGGCTGGGCGTCGTAGCCGTGGTCCGCGAAGAACGCGTCCAACCGGCCATCCTTGTTGAAGTCGCCCACCACGGTCTCGCGCGCATGCACCGTCTGCGGCGCGCCGTTCGGAAAGGCCTGGCTGGTGATGTCGGAGAAGCCACCGGCGCCATCCCCCGCGAACAACCGGATCGGCGTCGCTCGGTCTTCCAGCGGGAACATGAAGTAGCTCAGGACAAAGTCGGTCTTGCCGTCGCCGGTGAAATCACCAACGCCCACCTCATGGACGAAGGCCGTTTGAAAGCCGCCGCGCAGCGGGACCGTGAAATCTTGAGAACTGTAATATGCTGGCACGCGACACCCCCACTAATCTGCGCGGACAACTATCCGCGGAGGGGTTAAGCGGGAGTTCCGCAGCTGTCTGTCGGCAAGACGACGCGGCGGAATCGCCGTCGCTGTCGCCCTCGTGACGCCCCGCTGTCGGGTGATTGACGGGTCGCTGTCGTGGCCGCCCAATGCGGCCGGCGTCCAGTCTGGCGGCGATCACCGCAAGGGACGCGAGGACGAACGACGTGAGCATTCTGATCCAGAAGATGCGGCTGCAACGGGGCTGGTCCCAGGAGCAGCTCGCCGAAATCTCGGGCGTCAGCGTGCGCACCGTCCAACGCCTCGAGCGCGGCCAGCCCGGCAGCCTCGAGACCCTCAAGGCCCTGGCGGCGGTCTTCGACACCGACCTCGACAGCCTGAAGGAGCCCTCGATGGACGCCGCCCACCCCCCTCGCTCATCCGCCGCCCTGCCGCCGGACGAGGCCCTGGCCCTCGCGCATGTGCGCAAGGTGAAGGGCTTCTACGTGCACCTGACCCAGTACGTGGTGGTCATGGCGATCCTCGCCGCCATCAACCTGGTCGGCTACCCGCAGTACCTCTGGTTCGTCTGGCCCGCGCTGGGCTGGGGGCTCGGAGTGATGGCCCACGGCGCGGCCGTCTTCAAGTTCATCCCCTTCCTTGGCGCCGACTGGGAGAAGCGGCAGGTCGAGAAGTACCTCGGGCGGGAGCTGTAGCTGAGGGTCAGGCCCGCTTCCTGGCCGCCGGCTTCCGGGCGGGCTTGCGAGCCGGCCCGGCGGCCTTGCGGGCTGCGGGCTTGCGGCGATCGCCGGCCCCGCCCAGGCTCCGCTTCAGGGCCTCCATCAGGTCGATGACCTCGGCCTCCTTCGGCTCGTCGACCTTCTTCACGCCGTGGCCCTTCTCCTTCTCGCGGATCAGGGCGCGCAGGGCGTCCTCGTAGCGGTCGTTGAACTGGCTGGGGTCGAAGGGGCCCTCCTGCTGCTGGATGATCTTCGCGGCGATGTCGACCATGGCGGCGGGGGGCTTGTGGGCCGGGATGGCGTCGAACACCTCGCCGGCGTCGCGCACCTCGCGGTTGGAGCGCAGGGTGTAGGCGACGATGCCGCGGTCGCGCGGCTCCAACGCCATCAGCCGCTCGCGCTGGTGCATCACCAGGCGGCCGAGGGCGACCTTGCCGGCCTTCTCCATCGCCTGGCGGATGACCGTGAACGCCTCGACCGCCATGTCGCCGTCGGGAGCGAGGTAATAGGGATCGTTCCAGTAGAGGCGGTCGATGTCGGCCTCGTCCACGAACCGCTCGATGTCGAGGGTGCGCGTCGTGTCCAGGCGGACATTCCTGATCTCGTCGTCGGTGACCACGACGTAGTGGTCCTTCTCGATCTCGTAGCCCTTGACGATGTCGGCGCGGTCGACGGGGCCGGTCTCCGGATCGGTCGGGACCATCCGGATCCGGTTCATCGTCTCCTTGTGGAGCATGTTGAAGCTGACGTCGCCGGCGCGGGACGTGGCCGTGTAGAGCGCCACGGGGCAGCTCACGAGCGAGAGGCGCAGGTAGCCCTGCCAGGTGGGACGGGTGGCCATGGGGGGTGACTCCGGATTCCGGACTCGAACGCCCCACGGCCGAGTCAGTTCGGAGTCTTCTCCAACCCCAGCGTCGGCAGGGCCTGGGCCTCCTGGGCGTCGAGCTGGGGCTTGCGGAAGTTGGTCCGCAGGCCGCTGGGCGAGCCGAACTCCATGAGGACGTCGGCCTTGGGGTCGTAGGCGGGCCAGGCCTCGGTCCCGCAGGTGGGCGCGCCGTCCTTGGCGAAGGCGACCCAGCAGGCGTGCATCAGGTCGGCCATGGCCCTGTCGTCGGGGCTGACGGCGCTGAGGGGCGTGCGGCGGCCCCAGTACTCGAACACGTACTGGATCTCGGCGGCGTGGGCGGCGCGGGTCAGCATCGGCCGGAACCGCGAGCCGACATAGGAGAAGTGGTACAGCCAGGCGGGCTGTCCGCCGGACGCACGGGCGGCGACCCAGCGGGCCGGCGCGCCGAACACCCGGTCGGTGAAGACGGCGCGGGCCAGGGCGTCGTCGCCCTTGGCCGCCTCGTCGGCGTAGACGGGCCTGACCGCCGCGGGCACGAGCGCGGCCGCCGCCGGCCCCAGCGGCCGGAAGCCCATCAGCGAGTCCTCGCCCGAGTTCGAGCCGATGATCAGCGGCACGTCGGCGAAGGCGCCGCGGGCCAGGGCCTGGGTGGCCGTCTCCCTCAGCAGCCTGCCGTCCACGAACGGCTGGGGCTCGCCCTCCAGGCCGACCAGCGTCTCCACCGGCAGGGCGCGCAGGTCGGCCGCGGCGGCCGTGCGGGAGACGCCCGCCTTCTCCAGCGCGGCAAGGCCCTGGGCCTCCTTCTGCGCGAGAGTGACGGGCTCGAACCAGCCGACGCCGCTCTGCACGATGGCGCGGCGGTACAGGCCCTTCGCCGATGGCGTGGCCAGCAGCGCCAGGGTGCTGACGCCGCCCGCGCTCTCGCCGAAGACGGTGACGTTCTTCGGATCGCCGCCGAAGGCGCGGATGTTCCGCTGCACCCACTTCAGCGCCGCGATCTGGTCCATCAGGCCGAAGTTGCCGGTAGGCTCGCGGCCCGCCGCCTTGGTCAGGGCCGGATGGGCGAAGTAGCCCAGGGCGCCCAGGCGGTAGTTGATCGCCACCAGCACCACCCCGTCGCGGGCGAAGTTCTGGCCGTCGTAGATCCAGCCGGCGCCCGTGCGGTGCCCGCCGCCGTGCAGCCAGACCATGACCGGCGCGTCCTTGGCCGCCTTGGGCGCGAAGATGTTGAGCTGCAGGCAGTCCTCGGACGTCGGGCCGTTGGCGCTGCCGAGGTTGGGCGAGCCGTCGGCGTTCATGACCTGCGGGCAGGAGGGGCCGGCCTTCACGGCCTCGCGCTCGCCCCGCCACTTCGGCGCCGGCCGGGGCGGCGCCGGGGCGGCGGCGAAGGGGATGTTGCGGAACACGTTGGCGCGCTCGGTCGCCTCGCCGACGAGCACCCCGCTCTCGACCTTCGCCCGCACCGGCGTCTGGGCGAGGGCGGCGCCGGCGGACAGCAGCAGGGCCGAGACGCCCACGATCCATCGCGCCGGGATCCGTCGCGCCAACAGGGCCGTCCGTCGCATCGCCTGTGCCTCCGCCTTGTTTCGGCCGGTTTTGCCGGCGCTCTTCGTCATCTCAACTGTGGCGCTTGACGGCCCGCGCCGCGCCCCATAGTTGATATTTACATATGTAATCTTTGAAGCGATTTGGGGGATCGTTCCTTGCTCAAGCGTACCATCTGGCTGGCGACCGCGGCCACGGCGATCTCCGCGTCCTGCGCCATGGCCCAGCCGGCCCGGCCCGCCGCCGCCGCGGCCAAGCCCCAGGCCGCGCCGCCCACCGTGGGCGAGGTGCGGATCGAGGGCGCCCCGCCGCCGATCAGGACCTCCATCGACCGCCAGAGCTACAGCGTGGCGAACGATCTGCAGACCAGCGCCGGCTCGATCAGCGACGCCCTGCGCAACGTGCCGTCGCTGGAGGTGGACGTGCAGGGGAACGTCGCGCTGCGGGGCGACACCAACGTCACCATCCTGATCGACGGCAAGCCCTCGGGGATGTTCCAGGGGGACACCCGCGCCCAGGCCTTGCAGAACCTGCCGGCCGACCAGATCGACCGGGTCGAGGTGATCACCAACCCGTCGGCCGCCTTCGACCCCAACGGCAGCGGCGGGATCATCAATCTGGTCACCAAGAAGACCCGCAAGCCCGGCGTGAACGGTTCGGTCCGCGCCAACGTCGGCTCGCAGGGGCGCCAGAACGGCGGGGGCAGCGTCTCGTACCGCGACGGCAAGGTCACGCTGTCGGGCGACGCCAGCGTGCGCCACGACTCCATCAAGCAGACGTTCACGCGCGAGCGGGAGGCGGACGACCCCGCGGGCGGAACCCTCCGCAGCCTGCAGCAGGGAACCGGGACCGGCCGCGTTAACGTGCAGAACCTGCGCGCCGGCCTGGACTACGACGCCACCGACGAGGACCGGCTGTCGCTGGAGCTGCGCTACACCAAGGTGGATTTCGCCGACCGCAACTACGAGGCCTTCGACCAGGTCTCGGGCGCCGGCGCACCGACCCGCAGCTATGACCGGCTCGGAACCACCCGCCAGGAACGCCCGACCCTGGCCGGCACGCTGCGCTACCGCCACGTCTTCGGCGACGACCACCAGCTCGACGTCGACCTGGGCCGCGAGCGCAACCGGACGGCGTTCGAGCGGGCGGCGGACTACGTGGACCGCGCGCCGGCCGGGCCGGGCTTCTACGAAGCCCAGGACCAGGTGAACCTGTTCTGGAAGACCACCGCCAAGGTCGAATACACCCGGCCGATGGGCGAGGGGCGCAAGCTGAAGCTGGGCTACAGCCTCGACGCCGACGACAACGACTACGACACCCTGGGCTTCCGCGGCCCGAACGAGGCGACCGCGACCCCCAACGCCCTGCTGTCCAACGCCTACCGGTTCGACCAGCAGGTCCACGCGCTGTACGGCACCTACGAGCGCCCGTTCGGCAAGCTGACCGCGCTGGCGGGCCTGCGGGTCGAGGCGGTGACCATCGACATCAACAGCGTGACCCAGGCGATCAGGGCCAAGAACGACGACGTCAGCGTCTATCCCTCCCTGCACCTGAACTACCAGCTCACCGAGGCGCAGAAGCTGACGGCCAGCTACAGCCGGCGGATCCAGCGGCCGCAGCCGACCGACTACAACCCGTTCCGCCGCTACCAGGACCAGCAGAACTTCTCGTCCGGCAACCCCGACCTGAAGCCGCAGCAGACGGACTCCTTCGAGCTCGGCTATCAGTACCGGAAGAACGGGGCGATCTATCAGGCCACCTTCTACTATCGGGACATCCGCGACGCGGTGAACAGCGTCACCCGCGATCTGGGCGGCGGGGTGTTCCTGCTCACCCAGGCCAATATCGGCCAGAGCCGCAGCGCCGGGGCCGAGGTGGTGGCCAACGGCAAGCTCTTCCCGCAGCTCTCGTACAACGTCAGCGGCAATGTGGGCTGGACCCAGATCGACGCGGCGGGCCTGGGCTTCGGCGCCCGCCAGCGCGATGCGATCACGGCCACCGGCCGGGCGAACCTGAGCTGGCAGGCGACGCCGAGGGACTTCATCCAGGTCAACGGATTCCTGAACGGCAAGCGGCTGACGCCGCAGGGCTACGTCCAGCCGCAGGGGGCGCTGAACCTGGGCTATCGGCGCAAGATGAACGACCAGCTCTTCCTCGTGGTCACCGCGCAGGACGTGCTGGGCACCCTGGAGTTCAAGCGGATCATCGATACCCCGGCGTTCCGGGACGTGGAGAACTACAAGCCGCAGAATCGGGGCGTCTTCGTGGGGTTCACCTACACCTTCGGCGGCGGCAAGGCGCGCGATCCCGGCTTCGATTTCGGCGGCGGCGGCCCGCCGGGATAGCGATTCCCGGCCTTGACTCCAGGACCCGGGAGTTCCAGAACAAAAATGGAACAAAAGGAGTCCCAAAGCCATGTCCGATTTTCGCGGCAGGCGGCTCGCCGTCATGCGGGCGAAGATCGCCGCCCTCGAAAGCGCGGGGCGGGCGGAGGCTGGCGTGCTGCCGTTCGGAAGCGCCGAGATCGACGCGCGGCTGCCGGGCGGCGGCCTGCCGCTGGGCCGCTGGCATGAGGTGACGGCGGGTGGGATCGAGGCCGAGACCTCTGCGGCGCCGGCCGCCTTCGCGGCGTTGATGGCGGCGCCCCTGGCGCGGCGCGGCGAGGCGGTCTGGGTGCTGCGGCGGGACGACCTCTGGGCGCCCGGGCTGGCGGGGCTGGGCTTCCCGCCCCGGCGGCTGATCCAGGTATGCGCCCGCAACGAGGCCGAGGCCCTGTCGGTGATGGAGGACGCCCTGGCGACGGTCGGCGTCTCGGCGGTGTTCGGCGAGGTGGAGGCGGTGGACCTCACTGCCGGCCGGCGGCTGCAGCTGGCCTGCGAGCGCCACGGCGCCACGGCCTTCGTGCTGAAGCGGCGGCCCTACGGGGGCGTCGGCCGCAAGGAGCCGGCGGGATCGGTGGCCGCCACCCGCTGGCGCGTGGCCTCGGCGCCGTCCGAGCCCGCGGCCGGGGCGCCAGGCCTGGGCGCACCGCGGTTCGCGGTGGCGCTGGAACGCTGTCGGGGCGGACGGCCCGGCGCATGGATCCTTGAGGCCCAGGGGGCCTATTCGTGGGAGGCAGGCGATGTCGCGCATCCTCTGCGCCTGGTCGCCCCTGTGGGCGATCGCGAACTGGCGCCGGCGAGCGAACGCGAACGGGCCGCAGGCCGACGCGCCGCCTGAGGCGCCCTTCGCCCTGATCGAGACCGCGGGCCAGACCCGGCGGCTGGCGGCGGTGAGCCCGGAGGCGGCCCGGCTGGGGCTGCGGGTCGGCCAGAAGGCCACCGACGCAGCCGCCCTGGTCCCCGAGCTGGTCACGGCCGACGCCGAACCCGAGGCCGACGCAACCGCTCTGACCGAGCTGGCCCATTGGTGCGTGCGTTACTCGCCGGCGGTGGCGGCCGGTCCGCCCGACGGGCTGTTCCTCGACATCAGCGGGGTGGCGCACCTCTGGGGCGGCGAGGCCGAACTGATGGCCGACCTGCGCGCGCGGCTCCTCGCGAACGGCCTGCCGTTCCGCCTGACGATCGCCGACACGCCGGGCGCCGCCTGGGCCCTGGCGCACCATGGCCGGGACGGAACCATCGCCCCGCCGAACGGGCAGGCCGCCCTGCTGAAACCCCTGCCGCCCGCCGCCCTGCGGCTGGCCCCCGACGCCGCCGCCCAGATCGAGCGGCTGGGCCTGCGCCGGCTGGAGCAGCTGATGGACATCCCCCGCGCGCCCCTGGGCCGGCGGTTCGGGGCGGCGACACTCATGCGGCTGGACCAAGCCCTGGGCCGGATGCCCGAGGCCCTGGCCTTCCGCCGCCCACCGACCCCCTACGTCGCGCGCCTGGCCTTCTTCGAGCCGATCAGCGCACCCGAGGACATGGCGCGGGTGACCGAGGACGTGGTGGCCAAGCTCTGCGCCCGTCTGGAGGCCGAAGGGCGCGGCGCGCGGCGGTTCGAGATCGCCTTCCACCGGGTGGACGGCAAGGCGCCCGGCCTGGCGGTGGGCCTGTCACTGGCCGGCCGCGAGGCCCGCCGCATCGCGCGCCTGTTCCAGCCCAAGCTGGAGACCGTCGATCCCGGCTTCGGCGTGGAGTCGGTGACCCTCGCCGCCTATGCGGTGGAGGCGGTCTCGGGCCGGCAGGGGCGGATCGCCGGGGGCGACGCAGCGGCCGCCGAAGAGGGGCTGGCGGCCTTGGTCGACCGGTTGGCCAACCGCCTGGGACCGACCCGGGTCTGGCGCGCCGTCCCCGTCGAAAGCCATGTGCCCGAGCGCTCGGTCCGCGCCGAACCCCCGCTGGGCGGGTCGAAGGACGAGGCCCCGACCTGGGACCCCGAGGCGCCGCGGCCCGTGCGCCTGTTCCGACGTCCGGAACCGCTGGAGCAGGTGCTGGCCCTCACCCCCGACGAGCCGCCGCGACAGTTCCGCTGGCGGGGCCGCACGCACCAGGTGCGCCGGGCCGAGGGACCCGAGCGGATCGGGGAGGAATGGTGGCGGCGCGGGATCGAGGAGGTCTCGGTCGGCCACGTGCGCGACTACTACCGGGTGGAGGACCAGGACGGCGCGCGGTTCTGGGTCTTCCGCGCCGGCCTCTATGGCGACCCCGTCGCCCCGCCGAAGTGGTGGCTGCACGGCCTGTTCGGATAGGAGTTCAGATGAAACCCAAGATCAGCCTGATCACCCTGGGCGCCCGCGACCTCCCCCGGATGATCGCCTTCTACCGCGACGGCCTGGGCTTCCCGACGCACAACTACACCCCCGGCGACGACATGGTGATGTTCGCGCTGGAAGGGACCTGGCTCGGCCTCTTCCCCCGCGAGGCCCAGGCCGAGGACGCGCAGGTGACGGCCGCAGGCGCCGGCTTCCAGGGGATTGTCCTGTCGCACAACGCCCCGTCGAAGGCGGAGGTGGACCGCGTCTTCGCCCAGGCCCTGGCCGCCGGCGCCACGGGGACGAAGCCGCCGCAGGACGTCTTCTGGGGCGGCTATTCCGGCTATTTCGCGGACCCCGAGGGCAACCTCTGGGAAGTGGCCTGGAACCCGTTCACGGATCTCACGTGACCCGGTACGCCGAGCTGCAGGCGGCCTCGAACTTCTCGTTCCTGCGGGGGGCCTCGCACCCCCACGAACTGGTGACCGGGGCGGCGGCGCTGGGGCTGGAGGCGATCGGGATCTGCGACCGCAACAGCCTGGCCGGCGTGGTGCGCGCCTGGCGGCAGATGCGCGACCTGGAGGACCAGGGCGTGACCGTGCGGGCGCTGACCGGCTGCCGCCTGGACTTCGCTGACGGCACGCCCAGCCTGCTGGTCTATCCGTCCGACCGGGAGGCCTATGGGCGGCTGACGCGACTTCTGACCCTGGGCCAAAGACGGGCGGAGAAGGGCGGCTGTGAGCTGCGCTGGGACGACTACCTGGACCACGCCGAGGGCCAGCTCGTGCTGGTGGTCCCGCCCGACCGGCTGGACGCAGGCTTCGAGGCTGATCTTTCCCGGATCGCGCGGGAATTGCCCGACGTCTGGCTGGCGGCGGCGCGGCGCTACGGCTCCCGCGACCTCGACCGTCTCTCGCGGCTCGCGGCCCTGGCGCAGGCGTCGGGCGCGCCGCTGACGGCGGTGAACGACGTGCTCTACCACGGCCCCGAACGCCGGCCGCTGCAGGACGTGCTGACCTGCATCCGCGAGGGCTGCACGATCCACGAGGCGGGCCTGCGCCTCGCCGCCAACGCCGAACGCCACCTGAAGTCCCCGGCCGAGATGGCCCGCCTGTTCGCGAGGTTCCCGGGAGCGGTGGAGCGCGGGGCCGAGATCGCCGAGCGGATCGGCTTCGACCTCGGCCAGCTCCGCTACGAATATCCCGACGAGCCCGTGCCCCCGGGCAAGACCGCCATCCAGCACCTGCGGGACCTCGCGTGGGCCGGGGCGGACTGGCGCTATCCGAACGGCGTGCCCGAGAAGGTGCGTCGGCTGGTGGCCCACGAGCTGGACCTGATCGAGAAGCTGGATTTCCCGAACTACTTCCTCACGGTCCACGACATCGTCCATTGGGCGCGCGAGCAGAAGATCCTCTGCCAGGGCCGCGGCTCGGCGGCCAACTCCTGCGTCTGCTTCTGCCTGGGGATCACCGCGGTCGATCCCACCAAGCCGGACCAGGACCTGCTGTTCTCGCGCTTCATCTCGGAGAAGCGGGGCGAGCCGCCCGACATCGACGTGGATTTCGAGCACGAGCGGCGCGAGGAGGTGATGCAGTACGTCTATCGCCGCTATGGCCGCGAACGGGCGGCGATCGTGGCGACGGTGATCCACTATCGGCCGCGCATGGCGATCCGCCAGGTGGGCAAGGCGCTGGGCCTGACGGAGGACATCACCGCCGCCCTGTCGGGGACCGTCTGGGGCAGCTATGGCGACGGCGTGCCGGACGAGCACATCCGCCAGTGCGGGCTGGACCCCAATGCGCCCGAGATCCGCCGGGCGACCGCCCTGGCGCAGGAACTGCTGGGCTTTCCCCGGCACCTGTCGCAGCACGTGGGCGGCTATGTGCTGACCCGGCGGCGGCTGGACGAGACCGTCCCCATCGGCAATGCGGCGATGGAGAACCGCACCTTCATCGAGTGGGACAAGGACGACATCGACGCCCTGGGGCTGATGAAGGTGGACGTTCTGGCGCTGGGCATGTTGAGCGCGCTGCGCAAGAGTTTCGCCCTGTTGCCGCCGATCGAGGGCCGCCGCGTCATCGACATCGCCGACCTGCCGCAGGAGGACCCGGAGGTCTACGAGATGCTCTGCCACGCCGACTCCGTCGGCGTGTTCCAGGTGGAGAGTCGGGCGCAGATGTCGATGCTGCCCCGGCTGAAGCCGCGGAAGTTCTACGACCTGGTGATCGAGGTGGCGATCGTGCGGCCGGGCCCGATCCAGGGCGACATGGTGCACCCCTATCTGAAACGGCGGGACGGGACCGAGCCGGTGACCTATCCGAAGCCCGGCCCGGATTTCCCGCAGGACGAGATGAAGTCGATCCTGGGCAAGACCCTGGGCGTGCCGCTGTTCCAGGAGCAGGCCATGCGGGTGGCGATCGTGGGCGCCGAGTTTTCGGACGACGACGCCGACGGCCTGCGGCGCTCCATGGCCACCTTCCGCAATCTTGGCACGGTGGGCGAGTACGGCGTGAAGTTCGTGGAGGGGATGGTGCGGCGCGGCTACGACCGCGACTTCGCCGAGCGGTGCTTCAAGCAGATCGAGGGCTTCGGCTCGTACGGCTTCCCCGAGAGCCACGCCATCAGCTTCGCCCTGCTGGTCTACGCCTCGGCCTGGGTGAAGAAGCATCACCCGGACGCCTTCTGCGTCGGCCTGCTGAACAGCCAGCCGATGGGCTTCTACCAGCCCGCCCAGCTGGTCCGGGACGCGCGCGAGCACGGAGTGGAGGTGCGGCCGCCCGACGTGATGTTCAGCGACTGGGACTGCACGCTCGAGGAAAAGGACGATCCGCGGGAGCGGCTGCGGCCCATCCGCCTGGGCCTGCGGCAGATCAGGGGCCTGAAACAGGCGGACGGCGAGGCGCTGGTGAAGGCGCGCGAGATGGGGGCGCGCAGCGTCGAGGACTTCGCCCGTCAGGGCCGGCTGTCGCGCCGGTCGCTGGAGCTCCTGGCCGAGGCCGACGCCTTCCGCAGCCTGGGCCTCGCGCGCCGCGAGGCGCTGTGGGCGGTGAAGGGACTGGCCGGCGAAGCCGACGCCGAGCGGAACGCGCCTCTGCTGTTGCGGCAGAACCTGAAGGAGACGCAGGTCCCCCTGCCGTTCATGACAGCGTCCCAAGGCGTGGCCGAGGACTATCGGACCACCAGCCTGTCACTGAAGGCTCATCCCATGGACTTCTTCCGGGAAGACCTGGCGCGGATGGGCGCGGTTCCCTGCGCGTCGCTGAAGACGGCCAGGGACCGCCGGCGCCTGTCGGTGGGCGGGCTGGTGCTGGTGCGTCAGCGCCCCGGCACCGCCAAGGGCGTGGTCTTCCTGACCCTGGAGGACGAGACCGGCATCGCCAACCTCGTCGTCTGGCGCGACGCCTTCGAGGCCAACCGGCGGCTGGTGATGGGCGCCTCGTTCCTGGTCGTCCACGGCCAGGTGCAGAAGGAGGGCGAGGTGATCCATGTGGTGGCCGAACGCTTCACCGACCTGTCGCACCGGCTGTCCGAACTGCGCGACGACAAGGCCCCGGTGTCCGCGCACAGCCGGGTGACCGGCCGCCTCATCCGCAGCCGCGATTTCCACTGATCCGATTGTCGGGCTAGGCTCCCCCCGGGCGTCCTTGGGAGTGGGAGGTTCCGAGATGACGCATGCCATCCAACTGCTGGTGGGCACCCGCAAGGGCGCCTGGATTCACACGAGCGACGCCGGGCGGGGCCGCTGGTCGCTCGAGGGTCCGCTGTTCCTGGGCCAGATCATCAACCACTTCGTCCGCGACCCGCGCGACGGCCGCACGATGCTGATGGCGGCGTCCACGGGGCACCTCGGGCCGACCATCCTGCGCTCCACCGACGGCGGAAAGACCTGGGCCGAGGCCAGCCGGCCGCCCGCCTTTCCCAAGGGCGACCCCCACGGCCGCGCCGTCGACCACAGCTTCTGGCTGGAGCCGGGCCACGCCGACGAGCCCGGCGTCTGGTGGGCCGGGACCTCGCCGCCCGCCCTGTTCCGCAGCGAGGACCGGAATTCGGTCAGGACAGTCACTACATCGCCCTCGCCCCCTCCGATCCCGACCGGATCTGGCAGCAGAACCACTGTGGAATCTATCGGCTCGATCGGCCGGGCGAGCGCTGGGAACGGATCGGCGAGGCGATGCCGCAGGACATCGGCGACATCGGCTTCACCGTCGTGCCACACGCCCGCGACCGGGAGACGGCCTGGGTCTGGCCCATGGACGGGACCGAGGTCTGGCCGCGGGTCAGCCCCGGCGGGCGGCCGGCCGCCTATCGCACGCGGGACGGCGGCGCCTCGTGGACGCGCCAGGACAGCGGCTTCCCGCGCGAACAGGGCTGGTTCACCGTCAAGCGACAGGCGTTCTGCGGCGACGCGGCCGATCCGATGGGCCTCTACATCGGCACGACGGGCGGCGAGATCTGGATGAGCGGCGACGAGGGGGAGAGTTGGCGCCAGATCGCCGCCCACCTGCCCGAGATCTATTCGGTGACGGCGGTTCCGGCGGCATGACGCGCGTGGCGATCCCCTCGCAGCTCACCGCCTATACCGGCGGCGCGACGCGGGTGGAGGCCGAGGGCGACACCGTGGCGGCCATGCTGGACGACCTCGACCGTCGCTTCCCCGGGCTGAAGTTCCGGGTCGTCGACGAGCAGGACCGCATCCGCCGGCACATGCGCGTCTTCGTCGGCCAGACGGAAGCGAAGCGCCTGGACGTACCGGTCGGTGTCGCGGACGAGCTGTTGATCTTCGGCGCGCTCAGCGGCGGCTAGAGGGTCATCACGCCCTTGCGCGGATCGCGCGTGCCGAGACTTTCCGCGACCAGGGGCGCGCCCAGCGCCTGCAGGGCTGCACGGCGGCCGGCGGGCGCCACGCTGCGCTGGGCGTCTTCGAACGGCAGCAGGTCGGCGAGGCAGGCGTGGCCCAGCGTGCGATCCGCGTGGGCGGCGGTCTTCGGCCAGCGGACAGGATCGACCGCGAAGCCCGCGTAGGCCGCATTGCGGAAAAAGCTGGCGACGGAGATGTCGGCAAGGCCGATGTCGCCGAACAGGAACCCCTCTCCGGGAAGCTGGCCCTCCAGATAGTCCAGCACCCTGGGGGCGTCCTCGATGAGGGTCTTCTCAATGCGGGCGGCGTCGCCCGGCTCGCCCCAGACCACCGGGTGGACGACCTTCTGGTAGAACAGGCCCCAGATGAAGACGTCGCCCATGCGGGTGTCGGCGAACTCCTCCAGCCAGCGCGCCCGGGCGCGGGCCTTCGGGTCTGGCGGCAGCAGCGGCCGATGAGGATAGGCTTCGTCGAGGTACTGGCAGATGACCGAGGAGTCGCAGAGGGCGAGGTCGCCATCGACCAGGACGGGGATGCGGCGCAGCGGACTGATCCGCTCAAAGTCGTCGCCGCCGAAGAAGGGGGTGATCGGGTCGATCTCGTAGGAGAGACCCTTCAGGTTCAGGCAGGCCAGGACCTTGCGGACATACGGACTGACGTAGCTGCCGATGATCTTCATGCGCCCCTCCCGGCTCCGGACCCAGACTTTGGGGTCCGGAGCCGGGCCGGCAAGGGGCCAGTCCGTCAGAACCGGAGGGCCCGGACTTCCTTGACGTGCGGCAGGGCCTGGATCTTGGCCAGCAGCTTGTCGTCCGGCGCCTGGTCCACGCCCACCAGGGCGATGGCGTCGTCACCGGCGTCGATGCGGCCCAGGTTGAAGGTGGCGATGTTCACGCCCGCCTCGCCCAGCATCCCGCCCAGGGCGCCGATGAAGCCCGGCTTGTCCAGGTTGTTCACGTACAGCATGCGCGGCAGGAACGGAGCGTCGAGGTCCATGCCCTTGACCTCGACGATCCGCGGCCCGCCGGCGATCACCGAGCCGGCGAACGAGCGCTTGCCCTTCTCGGTGGTGACCGTGATGCGCACGAGGCTCTCGTAGACGGGCGAGTCCTCCTGCCGGCTCTCGGAGACGACGATGCCGCGCTCCTTCGCCACCGCGGGCGCCGAGACCATGTTGATCTCGGCCAGCATCGGCCGCAGCACGCCGGCCAGGGCCGCGGCGCTGAGCGGCTTGACGTTGAGCTTGGCGACCTCGCCCTCGAAGGCGATGTCCACGGCCTTGATGCCGAAGTCGACCATCTGGCCCGCCAGGGCGCCCAGCTTCTCGGCCACGGCCACGTAGGGCTTGAGGCGCGGCGCTTCCTCGGCGGTGACCGAGGGGCTGTTGAGGGCGTTGGTGACCGCGCCGGTCAGCAGGTAGTCGCTGATCTGCTCGGCGACCTGCAGGGCGACGTTCTCCTGAGCCTCGTTGGTGGAGGCGCCGAGGTGCGGCGTGGCCACGAAGTTCGGGGCGCCGAACAGCACGTTCTCCTTGGCCGGCTCGACCGAGAAGACGTCGAAGCCCGCGGCGCCGATGTGGCCGCTTTCCAGACCGGCCCGCAGCGCCGCCTCGTCGACCAGGCCGCCACGGGCGCAGTTGACGATCATCACGCCCTTCTTGGTCTTGGCCAGGTTCTCGGCCGACAGGATGTTGCGGGTCTTGTCGGTGAGCGGGGTGTGCAGGGTGATGATGTCGGCGCGGGCCAGCAGATCCTCGAGCTCGACCTTTTCGACGCCCATCTCCACGGCGCGCTCCTCCGAGAGGAACGGGTCGTATGCGACGACCTTCATCTTCAGGCCCAGCGCCCGGTCGGCGACGATGCCGCCGATGTTGCCGGCGCCGATCAGGCCTAGGGTCTTGGCGTAGAGCTCGACGCCCATGAAGCGGTTCTTCTCCCACTTGCCGGCCTGGGTAGAGGCGTCGGCGGCGGGGAGCTGGCGGGCCAGGGCGAACATCATCGCGATGGCGTGCTCGGCGGTGGTGATCGAGTTGCCGAAGGGGGTGTTCATCACCACCACACCGGCGGCGGTGGCCGCGGGGATGTCGATGTTGTCGACGCCGATGCCGGCGCGGCCGATCACCTTCAGGTTCTTGGCGGCGGCGATGACGTCCTTGTTGGGCTTGGTGTCCGAGCGGACGACGAGGCCGTCGTAGTCGCCGATGACGGCGATCAGCTCGTCCTTCGAGAGACCGGTCTTGATGTCCACGTCGACCCCGCGCTGGCGGAAGATGTCGACGGCGGCGGGGCTGAGGCTATCGGCGATGAGAACGCGGGGCATGGTGAAACTCCCGAGATAGGCGCCCTCCCGGCCCGGCCGGGAGGGGCGATGTCGATGATGCGAAGGAGCGCGCGCCTAGGCGGCGGCGAGGTCGGCGGCGACGGACGCGAAGGCCCAGTCGAGCCAGGGCGTCAGGGCGTCGACGTCGGACGTCTCGACCGTGGCGCCGCACCAGATGCGCAGGCCCGGAGGGGCGTCGCGATAGCCGCCGATGTCGAGGGCCACGCCTTCCTTCTCGAGCACCGAAGCCAGCTTCTTGGCGAAGTCGGCCTGGGCGTCTTCGGCGAGCGCGGTGACGCGCGGGTCGACGACCTTCAGGCAAACCGAAGTGTTCGAGCGGGCGGCGGGGTCCTCGGCCAGGAACTCGACCCACGGGGTCTTGGCGACCCAGTCGGCGAGGATCGCGAGATTGGCGTCCGCGCGGCGCTGCATCTCGGTCAGGCCGCCGATACCCTCGGCCCACTTCAAGGCGTCGATGGCGTCTTCCACGCAGAGCATCGAGGGCGTGTTGATGGTGGCGCCGTCGAAGATCTCGCGGTTGAGCTTGCCGCCTTTCGTCATGCGGAACAGCTTCGGCATCGGCCACGCCGGCGTGTAGCTTTCCAGACGCTCGACGGCGCGAGGGCCCAGGACCAGGACGCCGTGACCGCCCTCGCCGCCGAGGGCCTTCTGCCAGGAGAAGGTCACGACATCGAGCTTGGTCCAGTCGAGGTCCTGCGCGAAGGCCGCGCTGGTGGCGTCGCAGATCGTGATGCCCTCACGGTCGGCGGCGATGAAGTCGGCGTTCGGAACGCGCACGCCCGAGGTGGTGCCGTTCCAGGTGAAGACCAGGTCGGCGTCCTTGCGGACCTTGGTCAGGTCGGGAAGCTTGCCATACGGCGCGTCCAGCACCTCGGCCGGGATCTTCAGCTGCTTGGTGACGTCGGTCACCCAGTCCTTGCCGAAGCTCTCGAAGGCCAGCAGCTGCACGGGCTTGGGGCCCAGCATCGACCACAGGGCCATCTCCACCGCGCCGGTGTCGGAACCGGCGACGATGCCGACGAGGAAGTCGTCGGGGACCTGAAGCACCTCGCGGGTGCGGTCGATCGCTTCCTTCAGGCGCGCCTTGCCCAGCTTGGAGCGGTGCGAGCGGCCGAGGACGGCGTTGCTGAGATTTTCGGGGGTCCATCCGGGGCGCTTGGCGCACGGGCCGGACGAGAACTCGGGTCGCGCCGGGCGCATGGCCGGCTTCGCCCCAGTGAGGGTAGCGGGGGTAGTCATAGCGATGTCTCCCATCCTTGCAGATGGGCAGCGCCCCGTTGGGGGGGCGTGGCCCGCGGGCCAAAAGCCAGCGTTCCAGTTTCAGCGCAAGCGAAAGTTTTCTGCGGGAGGCGCCAGCGGCGCTAGGTCGCGGGGGGTTGCGCGGCCCGGTCCGCTCGCGTGCGGCGCCGCCACGCGACCGCCGTGCCGATGATCAGGCACCAGATGATCGAGGCGAAATTGATGTTGTTTATCAGGGCGTGAAGGTACTCGCGGTTCGACCGGCCCGTCACGATGTAGAACGAGTGAAGCGAGAACTGCGCGGCATAGAAGAGCATGATGACGCCCATCCACGCCGCGCCGTAGCGGACGGTGACGCCCAGCAGGATCAGGGCCGCCAGCCCGTCGTTCGCGAACCTGAGCGTGCCCTGAAGGCCCGGGGTGAAGGCCTGGATGAGCAGGCCGACCACCAAATTGGTGGCCACCACGGCCGCGGCGATCCGCTCGGCCCGGCCACCCTTCCACGCAGCAAAGCTCACGCCGGCGACGCCGAACAGCAGCAGCAGTTGGACGATCGGTGACGTCGGCATGATTAAGCGCCCCTAATCAGATTAGAGGCGCCCAACCAGTTAACGTATCGCAATGATCCGTCGGAAAGCCGACGGAGCAGGGCCTTAGATGGCCTTCTTCATCGTCGTCCGAGTGTGGCTCGCGCCTTCGGCCGGCTTGTCCTGGAAGTCCATCTTGGTGCGGATGCCGAGGCGAAGCTTGGCTTCGTTCAGCTCGTTGTGCACGCCCACCATAGCGGAGCGGGCTTCGCTGAGGGCCTTCATGGCCTCCATCATCTTCACCTGAACGTCGTCGGCGAAGACCAGCGAGGTATTCACGTCCTGACGGGCCTTGAGCATTTCGCTCATCAGCTCGGCAGCTTCGAGAAGCGCGCCGTCCACGGCCGTTTCGGTCGCAAACAGCTTCTTGGCCACGCGCTGGGCCACGAACACTTTTTCCATTTGGGCTACACCCCTGAGTTACCCGACATGGTTAAGGTAAATGCAAGGTTTACGGCGGCGCAATCCGTTGATTGGTTGTTAACCATGTTTTCTTCTGCGACCGGTTGTAGCGTGGCGCCGAGAGCACAGTTATGCCGGGACGCCCGTAGGCCACATCCTCCGGTGGAAGCGAAGCGTTAGCACTCTTCGCCTATCGCTCGTGGACATGACCCCGCGGGCGGACATCACCGACGAGCACGCGCCGGCGAGCGCGGCGCCGACGGCCACGTTCCATGCGCGCGTGGCCGGGGTTGGCCTCGTCACGACGGTGGTCGTCCTGGCCGCCGCCTGCCTCACCTTCATGCTGCAGCAGTGGGCGGTGGCTCGCACCGAGGCCCACCGCTACCACGAGGCCATGGCGACCATGGTCGCCGAGCTGGCCCTGCCCGCCGCGACCACCGGCTCCCGCCAGGACCTGCAGCGGGCGATCACCACCCTTCGCGCCAACCGCAACGTGATCGCCGCGAAGATCACCGACGCGACCGGCCGCGAGCTGGCCGGGTATCGGACCGCCGAGGTCGCCAAGTCGAGCGAGGTCATCGAGAAGGTCGTGGTCGCCGACGGGCGGGCCCTGGGCCGCCTCAGCCTCACGGTCCGACAGCCCGACCTGGCGCCGCTGCTGCCGCAGTTCATCGCCCTCACCTTCGTGCTGCTGTTCGGCGGCGTGGGCGTGGCGCTGTTCCTGGCCCGCAGCCTGGCGCACCGGGTGATCCAGCCCGTCCAGCGCCTGTCGGCCGCCATGCACGAGGTGGCCGCCGGCGGCAGCTTCACGCCCGTGGCGGTGGACGCCGGCGACGAGCTGTTCAAGAGCCTCACCGAGAGCTTCAACCACCTCCTGGCCAAGCTGGCCGAGCGCGAGGACGACCTGCGCGGCGCCATGCGCGACCTGGAGGCGGCGCGCGACGCGGCGAACGCCGCCAACGTGCTGAAGACCCAGTTCCTCGCCAATATGAGCCACGAGATCCGTACGCCGCTGAACGGCGTGCTGGCGATGGCCGAGGTCATGGCCCTGGGCGACCTGGACCAGGTGCAGCGCGACCGGCTGGACGTGATCCGCCGCTCGGGCGGGCTGCTGCTGGCCGTGCTGAACGATGTGCTGGACCTGTCGAAGATCGAGGCCGGCAAGCTGACGCTGTTCGAGGAGGACTTCGACCTCGATTCCACCATCGAGCAGGCGCGCGAGAATTTTGCGGTCATGGCCCAGGCCAAAGGACTGACCTTCGAGATTTCGGTGGCTGAGGAGGCCCGGGGCTGGTGGCTCGGCGACGCCGACCGCCTGCGCCAGGTGATCGGCAACCTCCTGTCCAACGCCATCAAGTTCACGCCCCAGGGTTCCGTCACCGCCCGGGTCGACGTCGGCGCGACGGGCGGCCTGCGGATGGTGGTCGCGGACAGCGGCGTCGGCATCGCGCCCGAGAAGCTGCCGACCCTGTTCGAGAAGTTCACCCAGGCCGACAACTCGGCCACCCGCCGCTTCGGCGGAACGGGCCTTGGCCTCGCCATCTGCCGCGAGCTGACCCAGATGATGGGCGGGTCGATCGACGTGGAAAGCCTGGAGGGCCACGGCTCGACCTTCACGGTTGAACTGCCGCTCGCGCGCGGCAAGCCGGCCAGCCTGCAGCAGGTCGAGCCTCCGCAGGGCGCCGACGAAGGCGCGCTCCGCCTGCTGGCCGCCGAGGACAATCCCACGAACCAGCAGGTGCTGGGCGCCGTGCTGGGCTCGCTGGGCATCGAGGTGCACATCGTCCCTGACGGCCGGGAAGCGGTCGAGGCCTGGCGGACCGGCGCCTACGATCTGATCCTCATGGATATCCAGATGCCGGTCATGGACGGCATCACGGCCGCCTCGACCATCCGCGAGGCCGAACGCACCGGGGGCCGCCGGCGGACCCCGATCATCGCGCTCACCGCCAACGCCCTGACCCACCAGGTCGAGGAGTATCTCGCCGTCGGCATGGACGCCCACGTGGCCAAACCCATCGAGGTCGCCAAGCTGTACGACGCGATCTCGGCGGTGCTGAACGCGGCGGCGACCGACGGAGTGTCGCCCGCCAAGGCCGGCGCGGCGGCCTGATCGCCGCCTGACAGGACCGTCACCTAGCTGAACCTCAGGCAACGACGGGCTCAGGCCCGCGTCAGACGCCGCGTGGTTTTCTCCGACCATCGAAAGGCCGGCTCCCCGCCGACCCCTGGATCGGAGGACCGATGATGAAGAAGACCCTGTTCACCGCGCTGGCCGCCGCCACCGCCCTCACCGCCTTCGGCGGCGTCGCCGCCGCCCAGCCCTACGGTTACGACCGGGACGCCCGCTACGAGCGCGACTACCGGGACGGCCGCTATGAGGGTCGCAACGAGGACCGTTGGGAGCGCAACCAGATCGCCCAGCGGCAAGGAGAAATCGCGCGCCGGATCGAAGCCGGCAAGCGCCGTGGCGTCCTCACCTCCGGCGAGGCCGCAGACCTCTACGCCGAGGCCCGCGACATCGTGCGACTGCAGCACCGCTTCAGCGCCAACGGCCTGTCGCGCTGGGAGTGGGCGGAGCTCGACCGCCGCCTCGATCATCTCGAAGCGCGGGTCTGGCGCCAGGCCCGGGACGATGACCGCGCGTATCGCTACGGCGATGGCTACGGACGCTACGACCGCTACGACCGCCGATAGGCGGAGCAGCCCGCGCCCCCGGAGCCTCGGCTTCGGGGGCGTTTCGCTTTTTCAGGGGACGATCCGCAGGCTCGCCTCGATCACGGTGGCGGCGCGCCCGCGAATGAGCACGCGCACGCCCCGGTGTTCACACTCCAGGTCGCCACCCCGCCCCGGATAGGCCTGGTGGAAGCGGACCGTGGGGCGCCCCAGCTTATCGGCATACAGCGGCGCCAGGATGCAATGCAGCGACCCCGTCGCCGGGTCCTCCGGAATCCCGGAGCCGGGCGCGAAGAACCGGTCCACCACGTCATGGTCCGCGCCGGCCCGCGCCAGGGCCGCGACGCCCACATTGCCCCGGCCGCCTGTCGCCTGGCCCGAGATCAGGTTGAGCGCCGCCACGTCGGGCCTGAGGCCGCGAACAGTCGCCTCATCGTCGAACAGGGCCACGAGATAGGTTGAGGCCCACACCTCGGTGGGCGCGGCGCCCAGCGCCTCGGCGAGGCCTTCCGGGACGTCGGTCCGGACCGGCGGCTGGGCGGGGAAATCCATCTCGTAGCCTTCACCCGCGCGCCGAACGATCAGCTCGCCGGACCGGGTCTGGAAACGCACGGCGTCGGCCGTGAGGCCCAGTTCGGCGAACAGCACATGGGCCGAGGCCAGGGTCGCGTGGCCGCAGAGCGGCACCTCCAGCAGCGGCGTGAACCAGCGCAGATCGAAGACGGCCGGATCGTCCGTGCGGCGCAGGAACGCGGTCTCGGCCTGGTTGTTCTCGGCCGCGAGCGCCTGCATCCACGCATCGGCGGGCCAAGCGTCGAACGGCTCGACGACGCAGGCGGGATTGCCCCGGAAGGGCTGGGGGGCGAAGGCGTCGACAGTCCACTGGCGCATTGGTCGGGTCCCTGATGGCGAAAGTGGTCCTTGCGGCTGGGTGGCCCGGACGGCAAGGGCCACTTCCCGTGCACAGGACCCCATGCGGCCATGACTTTCGAGACCACCGACGACGGATTCACGCTCAGCGACGACGCGGCGCGCTTCGACCTGGCGCGGGCGCACCGTTGGATCTCGCAGGAGAGCTACTGGGCCGCCGGCATTCCGTACGAGACGTTCGCCAGGGCCTGCGCCAACAGCCTCGTCGTCGGCGCCTATGCGCCGGACGGCGCCATGGCGGCCATGGCCAGGGTGGTCACCGACCGCGCGACCTTCGGCTGGATCTGCGACGTCTTCGTGGACGAAGCCTGCCGCGGGGCGGCGCTGGGCAAGCGGCTGATGGCCTATCTCAAGGCCCACCCCGACCTGCAGGGCTTCCGCCGGCTGCATCTGGCCACCCGGGACGCCCACGGCCTCTACCGCCAGTTCGGCTTCACCGCCCTGACCAATGTCGAGGCCTGGATGGAGATCCGCGACCGCGACGTCTACCGCCGCTAATCGATGCTCACCTCGACTTCGGGCCAGCGGGCCTTGGCGGCAGCGGCGATGCGCTCGAAGTTGGGCGACCGGCGCAGGGGGTTGCTGCGCAGACGCCGGGCGAACAGGTCCTCCAGGCCGAACGGCGCGACGACGCTCATCCGGTCGTCGGCATCGAGCTTCACGCCGACCGAGAACGAGGCGCTCACGAACCGCGACAGCGCCTCGGCCGTCGAGGTCAGGGGCGCGTACGGCTCGCCGAAATGATCCTCGAACCAGACGTGGACGCGGGCCTGGTTGCGCACCTCGACCATCTCGCGCAGCGGCGGCTCGAACGCGGCGGCGACCCGCTTGATCACCACGTCCTCGGCCTCGTACGAGATGTCGGCGGCGTCGAAGTAGCCGACGTCGTAGTCGCGGATCCCGTAGTCGATGTCCCGGCCGCCGAGGTGGTTCAGGACGCGCTGGTAGATCGCGCCCGAAAAGACCAGCCAGTCGGGCAGGTCCAAGTCGCGTAGCGTCCGCAGGACATGCATCAGCGGATCCGACCGCCGCAGGATGGCCTCGAGGTCGTCAGCCCGGTTCACGCCCGCCCCCGGAGCGGCCAGCCGTGGTCCAGCGGCCCATGCCCGGCGCCGAGGCCCGGCGCGCACAGCATCGCCTCGTGCACATAATCCCAGGCGCGGGCCACCGCCGCGGCCAGCGGCAGGCCCTGGGCCAGTCCCGTGGCGCAGGCCGAGGCCAGCGTGCAGCCGGTGCCGTGGGTGTGGCGGCTCTCGATCCGCTCGCCCTCGAACACGGTCTCGCCGTCGGGCGTCATCAGCACGTCGACGACCCGCTCGCCGGCCACATGGCCGCCCTTCATCAGCACTGCCCGCGCCCCCATAGCCAGCAAGGCCTCACCGGCTCGGCGCAGGTCGTCGGTGGTCTCCGCCGGCAGGCCTGTCAGCGCGGCGGCCTCGGGCGCATTGGGCGTGAGCAGCGCCGCCTGCGGAACCAGCCGCTCGCGCAGGGCCGCGACGGCGGCGTCCGCCAGCAGCGAGGCGCCGCCCTTGGCGACCATCACGGGATCCACCACCGCCTGAACCCCGGCCTCGCCGATCAGCTCGGCCGCCAGGGTCACGGTCGCCGCGTCGCCCAACATGCCGGTCTTGATGACGTCGGCGCCGATGTCCGAGAGCACGGCCCGCGCCTGGGCGGCGATCACCTCGAGCGGGACAGGGTGCACGCCGGTGACCCCCAGGGTGTTCTGGACCGTGATCGCGGTGATGGCGGTCGCCGCATAGCCGCCAAGGGCGGTGACGGTCTTGATGTCGGCCTGGACGCCGGCGCCGCCGCCGCTGTCGGAGCCGGCGATGATCAGGACTCTGCCGAGGGTCTGCATGGCGACCCGGTTAGCCCGCGGCGCGCGCGAATGCATCGGGATTTACGAACGATCCCCAAGCGGCGAGTCTTGGCCATGGACCCGCAGGCATTCGCCGACCGCTTCGCCCTGGCATTCCAGGACGTCTATCTGCACGGCGTTCGCCGGGTGCGCGACCGGCGCGAGCGGCTGACGCCCGAGACCACGGCCTTCCTGCTGCATCTGGCGGAGGCCGGTCCGATGACCCTGACCGAACTCTCCCGCCATCTCGACCGTGCGCCCTCGACCCTGAGCGAGATGGTCGACCACCTGGCGGACAAGGCGCTCGTGCGCCGCGAGCCCGACCCGGCGGACGCGCGCCGCGCGCTGATCTGGCTGACGCCGGACGGCCGGGACGGCCTTGCCGAGGAGATGCGGGTGCTCGACGTCGCACGGCTGGAGCGGGCGGCGGCGCGGCTGTCCCCCGAGCGTCGCGCCGTGCTCGCCGAGACCCTCGCCGAACTGGTCCACGCCCTGAAGACGGAGAAGCCCGACCCATGACCCACAAGTGCGAAAGCTGCGGCATGCCCATAGAGACCGGCCGCTACTGCCCCTACTGCGTCGACGAGACCGGCGCCCTCCAGGACTTCGAGACCCGGTTCGCCCGCATGGTGGACTGGCAGCTGCGCGAACGGGGCGGCTCGCGCGAGGCGGCCGAGCGGGACACCCTCGCCTACATGGCCACCCTTCCCGCCTGGCGCGACCACCCGCGGGTCAAGGGCGCTCAGGGTTAGGCGGGCTCAGCCCGCCCTGCGGTCCCGCTTGGCGGCGAACATCGCCTGGTCCGCTGACGCCAGCAGGGACTCGGCGTCGCTGTTCGGGCTGATCTCGCGCACGCCCCAGGAACATTCGACGCCGTGCGGCGGCGCCGCGATGGCCTGCGCCAGGGTCGCCGCCTTCGCCCGCGCGGTCGCCCCGTCGGTGTGCATGAGGATGACCGCGAACTCGTCGCCGCCCATACGCGCCACCACGTCGGCCTCGCGGACGTTGCCGGACAGCTTGTCGGCCACCGCCTTCAGCGCCGCGTCGCCGGCGGCGTGGCCCGCGCGGTCGTTGATCGCCTTGAACCCGTCGAGGTCGAAATAGACCAGGCTGGCCGGCGTGCCGTAGCGGTCGCCCAGGGCGCTGATCCGGCCGAGCTCTCGCACGAAGGCGCGTCGATTCAACAGCGGCGTGAGCGCGTCGCGGTCCGCCAGCTCCTCGGCCCGCGCGAGGCGGCCCTTGAGCTGGGTCACCTCGTTGCGCAGCGCGTCCAGCTCGGACAGCAGCGTCTCGATCGCCTGCTGGACGGCAGGGGTCATCTCGGCGCGGGAGATCCCCAGGAAGGTGGAGCTGTCCGCGCGCGCGACGTCGCCGGCGGTCGCGGAGCCGGCGGGCGCGGTCGCGGCCCGGCGGCGGGTCGCGGAGAGCGGTTCGGTGCGGGCGCCGGTGACCTTCATGGGCTTCCTGCAAAGGTTAACGGCATTCGACGCCAAGGCGGTTAAGGGAATCTAACCGTGTCGAGTTGTACCTGCAAAACCGGCGCCTATACTCCGCGCCCTTCCGAGGACCACCCAGGAAACCCGCACGCATGAGCGCGCCTGTCGCCATCATCATGGGCAGCCGATCGGACTGGCCCGTCCTGCGCCATGCGGCGGAGGCGCTCGACGCCCTCGGCGTCGCCTACGAGGCCAAGGTGGTCTCGGCGCACCGCACGCCCCAGCGGATGTACGAATTCGCCCGGGGCGCCAAGGCGGCCGGGTTCAAGGTGATCATCGCCGGCGCCGGGGGCGCGGCGCACCTGCCGGGCATGACCGCCTCGCTCACCGACCTGCCCGTTCTGGGGGTGCCGGTGGAGTCGCGGGCGCTGAAGGGCATGGACAGTCTGCTCTCCATCGTCCAGATGCCCGGCGGTATCCCGGTCGGGACGCTCGCCATCGGGGAGGCGGGCGCGAAGAACGCCGGCCTGATGGCCGCCCGCATCCTGGCCCTGTCGGACGCGGGCCTGGCCGATCGGGTCGCGGCCTTCGCCGAACAGCAGACCGCCAGCGTCTCCGAGGCGGTCGAATAGGTCGAGGACCCATGCCCACGCTCCCGCTTCCGCCCGGCTCCACCATCGGCATCCTTGGCGGCGGCCAGCTCGGCCGGATGCTGGCCCTGGCCGCGGCCCGCCTGGGGTTCGACGTGGCGGTGCTGGAGCGCGACGCCGATTCTCCGGCCGGCCGCGTGGCGGCGCGGACCATCGTGGCCCCCTACGACGACGACGCGGCCCTGGCCGAGCTGGCGGGCGTGGCCCAGGTGGTCACCTACGAATTCGAGAACGTGCCCGCGGCGTCGGTGCTCAAGCTGGAGGCCATGGGGGCGGTCGTGGCGCCGGGGCCCGACGCCCTGTCGGTGGCCCAGGACCGGGTGGCCGAGAAGCAGTTCCTGAACGCCAGCGGCGCCCCGACCGTCGCCTTCGCCTCCGCGGACACCGCCGAGGAGGCCGCCGCGGCCGCGCAGGAGATGGGCGCGCCGCTGCTGATGAAGACCCGCCGCGAGGGCTATGACGGCAAGGGCCAGCGCTGGGTCGAGCACGCCGCCGACGCGGCCGCCGCGTTCGAGGCGCTTGGCGGGCGACCCGTCATCCTGGAGGCCCCGGCCGAGTTCGTGCGCGAGCTGTCGATCATCGCCGCCCGCGGCCGCGACGGCGCGACGGCGGTCTATCCGCTGGCCGAGAACCACCACGAGCACGGCATCCTGCGCCGCAGCATCGCTCCCGCCCAGGTGAGCGACGAGACCGCCCTGCAGGCCGAGAAGATCGCCCTCCGGGTGCTCGACGGCCTGAACTACGTGGGCGTCATCGGCATAGAGCTGTTCGAGATGAAGGACGGCCGCCTGCTGGTGAACGAGATCGCGCCGCGGGTGCACAACAGCGGCCACTGGACCCAGGACGGCTGCGAGGTCGACCAGTTCGAGCAGCACATCCGCGCCGTGGCGGGCTGGCCGCTGGGCCCCACCGCGGCCCACGCCCGGGTCGAGATGCTGAACCTGCTGGGCGACGAGGTCGACACCTGGTCGAAGCTCGCGCACGAGCCCGAGACGCGCATCCACCTCTATGGGAAGCGCGCGGCGAAGGCCGGCCGCAAGATGGGCCACGTGAACAAGGTGAAGTCGCTCTAGCGGCGGGCCGTCAGCGGCCGTAACGCGCCTGGCCCAGGCCGTGTGCGGCGGCGGCCAGCCACGCCTGCGGGCGCACGCGCGTCGTCGCCTTCCATTTCTCGAAGGCCATGACGTTGTCGATCCGGCGGTCCACGAACGCCAGCGCGGCCCCGCGGCCCGAGGCGATCCGCACCGCCGTGGCCGCCTGCAGGATGCCGCCCAGGATCAGGCGCTTGGAATAGTGGTTCTCGTCGGTCGCCGTGTCGCCCGCCCAGCGCCAGAGGAGGTCGGCGCTTTCCCAGGCCAGGCGCGCACCGAGGGCGAGGTTCTGCGGCAGGGCCAGGTGACCGGCCCAGCGGCGGGTGGCCGGTTCGTCCGCGGCGGCCGCGTCGAGGCGCGCCTCCAGCGCCCGGCGGATACGCTCGCGGATCTTCAGGTTCGAGGCGTGGACCTCGGCGAGCGCGGCCAGGGCCCGGGCGTCGTGCCGCCGCGACAGCAGGGCGGCGAGGTCGGCAGGCCCGTGCGGGATCAGGAGCTCGGTCTCGCCCTCGGACAGGCCCATCGCCCGCCCTGCCAGCTTGGCCGTTCGCCAGGTCCAGCCGTGGGCCGGGATCAGCTTCAGCGCCTCGTCCAGGAGCTGCTGCTCGGCCGCTTCGGCCCATTCCTGCGCGGGTGTGGTCATCGCTGCAGTTTACCGGCGGAGGCCCCGCGGCAACAATCCCGTTTCCAGCCGCGCGTAACGGGCCTATATGGAAAGCCTCACCGCCCGGCCGAAAGGCCGGGCGCCTTCGTTTCCGGACCACGCCCCAGAGGCAAGAACATGACCCAGATCCTGATGCCCAAGGCGACCGCTGTCTGGCTGGTCGACAACACCTCGCTCACCTTCGACCAGATCGCGGACTTCTGCGGCCTGCACCCGCTGGAGGTGAAGGGCATCGCCGACGGCGAGGTGGCCCGCGACATCCGCGGCGCCGACCCGATCGCCAACGGCCAGCTCAGCCGCGAAGAGCTGGACATGGCCGAGAAGAAAGACACCTACCGGATGAAGGCGCAGAAGAGCCGCCACGCCGAGCTGCTGAAGCCGGTGAAGAAGGGCCCGCGCTACACCCCGGTCTCGCGCCGCCAGGACCGCCCGGACGCCATCGCCTGGTTCCTGCGCAACCACCCGGAAGTGCCGGACAGCCAGGTCGCGCGCCTGCTGGGCACGACCAAGGCGACCATCGACCAGGTGCGCAACCGCCAGCACTGGAACTCGGCCAACATCAAGCCGGTCGACCCGGTCACCCTGGGCCTCGCCACCCAGCTCGAGCTGGACGCCGTGGTGAAGAAGGCCGCCGACAAGAAGGCCAAGGACGACGTGCGCCGCGGCGTGGTCGACCCCGAGGGCGCCACCCTGCGCCCGGCGACCGAAGTCGGCCAATACGAGGATGCCGAGCCCGAGGAGCCGGCTCGCGAGGAGTCGGCCTACGCCGAGGAGTTCGGCGAAGAGGGCGACGAGGACTGAACGCGAAACGCCCTCCCCGCCGAGGGGAGGGCGACTGCCTCAGTGCATCTTTTCGCGGAGGGCTTCGATCTCTTCCTTCAGCCTGAGCTTCTGCCGCTTGAGTTCCCGAAGCTTGAGGTCGTCGGCGTAGGGCCTGCGCATTTCGTCCTGGATGGCCTGTTCCAGGGACTGGTGGCGGGATCCGAGCTCGCGGATCCGGGCATCTAGCGCCATGGCGAAGCGCCTCCTCTCGTTTGGGGACGGAATAGTGAACACCCGCTTCCCGCGGCTGTCAGATCACATATGTTTGCATCCTGGCCGTAGAACCACGCCGGTTCGGGGCTTGTTGGGGGCGTTTGATGGCAGGTGAGAAGCCGCGGCTGATCGTCGGCGTCTCGGGGGCGTCCGGGATCGTCTACGGCGTGCGGGCGCTGGACGCCTGTCGCGACCTGGGCGTCGAAAGCCACCTGGTGATGAGCCGCGCCGCCGCGCTGACGCTCAGCCAGGAGACCACCCTGTCGGTCGCTGACGTCCAGGCCCGCGCCGACGTGGTCCACAAGGTCGGCGACATCGGCGCCGCGATCTCGTCCGGGTCCTTCCATACCCTCGGGATGATCGTAGCGCCCTGCTCCGTCCGCACGATGAGCGAGATCGCGACCGGCGTGACCGCCTCCCTGCTGACCCGCGCCGCCGACGTGACCTTGAAGGAGCGCCGCCCGCTGGTGCTCATGGTGCGGGAGAGCCCGCTGCATCTCGGTCACCTGCGGACCATGGTGCGCCTGGCCGAGATGGGGGCGGTGATCGCCCCGCCGATGCCGGCGTTCTATGCCCGTCCGCAGAACCTGGAGGAGATGGTCGACCAGTCCGTCGGCCGGGCGCTGGACCTCTTCGGTCTGTCGTGGGCGCCGGTCAAACGCTGGGGCGAGGACATCCCGCCTCTCCAATCCGCACCGAAGGGCGAAGGCTGACCGTGGCGATCTGGGAATGGGTGCTGGAAGCCTACGCGCGGCCGGGCGTGCCCGAGGCCTGCCTGAGGCTGCAGGATGAATATGGCCAGAACGTCTCGCTCCTGCTGTGGGCCGTCCACGCCGAGACGAAGGACGCGGCGGTGCTGACACAGGCGGCCGAGGCCGCGCGGGCCTGGGATGCGGCGGCGCTGGTCCCATTGCGCCAGGTGCGCCGGACGCTGAAGGCGCCCTTGCCGCCCGTGGACGACGGCGCACGCCTGTCGTTCCGCGAGGAGGTGAAGGCCGTGGAGCTGTCTGCCGAACGCCTGCTGCTGGAGACGCTGGAGACGCTGGTCGAAGGCCAGGCCGGGACCCACGCGCTCGACGCGCTGCTGGCCGCGTCGGCGGCCTGGGGGACGCCCGCTCCGGCCGACGCCCTGGCGCAACTCGCCGCGGCCCTCGGTTAGGATGTGCGGCCGATGATCGACTATTCAACCTTCACCGAAGAGGCCCTCGAGGCGCGCCTGCGGGACCTGCGGCAGGACCATGCCGACCTGGACGCTGCGATCCATGCGCTGACCTCGGTCTCGGTCCCGGACCTCATCGTCATCGGGCGGCTGAAGCGCAAGAAGCTGGCCCTCAAGGACGAGATGGCGCGCATCGAGGAATTCCTGAACCCCGACATCATCGCCTGAGGTTCAGGCCGGGCTCGTCGCCCCCGCCTGCCGGATGGCCGCCCAGACGGCCAGCGCCTGCACGGTCTCGGCCACATCGTGGACCCGCACCGCCGCGACGCCGGCCTCCGCGCCCGCGATGGCGGCGGCGATGGACCCGCCCACCCGTCGGTCGGGCGGCGCCCCGCCGCTCAACGCGCCGATGAAGCTCTTGCGGCTCGCGCCCAGCAGCACCGGGAAGCCCAGCGCGACGATCTGACCGAGGCCCGCCATCAGCGGCAGGTTGTGTCGTAGCATGTGCTTGCCGAAGCCGACGCCGGGGTCCAGCCAGATGCGCCCGCGCGCGACGCCGGCCGCCATCGCCGCTTCAGCGCGGGCCGCGAGGAAGTCCCGGACCTCCGCGACCACATCGTCGTAGTGCGGCTCGTGCTGCATCGTGCGGGGCTCGCCCTGCATGTGCATCAGCACCACCTCGCAGCCGAGCTCGGCGGCGGTTTCCAGGCTGGCGGCCTCATGGCGCAGGGCCGTGACGTCGTTCCAGATGGTGGCGCCCGCGGCCAACGCCGCCCGGGCCACCCGGGGCTTCATCGTGTCGACGGAGATCACGATGTCGCTCTCGGCGCGGATCGCCTCGATCAGCGGGACGAGCCGGGCGATCTCCACATCGGCGGGTACGGGGTCGGAGCCGGGGCGCGTGGATTCGGCGCCGAGGTCGAGGATGTCCGCGCCCTCGGCGATCAGCCGCCGGGCCTGGGCCAGGGCCGCCTCGGGCGCGAGGAAGCGACCGCCGTCCGAGAAGCTGTCGGGCGTGGCGTTGACGATGCCCATCACCCGGGGCGGTGTCGTTTCGGACGGACGGCTCATGCCCTGGCGCGCTACGGCGTCTTCTTCAGCGTCAGCGGGATCACGCCGCCGCCCTGACGCCATTGCCCGTCCAGCGTCTGGCCGTCGGCCGACAGCACCCCGCCGAACTCGCCGATGCCACGCAGCTCGAAGCTGACCGCCTCGGCCTTGCGCGACAGCTGCGCGACCAGCGGCAGCGGGCTCTGGTCCGGGCTGCGGAATAGCGCCAGCGTCCCCGCCGCGTCCGTCTTCACATCCAGCAGAATCCGCAGGTCGCCCTGCGGCGTGGCGATCGTCCCGGCCCAGGCGCCGTCGAGCCCCGCCACCACAGGGCGCGGCGGCGGCAGGCCGCGCGCCAGCTTCAGGGGCATGTCGGCCCCGTTCTGCGTCAGGGCGCCGACCCAGGCGCCGGCGGCGGGGTCCCAACGGCCGGCGAACTTGGCGCGCACCAGCGGCATCTCGAAGCGCAAGCTATCGGACTCGGCGGCGACGCCGGCCATCGCCAGCGTCACGGTCGACTGGTCGGGGCTCTCGGCATAGCCCTCCAGCCCGCCGTCGGGACCCTTGCGGATGTGGGCGGCGATTGTCAGCTCCACCCCGCCCGGCGTGGTGACCTTGCCGATCCAGTCGCCCACCGGCTCCTCGGCGGCGGCGGTCCCGGCGGAGCCGAGCAGGGCCAGGGCGGCGACGGCGGCGATGATCTTCATGCCGGGAAACTACGCCGCGCCCGCCCTCGGGCCAACGAAAAGGGCGCCAACGAAAAGGGCGGCCGCATCGCTGCGACCGCCCTTCGGGACTTGCAGGTCCGGCGCGGCTTACGCCGGCTCGGCGCTCGGGCGCGGCGAGATCGGCACGGCCACCGACGGCCCGCTGGGCTTCTTGGTGTCGCTCTCCTCGCGATGCGGCTTCACGCCCTTCATCACATTGACGATCTCGTCGCCGGACAGCGTCTCGTACTCGAGCAGCGCCTTGGCGAGGGCGTGCAGGTCGTCGAGCCGCTCGGTGAGGATGCGCTTGGCTTCCTCATAGCCGGACTGGACCAGGCGCTTCACTTCCTCGTCGATCAGGCGCGCCGTCTCTTCCGAGACGTTCTGGGTGCGCGAGACCGAGTGACCGAGGAAGACCTCTTCCTGGTTGTCGCCGTAGGCGACCATGCCCAGCTTGTCGGAGTAGCCCCAGCGGGTGACCATGTTGCGGGCCAGACCCGTGGCGGCCTGGATGTCGCTGGACGCGCCCGAGGTGATCTTGTCCTTGCCGAAGATCAGCTCCTCGGCGACGCGGCCGGCCATCATGATCGCCAGTCGCGAGGTCATCTGCTCGTAGTTCATGGAGTAGCGGTCGCCTTCCGGCAGCTGCATCACCATGCCGAGCGCGCGGCCGCGCGGGATGATCGTGGCCTTGTGCACCGGGTCGGCCGACGGAACGGTCAGCGCCACGAGGGCGTGGCCGCCTTCGTGGTAGGCGGTGTTCTTCTTCTCGTCCTCGCTCATGACCATGGAGCGACGCTCGGCGCCCATCATGACCTTGTCCTTGGCGTCCTCGAAGTCGCGCATGGTGACCATGCGGCGGTTCTTGCGGGCGGCCATCAGCGCGGCCTCGTTGACCAGGTTGGCGAGGTCGGCGCCCGAGAAGCCGGGGGTGCCACGGGCGACGGTCTTCACGTCGACGTCGGCGGCCAGCGGCACGTTCTTCATGTGGACGCGCAGGATGCGCTCGCGGCCCGACACGTCCGGGTTCGGCACCACCACCTGGCGGTCGAAGCGACCGGGACGCAGCAGGGCCGGGTCCAGCACGTCCGGACGGTTGGTGGCGGCGATCAGGATGATGCCTTCGTTGGCCTCGAAGCCGTCCATCTCGACGAGCAGCTGGTTCAGGGTCTGCTCGCGCTCGTCATTGCCGCCGCCGAGGCCGGCGCCGCGGTGACGGCCGACGGCGTCGATTTCGTCGATGAAGATGATGCAGGGGGCGTTCTTCTTCGCCTGTTCGAACATGTCGCGGACGCGGCTGGCGCCCACGCCGACGAACATTTCCACGAAGTCCGAGCCCGAGATGGTGAAGAACGGCACGCCCGCCTCACCCGCGACGGCGCGGGCCAGAAGGGTCTTGCCGGTGCCGGGAGGGCCGACCAGCAGGGCGCCCTTGGGGATCTTGCCGCCCAGGCGCTGGAACTTCTGCGGATCCTTCAGGAAGTCGACGATCTCGGTCAGCTCTTCCTTGGCCTCGTCCACGCCGGCGACGTCCTCGAAGGTGACCCGGTTCTTGTTCTCGGTCAGAAGGCGCGCCTTGGACTTGCCGAAGCCCATGGCGCCGCGCGCGCCGCCCTGCATCTGGCGCATGAAGAAGATCCAGACGCCGATCAGCAGCAGGATCGGCAGGGCGTTGAGGAAGAAGCCCAGGAGGCCCGGGCCGTTGGCCGGCTTCACCGAGATGTCCGCGCCGCGGCTTTCCAGCCGCTTCACGAGATCGTCCTGGTTGTTGGGGGTCGTGGCCATCCAGGTGCGGTTGGTCTGGTCGGTGACCTCAACCTGCGCGCCGCGGATCGTCGCCTTCTTGACCTCGCCGGCGTTCACCTTGGTGAGCAGCTGCGAATAGGTGATGTCCTGGGCGCTGGCGCCCGCGCGGCCACCCCCCGTCATCATGGAGTAGAGCCCGATCAGGACGACGACGATGACGCCCCAGATGACGAGATTGCGGAGGTTCATGAGCGGACCGTTCCAGACGAAGGCGGCGTAAGGACCATAGATAGGACGCCGACCGTTGATAGACCACTTAACGCGGGCTGGCCGCGACCGTAGATCGCGCCTTGAGCATGGGCATGACCCAGCTCAAATCCAGCCCATAGTTCCAGGTCCCGCCGGTCCCAACCGGAATTCGACGAAACCCGAAGCCATATACGCAAAAAGGGCCGCGCCGGTGGCGCAGCCCTTCAAATAAGCATCTTTCGTGCCAGCTTTTAGGCCAACCGGCCTTTAGCGCGACGGCTTCTTCGGCGCCGCGATCAGGCCTTCGCGCTGGGCGCGCTTGCGGGCCAGCTTGCGGGCGCGACGCACGGCTTCCGCCTTCTGGCGGGCGCGCTTCTCGGACGGCTTTTCGTAGTGCACGTGCCGCTTCATTTCGCGGAACGAGCCCTCGCGCTGCATCTTCTTCTTCAGCGCCTTGAGGGCCTGATCGACGTTGTTGTCGCGGACGAAAATCTGAACCAGGGGACTCTCTCCTGTTGAACGCTTGCCGCCCGCCTCCGCCGGCAAGAAAGGCGGCGAGCGAACAAAATATCGGTCGCCCGGAGGGGTTAGCCTTCGGGTTGAGGGGCGCGCAATTAGCAGAAGGACGGGGCCCTGTCCACGGGACTCCGCGTGTCAGGCGCCGAAGATCCATCCGGCGGGCAGCGACGAGAGCTGCACGTTGGCGAGGATCATCTGGTCGCTGGCCGAGCCCAGGGTGATGACCACGTCGGCGCCCACCTGGGCGACGCTGTAGGTCGTGCCCGGGTCCAGCAGGACGCGGTCGCCCTCGGCGGCGTTGAAATCGAACACGCTGTCGATCCCGGCGTCGGACGAGGTGTGGAACAGGTCCGCGCCGGCCCCGCCCACCATCGAGTCCGAGCCCCGGTCGCCCGAGACGTAGTCGGCGCCGTCGCCGCCCGAGAGGGTGTCGTTGCCCTGGCCGCCGCGGACGGTGTCGTTTCCGGTCCCGCCCTGGACGGTGTCGTCGCCCAGGTTGCCGAACACAACGTCGCCGCCGGCGTCGCCGAACAGCAAGTCGTTGTCCTTGCCGCCGACGACCCAATCGTCGCCGTCGCCGCCGGACTCGGTGTCGTGGCCGGTGTTGCCCTGGATGTCGTCGAAGGCCGCGCCGCCGACGATGGAGTCGTTGCCGTCCTCGCCGCGCAGGTAGCCCGCGCCCGCCCCGCCGTCGATGGTGTCATTGCCGGCGCCGGCGAAAACGCGGTCGGCGCCCGCGTTGCCGAAGATCTGGTTGGCCAGGGCGTTGCCGTTGATGGTGTCGGCGCCGAAGCCGCCGATGGCGTTCTCGATCCGCGCGCCCTGGGCGATCGCCACATTGCCGATCAGCGAGCCGACGTTGGAGAAGAAGCCTTCCCGCAGGTCGATGGTCTGGTTCTGCGAGTAGCCGGAGAAGTCGAAGGTGTCGTTCCCGCCCGCGTCCCAGACCGCGAAGATCAGGCGGGTCGAGCTGTTGCTGGCGACGAACCAGTCCCGCTCGGCGTTGGAGTTGAAGCCGTAGACGGTGTCGCCCGTCCGCGTGGTCATGTTCGCGCCGTACTCGATCTGCGCGGCGCGGATGTCGTCGAGCTGGGGCGCCGAGGCGTAGCGGCCGCCGTAGTTCGCCCCCGTGTTGCTCTCGGAGAAGTAGCTCATCACCGTGTACTGGCGAGTGTCCTCGTAATACTCGGCGTTGTTGCCGTAGGTGATCGCCCCGGTATCGGCGGTGGAGTTGTAATCGCCGGGGTGAGCGAGGCCGATGGCGTGGCCGATCTCGTGCACCAGCACCTGGGCGCCGTAGTTGCCAAGGGTGGGGAGCGAGTTGCTGCCGACGGTGACGTTGACCCAGACGTCGCCCGCCGAGCTGCCCGCCGCGGTGCTGCCGGGATAGCTGGCGAAGGCCGAGGACCCGCTCTCTCCGGTCGAGTAGTTGCCGAACAGAATGGCCGCGTTGTTCGAATAGGCCGCCTCTCCCTCGGTCCCCTCGCCCACGCGCTCGAACCGGATGTTCGCCACGTCGGACCAGGCGGTCAGGGCCTGCTCGGCCTGGTAGATCTGCTGGGCGTTGAACCGCTGGAAGCCGGCGGTGTCGCTCGGCATCGTGAACGGCGCCGATGACCGGAAGGCGTAGGTGACGGTGAAGGCCTGGCCCGCCACGCCGCCCCAGCCGGGATAGGGCTGCATCGTCTGCGGGTCGAAGCCGGTCATCTGCAGGCCGGCGCGGTCGATGGAGAAGCTCTGCTTGCCGTTGACCACGGCCCCGGCGCGCTCGTCGGCGTTGAGGTAGCCCTGCAGCGCGACGCCGCCGTCCTCGACCACCGTCACCGCGCCGAGGCAGACGGGGCAGGCGCAGCCCAGCGGCGCCTCGCCGCCAAACGGCCGCAGGCCCGGCGCGAAGGCCTCCAGCGCCGGATCGGCGGTCACTGCAGCGGGATCCATGGGCATCGTCACACTCTACTGTCGCCCATCCCCCTCATTTGTTTAAGGGAATGGGTAAACCCGCTCAACGCGGGAGCCGCGCGGCGTTTTCGCGCAATGGGACATACGTGTCCCGAAGGCGCCCGGATGGCGCGAGCTTGCCGCGCTTCGCCGGGTTCAGCCAGACGCGCCCGCCATTGACCCGGCAGGTCGCACGCGGGACTTAAGGCGCACGTCGTCACCCCGGAGAGACCGCCCTGTCCGCCCCGATCAAGATCGCCATCGCCGGCGCGCTCGGCCGCATGGGACACGCCGTCGCGGCCGCCGTGGCCCGGGATCCGGCGCTGCAGCTCGTCGCCCGCTTCGACCGGCCCGACGCCGAGGGCGAGGGCCTGGTGTCGCAGGACGCGGCGCTGGCCGCCGCGCAGGTGGTGATCGACTTCACCCGGCCCGCCGTCTCGGCCGCGCTGGCCGACGCAGCCGCCGCGCGGGGCGTGGCGGTGGTCATCGGCTCCACCGGTTTCGAGGCCGAACACATCGCCGCGGTCGCCGAGGCGGCGAAGCGGACGGCCATCGTCCGCGCCGGCAACTTCTCGCTGGGGGTCAACATGCTGATGGGCCTCGTCCGCCAGGCGGCCCGCGCCCTGCCCGCCGAGGCCTACGACATCGAGATCACCGAGGCCCACCACCGGCACAAGGTGGACGCCCCCTCCGGCACGGCCCTGATGCTGGGCCAGGCGGCCGCCGAGGGCCGCGGCGTCGATCTGGCCCAGGTCTCGCGCCGCACCCGCGACGGGATCACCGGCGAGCGACCCGTCGGGGAGATCGGATTCTCGGTCGTGCGCGGCGGCGGCATCGTCGGCGAGCACAGCGTGATGTTCGCCGCCGACGACGAGATCCTGACCCTGTCGCACTCGGGGCGCGACCGCACCCTGTTCGCCCGCGGCGCGCTGGCCGCCGCGCGTTGGGTCGCCGGCCGCCCGCCCGGCGAGTACGATATGCAGGACGTGCTCGGCTTCCGGGAGCGCTAGGTGAGCGACCTGCTCGACCAGGACGCCACCGGCCAGCTGGCCGCCCTCGCGGCCAAGCGGGTCTCGGCGGTCGAGCTGCTCAAGATGTCCCTGGCCCGCCACGCCGAGACGCACGCGGCGATCAACGCCGTGGTGGCGGCCGACCCCGAGCGGGCGCTGGAGCGGGCCCGCGCCCTCGACGACGCCCGGGCGCGGGGCGAGACCCTGGGGCCGCTGTCGGGCCTGCCGATGACCGTCAAGGACACGTTCGACGTCGCCGGCATGGCGGCCTCGTCCGGCCTGGCCGAGCTGCGTCGGCGGATGACCGGCGATGCGGCCGCGGTCAGCCACGCGCGCCGCGCCGGCGCCGTCGTCTGGGGCAAGACCAACACGCCGGTGATGGCTGGCGACTGGCAGACGTCCAACGCCCTGTACGGGACCACGAACAACCCCTGGGATCTCGCCCGCACCTGCGGCGGCTCGTCGGGCGGGGCGGCGGCGGCCCTCGCGGCGCAGGTCACGTCGCTGGAGATCGGCTCGGACATCGGGGGCTCGCTGCGCGTGCCGGCCGGCTTCTGCGGCGTGTTCAGCCACAAGCCCACCTGGGGAATGGTGTCCCAGCGCGGCCACGTGCCGCCCAGCCCCGACAGCCATGTGGAGCGCGACCTCAACGTCGTCGGACCCATGGCCCGCTCGGCCCGCGACCTGCGGCTGCTCCTGTCGGTGATCGAGGCCGGCCCCCTGGCGCCCAAGGCGCCGCCCGCGGACCTCAAGGAGACGAAGATCGGCCTCTGGCTGGACGACCCGCTCTGCCCGCTGGACCCGGAAGCGCGGGCGGTGCTGGAGGCCTTCGCCGCCGACCTCCGGGCCGCGGGGGCCGAGGTCGAGCCCGTCGTGAGCCCGGTCGACACGCGCGCCCTGCTGCACGCCTACCAGACCCTGCTCGGCGCGGTGCTGGGGGAGGACCTGCCGCCGCGCGTCCTGCGGGGCATGGAGCTGATGCGGCCCTTCGCGCGGCGCGCGCTCGCCCGGGGCGCAGGGCCGCTGTCGGGCGCCGCCATGACCATGGCCTACACCGCCCGCCACCGCGAGTGGATGGCCGCCGACGCGGTGCGCCAGCGCCTGCGCCACGAGATCGGCGGGGCCTTCGACAAGTACGCGGTGATCCTGGCGCCGATCGCCCCGGTCCCGCCGTTCCCGCACGACCGGCGGCCGTTCCAGCGGCGGACGCTCAAGACGTCCGACGGGCGGACAATCCCCTACACCTCCATGCTGACCTGGATCAGCACGGCGACCGCCCTGCGGCTGCCCGCCACCGCCGTGCCGGCCGGGCGAACGGCCGCGGGCCTGCCGGTCGGCGCCCAGCTCATCGGACCGCTGGGCGGCGACGCCCGCACCCTGTCGATCGCCCAGGCCATCGACGAGGCCGTTCGGGGCTTCGAGCCGCCGCCCCTCTGACCCGCTACCAGATGCGGACGCGCTGCTCGGGCGGCACGTACATCGGATCGCCCGGCTTGATCCCGAAGGCGTCGTAGAAGGCGTCGATGTTGCGCATCGGGATGTCCACCCGCGCCTGCGGCGGCGAATGGGGGTCGGAGACCAGGATCTGCTTCATCAGGTCGTCGCGGTACTTGGCCCGCCAGACCTGGGCCCAGCCCAGGAACACCCGCTGCTCGCCGGTCAGCCCCTCGATCACCGGGGCCGGTTGGCCGTTCAGCGAGATCCTGTAGGCCTCCAGCGCCAGCAGCAGGCCGCCCAGGTCGGCGATGTTCTCGCCCATGGTCAGGTCGCCGTTGATCTTCGCGCCCGGCAGGATCTCGGTGGCCGAGTACTGGGCGCCCAGCTTCGCGGCCTGGGCCGTGAACTTCTCCGCGTCGGCCTTGGTCCACCACTCCGCCAGGCGTCCGTCGCCGTCCGACTTGCGGCCCTGGTCGTCGAAGCCGTGGGTGATCTCGTGGCCGATCACCCCGCCGATGGCGCCATAGTTGATGGCGGCGTCACCCTCGGGGTCGAAGAACGGCGGCTGCAGGATCGCGGCCGGGAAGACGATCTCGTTCTTGGTGGAGGAGTAGTAGGCGTTGATGGTCGCCGGGGTCATCTCCCACTCGGAGCGGTCGACCGGCCCGTTCATCCGCGCCACGTCGTAGGCCCAGTCGAAGGCCGCGGCCCGCTCGACGTTGCCGTAGAGGTCGCCTTCGCGGATCGTCAGGGCGGAGTAGTCGCGCCACTTGTCGGGATAGCCGATCTTGACGGTGAACTTGCCGAGCTTCTCCAGCGCCTTGCGCTTGGTCTCGGGGCCCATCCAGTCGAGCTTCTGGATGCGGGCCCCCATGGCGGTCTTCAGGTTGCCGACCAGGGCCTCCATCCGGGCCTTCTGTTCGGGCGGGAAGTAGGCCTCGACGTACAGCTTGCCCAGCGCCTCGCCGAGGTTGTTGTCGACGACCCCGACCGCGCGCTTCCAGCGGGGCTGCTGGGCGGGCGTGCCCGACAGCGTCTTCTGGCGGAAGTCGAAGCGGGCCTGGTCGAAGTCCTTCGAAAGGTATGGCGCCGCCTGGTCGATGACGGTGAAGGCCACCCAGGCCTTCAGGGTCTCGAGATCGGTGCGGCCGTAGATCGCGGCGATCTTGGGGAAGGCGGTGTTCTCGGCCGCGATGATCCGCCTGGCCGACGACAGGTCGGCGCCGGCGAGGAAGGCGTTCCAGTCGAAGCCCGGCGCGAAGCTCGCCAGCTTCGCCGTCTCGACCGGATTGTAGGTCTTGTCGTCGTCGCGGCGCTCGGCCCGGGTCCACGAGACCTTGGCGACCTCGGTCTCCATGGCCAGGATCGCCTTGGCGTGCGCTTCGGCGTCGGGCCAGCCGCCCAGGGCCAGCATCTTCGCCACATAGGCCTCGTAGGCCTGCCGCTGCGGCGCGAACTTCTCGTCGAGGTAGTAGTCGCGGTCCGGCAGGGTCAGACCGCCCTGGCTGACATAGACCGCGTACTTCAGCGGGTCCTTGGCGTCGTCATAGACCTGCGGATTGAAGAAGCTCTGGCCAAAGCCCTTGGCGGTCGCGCCCATCAGGCGGGCGACGTCGGCGCGGGAGCGAGCGGCGCGGACACGGGCCAGGTCCTCGGCCAGCGGCTTGGCGCCCAGCGCCTCGATCGTCGCCTCATCCATGTAGCTGCGGTAGAGCGCGCCCACCTTGGCCTCGGGACCGTCCTTGACGGTGCTCGCCGCGGCCTTGTCGATCACCGCCTTCATGCGGTCGCGGGAGAGCTCGTCGAGAGCGTTGAAGGCGCCGTACGACGCCCGGTCGGCCGGGATGGTCAGCTTGTCCAGATAGCCGCCGTTGGCGTAGCGGAAGAAGCTCTGGCCGGGGCTGGCGGCGGGGTCGCGCCCCGACAGGTCGAAGCCCCAGGTCCCCATCCGGGGCGCCTTGGTCAGGTCGCGGGCGGCCACGGCGGGCGTGGCGGCGTCGAAGGCGAAAGCGGCCGGGGCGGCCAGCAGCAGGGCGGCCGCGGCGGACGCGGCGAGCCAGGCGGTCTTCATGGAATTCGGACTCTCGGTGGAAGGATTGCGGCGGACCTTGACCCCGGCCCGCCGCGTTACGCTCGTTACATTTTGGTCAGGATGGTCAGTGGTGGTGGTGCTCTTCCGCCGCCGGCGGACCCATCCCCACGACGAAGTTGGCCTTCACCTTGGCGCCGCTGGCGAAGGTCAGGGTCGCGGGCACGGCGTCGCCAGGCTTCAGGGCCCGGGTCAAGCCCATGAACATCAGGTGGTATCCGCCCGGCGCGAACGCGACCTTGGCCCCAGGCGCGAGCGCGACGCGGTCCAGCCGCTTCATCGAGGCCATGCCCCCCGACATCGAGCTCTGGTGGACCTGGACCTCCCGCGCCCATGGCGTTTCGGCCGACACGAGCGCGTCGGCCTTCGCGTCGGGGTTCGACAGGGTCATGAAGCCGGCCCCGGTGGATCCCTGGGCGGCGGGGCGGCTCCAGGCGGCCTGGACCTGGGGCGCGGCCTGGGCGGCGCCGGCGACGGAGAGGGCCGCGAGGGCGGCGAGTGCGAGTTTCATGGTCGGCATCCTAGTGATGATCGTGGCCGCCGTCGGGCGGGGTCGCGGGGATCAGGGTGACGGTCGGCGCCGGCTGGCGGGGCCGCGGACCTGCGGGTGGCGTGGGCTCGCCCCACAAGGTGTCCCTGGCGCCGCAGGACTGCAACGCCGGGAAAGCGAGCGGCCCCGCGCCGTCGGGCAGGTGGACCAGCATGACGAACTCGTCGAACTGGTCGGCCGGCAGGGGCCCGCCGCGCCAGCGGATGGCGCGCACCTCGTCGCCGTCGCGCTCCACCTCCAGCGTCCAGCCCGGTTTGGGCTGCGGCCGGGCCGCACGCAGCCCCGGCGGCAGGCGGATGGTCACCGCCGTGGTCGCCGCGCCATCGCAGCCGTGGCCGACCCCGAACCGCAGCACCTGATAGGCGCCCGGGACGGCCGCGGCGGGCTGGACGCTCACATGGGCCTGGGCGGTCCCGGCGACGGACGCGGCCAGGACGAGGGCGACAGTCTTCAGAAGGTCCATGCCACGCCTCCGAACACGCTGCGCCCGTCTCCGGGCCAGTAGGCGGCGCTGGCCGCGGTGGCGCGGATCTGCGCCTGGACGTTCGAGACGTAGGCCTTGTCCGCAAGATTGCGCGCGTCGACGAACAACGAGAGCCGATCGTCCACCCGCCAGCCGGCGCCCAGGTTCCAGACGGCGTAGGCAGGAGCCCGGGTGGTGTTGGCGTAGTCCACCCAGACGTCCGAGGCGGACCACTCCACCGCCGGCGCGATCCACCAGCCCGCGGGGTGCTCGTAGCGCAGCTCGGCCCGGTAGAAGTGCTTGGGCACGATCGGCAGGCGGTTGTCCACGTACTGCCGGTCGTCCCTGAAGCGGAAGTCCGACCACGTCCAGGTCTGCCGCAGGCGCAGCCCCTCGGCGATCTTCCAGTCCAGCGCCGCCTCGATCCCCTGGTGGACCGTCTTGTCCGCGTTGAAGGTCGAGGCGGGGACGTTGGCCGACACCGTGTATTGCAGCATCTCCCGGTCCAGCCACGCGCGATAGACGGTCAGGTCCCACAAGAAGGGGCCGCGCTGGCCGCGCGTGCCGAGCTCCGCCGTCCACGCCTGCTGCGCCCTCACCGGGGCGAAGCCGAGGCCCGTCGGCGACATCGCCCCGTGGTTCGGCGGCTCCACCGACTTGGTGAGATTGGCGAACACCTGGACGCCGCCGTCGTCCTCCCACAGCAGTCCGACACGGGGCGCGAACCACTCATAGTCCTTCGACGCCATCAGGTTGAACGTGCCGGCCACCCCGGGGAGGGCGACCTGCTGGTAGTCGCGGGTGGCCCGGCCCCAGGTCCCGCCGCCGACCAGGGCCAGCCGGTCGGTCACGAACAGCCGCCCCTCGGCGAAGAGGTCGACCGCCTCGGCGTTCTGCCGGGTGCGCGAGGTCGGCGCGCCGCGGGCGCCCTTCACGTTCGCGTAGAAGTTCGAGTCGAGGTCGCCGGCGCGCAGCCACAGCCCCGCAGAGGCGTCCGCTCGCCGGCCGCCCAGGTCACCCTGCCAGTCCAGCCGCCCGAAGGCGCCGTAGTTGCGGCTCTCCTGGTCGATCACCTGGAAGATCGGGTGGTCGAGGTCCTTCCAGACGCCGTAGACGGCGCCCTCGAACACGGTGGAGTCGTTCAGCCGCCAGGTGGTGCGCAGCGAGGTGCGTAGGCCGCGCTGGTTGCGGCTCTGGTCGTTGGCGTAGTTGCCGGCCGCCGCCTGGCGCGGGTCGGCGTCGAACTGGGCGCGGGTCAGGGCGCCGGGGATCTCCTGGGCGATGTTGGAGGCGTTGACGATCAGCCGCACCTCGCGGTCCTCGCCGAAGCTGCGCCCGAGATTGAGAGCGCCGAACTGGATGTTCTGCTGGCTCTGCGGACGCCAGCCCTGGCCGGTCTGGTTCGTGCCGGCCACATAGAGGTCCCAGTCGCCGGAATGGCGCGCGATGGCGAGGTGCTCGCGCAGCATCCCGAAGCTGCCGCCGTCGACCCGGAGCCGGTTCTCGAAGCCGGCCGTCCTGCCGTTCGGCGTGACCATGTTGATCGCCCCGCCCAGCAGCGCGCCGCCGAAGCGCAGGGCGTTCCCCCCGCGATAGACTTCGGTGAAGCGGGTGTTGAGCGGATCGGCGATCTGGCTGTCGCCGTAGCCGTCCGCCTCGTTCAGGGGCACGCCGTCCTGGGCGATCAGCAGGCCGCGGTTGTGGTTGGCGTTACCGATGCCCGAGCCGCGGATCGAGATCCGTATGTCGCCGCCCCATTTCTTCTGGGCGTAGACGCCGGGGGCGTCGCGCAGCACGTCGTCGAGGGCCACGGCGAAACGGCGCTCGTAGGCTTCCTGCGAGATGACCGAGACGGCGCCCGGGGTCTCGGACAGGCGCGTCCGCGCCTCCTGGACGACGGGCGGGTCCTCAGGATTTCGGACGCCGGTGACGATGACGGACTCGACGGTGTTGGTGGCCTCGTCGGCCGCCCGGGCGGGCGCCGCGAGGGCGACCGCAGGCAGGGCGCTGGCTGCGAGCAGCAGCGCGCGAAGGTTCGTTCGCATGAGAGTCTGGACTCCGGACACATGAAGACGGGCGCGCACGGCGGCGCGCCGATGAAGTCGTCAGGCGTCGGAGTGGGGTGGTCCCTGGCCGGGCGGCCGCGGCGGGGCGCGGGCAGGCGGGATGAGGAAGCGCGGCGACGGCGCGGGCGCGGCCGCGGGGACGGCGTAGGCGATCCGATCGACGCTTGTCGCCGCCGACGGGACGATGACCGGCGCGGGGCAGACACAGTGGTCGCAGCGGTGGTCGTCCGCGGCCGGCGTCATCGGCGCGCCGATAGGCGCGACGCCGCCGTCGGCGCAGATCAGCAGCGAGCCGTCGGGCAGGCGCGGCGCGGCCGCGGCGAAGGCCGGGGCCAGGATCTGCACCATGAGCGCGAAGACTGCCCACAGAGCCACCATCCCGCGCCGTTCGGCGCGCGACAGGCGGTTTATGGTCGGGGCTCGCGGCACGAGGCGCCTCCTAAACCGTTCCTGGGATTCCGCAAGCCAGCGGCGGGCGCCATAGTGGCGCAAACCCAATCGGAGATCTGATGGAAGGCCACGTCGAAACCGGCGCGTACAAGGATGTCGTCCTCTTCCTCGCGACCGCCGGGGTCGTGGTTCCGCTGTTCCGTCGCTGGAAGATCAGCCCGATCCTGGGATTCCTGGGCGCCGGCGTGGTGCTGGGCCCTTATGGCCTGGGCAGCCTCGCGGACGAGGTGAAGTGGCTGGGCGCCTTCACCATCGACAATCCGGACGAGCTGGCCCAGCTCGCCGAACTCGGCGTCGTCTTCCTGCTCTTCACCATCGGGCTGGAGCTGTCTTGGGAGCGCCTGCGGGCGATGCGCCGCTACGTCTTCGGCCTTGGCGCCCTGCAGGTCGCCCTGTGCCTCTCGGTCATCGCCTTCGCGGCCCTCGCCGCCGGGCAGTCGCCGGTCGCCGCCCTGTCGCTGGGCGCTGCGCTGGCGTTGTCGTCCACCGCCATCGTCATGCCGATCCTGGCCGAGCAGAAGCGCCAGCACGCGCAGGCGGGCCGCGCCACCTTCTCGGTGCTGCTGTTCCAGGACTTGGCCGTCGCCCCGATCCTGGTGACCTTGACCCTGCTGGGCCGTCGAAATGACGACGCGCCGTGGCTGAGCCTCGCCTTCTCCCTGCTCCCGGCGATCGCCGGGCTCGCCGCCCTGTTCGTGTTCGGCCGACTCCTGCTGCGGCCGATGTTGCGCTCGGTCGCCCGGGCGCGCAGCGAGGAGCTGTTCCTCGCCGCCTCGCTGCTGGTGGTGGTCGGGGCCGGGCTCGTCAGCGCGCTCGCCGGCCTTTCCATGGCCCTTGGCGCCTTCGTCGCCGGCCTGCTGCTGGCCGAGACCGAGTTCCGCCACGAGGTCGAGGTCCGGGTCGAGCCGTTCAAGGGCCTGCTGCTGGGCCTGTTCTTCATCTCGGTGGGCATCGGGCTGAACGTCCCGCTGCTGCTCGACCGGCCGCTGGTGATCGGCGGCGTCGCCCTGGGCCTCCTGGCGCTCAACACCGGCGTGGTCTTCGCCCTGGCCCGGGTCTTCGGGCTCAAGACCCGTAGCGCCATCGAAGCCGCGCTGCTGCTGGCCGGCGCGGGGGAATTCGCCTTCGTGATCCTCGGACAGGCGATGTCGCAACGTCTCGTGGAGCGTTCCGTGGGCGAGACGGTGCTGGTGGCCGCGACCCTGACGATGTTCGCGATTCCCATGCTGTCCCAGCTCAGCCTGCGGCTGGGCGGACGCCGAGTGGCGCCCTCCGAACTGCCCCCGGAATCTCCCGACGTCGGCGGCGCGCCTCCCGAGCGGCGGGTGCTGGTGGTGGGCTATGGCCGGGTGGGCCGCCTGGTGGGGGACATGCTGCGCCGGCACGAGATCGCCTGGGTGGCCGCCGACCTCGATGCGCGCCAGGTCGAACAGGGTCGGCGGGCGGGTGAGCGGATCTACTTCGGCGACGCTTCGCGCTCGGAATTCCTGTTGCGCTGCGGCCTCGCCGACGCCGCGGCGCTGGTGGTGACGATGGACAGTCCCGACGGGGTCGAGGCCATCGTCAGCGTGGCGCGGGAGCTGCGCCCCGATCTCACCATCGTCGCCCGCGCCCGCGACGCGCGCCACGCCCAGAGGCTCTACGACCTGGGCGCCAACGACGCCGTACCCGAGACGGTCGAGGCCAGTCTGCAGCTCTCCGAGGCGGTGCTGGTGGAGATCGGCGTCCCCATGGGCCTCGTCATTGCGTCCATCCACGAACGTCGCGACGAGTTCCGGGCTGCGCTGAACCGGCCCAACTCGCTGGGCGGCCGCACCCGCCGCTTTCAGCGCGACCACGGCGCCTGAACGGCGCCGGAACCTGGGCGAGCGCGAAAAATTCATCCGGCGTTCAAGGGCCGGGAACCAAGCGTGACCTTGCTGCGTTGGGCAGCCAGACGTCGGGAACGGCTGTGGGCCGGGGAAAGCGCATGTCATCGAATGACGAGCCGGCAGGACAGGAGCGCGGGGTTTCCCGCACCTTCCGCACGACTGCGTCACCCGGCCGTCTTTTCAAGAATTCCCAAGGACTTCCGTCAGAAAACGACGGACATGGCGCCGGCGACGGTGCAGAATCGACGAGGTCTTCGCTATGACCGCTTCGCCGATTCGCACCGCAGCCGACGGCGCGATGCGGGTCGCTGTGCCTGCGCGAGGTTCGCAAATGTCATTGTTTGCGGGCGACGCGGTGGCTAGCGTCCTGGCTAAGCTTGGGAAAGGCTGGCGAATTTGCGTTGGCAGTGTGGCTCTGGCGACACTTTCGCAACGGGTCGGCCTTGTTATAACGGCGGCTGGGTCAAACGGCCGCACCACCTGAGGGCAACGAGAGGGCTCTGATTATGAAGTTGAAACTCCTGGCTGGAGCCGCGATGGCGGCGGCGTTCGCCGCTTCCGGCGCCGCTGCGCAAGAAGGCTGGTACGGCGCGGTGGACCTCGGCTACCACTGGCCCGAGGAATTCGAACTCAAGTCGTCGAACAACGCGCCGAACGGCATTCCGTACGACTGGGAATTCAACCAGGAAGACGACTGGGCCGGCTTCGCCCGCCTCGGCTACCAGCTCAACAGCAACTGGCGCGTCGAGCTCGAGCTGGGCTACCGCGGCGGTGACATCGACTCGATCCGCGGCGGCACCAACCAGGCTGTCGTCGGCCTCTGCACCCCGGGCGTGACCCGTACCGCGGCGGCCCCGACCTGCGGCTCGCCGGACGGCGACGTCACGTCGTGGACCGTGATGGGCAACATCATCTACGACATCATGCCCGGCTCGGCGATCAACCCGTTCGTGGGCGCCGGTATCGGTGTCAATCACGTCAAGACCGACGTCACCGGCCAGTTCTCGAACGTGCCGGGCGCCACGGCGGCCACCGCGATCCAGAACCTGACCATCGACGACGACGATACGGCCTTCGCCTATCAGTTCCTCGCCGGTCTGGCCTGGAAGGCCACCGACCAGCTCAGCGTCGACCTGACCTACCGCTACCTGTCGGGTTCGGACCTCGACTTCGCCTCCACCGGCAGCCTGGCCACCGGCCTGCAGCCCGGCGTGTTCTCGGGCGCCTACAAGGACCAGTCGGTGACGCTGGGCCTGCGGTACCTGTTCGCGGCTCCGCCGCCCCCGCCGCCGCCGCCCCCGCCGCCGCCGCCGCCTCCCCCGCCGCCTCCGCCTCCGCCGCCGCCGCCTCCGCCGCCGGCCTATGAGGCCAAGCAGTTCATCGTCTACTTCCCGTTCGATCAGTACGTGATCACGCCGGAAGCCCAGGCGGTGATCACCGACGCGGCGAACTACGCCAAGGCCGGCAACGCCACCCGCGTGGTGGTCGTGGGCCACGCCGACACCTCCGGCTCGGACGCCTACAACGTCCGCCTGTCCGAACGCCGTGCGAAGGCCGTGGCCGACGCCCTGGTGGGCTCGGGCGTGGGCGCCGGCGCGCTGTCGGTCGACTGGAAGGGCGAGTCCATGCCTGCGGTCGCCACCGGCGACGGCGTGAAGGAACCGCTGAACCGCCGTTCGACGATCGACATCAACTTCTAAGTCGATCCACGACTGCGACTGAGATCGGGGCCCGGTGGAAACACCGGGCCCTTTTCTTGTCCGGCTCCTTCATCGGGCGGGCGTCGCCCGCGCTAGATCGGTAGCTGGGTCGTCGACTTGACCTCTTCCAGCACGGCGTAGGTCCGCGTCTCGCGCACGCCGGGGATCCGCACCAAGACCTCCTCGAGGAACACCCGCCAGGCCGTCAGGTCGCGGACGCGAGCCTTGATCAGATAGTCGAACCCGCCCGCCACCATGTGGCACTCCAGAACGTCGGGCGAGCGGCGGGCCGCCGCCGCGAAGGTCTCGAAGACGTCGGGCGTGGTGCGGTCCAGCAGCACCTCCACGAAGATCAGCACCCCGCGCTCCACCAGCGCCGGGTCCACCAGCGCCGCGAAGCCGGTGATGTAGCCGCTGTCCCGCAGCCGCCGCACCCGGTCGGAACAGGCCGAGGGCGACAGGTGGCAGCGCTCCGCGAGTTCGGCGTTGCTGATCCGCCCGTCGGCCTGCAGGACCCGCAGGAGACGCCGGTCGGTCTCGTCCAGCCGCAGGATATTCGCCATAGTGCCGTTCCGCAGGAGAAGCTTCGGCGCAGGTAGGTTTCTTACGTAGCACATTCGCCGAAATCTGCCCTACGCCGGATACTCACGCAGGCGGAGACCCGAATGTCGTTCGATCACCTGGACGCGGCGAAATTCGCCGATGAACGTACGGCCATCGCGGCCCTGCTCGCCGCCCGCGCCCTGTCGCAGCAGGACCGCGACGCCGTGCAGGGCGAGGCCGAGGCCCTGGTCCGCGCCGCCCGCCAGAGCGCCCGCCGCCAGGGGGTGGTCGAGAGCTTCCTGCAGGAGTTCAGCCTTTCCACCCGCGAAGGCCTGGCGCTGATGTGCCTGGCCGAGGCCCTGCTCCGCACGCCCGACGAGGAGACCCGCGACCGCCTGATCGCCGAGAAGATCGCCTCGGCCGACTGGGCCAGCCACGCCGGTCGGTCGGACAGCCTGCTGGTCAACGCCTCCACCTGGAGCCTGATGCTCACGGGCAAGATCATCGATCCCGACGAGGAGGCGCGGAACGACCTTCCCGGCTTCGTCCGGCGCCTCGCCGGGCGGCTGGGCGAGCCGGTCATCCGCAAGGCCGTAGGCGCGGCCGTCCGTATCATGGGCGAACAGTTCGTACTGGGCGCGACAATCGAGAAGGCGATCAAGCGGGCGGGAGCCGACGGCTTCGTCTGTTCGTTCGACATGCTGGGCGAGGGCGCCCGCACCGACGCCGACGCCGACCGCTACGAGGCCGCCTACGCCCGCGCCATCCAGATCGTCGGAGGCCATGCCAAGGGCCAGGGGCCTGAGCGCGGCCACGGCGTTTCGGTGAAACTGTCGGCCCTCTCGCCGCGGTACGAGGCGCGCCAGGCCGAGCGGGTGTTCGCCGACCTCTATCCCCGCATCCTGCGCTTGGCGGTGATGGCCGCCGCGGCCGACATCAACCTGACCCTCGACGCCGAGGAAGCCGACCGCCTGGTCATCTCGCTGGAACTGCTTGACCGGCTGGCGCGCGAACCGGCGCTGGGCGCATGGCGCGGTCTCGGCCTCGCGGTGCAGGCCTACCAGAAGCGCGGCCCCGAGGTGATCGAGGCCGTCGCCGGCATCGCCCGCGCGTCCGGCCGCCGGCTGATGGTGCGTCTGGTGAAGGGCGCCTACTGGGACTCGGAGATCAAGCGCGCCCAAGTCGCCGGCCTGCCGGGCTATCCCGTCTACACCACCAAGGCCGCCACCGACGTCAGCTACCTGGTCTGCGCCCGCGCCCTGCTGGCCGCCGCGCCGGCGCTGTACGGCCAGTTCGCGACCCACAACGCCCACACCCTCGCCGCTGTCCGGGTGATGGCCGGCCAGATGGGCCTCAGCCCCGAATTCCAGCGCCTGCACGGCATGGGCGAGGCGCTTTACGGCGGCGCCAAGGACCGCTACGGCGACTTCCCGCTCCGGGTCTACGCCCCGGTGGGCAGCCACGAGGACCTCCTGCCCTACCTCGTCCGCCGCCTGCTGGAGAACGGCGCCAACACCTCGTTCGTCCACGCGCTGCTCGACGAGAAGACCCCGGTGTCGAAGGTCGTGGTCGATCCGATCAGGGCGGTGGAGACGGCGGGCGCCGGACCGCACCCGCGCATCCCGCTGCCGCGCGATCTCTACGGGCCGGGGCGGAGGAACGCCGAGGGCCTCGACCTATCCATCAAGGCAGCGCGCAATGGCCTGGTCGGCGCCGTCGCCGCTGTGGACGGGGAGGATCTGGAGGCCGCGCCGATCATCGGCGGGCGCATCGAGAAGGCCGGCGGCTTCAAGCCGATCCCCGCGCCGGCCGACCTCTCCCGCACAGTCGGTCGCGCCTGGCAGTCGACGCCCGCCCAGGCCGACGCCGCCTTCGCCGCCGCCCACGCCGCCCAGCCAGCCTGGGACCGTCGCGGCGGCGAGGGGCGCGCGAAGGTGCTGCGGGCCATGGGCGACGCCCTGGAGACCGAGCGCGAGCGGCTGATCGCCATCTGCGTGCGCGAGGCGGGCAAGACCTACGCCGACGCCATCGCCGAGGTGCGCGAGGCCGTGGACTTCTGCCGCTACTACGCCCTGCTGGCCGAGCGGCAGTTCGCCAGTCCGGAGACGCTGCGGGGTCCGGTGGGCGAGACCAACCAGCTCAGCCTGCGCGGCCGCGGCGTGTTCGTCTGCATCAGCCCCTGGAACTTCCCCCTCGCCATCTTCACCGGCCAGGTCGCCGCGGCCCTGGCCGCCGGCAACGGCGTGCTGGCCAAGCCGGCCGAGCAGACCCCCATCATCGCCAGCGAGGCGGTGAAGCTGTTCCATGCGGCGGGCGTGCCGGATGGCTTGCTGCACCTCCTCCCCGGCGACGGCGCGACGGTGGGCCAGGCCCTTGTCTCGCATCCCGGCTGCGACGGCGTCGCCTTCACAGGCGGCACGGAGACCGCCTGGGCGATCAACCGCAGCCTGGCGGCTCGCCAGGGGCCGATCGTGCCGTTCATCGCCGAGACCGGCGGGCTGAACGCCATGTTCGTCGACACCACCGCCCTGCGCGAGCAGGTGATCGACGACGTCCTCGCCTCGGCCTTCGGATCGGCGGGCCAGCGCTGCTCGGCCCTACGCATCCTGTTCGCGCCACACGAGACCGCCGACGCCCTGATCGACGGCCTGAAGGGCGCCATGGATACGCTCGTCGTCGGCGATCCCGCCGACCCGCGCACCGACATCGGCCCGGTGATCGACGAGGACGCCAAGGCCGTACTCGACGCCCACGTGGAGCGGCTGGCGGCCGAGGGCCGCGTGCTGCGCAGGCTCGATGTTCCGGCCGGCGGCCACTTCTTCGCCCCGGCCCTTGCCGAGATCCCCGACGCCGCCTTCCTGCAGAAGGAAGTCTTCGGCCCGGTCCTGCACGTCGTCCGCTACGATCCCGCGAAGCTGGCCGACGCCGCCGCCCCGCTGGTGGCCGCGCGCTACGGCCTGACTCTCGGCGTCCACAGCCGCATAGAGGCCTTCGCCGAGGAGGTCCGGGAGGCCGTCCCCGCCGGCAACGCCTATGTGAACCGCTCGATGATCGGCGCGGTGGTCGGCGTGCAGCCCTTCGGCGGCGAGGGGCTCTCGGGCACCGGACCCAAGGCGGGCGGGCCACATGCCCTCCTGCGCTATGCGGTCGAGCGGGCGCTGAGCATCAACATCACCGCCCAGGGCGGCGACCCCGCGCTGCTGAACCTGGACGCCTAGTTAGGCTACGCTCGTAAATTCTTGGCGTTCGTCGCAGGGTCAGCGCCGTCCGACGATGCGGCTTTGACCCTCGCCCGCGTGGCGCGCCTTAGCCCCAGCGTCTGGACGGCGAGAGGGCGACCATGCGGATCCTGGTGGGCACGCCGACCTACAACGGCCAGCTGACGACCCACTACACGGGCGCGCTGCTGTCGCTGTGGGCCGAGATGGGCGACCAGCTGGATTGGAAGACCACCAGCGGAACCCTGCTGGCTTGGGCGCGCAACGCCCTGGCCAGCCATGTGCTGGAATCCGCGCACTCGCACCTGCTCTTCATCGACAGCGACATCGACTACCCACCGGGCCTGATCCGCCGGATGATCGACTTCGACGCCCCGGTCGTCTCGGCCGTCTGTCCGCACCGGGTGCTGGACGTGCCGCGCTTCCACGCCATGTCTCGGATGCACGATGACCCCGGCGGCGCCTGGGCCCGCTCGCTCAGCTTCGTCATGGAGCTGGAGACCCCGCACGTGGAACGGAACGGCTTCTACAAGGCGCGCCGCACCGGCACGGGCCTCATGCTCATCAAGCGCCAGGTTTTCGAGACCCTGCGCGACGCCCACCCCGAACTCTATCGGCCCGCCGCCGGCAGCTACTACGAGCACCAGGGCCTGAAGAGCGTCCTGCAGTGCTTCGACCCCGGCTACGACGAGCGCGGCGTCGCGATGGGTGAAGACGTCTCGTTCTGCCGGCGCTGGCAGGCGACCGGCGGCGACATCTGGGTCGTGTTCGACGAGTCCGTAGGCCACGTGGGCCCGTTCGTCTTCCGCGCCAGCCTCTGATCTGCGTCACGGCGCAGCCTGTTGCGCCCTCGCGCGTTGATGCTCCGGGACACCGGCGCCGGCGACCGGTTCGAGGGATCGCATGACATTGCAGCAGGCCCTGGCCTTCGGCCTCGTGGGCGTGACCATCGTCGCCTTCGTCTGGGGGCGCTGGCGCTACGACGTGGTCGCGCTCGTGGCCCTGACCCTGGGCCTCGCGCTCGGCGTCGTGCCGGCCGAGAAGGCGTTCTCGGGGTTCGCCAACGACGTCACGGTGATCATCGCCTGCGCCCTGGTGGTCAGCGCCGCCTTCGCCCGCTCGGGGATCGTCGAGGCCCTGCTGCGGCCGATCCTGCCGCGACTGACCGACGCCCGCACCCAAGTCCCGCTGTTCACCCTCGCGGTCACCCTCCTGTCGATGGTGACCAAGAACGTTGGCGCCCTAGCGCTGATGATGCCAATCGCCCTCCAGGTGGCGCGGCGGACCGGGACGTCGCCGTCGCGTCTGCTGATGCCCATGAGTTTCGGCGCCCTGATCGGCGGAACGGTGACGCTGGTCGGCACATCGCCGAACATTCTGGTCTCCGAGGTCCGGGAGCAGATCCTGGGCCGGCCGTTCGCCATGTACGACTACGCGCCGGTAGGGCTGGGTCTTACCGCGCTCGGCCTGGTGTTCCTCAGCTTCGGCTACCGCCTGCTGCCGCAGCAACGCGTGGCGGCCGAGACGCTGGACGCGGCGATCGAGACCGCACCCTACCTGACCGAGGTGGCCGTCCCCTCGGACTGGACGCTTGAGAAGCGCACGCTGCGCCACCTGCAGGCTCTGGGCGACCATGAGGTGACCATCATCACCCTGGTGCGCGACGGCGAGCGGCGGAAGGCGCCGCACCTGAACACCCGCGCCCGGCCCGGCGACATCCTGCTGGTCGAGGGCGACCACGAGGCGCTGGATCGCATGATCAGCCGCGCCCGGCTGAGGCTGACCCGCTCGGATCGGCCCATCGCCATGGACGAGCCGACCGAGGAGGTGCGGGTGGTCGAGGCCGTGGTCGGCCAGGACTCGCCACTGATCGGCCGTTCGGCCGGCCAGGCCGACCTCTACGGCCAGCACGGGGTCAACCTGCTGGCGGTGAGCAGGGCCGGCTATCGCACCCCCGCCGAGCTCACCACCATGCGCCTGCGGTCAGGCGACATTGTCGTGGTGCAGGGCGGTGAGAGGACCTTGCCGGGCGCGCTGAAGACCCTGGGCCTGCTGCCGTTGGCCGAACGCGAGGTGCGGCTGGGCGGCGTGCGGCGGCGGGTTGTGCCGGCGCTCATCCTGGCCGGGGCCATGGTGCTGGTGGCGGCCCAGGCCGTGCCCGTGGCCATCGCCTTCTTCGCCGCCGCGGTGGCCATGGTGGTCGCGGGCGCGATCCGGATGCGCGAGGCGTATTCGGCGCTGGACGGGCCGGTGCTGGTGCTGATCGCCGCCCTCATCCCGGTCAGCGACGCGATCCGCGCCACCGGCGGGGCCGACCTGGTCGCCGAGGCGCTGGCCGGGGCCTTCCAGGGCCGCCCGCCGATTCTCGCCGTCGGAGCCATCATGGCCGTGGCCATGGCGGCCACGCCGTTCCTCAACAACGCCGCCACCGTGCTGATCGTGGCGCCCATCGGCGCAGCGCTGGCGAAACTTCTGGGCCTTAACCCAGACCCGTTCCTGATGGCGGTGGCGGTCGGCGCGGCGTGCGACTTTCTGACGCCCGTAGGCCACCAGTGCAACACGCTGGTGATGGCGCCGGGGGGCTACCGCTTCGCCGACTACCCGCGGCTGGGCGCGCCGCTGACCCTGCTCGTTCTCCTCGTGGGGACGCCCCTGATAGCCGCCGTGTGGCCCCTCTCATGAGCGTTCACATGGTCGTGAGCCGGCCTCATCATTAAGGCCTGGCGCCGAGGGCGCTAGCCCCCACGTTAAGACCTCATTAGCGAAAAAGTTTGGGGACGGACCAGCCGCCTCATTGACGACTCCCGGGGGCTCATGTGTCCATATGTGGGTTGGTCCGGGGGTTGGACCACAAGATATGGGGCTGAAGGCCAAGGGGTCTTCTTCGAGGGGCAAGGCAGGGACATGAGCGAAGCGGCGAAAGTTGGGATTGCCGAGACTTCTGAACGTGTTGCGCCGGCGCAGGCCCGGCCGCAGCTGCAACTGGTGCGCAAGGTCGAGGTCGACCGCGACCGGGACGCGCTGCTGACCGACTTCGGCAAGACGACGCTGGAGGACCGTTACCTCCTGCCCGGCGAGAGCTACCAGGACATGTTCGCGCGCGTCGCCACGGCCTTTGCCGACGACGCCGACCACGCCCAGCGGATCTACGACTACATCTCGCGCCTGTGGTTCATGCCGGCCACCCCGGTGCTGTCGAACGGCGGCGCCCAGCGCGGCCTGCCGATCTCCTGCTTCCTCAACGCCGTGCCCGACAACCTGGAAGGCATTGTCGGCGTCTGGAACGAGAACGTCGCCCTGGCCTCGAACGGCGGCGGCATCGGCACCTACTGGGGCGGCGTCCGCTCCATCGGTGAGAAGGTGAAGGGTGCGGGCCAGACCAGCGGCATCATCCCCTTCATCCGGGTGATGGACTCGCTGACCCTGGCGATCAGCCAGGGGTCGCTGCGCCGCGGCTCCGCCGCCGTCTACCTCGACATCCACCATCCCGAGATCGAGGAGTTCCTCGAGATCCGGAAGCCCTCGGGCGACTTCAACCGCAAGAGCCTCAACCTCCACCACGGCCTGTCGATCACCGACGAGTTCATGGAAGCCGTCCGCGACGGCGCCATGTTCGGCCTGCGCTCGCCCAAGACCGGCGAGGTGATCCGCGAGGTGGACGCCCGCTCGCTCTGGCAGAAGATCCTCGAGGTCCGCCTGCAGACCGGCGAGCCCTACCTGATCTTCTCCGACACGGTGAACCGCGCCATGCCGCAGCACCAGCGCGAGCTGGGCCTGTCGGTGCGCCAGTCGAACCTGTGCTCCGAGATCATGCTGCACACCGGCAAGGACCACCTGGGCCTGGAGCGGACCGCGGTCTGCTGCCTGAGCTCGGTCAACGCCGAGACGTTCCTGGAGTGGCGCGACCACCCGACGTTCATCGAGGACGTCATGCGCTTCCTCGACAACGTGCTGGAGGACTTCATCAACCGGGCCCCGCCCGAGATGAAGCATGCGGTCTACGCCGCCCGTCGCGAGCGCTCGGTGGGTCTGGGCCTGATGGGCTTCCACTCGTTCCTGCAGGCGCAGAACGTGCCGTTCGAGAGCGCCATGGCCAAGTCCTGGAACATGCGCCTCTTCAAGACCCTGCGCCGCCAGTGCGACGCGGCCTCCCGCAAGCTGGCGGCCGAGCGCGGCCCCTGCCCCGACGCGGCCGAGCGCGGCGTGATGGAGCGGTTCAGCCACAAGCTGGCCATCGCGCCCACCGCCTCGATCTCGATCATCTGCGGCGGCACGTCGGCGGGCATCGAGCCGATCCCGGCCAACATCTATACCCACAAGACCCTCTCCGGGACCTTCGCGGTGAAGAACCCCTACCTGGAGCGGCTGCTGGACGAGAAGGGCCAGAACACCGCCGCGGTGTGGGACTCGATCCTGGCCAACGAGGGCTCGGTCCAGCACCTGGACTTCCTCAGCCAGGACGAGAAGGACGTCTACAAGACCGCCTTCGAGATCGACCAGCGCTGGATCGTCGAGCTCGCGGCCGACCGCACGCCTGACATCTGCCAGTCCCAGTCGGTGAACCTGTTCCTGCCCGGCGACGTCAACAAGTGGGACCTCCACATGCTGCACTGGCAGGCGTGGGAGCGGGGCTGCAAGTCGCTCTACTACCTGCGCTCCAAGTCGGTGCAGCGTGCGGCCCACGCCGGTGGCGAGGAGATCGCCGCCCAGATCCAGGTCGAGGGCAAGACCGACTACGAGGAATGCCTCGCCTGCCAGTAGGCGAACCGACAATCCGGACGGGTCGAGGGGGCGTGATGCGCCCCCTCTTTTCGTTTTCGCCTCCGGAAGCAGCATTAACCCCACCCCAATTCGCGCGTGGCGATATGGCCCTTGCAGACCGGCCGGTTCGCCCGGACTATGCCTGCGGGGAGCCACGCCGCGCGGGCGTGGACGGGAGTAGCGCATGCGTGGGTCGACGTACGTCGCCATGGCGCTGGCATGCGGGGCCGCCGGTCCCGCGGCCGCGCAGTCGTCAGCGCCCGGCGTGGCCGAGGCCCTGAACCGCGCAGCGTTCGCTCACGACACCGAAGTCCGGCTCAACCTCCTCGACACCCTGAAGATCCGTACCGAAACGGCGCCCGTCGTTCTGGAGCGCGCCGGCCTCGCCGAGGATCGGCTGGATGTCATGGCCGTCCGCAGTTGGCCGGGCGCCATCCGCTTCTCGTCCGACAAGCTGGAGTTCGACGTCGCGCCTCACGCGGGCGTCGGTGTTTCGCGCTTCGGCGGCCAGGCCGAGGGCGGCGCAACGATCACCGTCTCCAAGTCGCGGGGCGAGCGGGCGCTGGAACAGCTCCGCGACCTGGGCGTCCAGGACGGCGCCGGCTTTGGCGACAAGGGCCGCTGGTACCTCTTCGCCGCCGCCAGCGGCCGGGCCGTCGGGCTCAACATGCTGCGCGGCGAGCGGGGGTGGGACAGGGCCGGCTGGACCACCGACGCCACAGGCGCCCTCGTGGGCGACGCCCAGGTCGGCGTCGGCTGGCGCAAGGGTGACGTTCAGTCGTCGTTCGGCGTCATCCACCGCGAGGTGAAAGGCAATCACATGGTCTTCGGCCAGACCACCCGCGACGATACCGTCGCCGCCTTCACCTTCAGCTTCCGACCGCAGCGTTAGACGCGGTCCCACCCCGGCTCGAACGGATACCGCTCGGCCCACAGCGCGGTGAGCCGCGGGTCGGCGTCCACCCGGCGAACGACGTCGCCCAGGCGCGGCGCGGCGGCGCCGAACGCCTGCCGGCGCGGGCGGAAGCGGCTGACCACCGCCACGTACAGGTCCAGCACGCTGAGCGCCTCGCCCAGGATGTAGCGGCCCGGCGCCGTCGCCGCCTCCATCACCGCCCAGCACTCCAGGATGCGCGCCTCGATCCGCCGATTCACGTCGGCGTGGAGCCCGGGGTCCGCCACCAGGCGCGAGGGTTCGTCCTTCAGCCAGTAGTGGGCGTAGATCGCCGAGGAGACGAAGCTCATCCAGCGCAGGAAGGCCGATCGACGCGGATCGTCCGGCCCGGGCGCCAAGCCTGCGTCGGGATGCAGCTCGCCCAACCGCAGCAGGATCGCGGCGCTCTCGGTCATCACCTCGCCGGTCGGCAGCACCAACGCCGGAACCTGACGCAGCGGATTGGCCGCCAGCACCCGGTCGCCTTCGGCCCGCTGGTCGGGATAGAAGGTGGGCGCGTCCACCAGGTCATACGGCTGTCCCATCAGCGTCAGCGCGGCCTCGACGGCCACCCCGCCCGATCCCCGGGCGCTGTACAGCACATAGCCGGCCATCTGCATTCGTCCCCAGGCTGTTCACAACATGTTGGGCAGGCGCGCCAACTTGTCACTAGATGTTGTCGCTTGCGGTGTTAACGTCGCGGTCACCATCGACCGATGGCGTCCGATTCCGAGGGGTATGTCCGTGACCACGTCCACCGTCCGCCAGCTTCCCGGCCTGCTCACGCCCTCCTATGCCTACAAGCCGTTCCGGTACCCGTGGGCCTACGATTACTGGAAGAAGCAGCAGCAGGTGCACTGGATGCCGGAGGAGATCCCGCTGGGCGAGGATCTCAAGGACTGGGCGTCCAAGCTCAACGACCGCGAGCGCAATCTCCTCACCCAGATCTTCCGCTTCTTCACCCAGTCGGACGTCGAGGTGAACGACAACTACATGGAGCGGTACAGCCGCGTCTTCAAACCCACCGAGGTGAAGATGATGCTGGCGGCGTTCTCCAACATGGAGACGATCCATATCGCCGCCTACGCGCTGCTGCTCGAGACGATCGGCATGCCCGACGCCGAGTTCACGGCCTTCCTCGACTACCAGGCCATGCGCGACAAGCACGACTACATGCAGCAGTTCGGGGTCGACACCGACGCCGACATCTGCCGGACGCTGGCCATGTTCGGGGGCTTCACCGAGGGGCTGCAGCTGTTCGCCAGCTTCGCGATGCTGATGAACTTCCCGCGCCACAACAAGATGAAGGGCATGGGCCAGATCGTCTCGTGGTCAGTGCGCGACGAGAGCCTGCACTGCGAGGGGATCATCAAGCTCTACCACGCCTTCAACAAGGAGACGGGCGCGGTGACCAAGGCGGTGGCCGACGACATCGTCGACTGCTGCAAGACCGTGGTGGGCCTGGAGGACAAGTTCATCGACCTGGCCTTCGAGGCCGGCGAGGTCCAGGGCATGACCCCGGACGACATCAAGAAGTACATCCGCTTCATCGCCGACTGGCGCCTGAAGCAGCTGGGCCTGCCCCAGGTCTACGAGATCGGGGCCGAGAACCCGCTGCCGTGGCTGCAGTCGATGCTGAGCGGCGTCGAGCACGCCAACTTCTTCGAAGCCCGCAGCACCGAGTACTCCAAGGCCGCCACCAAGGGGCAATGGCACGGCGACCAGGGCGTCTGGGCCGACTTCGACAAGCTGATGGCCAAGCGCGCGGAGACGCTGCCGGTGGAGTAAGGAGTGGGGGGCTCGCGCCGCGGGCCCTTCATTCGACCTGACGGCCTTCCAGGAGCCGTGAGACGACTCGCATCGGAGTCAGACTCGTTGCGTTGCCGATGGACGCCGCGGCCCAAGGGGGCTAGGCCCCCGGCCGTGAACCCCGCCGCCCGCCTGCAAGCCACGCTCGAGCTGCTGTCCGAAGTCGAGGCCGCTCCTCGCCCCGCAGACGCCGTTGTTTCGGCCTGGTTGCGGTCGCGGCGCGATATCCGCGACGCCGAGCGCGGGCCGGTCGTCGATCTCGTCTACGCCGTGCTGCGTCATCACGCGCGGCTGGGCTGGCACCTGGCCCGACATGGTCGGACGAGCACGTCGCGCAACCGGCTGCTGGCCTGGCTGGCGCTGGGCGAGGACAAGACGCGCGACGAGATCCAGCGGCTGTTCAGCGGCGGACGGTTCGCGGCCACGATCCTGACCGACGACGAACGGGGCCTGCTGGGCCGTCTGCAGGGTGGCTCGGTAGAGCATCCCGCCATGCCGGGCGACGTGCGGGCGGAATGCCCCGACTGGGCGCTGCCCCCCCTGCGCCGCCGCTTCGGCGACGCGTTCCCGCGCGAGATGGCCGCCATGCTGGCGCCGCCGCCCCTCGACCTGCGGGTCAATCCGCTGAAGACCACGCGCGCCGAGGTGCTGCGCGCCCTGCGCGGTCTGGGCCTGGCCGCCGAGCCGTGCCGCCAGGCGCCGCAGGGGATCCGGATCGCCGGCCGGCCCTCCCTGGCGCGCCTGCCGATGCTGAAAAACGGCGAGGCGGAGATCCAGGACGAGGGCTCGCAGCTCATCGCCCTGCTGGTGGATGCGCGGGCGGGCGAGCGCGTGGTCGACTTCTGCGCCGGCGCGGGCGGCAAGACCCTGGCGATCGCCACCCAGATGGCGAACAAGGGCGTGGTCATCGCCTGCGACGTATCGGAAGGCCGGCTGAAGCGCGCCGCCGAGCGGTTCCGGGGCGCCGGCCTGCACAACATCCAGGCGCGGCTGTTGAGCGGCGAACGGGACAGATGGGTCAAGCGCCACAAGGGTGGCTTCGATCGCGTGCTGGTGGACGCGCCCTGCAGCGGAACCGGCGCCTGGCGCCGCAATCCCGACGCCCGCTGGCGGCCGCAGGAGCAGGGTCTGGAGGCGCTGGTCGCGCTGCAGGCCGGGATCCTCGACAGCGCCGCTCGGCTGGTGCGGCCCGGCGGCCGCCTCGTCTACGCCACCTGTTCGCTCCTGCCCGAAGAGAACGAAGCCCAGGTCGAGGCCTTCCTGGCGACGCATCCTGACTTTCATCTCGTGCCGCTGCGCGAAGCCGCACCGCAGATCGCGGACTCGGCTCATCCCGACTATCTGTCGCTGACCCCCGCCCGCCACGGCACGGACGGCTTCTTCGCGGCGGCCATGGCGCGGCAGGAGACCGCCGGCCCGGGGTAGCCTCACAGCCCCCCCCGCAGTGGAGCCCTCACAGCTTCCGTAACCCTGCGCGAAATCGTACGCGTATATATACGCGATCACATTTCCGAGAATCTCTTATCAAGCGTGGGCATTGCACATAAGTTCAACCACAACTGGGGCGTGGGGTTGGGTGCGGATGGCTGGGTTTCTGCTGGCGGGCGATAATCTGCCTTTCGTCGCCGCGTTGTTGCTGATGCTGCTGATCGGCGTCGCCGAGGTGGCCGGCCTGGGTTCGGGCCTCGCTCCCGACTTTGATGGCCCCGACGGCGACGCGTCGCTGCTGCAGTGGCTCAACGTCGGGCGGGTCCCCTTCCTGATGCTGCTCGTGATCTTCCTGCTGTGCTTCGGCGTGTTGGGTCTCATGGGCCAGCGGCTGGTCGCCGCTCTCCTCGGGGGGCCGGGCCCTTGGTGGCTGGCTGCGCCCCTGGCGCTTGCGGCCGCGCTGCCCGCTACCGGCGCGGCCAGCCGCACACTGGCCCGCTACCTACCGACAGAAGAGACCACCGCCGTCGACCGCGACAGCCTGGTCGGCCGCCTGGCGGTGATCGTCACGGGCCAGGCCGCCAGCGGGTCGCCCGCCCAGGCCCGCGCGCGCGACGTTCACGGCCAGCCTCACTACGTCATGGTCGAGCCCGACGCGCCTGACGAAACCTTCGACGAGGGCGAGACCGTCATCCTGCTGCGACGGTCCAGCGCCACCTTTTTCGCGATCCGCGGCGGCCCTGCGCTCCAGCAGCCGCACCGCTAGTCTTTGGGGGACTGTTCCATGTTCACGCCGATTGTCGACCTTCTCATCCTCTCGGGGGTCGGCCTCGCCGCCCTGCTCATCCTCGGCCTCATCGTCGCCCGCCTCTATCGCCGGGCCTCGAAGGAGGTGTCCTTTGTCCGCACGGGCTTCGGGGGCGAGAAGGTTGTCATGAACGGCGGCGCACTCGTGCTGCCGGTCTTCCACGAGACCATTCCGGTCAACATGAACACCCTGCGGCTCGCCGTGGAACGCAACAAGGAGCAGGCGCTGATCACGAAGGACCGGATGCGCGTCGACGTGATCGCCGAGTTCTACGTCAGGGTCCAGCCGAGCAGCGACGCCATCTCGGCGGCCGCCCAGACCCTGGGCCTCCGGACCATGCACCCCGAGCAGCTCAAGGAGCTCATCGAGGGCAAGTTCGTCGACGCCCTGCGCTCGGTCGCCGCCGAGCTCACCATGACCGAACTGCACGAGCAGCGGACCCACTTCGTGCAGAAGGTGCAGCAGGTTTCGAGCGAGGACCTGCTGAAGAACGGACTCGAGCTCGAGAGCGTCTCCCTGACCGGCCTGGACCAGACCGCGATGGAGTATTTCAACCCGTCCAACGCCTTCGACGCCGAAGGCCTGACCCGGCTGACCGAGGAGATTGAACTCCGCAAGAAGCTGCGCAACGACATCGAGCAGGACACGCTCGTGCAGATCAAGAACAAGAACCTAGAGACCGAACGTCAGACCCTGACGATCAGCCGCGACCAGGAGTACGCCCGCCTCGAGCAGCAGCGCGAAGTGGAGATCCGTCGGGCGCTGCAGGCCGCCGAGGTGTCACGCGAGCAGGCCGCCAACAACCAAGCCGCCGAGACCGCCAAGATCGAGGCGGAGCGCCAGATCCAGCAGGCCAAGATCGAGGCCGAGCGCGCGGTGGCGCGGGAGCGGATCGCCATTGAGCAGCAACTCGAGGAGCGGGAGATCGAGAAGGCGAAGGCGGTCGAGCTTTCCGAGCAGGACCGCGCCATCGCCGTCGCCGAAAAGTCGCGCGCACAGTCCGAGGCGCAGGCGCAGGCCGATGAAGCCCGGGCCCTGGCCGTGCAGGCCGAGGAACGCGTCGTCACCGCCCGCGACAAGGAAGCGGCGGAACGCCAGAAGGCTATCGAGCTGATCGAGGCGGCGCGCGAGGCGGAGCGGGAAGCCATCGGAGTCCGGGTCGCGGCCGAAGCCGAGAAAGCCGCCGCCGCGGATCGCGCGGCCGCCATGCGCGAGCAGGCCAAGGGTGAGGCCGACAAAGTAAAAATCGTCGCCACCGCCGGCGCCGAAGCCGCGCGCCTCGCCGCCGAAGCCGATCGAGTCCGCTACGAGGTCGACGCGGTCGGCCAGAAGGCGGTGAACGAGGCCGCCAACGTGCTGTCGGCGGAGCAGGTTGCGCTGCGCATCCGCCTGAGCCTCATCGAGCACCTGGACCGGATCATCGCCGAGAGCGTGAAGCCGATGGAGTCGATCGACTCGATCAAGATCGTGCAGGTCGACGGCCTGACCGGCGGTGGCTCGGCCGCGGACACCGGGGGGGCCGGCGGCGGCAACCTGGCCGACAACGTTGTCACCAGCGCCCTGCGCTATCGCGCCCAGGCGCCGCTGGTGGACCAGTTGCTGGCCGAGATCGGCATCAACGGAAAGGACGTCCACGGCCTGACCGCGGCCCTGCGCGCCGAACCCGCGCCCCTGTCGATAGGCGCCGACGCCTCTGCGGAGGACGCCGTCGCGGCGGAATGATCGCGATGAGGGCGGCGGGTCCGGCAGGCTCGCCGCCCGCCCTCGGCTTTGGAGCGGCCTGCAGCCGGACTATCGCGCCTTCGCCGACACGCCCTTGGTCGTGAACTTCGTCCCCGGATGGCGCTGGTGCCGGCCCGAGGGCTTCCCGCCGCCGCCCGGCTGGTGAGCCGGCACGAGCTGGTCCGGGCGCGGGCCGATCAGGTCGGAGCGGCCCATGTTCCGCAGGGCCTCGCGCAGCACCGGCCAGTTCTCGGGGTCGTGATAGCGCAGGAACGCCTTGTGCAGGCGGCGCTGGCGCAGGCCCTTCACGGTCTCGACTTTCTCGCTCGCCCCGTGCCGCACGCCCTTCAGCGGGTTGACGCCGGAGTGGTACATGGCCGTGGCCGTGGCCATCGGCGACGGCAGGAACGTCTGCACCTGGTCGGCGCGGAAGCCGTTCTTCTTCAGCCACAGCGCGAGGTTCATCATGTCCTCGTCCGTCGTGCCCGGGTGGGCGGCGATGAAGTACGGGATCAGGTGGTACTTCTTGCCCGCCTTTTTCACGGCGGCGTCGAACATCTCCTTGAAGCGGTCGTAGGTCCCGATCCCGGGCTTCATCATCTTGTCGAGCGGACCGGCCTCGGTGTGCTCGGGCGCGATCTTGAGCAGGCCGCCCACGTGGTGGGTGACCAGCTCCTCGACGTATTCGGGGCTCTTCACCGCCAGGTCGTAACGGACGCCCGAGGCCACCAGGACCTTCTTGACGCCCTTCACCTCACGCACCTTGCGATAGAGGCGGATCAGGTCGTCGTGGCTGGTGTTGAGGTTGGGGCAGATCTCCGGGAACACGCAGGACGGCCGCCGGCAGGCCGCCTCGATCTTCGGGTCCTTGCAGGCCATCCGGTACATGTTGGCCGTCGGGCCGCCGATATCGGAGATCACGCCGGTGAACCCCGGGGTCTTGTCCCGGATCCGCTCGATCTCCTGCAGGATCGAGCCTTCCGAGCGGCTCTGGATGATCCGCCCCTCGTGCTCGGTGATGGAGCAGAAGGTGCAGCCGCCGAAGCAGCCGCGCATGATCGTCACCGAGAACCGGATCATGTCCCAGGCGGGGATCTTGGCGTCGCCATAGGACGGATGCGGCGCCCGCGCGTAGGGCAGGTCGTAGACCGCGTCCATCTCCTCGGTGGTCAGCGGGATCGGCGGCGGGTTCAGCCAGATATCGCGGTCGCCATGGCGCTGCACCAGTGGCCGGGCGTTGCCGGGATTGCTCTCCCGGTGCAACACGCGCGAGGCGCGGGCATAGGCTTCGGGGTCCTGTTCGACCTGCTCGTGGGAGGGCAGGCGGATCACCACGTCGCCGGGCTTGCGGGCGGCCCCCTCGTCGGCGGAGTCGAGGTCGTCGGCTTGCAGCTCGACGTAGCTTTCGGGAACCTTGCGGAACAGGGCGACGCCCCGGATGTCGCTCAGGTCGCGCGGCGCCTCGCCGGCGGCGAGACGGTTCGCCACCTCGACGACGGCCCGCTCGGCGTTGCCGTAGAGCAGCAGGTCGGCCTTGGCGTCGGCCAGGACCGAACGGCGGATCTTCTCGGACCAGTAATCGAAATGCGCGATGCGGCGCAGCGAGGCCTCGATGCCGCCCAGGATGATCGGGACGTCCTTGTAGGCCTCGCGGCAGCGCTGCGAGTAGACCAGCGTACAGCGGTCGGGCCGCCGGCCGCCCTCGCCACCGGGCGTGTAGGCGTCGTCGCTGCGGATGCGCCGGTCCGCCGTGTAGCGGTTGACCATCGAGTCCATGTTGCCGCCGGTGACCCCGAAGAAGAGGCTCGGCCGGCCCAGCGCCTTGAAGGGCTCGGCGGACTGCCAGTCCGGCTGGGAGATGATTCCGACTCGGTAGCCCTGCGCTTCCAGCAGCCGGCCGATGATCGCCATCCCGAAGCTCGGGTGGTCGACATAGGCGTCGCCTGTCACCAGCACGATGTCGCAGGCGTCCCAGCCCAGCGCGTCCATCTCGGCGCGGCTCATCGGCAGGAACGGCGCGGCCGGGCGGGTCCGGTGGGAAATCCCGGAAATCAGGGGTGTTTCGGCGGCGACCGCGTTGTCCATGCCCACGGATATGGGGGCCGGCTCCTGAATTCAACCGGCGGGCGGTCGCCGGGGCCGAGCCATATGGTCGCCGGCCTGCGGTTCAGCGCCCCTTCGCGGCGCCGGCGCGCCCGCGCTCGCGGTGCGGACAGCCCGGCCAGCAGCACGGCCGGCGCTTGCCCTCCTTCAGTTGCGAGCGCGTCCGTTCCACGTGGCTGCGGCGCGTCTCCGGCTTCTTCACGGACTCGACCCAGCAGATCCATTCGTTGCGCGCGAGCGGGGTGATGTCCTCCCATTTCGCCAGCGCCTCGCCGTCCGAAACCAGCGCCTCGCGGAGGTCGTCAGGCACGTCGTGCACCACCCCGGGGCTGATGTGCGCTGCTGTCATGGCCGGCGGCCTCCACCTCTGCGAGAGCCCGCAAGACTAGCAACCGGACGGACGAAACCCTACCCCCGCAGGATCTTCGCCATCGCCTTCCCCTTGGCGAGTTCGTCGATCAGCTTGTCCAGGTAGCGGATCTCCCGCATCAGCGGCTCGGCCACGTCCTCGACGCGCACGCCGCAGACGACGCCCTTGATCTCGGCCCGCGCCGGGTTCGGCCGCGGGGCCTGGGCGAAGAAGGTCTCGAAGTCGGTCCTGTCCGCCAGGTGGGTGTCGAGCTGCTCCTGGCTGAATCCCGTCAGCCAGCGGATGATCTCGTCAACCTCGGCCTTGGCGCGCCCCTTCTTCTCCGCCTTGGCGACGTAGTGCGGATAGACGCTGGCGACGCTGGTTGCGTAGATCCGATGCTTCGTCGTCACGACCTGCTCCGCCCGGGCTCGACCGGCCGGCAGGATAGCACCGGCCGCGCTACTGCGCCGCCGCCTCCACGACATCGCGCCAGTCCTTGAGGAACCGCTCCCGCACGACCACGCCGCCGTCGCCGAACTCCACCTGCGCCTCGCGGTCGACGGTGAAGCGCGGCCAGGCGACGCCGCCCGCGGCCCCCGGCGCCCCGGTCCGGGCGAAGTTGGCCCAGTAGGTCGTCATGGCGTCGGAGAGGGCCTTGTCAGCGGAGTCGAACTTCGCGGCCGGCGCCCCGAAGACGAAGCGGATCTCGTCGGTGTGGCGCGCGCCATAGGGCTGGGCCGCCTTCTGCGCCGCGGGCACGTGGCTGAAATAGTAGAGGTACGCCGGCTGGCCCGCCTTGGCGTGCAGCCGCGCGGCGTTGCGGTCGGGCTCGGTGATCATCTGCACCGTGACGAGGTCGTTCACGATCCGCGCCTTGTCGCCGGTCCCCTGCGGGTCGAAAGCCTTGAGCACCTCCGCCCTGCGCGCCTCGGGTAGGGCGTCGAGCAGCGCCGCCTGCGGCCGCGTCAGGCTGGCCTCGTTGGAGTTGCCGCCGATCATCAGCGGGACCTTGGCCTGCCGCCCGGCCGCGAAGCCCTGGGCGATCCCGCCGGTGATGTAGGTTCCGTCCAGGATCGGCCCGGCCCGCCCGACGAAGCTGCCCGAATAGGGCATGGCGCTCAGCGGCGCCTTGCGCAGCGCCGCCGCCGCCTCCGGCCCGTCGCCGGTGACGCCCGCCGCTTCGGCGGCCTTGAGCCCGGCCGCCTCGGCGGTCTTAAGCGGCGTCGGGTTGTGCCGGGCGAAGGCGCTCTCGCCGATCGCCTTCTGGAACAGCCCTTTCGCCTCCGGATACAGCATCAGGTACAGGACCGAGATGCCGCCGGCGCTCTCGCCGTAGATGGTCACATTCTTCGGGTCGCCCCCGAACGCAGCGATGTTGGCCTGGACCCACTTCAGGGCGGCCACCTGGTCCATCATGCCGTAGTTGCCCGTCGGGCCTTCTTTCGTCAGCGCCGGGTGGGCGAACCAGCCGGCCCGGCCGAGCCGGTAGTTCAGGCTGACGTGGACGATCCCCTTCTTCGCGAAGTTCGTTCCCTCGGTGTCGCCGCCGAAGGCCCCCATGCTGGTCCCGATGACGTAGGCGCCGCCGTGGATCCAGACCATGACCGGCAGCCTGGCCCCTGGCTTGGTCCCCGCGGGGCGGACGACGTTCAGGAACAGGCAGTCCTCGCTGGCCTGGCAACTCGCCCCTGCCTTGGCGGCGTCGCGCTCGCCAGTCCACGCCGCGGCCGGAGCCGGCGGCTTCCAGCGCAGGTCGCCTACCGGCGGGGCGGCGTAGGGGATGCCGAGGTGGTAGGCGACGCCGTCCTTGATGGTCCCCTTCAGCGCGCCGTCGCGCACCTTGACCACCTGGGTGACGTCGGAGGCGAACGCACCCTCCGGCGCCTGGGCGGCGGCGGGCAGGACGGCAAGGCCCAGCGCCAGCGCGCCGGCGGCCAGCAGACGGACGATCATGATTTCCCCCGGAGATTCTTTTCGAATTTCCGGTGTGATTAGAGTCCGCCTGTTGCGCGATTGTGTCGGTGCGCGAGGGCGGGTGGTCCGGCCGTCAGGCGGCCAGGGCCTCGTCGTCCGGGATCACTGCGTCGAGCGCCAGCAGGGTGACGATGCTGTCGTCCACCGTGATCACGCCGCGCACGAAGGTCCGCACGTCGGCGGAGCCCACCTCCGGCGTGGCCTGGAGCATGCCGGCCTGGAGCGTGAGGATGTCGCAGACCGCGTCGACCAGCAGGCCGACCAGGCGATCCTCGATCTCGGCCACGATGACCACCGAGGCGGCGTTCGGCTCGCTCCCGGCGAGGCCCAGACGGGCGCCGAAGTCGATCACCGGCAGCACCTGGCCGCGCAGGTTGATCATCCCCAGCACGTGGCCCGGCGCATGCGGCAGGCGGGTCGAGGCGGTCCAGCCGCGGATCTCCCGCACCGACATGATGTCGATGGCGAACCGCTGGCCGGCGATCTCGACCACGATCAGTTCGCGGCCGGGGGCGATGTCGGCGGGCAGGGACATAGTCTTGAACTCCGGCTGGATGGCGCCTGGACCTGATCGATACGCAAGGAAACTCGATCGAGTTCTACCGGCCGCCCCTTTCCCATTGGTGAATTGCTCGTCGAACGCCTGCGGCGACTTGACGCAACCTCTGCGCGGCGCTCAGCGCCGGCTCTGCCGCGCGATGGCTTCCGCCAGCGGGCGGGCGGCCTGGTCATAGTCGGCCCAGGCCTTCGTCCGCTTCAGCCGCGCCGGCGCAGTCCGGATCGTCCAGGCCTTGGGATCGAGGCCCGGCTTCACCTGGCTCCACGTCAGGGGAAACGAGACGGGGGCCATCGGCCGAGCCCGCGGCGACAGCGGCGCCACTGCGGTCGACATCCGGTCGTTGCGCAGATAGTCGAGGAAAATCCGCCCTTTGCGCTTCGCCTTGGCCATGTTGACCGTGTAGCGGTCGGGCGCGTCGGCGGCCATCGCCGCGCAGACCTCCCGGGCGAAGGCCTTGGCGGTAGGCCAGTCGGTCTCGCCCTTCCCCGCCGCCAGCGGCGTCACCACGTGCAGGCCTTTGCCGCCCGTGGTCTTGCAGAAGGCCACGAGGCCCAGCGCCTCGAGCCTTGCCTTCACCTCCAGCGCGCCCTCGATCACACGCTCGAAGGGGATCGCCTCGTCCGGGTCGAGGTCGAACACCAGACGCCCGGGCGTGTCTGGACGGAACGGCTGGCAGTTCCAGGGATGAAACTCGGTCGCGCCGATCTGCGCCAGCGCCGCCAGCGCCTCGATCCGGTCGACCTGGATATACGGCTGGTCCTCACCGTCGACCGTCACAGCCGAAATCAGCGCCGAGGCCCCCTTGCCCACATGGCGCTGGAAGAACCGCTCACCGGTGATCCCCTCTGGCGAGCGGATGATCGAGCACGGGCGGCCCTCCAGGTGGCGCATCATCCACGGGCCCACCGCCTCCAGGTAGCGAGCGAGGTCGAGCTTGGTCACCACACCGCCCTGGCCGTCGTCGGGCCACAGCACCTTGTCCGGGCTGGACAGGGTCACGCCCATGACGACGTTCCCGCCGCCGGCCGCCGCGGTCCGGCGCGCCGGCTTCGGCGCAGCCAACTCGGCCTTCTCCACGGGTTCCGGCGTCTCGGCCTCCACCTCGCGCGCGGGCTTGTCTTCCCGAAGCCCCTTGAACGCGCCCTGCCGCACCATGCCAGACCCAGTGAAGCCTGCGAACTCGATCTCGGCCACCAGCTCGGGCCGCGCCCAGTGCACGCCCTCGCCCTTGCGGGGCGCACCCGGCCCGGCAAACGGGCTCTTCTCGGCCTCCACCGCCCGCAGCCGGGGCAGGACACGGGCGACCGTGTCGCGGCCGAAGCCCGTCCCCACCTTGCCCACATAGATCAGCCGGCCGTCGCGGTTCACCCCCACCAGCAGGGAGCGGAGTTGGCCCGCCTCGCCGCTCCAGCCGCCGATCACCACCTCGTGGCCCGCCCGGCACTTCGACTTCAGCCAGCCGCCCGATCGTTCCGACCGGTAGGGACCATCCAGCCGCTTCGAGACGATGCCCTCGAGGGCCATCCGGCAGGCCGATTGCAGCACCGCGTCGCCGGCGGTTTCGAAATGGTCGACATAGCGGATCCGCCGCTCCAGGCGCTTGCCCGCGCGCTTCACCGTCGCCGCCAGCCTGACCTTGCGTTCGGCGAGCGGCAGGTTTCGCAAGTCTTCCCCGCCCAGGAACAGCATATCGAACACGAAGTAGATCAGGTCGTCCGTCCGCCCCTCGGAGAGCGCCGCCTGGAGCGCGGGAAAGTCGGGCGAGCCCTGGGCGTCGAGGGCGCAGGCCTCGCCGTCGTACAGCCCGTCGGGCAACGCCGCAGCGTCGGCGGCGATCGCCGCAAACTTCGCCGTCCAGTCCAGGCCCTTGCGGGTCTTCAGCGTGGCTTTCCCGCCCTCGACGCGCAACTGCAGCCGGTAGCCGTCGAATTTGATCTCATGGCCCCATCCCCCGCCGGGAGGCGGACGGTCGACCGAGGTGGCGAGCTGCGGCGGGACGAAGCCGGGCAGCGCCGCGCCTGGCTTGGGCTTCGCCTTGGCTGCCTTCGCCTTGGCGGGTTCGGGCGTCGGCGCCGGCTCACCGCGGGGCTTGGACTGCCAGACGCCCTTCGACGACGCCCGACCCTTCCCGGTCATGAACCGGCTGGGCCCATTACCCCGGCCCGCCTCGATCTCCTCCATCGCGCGGCCCGAGGCCACGGATGTCGTCTCTCCTTGCACCAGCAGCTCGCCCTCGCCGTCCACGGCCCAACCGTCGTGGTGCTTGATGAGCAGCCAGTTGTCGCGCTTCTCCCCCGCCCGGCGCTTCATCCTCACCAGCACCCACGAGCCCTTCATCCGCTCGCCATCCAGGGTGAATTTGAGGTCGCCCTTCCTCAGCATGGCCCGCGGGTCGCCCTCGGGCTCCCAGTATCCGCGGTCCCACAGCATCACCGTCCCGCCGCCGTACTGGCCCTTGGGGATCGTTCCCTCGAAGTCGCCGTAGTCCAGCGGGTGGTCCTCGGTCTGCACCGCCAGCCGCCGGTCGGCAGGGTCCAGCGACGGGCCCCGTGTCACCGCCCAGGAGAGGAACACCCCGTCCAGTTCGAGCCGGAAGTCGTAGTGCAGCCGGGTGGCGTCGTGCTTCTGGACCACGAAACGCAGCCGGGGCGAGGCCTCGGTCTTCTCCGCCCCCGCCGGCTCGGCGGTCCGGGAGAAGTCGCGCATGGACCGGTAGCGGGCCAGCCGATCGGCCATCACACCGCCGCCTGCAGCGCCGTCTTGGCCGTCAGCGCCGCCACGAAGCTCTCACGCCAGGCCACGACATCGTCCCGCTCCACCGTCTCATAGAGCGCGCGCCAGCGGCGGATGCGCTCGGGCCGCTCCATCGCCAGGGCCCGGCGCAGGGCGTCCGACACCTCCTCCGCGCTGTGTGGGTTGACCAGCAGCGCCTCGCTGAGCTGCCCCGCGGCGCCGGCGAAGCGCGAGAGGACCAGCACGCCCGGGTCGTCCGGGTTCTGGGCCGCCACGAACTCCTTCGCCACCAGGTTCATCCCGTCGCGCAGCGGCGTCACCAGCCCGACCCGCGCCGCGCCATAGATCCCGGCCAGCTCGTCGCGGCGGTAGTTCTTGTTCACATAGCGGAATGGCGCCCAGTCCACGTCCGAGTACTCGCCGTTGATCCGCCCGGACAGGGAGTCCAGCCGGCTGCGGATCTCCTGATAGGCCTCCACCGACTCCCGGCTGACGGGCGCGATCTGCAGCATCAGCACTTCGCGGCGCAGATCGGGATTGTCGGCCAGGAAGCGCTCGAACCCCAGGAAACGCTCCTCCAGCCCCTTCGAGTAGTCCAGCCGGTCGACGCCGACGACCAGGTGGCGAAAGACCGTGCAGGCGGTCATCAGGTCGCGCATCCGGCTCGCCCGCGCGCTCTTCACCAGGCGAGCGAACTCCCGGGCGTCGATGCCGATCGGGAACGCGCCAACCTCCAGCGAGCGGCCGAACGCCTTCAGGCAGCCGGGCCGCACGACCAGCCCCTCGGCCTCGTTCAGCACATACTCCTCGAACGCCTGCTGGTACTCGGGGGTCTGGAAGCCGACGAGGTCGTAATCGAACATCGCCTCCACCAGCTGGCGGTGGCGGGGTAGGTTGATCATCACCTGATGCGCCGGCCAGGGAACGTGCAGGAAGAACCCGATCCGGTTCGTCACCCCCAGGGCCCGCAGCTCCCGCGCCAGCGGGATCAGGTGGTAGTCGTGCACCCAGATCAGGTCGTCTGGCCGGATCAGCGGCCGCAGCGTCTCTGCGAACCGGCAGTTCACCCGCCGGTATCCGGCATCGTACGCCCGATCGAAGGCGGCGAGGTCGGTTCGGTAGTGGAACAGCGGCCACAGCGTCTTGTTGGCGTAGCCGTTGTAGTACTCGTCGAGGTCCTGGTCCTCGAGGTCCACCGTTGCGGCGGTGACCCCGCCCACGTCCTCTATCCGCAGATGGCCGGTGAACTGCGGGGTCGTCTGCCCGCTCCAGCCGAACCAGATGCCCGAGCTCTCGCGCAAGGCCGCGGCCAGCGCCATGGCCAGACCGCCGACGCTCTCCTCACCGACGCCGCTGGGCGGGCTCACTCGGTTCGAGACGACGATGAGGCGCCTCGACGGCTCGGGGCGATGCACGGTCATCGCGCCGCCTCCAGCCACGCCAGCACATCGTCCACGCTCCTCAGGCCGAAGCGCGCGGCGGTGGCGCGCGGACGCCCGACAAGCACGCCGTAGCCCCCGAGGCGGGCCACCTCGGCGAAGCCGTGCTCGTCGGTGATGTCGTCCCCGGCGAAGACGGGGGTGGCGCCCTGGAACGGAGCCGCCCGCATGAAGTCCCGGATCGCGTCGCCCTTGGCCGGGCCGGGCGGCCGCAGCTCCTGGACCATATCGCCTTCCTGCAGCGTCAGGCCGGTGGTCTCGGCGATCCGGCGGGCGACGACGCGCGCCTCGGCCGCGCGGCTCTGCGCGAGCCGGTAGTGGATCGCCACGCTCGCCCCCTTCTCCTCGACCAGCAGCCCCGCGTCACGCGCCGCGAAGGCGTGCAGAGCCGCGACGGCGCGGTCCAGCCCCGGATGCGGCGCCGGCGTGTGCAGGCGCCCGTCGCCGTCGCGCCGGATCAGGCCGTGGACGGCCGAGACACAGGTGATGCGGCCCTCGAGGATCCGGTCGACGTCGTCCAGGGTGCGACCGGTCACCACCGCCAGGCGGCCTTCCAGGCGCGCGGCCAGCGTCTCCACCAGCCGGGTGCGGCGAGGGTCGGGGCGTACGTCCTGGGGCCGCGCGGCGATCGGCGCCAGCGTGCCATCCAGATCGAGGAACAGGGCCGAGCCCGCCAAGCGAAGGGGCTTTGGCGCAGGCAGGCCGAGGGTCAACGCGTCGAGCGACATGGGACTCCCACCCGAGGTGGAACCTAAACGCGGGGCGTCGCCTGTTCGATCCTAAGGCCGAGCTTGCGCCGAAAACCGGCTGCCGCCCCTTGACCCGCCGGGCGGCGCGCGGTGGTCTCCCGCCTCCGAAGCGGAAGGACGACCCATGCCCGTCGAGGCCGACGCCATCGTGCTCTTCGGCGCCACCGGCGACCTGGCGCGGCGCATGCTGCTGCCGTCGCTCTATTTCCTCGACGCCGACGGGTTCCTGCCCGACGGGTTCCGCATCGTCGCCACCGCCCGAGGCGAGCTGACCCGTGAGGCGTTCCTCGAGACGGTTCACAAGATTCTCAGCGACCGTCCCGAGGGCCTGGATGAAGCCGTCTGGACCCGCTTTTCCGCGCGCATCGCCTACGTCGGCGCCGACGCCACCACGCCCGAGGGCGCCCAGGCGCTGAAGGCCGGCCTCGGCGAGGCGAAGCGGCCGTTCTTCTTCCTCGCCGTCTCGCCCAGCCTGTTCGAGAAGATCTGCGTGTCGCTGTCGGCGGCCGGCCTCGCGACGCCGGAGTCGCGGATCGTGCTGGAGAAGCCGATCGGCCGCGACCTCGCCACCTCGCGCCACATCAACGGCGTGCTGAGCCAGGTGTTCGATGAGAGCCAGGTGTTCCGCATCGACCACTACCTGGGCAAGGAGACGGTCCAGAACCTGATCGCGCTCCGGTTCGCCAACACCCTGTTCGAGCCGCTGTGGAACAGCCTCTCGATCGACCACGTCCAGATCACCGTGGCCGAGACCGAAGGCGTCGGCGCGCGCTGGCCCTACTACGACGAGTACGGCGCCCTGCGCGACATGCTGCAGAACCACATGCTGCAGCTCCTTTGCCTCGTCGCCATGGAGCCGCCGGCCGACATGGAGCCCGACTCGGTGCGCAACGAGAAGGTCAAGGTTCTCCGCTCGTTGCGCCGCTTCACCCGGGTCGACGCCGCCGAGAAGTCGATCCGCGGCCAGTACACGCCGGGGGTCGTGAGCGGAAAGTCGGTCGAGGGCTACGAGGCCGAGCGCGGCCAGAAGAGCGGCACCGAGACCTTCGTCGCCCTGCGCGCCGACATCGACAACTGGCGCTGGGCCGGCGTGCCCTTCTTCCTGCGCACGGGCAAGCGACTGCCCGAGAAGCGCACCTCGATCTCGATCCAGTTCAAGCCCGTGCCGCACTCCATCTTCGGCCAGGCCTCGATCCACGACCTCGCGCCCAACCGCCTCGTCATCGACCTGCAGCCGGACGAGGACATCAAGCTCACCCTGATGAACAAGGCCCCCGGCCTCAGCTCGGGCGGCATGCGCCTGCAATCCCTGCCGCTGTCGCTGTCTTTGCTGGGCGCCTACGAGGGCAAGGGCGGGCGCCGCCGCATCGCCTACGAGCGCCTGCTGCTGGACGTCATCAACGGCGACGCCACCCTCTTCGTGCGCCGCGATGAGGTGGAGGAAGCCTGGCGCTGGGTCGACGGCGTCGCCGACGCCTGGTCGGAGGCTAACATCCAGCCCAAGCCCTACGCGGCCGGAAGCTGGGGCCCTTCCGGCGCCTTCGCCCTCATCGAGCGCTTCGGCAAGGCGTGGTCCGACTAAGAGCCTACCCCGTGTGCCCCGCCCGCGAGAGCGGCGTGGGCTCGCCGAAACGGTAGGGGTCGCGGTCCAGGGCGACCCGCAGGACCGTGATCTCCCGCGACGTCTCCAGCGCCTCGACGATGGCGTAGAAGCCGGCCGTCCCGTCGAACGCCTCGCCCCGTTGTTCCAGGTGGTCGGCGACGATCTCCTGCAGGCGGCTGATCAAGGTGTCGGCGGCTTCGGCCGCCGCGCGCAGGTCATGGCTCATGCAAGGAAAGCGCCGGGAGCTCGGCGCAGGTTCCCCCTTACCGCACGCTGGTCCAGGGCTTCGACAGCAGCATGGCGCAGTTGATGAGCCCCACCAGTGAGTAGGTCTGCGGGTAGTTGCCCCACAGCTCCTGGCCGTCGAGGGCGATGTCCTCGGACAGCAGGCCGGCCGCCGTGCGCCGCCCCAGCATCTCCTCGAACAACGCCCGCGCCTCTGCCGTGCGGCCGGACAGGTGCATCGCTTCGATCAGCCAGAAGGTGCAGAAGTTGAACGCCGTCTTCGGCAGTCCGAAGTCGTCGGGGATCGCGTATCGCAGCATGTAAGCCCCGCGGCGCAGGCCGTGCTCCACCGCCGCCATGGTCGCCTGCATCCGCGGGTCGTCAGGCGGCACGAACCGCACGTCGACGAGCTGCAGCAGCGAGGCGTCGAGCTCGTCGCCGCCGAAGGTCGCCGCGAACCGACCCTCCTCCGCGTTCCACGCCCGCTCCTCGATGGTCGCGCGCACCTGGGCGGCGCGGGCGTTCCAGTGGTCTGCACGGTCGGACAGGCCCAGCTTGGCCGCGGCGTTGCCCAGCCGGTCGCACGCCGCCCAGCACATCACCGAAGAATAGGTGTGGGTGGCCTCCCGGCCGCGGAACTCCCAGAGGCTGGCGTCCGGCTTGTCGTGCAGCTCGAACGCGCGCTCGCCGATAGGCTCCAGGGCGCAGAAGTCTTGCACGGTCGCCGGCCGCAGCAGCCGCTCGTCGAAGAACGCCTGCACCGTCGACAGGATGATCTGGCCGTAGACGTCGTGCTGCAGGTGCTCGTGGGCCTGGTTGCCCACCCGCACCGGCCCTATGCCGCGGTAGCCGGCGAGGTGCGGCGCGATCCGCTCGGTCAGGGCCGGCTCCAGCCCGACGCCGTAGACGGGCTGAACGTGCCCGGCCTTGCCGTTGACCGCCACCACGCCGCAGATCCCCGGGAGCTCGGGCTGGGACACCGGCTCCTGCCGGGTGGACGTGGTCATGTCGCCGCGGTTGGCCAGGTCCACCAGGTTGCGAAGATAGCCGAGGTAGTTCTCCAGCATGTCGGCCGCGCCCAGCCGGTTCAGCGCCTGGACCACGTAGTAGGCGTCACGCAGCCAGCAGTAGCGATAGTCCCAGTTGCGGCCCGCCCCGTCGTCGGCCTCGTGCTCGGGGATCGAAGTGGTCAGGGCCGCGACAATGGCCCCGGTCTCCTCGTGGGCGCAGAGCTTGAGGGTGATCGCCGCCCGGATCACCGCCGCCTGCCATTCCAGCGGCACCGACAGGGTCCGCACCCATCCCTGCCAGTAGGCCGTCGTTTCGCGCAGCATGCGGCTGGTCACGCTGGGGACGTCGCCGTCCAGCGGCTCGTCCGGGCCCAGGAACAGGCCGATGGGCTCCTCCAGCCGGAAGGCGCGCTCGTCCAGGATGTGCCCCACAGGTGCGTCGGTGGTCAGGCGCAGCGTCGCCGCCTCGCCCACGTAGCGGATGTGGTTCGACCCGGCGGTGCGATAGCAGGGCCGCTCGCCGTAGTTCATCGTCGGCTTCAGGCGAATGCGGATCCGGGGCGCTCCAGCCAGCGGCCGCACCATCCGCACGAAGGCCAGGGGCCTGTACTGCCGCGCGTGGTGGCGGTAGCGGGGGCAGAAGTCGAGGATCTCCACCGCCGCCCCGTCGGTGTTGCGGATTTCGGTCCGCAGGATGGCCGTGTTGCGGAGGTAGCCCTGGATGACCTCGCTCGTACCCTCCACCTCGATCGCCCACAGGCCCTGAGCCTCGGGGTCCGCCGGGTTTTTGCCGCCCAGCAGGGCCGAGAAGAAGGGGTCGCCGTCCACGCGCGGCACGCAGGCCCACACGTAGCGCCCGGCCCGGTCGACCAGCGCGCTGGCGGCGCAGTTCCCGATCGGGAACAGGTCCACGGACGAGGTCAAGGCCGCTCCTGGCTGTAGCGCACCCGCAGCCGGGGGCCGCGGCTGTTGGAATGCACCGCGATCCGACCGTCGAGGCGCTCGAAGGTGAGGTCGATGGTCCCGTCGCCGACCTGCAGGCCGCCGACGCTCAGGCGGTCGATGCCCGAGGGCAGGCTGGGGTCGCGGATCTCCACCTCCGCGCCCTCGCCGTCGATGGACAGGCCCAGGCCCGCCTGCAGCAGCATGAACACCGAGCCAGCCGCCCATGCCTGCGGCAGGCAAGCCACCGGATAGGCGACGGGCGGTTCGCCGGCGGCGCGCTGGAAGCCGCAGAACAGCTCGGGCAATCGCATCTCCAGCTGGGTCGCCGCCTCGAACAGGCCCGAGATCAGCTTCCCCACCCCGGCGCGGTCGCCGTAGTACGACAGGCCCAGCGCCGTCAGGGCCGTGTCGTGCGGCCACACCGATCCGTTATGGTACGACATCGGGTTGAAGCGCGGCTGGTCCATCGACAGGGTCCTGAGGCCCCAGCCAGAGAAGAAGTCCGACGAGAACAGCCGCCGGATGACCTCCGCCGCCCGGTCCGCGCGCGGCAGGCCGGTGAACAGCAGGTGTCCCGGGTTCGACCCCGCCACCCGGCAGAGCTGGTTGTGGCCGTCGAGGGCGATGCCGTAGAAGCCCGCCTCCGGCATCCAGAAGCGCTCCTCCACCACCGTGCGCAGCGCCGCCGCCCGGCCGCTCCAGACCTCGGCCGCCAGACAGTCGCCCCTGCGCGCCGTCAGCGCCGCCATGCTGCGGTAGGCGGCGTAGGCGTAGCCCTGCACCTCCACCAGCGCTACCGGCCCGTCTGGGAACCGCCCGTCGGCGTGGAAGATGGAATCGCCGGAGTCCTTCCAGCCCTGGTTGGTCAGGCCGCCGTCCATGGCGCGGGCGTACGAGATCAGGCCCAGCGGGTGCAGGTCGGCTTTCGCCGCGATCCATTCGGCCGCCCGTTCCAGCGCCGGCCACCAGCGCTCGATCTGGTCGTAGTCGCCGGTGCGCTCGGCATAGGCCCCGGCCAGGGCCACGAACAGCGGGGTGGTGTCGACCCCGCCGTAGTAGCGCCCGAACGGCACCTCGCCGAGGGCGGCCATCTCGCCGCGCCGGGTCTCGTGCATGATCTTGCCCGGGTCGGAGTCCCGGAACGCCGAAGTCTCGCGGGCCTGGTGCTCGGCCAGATATGACAGCACGCCCTTGGCGAGCCCCGGATCGAACCACAGGATCTGCCAGGCCGTGATGATCCCGTCGCGGCCGAATGCGGTCGAGAACCAGGGGACTCCGGCGTAAGGATACGGACCGGTACGCATTGGTGTCGTCAGGAGGGCGAGGTCGGCGCGCGACTTGTCGATCCAGGCGTTGAACAGGCGGCCGTTCGTGCTGATCCGCGCGCCCTGCCGCCGCCGCGCCCGCATGGCGAAACGGGCGCGCGCCGCCGCCGCCCGGAACCGCGCCCGCGAGGGCGTGTCGGCATAGGCGGCGCCCACCTCCACCAGGATCTCCCGGCGCTCGTCGTGGCCAAGCGCCATCTCGAACAGGGCCTCGGTCTCGCTGATCCGGGTCGGCGTCTCAGAGAACGCGATGACGCTGGCCCGGCCCACCCCGTCCAGCCCCTCGTAGGCGAACCGCACGGTCCGCTCGCCCACCTCGGGCGGGAACAGCCGCCCGCGCGCATGCCGTCGCGCGCCGCGCACCTCGAACATGTCGCGGAAATCGGCGGCGAAGCGGAACACCACCGGCAGGTCGATGGCGTCGGCGCCGTAGTTGGTCAGCCGGACCCGCTCGTACAGCCGCTCGTCCCACAGGAACCGCTTGCGCTCGATGTGCACCACGCCCGGCGGCCCCGCGGGACCGGCCGGCGCCGGGATCGCCCGGTTCAGCCCGTGCGAGGTGAAGTAGACGTTGTCCTGGCTCACCGCCCCCGAGAGCAGGGTCGGCGACCGGTCGCCCAGCGTGATCTCCCACCGCGACAGGATGCGGGTGTCGTCATGGAACAGGCCATCGGCCACGCCCGCGATGTCCCCGTGGCTGTCGGCGACGAGGAACGTGTCCCGGTCCTTGAGCGCATAGAGCCGCTGGGGAACGCGAGGTTCCTCGATCTCCCCCCATTCGACGGGGGTGGTGTGGGACGGCGCCAGGTCGTTCATCGCGGGCTCGTCGTCAGGCGGCCTCCGTCAGAGGCCGGGCCTGGGGGAGGCGATCATAAATCTCCAGGTATCGCCGGGCCATGGCCAGGGCGGAGAAGCGTTCCTGGAAGCGGGCGCGGATCGTCGCCCGGTCCAGCTCGTGCAGACGCGCCACGGCCGCGCAGGCCTCGGCTTCCGAGCGCACGATGAAGCCGGTCACGCCGTCCTCCACCACCTCCGGCGCCGATCCCCGATCCCAGGCGATCACCGGCGTGCCGCAGGCCATGGCCTCGATCATCACCAGGCCGAACGGCTCGGGCCAGTCGATGGGGAACAGCAGCGCCTCGGCCCCGCCGAGGAATGCCGACTTCTCGCCGTCCCCGATCTCCCCGATGAAGCGGACCAGGGGGTGATCCAGAAGCGGGGCGATCCGCTCATCGAAATAGGCCCGGTCGGCGTTGTCCACCTTGGCCGCGATCCTCAGCGGCCGGCCGACCTCGGTGGCGATCGCGATAGCCCGGTCCGGCCGTTTCTCGGGCGAGATGCGGCCCAGGAACGCGAGGTAGCCCTCGCCCCTCGGGCTGTAGCGGTAGAGCTCGGTCGGCAGGCCATGGTGCACCGTGGCCGCCCAGTTGGCCCCCGGCAGCGGCCGCCGCTGGTCGTCGCTGATCGAGACGAGCGGGAACTGCGGCCAGCGCGCGTAGACGCCCGGCAGATCCTTCAGGTCCAGTCGCCCGTGGAGCGTGGTCAGGGTCCGCCCGGCCATCTCCTCGAACATCGGGAACTGGATCATGTCGGTGTGGAAGTGGATCACGTCGAACTCGTCCGCCCGCGCCCGCACCTGGGCGAGCTCGAACAGGTGCGCCGCCAGGTCCGACTTCAGCGGCGCCGGGTCCAGCCGGATCGCCTGGTCCCGGACGGGCGCTAGATGGGCGGCCGTCCGCGCGTCGGCGCTGGCGAACAGGGTGACCTCGTGACCAAGGGCGACGAGGGCGTCGGTCAGGTGCGCCACCACGCGCTCGGTCCCGCCGTACAGGCGCGGCGGCACGGCTTCGTAGAGTGGAGAGACCTGGGCGATACGCATGACAAGCTCCTCGCCGCCGCCCGCGCGCGACGGGGCGGATCTGGCATCCGAGACTCTAAGGACGCCGCTCGCGCGCACAGGTTCCCGCCCGTGCATGAAAAACGCGCCGCGGCAGGCGCCCGGCGGGTCCCATGTGCGTTACGAGTGCAGGCATGATCGAGACCTACCCCGACGCCGCCGCCCTGGCTGACGACGCCGCTCCTGCGATCGCGGCGCGGCTGACCGAGGCCCTGCGCACCCATGGCCGCGCCGGCCTGGTCGCCACCGGGGGCCGCTCGCCCGGCCCGGTGTTCGACCGGCTGGCCGCGTCGGACGCGGTCGACTGGTCGCGGGTGGTGGTGACGCTTTCGGACGAACGGTGCGTGGCCCCTGACGATCCCGCCTCCAACGCCCGCCAGGTGCGCGAGCGGCTGCTGCGCGGCCGGGCGTCCAAGGCGCACCTCCTGCCCCTCTGGCCCGCGCCGCCCGATGCGGCGCTCGCCGCGCTTCAGCCCTTCGACGCCGTGATGCTGGGAATGGGCGAGGACGGCCATATCGCCTCGCTGATCCCCGGCGACCCGGACCTGGAGGACGCGCTCGGCACGACCGACCGCCTCCGCCTCGTCCCCGCTGGCCTGGGCAAGCCGCCGGTCGCCCGGGTCACCCTGACGCTCCGGGCGCTGCTCGATGCGCGCGCCATCTTCCTTCTTGTCGCGGGGGAGGCTAAGCGCGCGGTCATCGAGCGCGCGCGGGCGGGCGAAGACCTGCCGGTCGGACGGCTTCTCGCGCAGACGAAGGTTCCGGTGCGCATCTTCTGGACCCCGGACGGAGGTTGAACCCCATGCATCCAGTCACCGCCGAGGTCACCCAGCGCATCGTCGAGCGCAGCCGCGCGACCCGCGCCGACTACCTCACCCGCATGGAAGCCGCCCGCCAGGCCGGCCCCGGCCGGGGGAAGCTGTCGTGCGCCAACTGGGCCCACGCCTTCGCCGCCCAGCCCGACGGCGACAAGCAGCGGATGCGCGACCCGACGGCGCCGAACGTCGCCATCGTCTCGGCCTACAACGACATGCTCTCGGCCCATCAGCCGTACGAGCGCTTCCCCGACATCCTGCGCAAGGCCGCGCGCGAGGTCGGCGGCACGGCCCAGTACGCCGGCGGGGTGCCCGCCATGTGCGATGGCGTCACGCAAGGCCGACCCGGCATGGAGCTGTCGCTGTTCTCCCGCGACGCCATAGCCATGGCCACCGCCATCGCCCTGACCCACGACGCCTTCGACGCCGCCCTGATGCTGGGCATCTGCGACAAGATCGTGCCGGGCCTGTTCATCGGCGCGGCCGCCTTCGGGCACCTGCCGACCATCTTCGTTCCCGGCGGCCCGATGACCTCCGGCATCTCCAACGCCGAGAAGGCCCGCACCCGCGCCCTCTACGCCGAGGGCAAGGCGACCCGCGAGGAGCTGCTCGACAGCGAGATGAAGAGCTATCACGGGCCGGGCACCTGCACCTTCTACGGCACCGCCAACTCCAACCAGATGATGATGGAGATGACCGGCCTGCACCTGCCGGGCGCCGCCTTCATCTCGCCCAACACGCCCCTGCGCGACGCCCTGACCGCCCAGGCCGCCCGGCGCGCCATCGAGATCCGCGACGGCGGGAACGCCTACACGCCCTTCTCGGCGGTGATCGATGAGAAGAGCCTGGTGAACGCCATGGCCGGCCTGCTGGCGACCGGCGGCTCGACCAACCACACCCTGCACATCCTGGCGATGGCGCGCGCCGCGGGAATCCTGGTCACCTGGGAGGACTTCAACGACCTCAGCCACGTCACCCCGCTGATCGCCCGTGTCTATCCGAACGGCTCCGAGGACGTGAACGCCTTCCACGCCGCCGGCGGCATGGCCTACGTCACCCGCCAGCTGCTCGACTTCGGCCTCGCGCACGAGGACGTCCGCACCGTCGCCGGCGAGGGCCTCCGCCGCTACCAGCAGGAGCCGTTCCTCGACGGCGGCCGGCTCGTCTGGCGCGACGGTCCCGCCGCCAGTCTCGACCGCGAGATCCTGCGGCCGGTCGACGACCCGTTCCAGGCCGAAGGGGGCCTGCGCATCCTGACCGGCCCGCTGGGCCGCGGCGTCATCAAGACCTCAGCCGTGAAGCCCGAGCACCGCATCGTCGAGGCGCCGGCGCTCGTGTTCGACGACCAGGACCAGCTCCTGGCCGCCCACAGGCGCGGCGAGCTGGACCGCGACTTCATCGCCGTCGTCCGCTTCCAGGGGCCACAGGCCAATGGCATGCCCGAACTGCACTCCCTGACCCCCGTCTTGGGCGTGCTCCAGGACAAGGGCTTCAAGGTCGCCCTGGTCACCGACGGCCGCATGTCGGGCGCCAGCGGCAAGGTGCCCGCCGCCATCCATATGACACCCGAGGCGGCGGTCGGTGGCCCGCTCGCCTACGTCCGCGACGGCGACGTCATCCGCCTCGACGCCGAGGCCGGGACGCTCGAGATCAAGGTCGACCCGCGCGAGCTGCTGGCCCGGCCCCGCGCCGCCTGCCCGCCGGCCGCGCCCGGGTATGGCCGCGAGCTGTTCGGCTGGATGCGCCGGGCCGCCGGGCCGGCCGACGCCGGCGCCTGCTCGCTGTTCGAGGCCGCCTGATGGGTATTCAGTGGACCGGCCTGGTCGGCGACGTCGGCGGCACCAACGCCCGCCTCGCTCTCGTCGATCCCCAGGGCCACGTGCGCCATCCGCGCTCGTTCCTCTGCCGGGACTACCCCAGCCTCGCGCACATCATCGCCGAGTATGTCGAGGCCACCATGGGCCGCAAGCGCCCGCCCCGCGCGGTGATCGCCGTGGCCGGCCCGGTGCTGGACGGCGAGATCGAGTTCACCAACCTCGACTGGCGGGTCTCCGAGGGCGACCTGATCTCGGAGTTCGGCTTCGAGGCGGTCCGGCTGATCAACGACTTCGCCGCCCAGGCCGTGGCCTGCCCGCTGCTCGAGGGTCCCGACCTGCGCGTCCTGGGGCCGAAGCTCGGGCGCGGCGCCCACGACTGCCCGATCGTCGCCCTCGGCGCCGGCACCGGCTTCGGTGTCGCCGCCCTGGCCCGCAGCCCGCGCGGCGACATCCCGATCTCCGCCGAGGGCGGCCACGCCGCGTTCGCCCCGACCGACGAGGTCGAGGCGGTGGTGTGGGAGCGGCTGCTGGCCCGCTACGGCCGCGTCTCCATCGAGCGGCTGCTGTCGGGCCAGGGCCTCTACGACCTCTACGCCTGTCTCGCTGAACAGGCCGGCAAGGCCCCTGAACTCCCCGACGAGGTCGCGGTGACCAAGGAGGGGCTGGTGGGCGACCCGCTCGCCGCGGCCGCCCTCGACCGCTTCGGCGCCATCCTGGGCTCGGTGGCCGGCGACCTCGCCCTCACCTTCGGCGCCCGTGGCGGCGTCTTCGTTTCCGGCGGCATCGCCCCGCGCATCGCCGAGCGTCTCGCCGCCGGCGCGTTCCGCGCCCGCTTCGAGGCTAAGGGACGTCTGTCGGACTACATGCAGCTCATCCCGACGTTCCTGGTCGTCCACCCCTACCCGGCCATCGTCGGCTGCGCGCGCCTGCTGGAGCAGATGGAGCGGCT
>JADHED010000042.1_pt1 | contig 165131 bp, 136 predicted proteins | sample 8952041 | NCBI WGS metagenome assembly JADHED01 (sample SAMN16124423, study PRJNA663239) | bioreactor sludge metagenome | isolation source: sludge (control) | place: India:Bengaluru | collected 2018-09-08
GGGCGGCGCGGATTTTGGCGCGGATGTTGGACATGATGCTCATGGTGATGTCACCTCCAGGGCCGGGGTGTCGGTGTCTTGGGTGGCGCTGGGGGCGGTGCCTGCCGCCTAGCAAGCTCGGCACGGGCTTGGTCCCGCAGGCTGGCGGCCTGGCCTGGGGTCAGTTTCCTAACCATGTCCCTGATGATTTTCACTTCGTTCATGCGCTTGTTGCCTCGCTCGCTGTTGCAGTAGCCATGCGGTGACCCTGTTGGATGCCGCGCTGTTGCCGTGCCGGTCGGGATGGCATAGCAGCACCATGGAGTTCATCAGATCGGACGGTATCGGTTCCGGTGGGGCATTTTTCGCCCACCGCTTGGACTCGCGATAGATGATGGCCTGAAGGCGCTTGATCTCATCCTGTGCTTTGCTCAGGGCCAGCTCGTTCTTGATGTTGCGGAGGACCAGGGCGCCCACGCTCGCGCCTCCCTTCTCAGCGTCCTTCTTGGCCCTCCAGCACGGGTAACACAGGACCTTCCAGGGTTCGTCGGCCTCGTAGGTGGCCCCGCAGCAGGTGCAGTTGCGGTCCATTCCTCACCTCCACCCGGCTGGCGTAACGGCTGTTACGTGCCGTAACGGCGCTGGCGTAACAGGTAACTTATTGACTGAGCATGTGATTACGGCTGTTACGGCTGTTACGCCACTTTGCGAAGATAGGCGAAGGCGGTTAACCATGATGCCCTCCCGCCAGTTGGGCATAATCCACCTCATAGACGCGGACCGGCCGGCCGTCGATGCGCTGGGGGGTGCTGCGCTCGCCATTGGAGCCGGGGGCGGGGATGGCGCCGATCTCCTGGAGCAGGTCAAGGGCGCGCTTCAGTTCGTACCCTCGCACGGCCTCCTTCATGGCGCCGGCGGTGAAGAGGAACCGCTTGCCGGTCGGGCCGTCGCGCCACCAGCCAGCACGGTCCCGGACCACGGTCTGGTCGTTGCTGTAATCGGCGGAGGAAAAGCGGCTGTCACCATGGCGGTCAATGAAGTCGCGTACCCGCTCGCTGATCTGCCGCCGCTCGTCGTTGCCCTTCCCGCGGGCAGTTCGCCAGAGCTTGAAGGCCAGGGCGGCGGCGTCGGAGGCGGCGCCACTTTCCCAGCCAGTGATTCCATACTCGGTAGCCAGTTCACCCGCCAGGCCGAAGAGGGCAAACCGGGCGGCGGCGCGCTTCTCCTGGCCTTCGCCGTCCACCACGTTGAACTGGTCAAAGTCCTTGAAGGTCTCCAGTACGCCGGGAAGGTCGCGAGTGTCCCGGGTCAGTCGCTCCAGATAGGCCCGCCCCGCATGGCCATGGTGGGTAACCGCCGCGCGCTTGAGGTGATCCGACAAGGCGGCGCCGGTGGCCAGGTGGTGCAGGTGATCCCACGCGCCATAGGCCCGGGCGGCGGGCACGTCCAGTAGGCGAACCGACTGCCCGGCCTTGGCCTGCCGGCCGCCCTCCTCCATGGCGGTGGCCAGGGTGCGCTCACCCGAAGAGAGCAGGGCGCATTGCCAGCGGACCACGCTCCGGGCCGCGCCACTCCGGCTTGCCCTCTGCTTCCCGCGGCCATTGCCAAGGGCGTAAACGATGGCGCCGATCTCCTTGGGGTCACACTCGGAGATCTCGTCCAGAGCCAGGAGGGAGTCGTTGAACAGGGCGGCGGCGCCCTCCATGCCGTTGGCGGTAGCGCGCCACGAACGGCGGAAGTTGGGACCGCCCCAAACTGAACAGGCGGCCTCAATGAGGGTGGTCTTGCCGGTGCTACTGTCGCCCACGAAATGGATACCGCCACCCTCGTGATGACACTTGGCCAGGAGGGGGCCAGCGAAGGCGACACTGAGGGCCACCATCAGCAGGGGGTTGCCCACGGCCATGGCGGCGATGGTGTCTCGCCAGCCTTCCAGGGTCCCGGCCTGGGTGTACTCGTCGTGGGCGCGCTCGCCACTCTGGAAGATGACACCCGCTGCCGTCGGGCCGATGACGGCATCCGGGAGGACGAACGAACCGGAGGCCCAGCCGGTTTGCAGGGCGCAATGCATCCGCCGCCGGGGCGTCCGTGCCTGGAGATAGGTCGCCAGGTGAGCCCGACGATAGGGATCAATCGCCACCCCCATGGCCAGGAGTTCGCCACGCAGCTCCTCACCCGATCCCTTGAGCAATTCCATCGGCATGGCCCATTGGCGCCACTGACCGATGCTGTTCAGGAAACGTAACAGGCGGCCGAAGTTGTTGGCCTGGCCGTCGAAGGTGGTGGCGTCGATGTGCAGCGGGCTGCAGATCCAGACTTCCGACACCACGGCATCCTTTTTTTCGGTCGGTGCCTGGTAGTCGCAGAAGTAGACACCCGGCCGAAACTTGCGCTTAGCCTTGCCCTTGCCCGCTTCGCGCCACTCGTCGATAACCGCATAGCAGGGCCGTGACTCGATTGGCGGCGGGAAGGCGGCGCCCTCTTCCTGGTGCTCACTGTCGGTGACCTTCGCCGGCTCCGGGTCGGGCAATGTTCCATCGTTGGAACATAGCTCAGGTGGTGCCTCATCTCCCGGCACGGTCCAGGCGGCCTGGGTGTCCTCTGGCCCGGTATCAGGCTCGGTTGCCAACAAATTTGTTGGCAAAACCGAGGCGGTGTCGCCACCCTCACCACGCGCCACCCGGATGACCGTCTCTACCTGTGCCTGCACGGTGGCCAGGTCGGTGGCCAGGTGCAGGTCGTTGAAGTCGGTGGCGCCCTCGGGCCGGTCGTTGCCGAAGTCAGGAACCGCCACCACGCCACCCGTCTGGAAGGCGGCCTCGCTGGCTTTCTTCATCCCGGGGTTGCCCTTGGTGCGGTAATCGTCGTCAGCACAGACGACAATCAAATGGTCTGGATATCGTTGCCTCAGGGCCTTGGCCACGGGGGCCAGGTTGCCCGCGTTGAACGCCACCACGGTGGGATAGTTGAGGGCCTGATACAGGCTGTTGCCGGTGGCGAAACCCTCCGCCAGCAGGATGACGTTGCCGTACTTGATCGCCCCAAGGGTGAAAAACAGGCCCGTCCGCTTACCCTGGAAGAGACCCTTCTTGTCGGTCCCGGTGGCCGGCTTCGCTGGGGCGATGCGCTCTAGGTTCCACAGCTTGCCGTCGATATCGCGCATGGGGACCAGAAGCCAGCCGTCGGGGCCGATGCGCACGTTCTGATAGACAGAGGCCCGCTTGCGCTCCAAATAGGGGTGGTCACTGACCGCGGTTACCGGCTTGGCGGCCTGCCAGAGGGCCTCGGCCTTGGCGGCCGCTTCTTCATGGCCTTGGCGCTCCGCCGCTTCCCGGGCCTTGCGGACCAGGCTGGCGCGCTGGCGGATGGCCTTCTCCTCGGCATCCGTCAACCGGCGGCCGATATCCGCTCGCCAGTTCTGCACCATGCCCTCGCGCCAATCACCGAAGGCGCCGGCGGGGATGCCGTCACCGTGCAGGATGTACCATCCAGCGAGGTCGGTTTTCTTACCGTTGGGGGCGAAGCGGTGAAGCGCTCCGTCGTCGATGATCTCCGCCGGCGGGGTCAGGCCCGCGGAGGTGATCGCGTCGGCAAACGAGGTGCGGTGGTCAATCATGGGCGCCCTCCTGCCCTTGGCAGGTGATCCGCTCCAGGAGGGCGCCCAGCCAGGCCAGGACCTCGAGCTCGTCGCCATAGCGGTCAGCGATGTTGCGCAGCTCCACCTCGGCCGTGTTGAGCAGGGCCATGGCCTTCGGGTCGCCAATGGCGGAGGCCAGTAGATGGGCGCCGAAGAGCCAGTTACAGGCCAGGCGCAGGTCGGAGGTTGCGGTTTCCCGGCGGGCGATCAGGCCAGCCAGAAGGTTGGTCACCAGCTTGGCGGCGACGGGGGAGATGGGGGAAGTGTGCATGTCGGTCTCCAAAGGTTGGATGACCGACTGGGTAGGGCGGGATAGGCAAACGAGACAGCAGGGCGGATTGCCCTTACAATGTTCGTCGCCGGTTCCCAGACTCTTCACCAGTCGGGGATTTACGCGAAGGGGTTTCCTAGACCTCTTCGCGACGGCTTCAGATTGTAGCGCATTCCAAGGCTGGCCATCTTCACGGGATGGCCGGCCTTTTTTGTGGGCGCACGGAATCGGCCAAGGGCCTGGCAAGGCGTGAGGGTCTTCATGGTGTGACCCTCAGCCGCGGTTGGCGTTGATAACGTCGGTGGGAACGCTGGCAGGCCAGCGAGAGAGGCGCCCTAGTTTGATGGGCGGGGGGATGACGCCTTTTTTAACGAGGGCGTAGAGGGTTGCTCGGCAACACTGGAGAGACTCGCAAAGTTCCTCCGCGTCAATCAGTCGCTCGGGCCGGGGGTTGGGGTTGTTCGGCATAACAAATATCCTCGATTAAGTAACCAGCCATGCTTCATTCCTCATTCCGATTGTGATGTGTGTCTTTCATGATGTACCCGCCTCTATCGGGCGGTGCAATAGTAGTAACTTAACCGTTTATAGAATGTCAACAGTGTATATTCATGCTAAATAAATCTAATTGAATTAAATGTTTACCTAAAGACATTGGTATTGCCGTTCCGTTATCGTTGTTTATCTACCTCTGCCAGCTCGCGCAAATAACGCGAATACACTTCTTCCAGGTGGGTTTCCCAGTTCGATAACGCTTCCCTCTTCTCGTTCGTCCACGAATGGCGGTCATAGGCCCGGGTCTGGAGATCGCCCAACCCATGGGAAAGTAGTTGCGCTCTCACGTCGCGTGAGACACCCAATGACGCAAGTCGGGTCTCGCAGGTACGGCGAATGTCACCCGGGGCGAAGCTCACGCCGATCTGTTGCGCGATCTCACGGCTTCTGGCTCCGCAGGAGTAGTTGTTCAAGATGGCGCCCTTGCGGTCATCACTGAGGAACAGGGGCCGAGGGGTGGCCGAGGTGCCGTGGAGCAGGATCAAGCGCTCGAAGAGGAAACCGACCAGGGTGGCGCCCTGGGTGGCCAGGGGCACCAGGTGCACACGGGGGGTGGTGCGCCGGCCCTTGGGGTCGTCCAGGCGCAAGGAGCCGCTCATGGGGTCCCAATCGGCCTCAGTCACCCGCAGCAGTTGGAGCACGCGCTGTCCCGCGCTCAGCAGGTGCAGCACCAGGAACAAGTCGCTTATGGTGTGGCGGCCGGTCAGGAGGGTGTGCAGGTAGTGTCCCAGCTCCTGGTCGTTGAGGGTCCGCTCGCGGGTTCTGGTCGCGATGGTGGGGATTGACGCGACGGGGTTGCGGTCGATCTCGAAGCCGAGGAACCTGGGGCCGATATCCGCGCTCAGTGGCGCCTTCATGGCCAGGGTGAAAGCGGCGTGCAGCATGGAGCGTAAGACGCCACCCGTACGGACCTTGCCGGCCTGGGTGGCGGTGCGGATGACTGCCGCCAGCTCCAGGGCCGTAACGTCCCGGGCCGGTTTGGCGCAGAGATCGGGGAAGGGGTCGCAGAGGTGCAACTTGAAGGTGAGCTTGGCCTGATAGGCGGTCTTGGTTTTGCCCTTCGCCACCAGGTGGTCGTGATAGGCGTCCACCAGGGCGCCGAGGTTGAACCGTTGCCGGGCCTCCTCCTCTCGCCGCCGGGCCGCTTCCTGGGCTTCACGCGCCACCCGGGCGGCCTCCGCTTCCTGCCGCTCGGCTTCCTTGATGGCGGCGAAATGTTGATCAAGGTCCACCGCTCCATCCTGACGTAACTTCGCCAGTTCGGCGGCGCGGTCGCGCAATTCAGCGAGGGTGCTTCCCCGCCGGCCGGTCTTGTCGAAGAGGCCGATTCTGAAAACCTTGGTGGTCCGGCCGATGGCGTACCTGAAGTAGCTATGGATGGCGGCGCCTTCGCGACGAAAGACCAGGGTTCCCGTGCCGGTCGTTCCTGCCGGGCCGTCGGATCGCCATGCCTTATCGGGCATGGTCTCAATTTCGCGGATGGTGAGCTTTCCCATGGGGCCAGACCTTCGTTGCGCTTTCGTTGCGCTTTGAGATTGGCTCGAAGCATATTCCCTTACACTTAGCTAGACAATGCTAAACTGTGAAAGGTAGATAAATCAGGCAGATATCCAATGGGATTCAACTAACGTAAACAAGGTTGAATCACGGCAAAAGGGCAAATTATTGTTTTGTAATCAGTGGGTCGTAGGTTCGAATCCTATTGCCGGCTCCATAAAACAAGGGTTTAGGATCGCAAGACCTAAACCCTTTTTCTTTTTCGGCTTCCGTGTAGGCGTGCGTGCAATCATAGCCAGCATAGGCCGACCAATGCTCACGGACGAGAATGCCGCGGAAGCGGGCGATGAGCCCAATCGCCGCGCGGGCCTCGCGTCCGCGCTGGGCATGGACGGCAAAAAAGGTGAGCAAGGTCACGCTCAGGACAGGCAGCCCATGCAGTTTGCCGCCGATAGGTTCATGGTGTGCTCCCTTGAGTGCGCTGGCCCTTGAATAAGGAGCCGCGTCAGCCGGGCAAGGGTTCCCGGTTTTCGCCCCATCGGGCTAGGCGCGGCGGAAAGGTTGGTTAGTAATCGCGGTAGACTTCGCGGCGGTGGCCGACCTTGATGACCAGAATGACCAGACGCTCATCCTGAAGGTGATACACGGCGCGGTAATCACCCACTCGTATGCGATAGAGATGATCCGTGCCGGATCGCTTGACCACGCCAGGCGGTAGGGGGTTATCTGCCAGCCGTTCGATTGCTTCACCTAGGCGCTGTTGCGCTGGCCTGGGTAGCTTGTCGAATTGGCGCTGTGCTGACTTGGCGAAAAGGAGGCTATAGCCCATGGGCGGCCTTCACGTCTGCCCATGGCACCACGTCTTCATCCCCGCGGTTGATGCGGGCCAGGATGCGCCGGGCGTCGTCCCGATCCTGCACGTCATCCAGTAATTCCAGCATGGCCTCGTACTCGGCAATGGGAAGCAGGACGGACAGGCGCTTGCCCTGTTCGTCGGTGACAAAATGAGGGTGTAGCTCGGTCATAAGGGCCTCCAGAGGGTTTAGGCTTTACGACGGGTCTTGATCTCGGTCACCTCCGCTTCAGGAGTCCAGGGTCAGGACACCGAAGGTCCCTAGGGTCATTAGTCGCTTTCTTCCTGAGAAGCGATAGCTGAGCAGGAAGGCTTTGCGGCCGCCTGGGTATAACCGCAGTCCGAACCCTAGCACCTGATTATCCCAGAGGACACAGCGGGAGTTGTTCTTTTCGGTGTAGGTGGCTTTTTTATTCGTCAATGGTCAGCTTCATGGCCTTCCGCCCTGAAAGGTTGAATCACCGTTGAATCACCGCTGAGTCACCACAAGGGATGGTAATTTAGCGGTTCCTATGAGATCGTAGCTTAATCTATAAATGAAAGACTTAGCCATCACTGGCGGCATTGGTCTTGGACGGCCGTCCTCTTACAAATTAATAACCTCATGACTTTAAAAAAGAATACGCCTACCTGGACGGACGTAAAGGCAAAACTGCTAACCCTCGACCAGATCGCCATGGTCAAGCTGGTGCAGGATCTTTACGCGGCCAACAAGGACAATCAGGTTTTCCTGCACTCCCGCTTCGGCTTGGGTGATGACCCGCTCAAACCCTACCAGGTGACGATTTCGCGCTGGCTAGCCCCGGACATCTACCGCAATCAGACTTATTCAGTTGCCAAGGCCAAGAAGGCTATCTCGGATTACAGAAAGGCCGTTGGCCATCCTGAAGGGCTTACCGAGTTGATGGTCCATTACTGCGAGGAGGGTTTCGCTTTCACCCAGGATGTGGGCCTGGATGACGAAGGCTTCCTGGACTCCCTGGTCCGCATGTTCGTCCAGGCACTGAAAGGGGCTTTGGCCTTGCCCGAGGATAAGCGGGAAGTTTTCCTTGACAGGTTGAGTGACGTCCGGGTAAGGAGTCGAGACATTGGCTGGGGTGTGGGCGATGATCTACAGGCATTGTGGAGTCGGGCTGGGTTGGACGGTTAACTCCCCCTCTCACCTGGAGCATGCCATCCACTCCTGGAACCAATCGGTCAAAGCGCGTATGTCACCCAGGCTGGCAAGCTGGCGGTCGATGCCATCCTGATTGCCCCACACCACATCCTTCCGTTCCCCCCGCTCGACCTGTTGCAGGATGTCTTGACAGTACAAGCCCTTGTCCCTTTGGACGTAGAAGCCATAGGTGCGACAGGCGACGGGTCGCTGGGCATAGACCCGGCACGCGTCCCGTTCGAGATCCAACAAGGGGCAGGTGACCGGCGCTGGCACCGCAACCGCCTGACTGGCGACGCCGCGCGCCACGGCGGCCAATTCCGCCTCGAGCAGGGCCATCAGGCCCCGTTGGAGCAACATCCACTCCGCCTGGGTCAATTGGGGAATTCTTGCAAGTTGTCGGCAACAGTTGCCACAACCCTTGCGACATGGCCAGTCGGGATGTTCCTGGGTGATGGCCGTAACCCGTTGGGCAATCTCCGCGTGGAGCTGGTTCAGCATGCGATCCGGTCCCATGAGTGTCAGGTAATAATTGTCAACTGATTCAACGATTTTCTTCAATACCATAAGCCCGTGTCCGCCCTCATCCTGATCGTGACCCTGCTAAGCCTGCCCATCATCGGCCTCGTGATCGGGGTCCACCGCGGGCTCCGGCGGGGGCGGCCTTGGGACGGGACCACGCCGGCGGACCATGGTCTGGCCTTCGAGGAGGTGCGTATCCCGTCTCGGCGCGATTGCCAATTGGTGGGCTGGTGGCTACCGACCGCGACTGCCCGCCAGACCCTGGTGGTCCTTCACGGCTGGGGCAGCAACGCCGAGCGGATGTTACCCCTGGCCAGGCCCTTGCACCGGTCCGGGTACCAGTTGCTACTGGTCGATGCCCGCAACCATGGCCAGAGCGATATCGACCGCTTTGCCACCCTCCCCACCTTTGCCGAGGACCTGGACAGCGCCATCACCTGGGTCCAGTCCCAGCCGGAGGGGCAAGCCACGCACATCATCCCGGTCGGACATTCCTTTGGCGCCAGCGCGGCCCTGCTCCTCGCCGCACGGCGCCAGGATCTCGCCGGGGTCATCGCCCTCGCACCCTTTGCCCATCCCGATCAGGTGATCCGGCCCTACTTACGTCAGCGCCATGTGCCGAAATTCCTCCTCCCCCTGGTTCTGGGGTACATTCAGTGGGTGACGGGGCACCGCTTCGAGGACGTGGCTCCCTTCAATCATGTCGCCCGTATCGCCTGCCCGGTTCTCCTGCTGCATGGGGAGGCGGATGAGGTGGTCCCGCTGGCGGAGATCGGTCGCCTGGTCGAACGTTTTCCCCCGGACCGGGTGCAGTTTCGGGCCGTACCCCATGCCGGCCACCAGGTGGGGGCCTTGCTGGAGAGTCAGTTGCCCGCCGTGCTGGATTTCCTGAACCGCCTTTGATATCGCCTAAGGGAGCCTGTCCGGCCCTTTACCCTGAAGAGGTTATAAAGACCAACCATTCAGGGAAATGGGAGACTGGTCGATCAGCGAGATGCCCGCTGCCCAAGCCGGATCATTGCCCTCATCTTCGGTCTGGCGGCAACGCCTGGCCGGGGTGGGGAGCAAAGCAGAATATCACCACAATTGAATGAGTCAGTGAGAAACCAATCATGTCGGTATTGTTTACTCCCTTTCGCTTAAAAGACGTGACGCTGCGCAACCGCATCGCGGTGCCACCCATGTGCCAGTACAGCGCCGAGGACGGTTATGTCACCGCCTGGCACGAGCCGCACTACACCGGAATGGCGCGGGGAGGCGCCGGCCTGGTCATTGTCGAGGCGACTGCCGTGGCGCCGGAAGGGCGGATCACCCCCGGCTGCCTGGGCCTCTGGGACGACGGCCAGGCCGAGGGCCTGGCCCGGATCGCCCGCGTCATCAAGGCTGCTGGCGCGGTGCCCGGCATCCAGATCGGCCATGCCGGGCGCAAGGGGAGCGCCAATCGTCCCTGGGAAGGCGACGACCACATCCCCGAGGGGGACCCCCGCGGCTGGCAGACCATTTCGCCCTCGGCCGTGGCCTTGGGTGGTCCTCTCTCCAAGGTGCCGCGGGCCATGACCCTCGCCGACATCGAGCGGGTGCGCGGCGCCTTTGTCGCGGCCGCGGGTCGCGCCCGTGATGCCGGGTTCGAGTGGCTGGAACTGCACTTCGCCCATGGCTATCTGGGGCAGAGTTTCTTCTCCGTCCATGCCAACCAGCGCACCGACGGGTATGGCGGAGATGCCACCGGCCGTGGCCGCTTCCTCCTGGAAACCCTGGCGGCAGTGCGCGCGGTCTGGCCGGAAAACCGCCCCCTCACCGCCCGCTTTGGCGTCATCGAATACGACGGTCGCGACGAGGAAACCCTGGCGGAGGCCATCGGCCTGACTCGGCGGATGCGCGCGGAAGGGCTTGATCTGCTCAACGTCAGCGTCGGCTTCTCCACGCTCGCGGCGAATCCGCCCTGGGGGCCGGCCTTCCTGGCGCCCGTCGCCGGCCGTGTCCGGCGTGAGGCGGACTTGCCGGTCGCCGCCGCCTGGTTGATCGACGGACCCCGGGTCGCCGAACGGGTAGTCGCCGAGGGGCAGCTGGACCTGGTGATGATCGGCAAGGCGCATCTAGCCAACCCGCACTACCCTTACGAACTCGCCCGGGCCTTGAACGTCGAGCGCCCCGCCTGGACCACGCTCCCCGCACCCTATGCCCACTGGTTGGCCAGCTACGCCGGGCCAAGCACGGGGGAGGCGCAGTGAGGGGATGAAGCGGCAGCGGGGGATGAATCGGGCAGGATGACCCGCCTGTATGAATCGGGGGAGCGGAAACATGAAGGGCATCCTGGGTGCTTGCACCCTGGTTGCCCTGTTTATCGCAGAGAAGACGGCAAGAGAGGGTCGTGGCTGAAGGGAAGGGTGATGGAGCGGTGGGTCCCGAGGAGGCTAAACCATTTAAAGGGGACACTCGCCAGCGGAGCTGGCGGTGCCCTTCACTTCGTCAGGATGGCCCCTGACCGCCTCCAAGCTTCAGCCGGCTGGCGGCCTTATTTGGGGCCTTTCACTTCCGTCTTGAGGATCTCCCCCGTGACGGCATCCACGTCGAGTTCGACGCGTTGACCCTGGGGGTTGGTCGCCTCGACCTCGAAGTAGGTTCGCTCCTGTTCGATCTTCTGGAAGTGCTGGTAGCCGGCGGCTTCCAGCTTGTCGAGCACCTGGCGCAGGGTCAGGGTGGCGGGAGCGGGCGTCGTCGCGGCGCTGGCCGCCGGTTCGACGGCCGGCGGCGCGGCTGGCGTGGCGGCCTGCTGCGCGAAGGCCGGGCCCAGGAGCAGGCTGCCGGCGGCAAGGCTGGCGCCGAGGGTCAGGGACAGGGCGAGGGCATGGGTTCTGGTCAACATGGCGTTTCTCCGGTGATGGGTGATGGGGTTCACTTGGCCGGGCATGGTCCCGACGCTGGGGTCGACTCTAACGGGGCAAACTTAAGTCCATCTTAACGGCCACGGCCTCCTTTACAGGGGTTACTGCCCCAGGCACCGCCCCCGCGTAATGCCCCCGCGTAATGCCCTTGCGAACGGCCCCTGCGTGGCGGCAATCACCCCTCCGTCGGCTCCTGGCCTCAGCCGGTTTCTACCGCCGGGTCCGCTGCCCGGCCCTTTGGTTGGCCCAACGGCTGATGAGGGCCTTTTCCCCCTCGACGATCAGCAACAGCAGGATGCCGGCCACCAGGATGCGCAGCCAGGCGCCGGCGTCGATGGGGGCGGTGTGGAACAGGGACTGCATTAGGGGCAGGTAGGTGTAGCCGATTTGCAGCACCAGCAGGAAGGCGATGGCCTGGAGGGCCAGGGGATTGCCCAGGAAGCCCGCCCGGTTGAGGATGGAGCCGTGCAGGCGGCGGCAGTTGAAGAGGTAGAACATCTCCGCCACCACCAGGGCGTTGACGGCCACGGCGCGGGCGACCTCGACCGGAGCGCCCAGGGCCTCCTCCCAGAGGAAGAGGCCATAGGAGGCCATGGCCATGAGCAGGGTGACGAAGCCGATGCGCCAGAGCATGAAGCCATCCACCAGGGGGGTAGCCGGGTCCCGGGGCGGGCGGCGCATGATGTCGGGCTCGGGCTTCTCCAGGGCGAAGGCCAGGGAGAGGGTGACGGCGGTGACCATGTTGACCCAGAGGATCTGCACCGGGGTGATGGGCAGGGTAGTGCCCAGCAGCACGGCCACCAGGACCATGGCGGCCTGGCCGGCGCTCACCGGCAGGACGTAGATGACCGCCTTGCGCAGGTTGTCGTAGACGGTGCGGCCCTCTTCCACGGCGGCCTCGATGGTGGCGAAGTTGTCGTCCGCCAGCACCATCTCCGCCGCCTCCTTGGCCGCCTCGGTGCCCTTGTGGCCCATGGCCACGCCGACGTCGGCGCGCTTGAGGGCCGGGGCGTCGTTGACGCCGTCGCCGGTCATGGCCACCACCTCGCCGTTGGCCTGGAGGGCCTGGACCAGGCGCAGCTTGTGCTCGGGGCTAGCGCGGGCGAAGACGTCGGTGTGGGCCACGGCCTCTCGCAGGGCCTGGTCGTCCAGTTCCTCCAGCTCGGCGCCGGTGAGGACCCCGCTGGCGCCACTGTCCGGGAACCGGGCCAGGTCGGCGACGGCGGACCCCCCCCGTGGGTGAGTGGATGGGGTGAGGGGGGCGGAGGATGCGCCATCCCGATCAGGTCTGCCCGGGCCGGGTGGCGTGCACCGTGGGTCAGCCATGCCGCGGCTCATGCCCGCGCCTATCCCCATGGCCGCGCCGATGGCCTGGGCGGTGACGGCGTGGTCGCCGGTGATCATCTTCACCCGGATGCCGGCGGCCTGGCAGTTGGCCACTGCTTGGATGGCCTCCTCCCGGGGCGGGTCCATGATGCCCGCCAGGCCGAGGAGGGTCAGCCCGCCCTCCAGGTCGGCGAAGTCCAGCTCCCGCTGGCCATTGGGCAGGGGGGCGAAGGCCAGGGCCAGGACGCGCTGGCCGTCCCGGGCCAGGGCCTCCATCCGTTCCTGCCACCAGGCGCGGCGCAGGGGCTGATCCTCCCCTGACTGGCGCTGGCGGGCGCAGCGGACCAGCACCTCCTCCGGAGCGCCCTTGACGTAGGCGAAGGCATGGCCGCGGTGGTCATGGTGCAGGGTCGCCATGAAGCGGTGCTGGGACTCGAAGGGGATGACATCGAGGCGGGGCAGGGCGGCGGCCTCGAAGCGCGGGTCCAGGCCCAGCTTGCGGCCCAGGGTGACCAGGGCGCCCTCGGTGGGGTCGCCCTCCAGGCGCCAGTGGCCGTCCACCTCGCGCAGGCTGGCGTCGTTGCAGAGCAGGGCGGCGCGGCCCAGTTCCCCCAGTTCCGGTACCGCCGCCGGCTCCGCCAGTTCCCGGTCGCCGACGCTGAAGCTGCCATGGGGGGCGTAGCCGGTTCCGCCGACCGCCACCACCTGGTCGGCGGTAATGAGGCGGCGGACGGTCATCTCGTTCTTGGTCAGGGTGCCGGTCTTGTCGGAGCAGATGACGGTCACCGCCCCCAGGGTCTCGACGGCGGGCATGCGGCGGACGATGGCGCGGCGGGCGGCCATGCGCTGCACCCCCAGGGCCAGGGTGATGGTCATGATGGCCGGGAGGCCCTCGGGGATGGCGGCCACGGCGATGCCGACGGCGGCGAGGAACATGTCCGCGGCCCCCTGGTCGTGGACCAGCATGCCAAAGCCGAGGGCGAAGGCGGCCAGGGCGGTGATGGCCACCGTCAGCCACTGGCCGAACACCGCCATCTGCTTGAGCAGGGGGGTGGTGACGGCGGAGACGCTCGCCAGCAGGCGGCCGATGCGGCCGATCTCGGTGTGGTCGCCGGTCGCCACCACCAGCCCCCGGCCCTGGCCGAAGACCACCAGGGTGCCGGAGTAGGCGAGGCAGGTGCGGTCGCCGATGGGGGCGTTGGCGGCGACGGGCGCCACGGACTTTTCCACCGGTTCCGACTCCCCGGTGAGGGCCGCCTCCTCCAGGCGCAGGTTGCGGGTCTCGATGAGCCGCAGGTCGGCGGGCACCTTGTCGCCGGAGACCAGCAGCACGATGTCGCCGGGGACCAGTTCCTCGGCGGGCACCTCGCGGCGGTGGCCGTCGCGGATCAGGGTGGCGCGGGGGGAGAGCAGGTTGCGGATGGCGTCCAGGGACTTCTCGGCCTTGCCCTCCTGGATGAAGCCGATGAAGGCGTTGATCAGGACCACGCCGAGGATGACGCCGGTGTCCACCCACTCTCCGAGGAAGGCCGTCACCCCGGCGGCGCCGATCAGGACATAGATCAGCACGTTGTGGATCTGCAGCAGGAACCGCGTCAGGGGGCCACGCCGCTTGGGGGGGGTGAGGCGGTTGGGGCCGAAGCGCCCGAGGCGCTCCCGGGCCTCGGCCTCGCTCAGGCCGTCGGGGCGCGATTCCAGGGCGGCGAGGGCGTCGGTGGCGGGCTGGTGGTGCCAGGGGGGCAGGTGGGACATGGCGGCTATCCATCTAGGCGGGCGGGGGAGTGGGCCCTCAGCCATGACTCCGCCTCCGCCGCGGGCAGGGGTTGGGCGTACAGGTAACCCTGGGCCTCGTCGCAGCCTAGGGCCTGGAGCAGTTGCACCTGCTCCTGGTTCTCCACGCCCTCGGCCAGGGTGCGGATGTTGAGGGCGTGGGCAAGCTGGATCATGGCCGGGACCAGGGCGCGGTCTTCCGCCTCGGTCGTCAGGTCCCGGATGAACGAGCGGTCGATCTTGAGCTTATCGACCTGAAGCCGTTTGAGCTGGGGAATGCTGGAGGAGCCGGTACCGAAGTCGTCAATCGCCAGGCGCAGGCCCAGGGCCCGCCAGGCGGCCAGCAGGGCCTGGCTGCCGTTCTGGGATGGCAGCAGGGTGGTCTCGGTCAGTTCCACTTCCAGCCGGGACGGGTCCAGGCCACTGGTGGCGAGGGCCTGGCGCACCTCCGCGTCCAGGCCGGCGTGATGAAACTGGAGGGCCGAAAGGTTCAGGGCCAAGACCGGTACCTCGGGACCGGCTTGCCGCCAGGCGACGGCCTGGCGACAAACCTCCCGGAGCACCCAGTGACCGAGGGGGATGATGAGGCCGCTTTCCTCGGCGACCGGGATGAAGTCGTCGGGCATGACCAGGCCGACGCCGGGCCGCCGCCAGCGCAGCAGGGCCTCCATCCCCACCACCTCGCCGGAGCGCAGGTCGACCTGGGGCTGATAGTGGAGTTCGAATTCGCCCCGGTCCAGCGCCCGGCGCAGGGCGTCCCGGGTGCCGGTGAAGCGGCTCAGGGCGGCGTTCATCCGCGGCTCGAAGAACCGATAGCCGTTCCGCCCCGCCTTTTTGGCGGCGTAGAGGGCGGTGTCGGCGTTGCGCATCAGGGCCTCAGCGGTCTGACCGTCCTGGGGGTAGACCGCCACGCCGATGGAAAAGGAGGTGGTGATCTGGTGGCCCCCCAAGGAGAAAGGCTGGACCAGGGTGGTGAGAATACGCTCACAGGTGGCCGAGACCTGGGCCACCAGGTGCTCCGGCGACGGTTTCGTCAGCAGGATCATGAACTCGTCACCGGACAGGCGGCAGAGGGTATCCTCGCTCCGCAGGCAGTCCCGCAGGCGCCGGGCCACGCCCTGGAGCAGCAGGTCGCCGGTCGCGTGGCCGTAACGGTCGTTGACGAACTTGAAGCGGTCCAGATCCAGAAAGAGCAGCACCAGACTCGTATGCTCGCGCTTGGCCGCGGCCAGGTCATGGGCAAGGCGCTCCTGTCCCGCCGCCCGGTTGAGCAGGCCCGTCAGGGGGTCGTTGTAGGCCAGGTACTCGATCTGGACCTGGGCCTCCTTTTGCGCCGTGACGTCCTGCACGGTGCCGATGGCCGAGAGGGGCTGGCCATCCGGGTCGAAAGTGATCTCGGCCCGGGCATGGACCCATTTGACCTGGCCGTCGACGATGATGCGGTGAGTGATGTCGTAGGGGGCCCCCTGGAGGGTGGCCTGCCAGGCGCTGTCGAAGGCGGACAGGTCCTCCGGGTGGATGAGGCGAAAATGGGCATCCGGCGCCACCGGGGTGCCGGGTTCCATGCCGCTGATGCGATAGACCTCGGTTGACCACTCCATGCGGTTGGCGACGAGATCCACGGTCCAGCTCCCGATATGGGCCAGGGCCTGGGCCTCTTCCAGATCGGCCCGGTTGCGGGCCAGGGCCCCCTCCGCCGCCTTGCGCGCGGTGATATCGCTGAAGACCAGGTGCAACAAGCTCTGGCCATCCTGGTAGATCCGCGTCGCCAGGAACTCGGCGAGGAATGGCCGGCCGTCCCCCCGCCGCAGTTGCCACTCGAAGGCCCCGGACCCCTCGGCGAAGAGGGCGGCGATCAGTTCGGTGGCCTTCTCGGCCGAGGGCCGGCCATCGGGTTGGCGGGGCGGGGAGAGCGCGGCCAGGGTCAGCCCCAGCATCTGATCGGCGCGCTCCAGGCCCATCAACCCCAACGCCGCCGGGTTGACCGCGGCGAAGCCGCCGTCCTGATAGAGGGCCGTGGCCTGCAGGGTATCCTCGAAGAGTTTGCGGAAGCGCTCCTCGCTGTGCCGCAGCCGTTCCACCGTGGTCTGGTACTGCCGCTGTTGGCGCCGCAGCCGGAGATGTACCTCCACCCGGGCCCGGACCAGGGGCGGGTTGACGGGCTTGACGATGAAATCCGCGGCCCCGGCCGCCAGGGCCCGCAACTCACTGTCCGGGTCGCCGGCCGCGGTGACGAAGAGGATGGGGAGTTCGGGATGGCGCGCCTTGAGGGCCTCGCAGGTGGCGAAACCGTCCAGGCCGGGCATCCGGGCATCGAGGAGGACCAGATCCGGGGGTTCGGACCTGACCAGGTCCAGGGCCTCGGCGCCGGACAGGGCGAACCGCAGATCCCCCAGGTCGGCCAGGGCCTGGCACAGGATCTGGATGGCGGGGGGCTCGTCGTCAACGATCAGGATCCGGGGGAAAGGTGTCATAAAGCCCGCTCCCTGGTAGGCGATACCTATGGAAGGTCCGGTGATGATGAATTCCCTAATTGTTTCAGAGCGGGGCCAAAGCGCAAGTTCTGAATCGCTTGCTCCCGGGTCCGGGACTGATCCGGACTCAGCTCCCGGGCCATCACCGGGGCCAGGTTCCCGAAAAGTTTTAGCTCCTGCAAGCGATATTCCGGGCCAGCATCCGTTCCATTAAGTCGCGGTTGCTGGGGCTGAAGAGTAGGGGACGGGAGAACTGGTGGACCCTCACCGGGTCTTCTTCAGTTTAAGCCCAACCTTGAGAATCCGGTTGCCTTCGGTGCGACGGATCACCAGTTGCACGTGCTGCATGTCCAGGCGGTCGCCGACCACGACCTGGGTCTCCAGGCGGTCACGCAGGAAGGCGTCCAGGGTCAGGTCCCGCTCCCGTTCGCTGACCGCCAGGCCGTAGGCGGTGGCGACGTCGCCCAGCCGCGCCTCGCCGTTGAGGACGAATTCGCCGAAGAAGGCCTGATCCGAGAGGTGGTCGGGGGTCTCCGCCGGGGCCAGGAGCCGGTCCAGGGCCTCCAGTTCCGCCGGATCGACGATGAGCAGGAGCTGGTCACCGGCGCGCAGGTCCTGCCAGTCGATCTGGTCGAGCAGTTCCCGCTGGCGCAACTGGGCGACGGGGCGGGCGGAGGGCGGCAGGCGGGGGAAGGCGCGGCGCTCCGCCACCAGGGGGCTGCTGGCCGCCAGTTGGTAGCCCACCAGCTCCAGCTCACGCTCGCCGGGCAGGTCGATCTCCAGCCGTTCCACCACCTGGGTTTGGGGCGGCATCTCCAGCTTCAGCCATCGCGCCAGGAGCGGGATGGTCCACCCCTGACCGATCAGGGAGACCAGCACGACGAAGAAGACGATATTGAAATAGACATGGGCCTGTTCCATCCCCGCCATCAGGGGGAAAAGGGCGAGGACGATGGGCACGGAGCCCCGCAGACCGACCCAGGCGATGAAGACCTGTTCCCGCCAAGGAAAGTGAAAGGGCAGCAGGCAGAGCCAGACCGCCAGGGGCCGGGCGACGAAGCTCAGGAGGGCGGCGAAGAGCAGGGCGTCCAGGGCCACCGGCAGGAGCTCCGAGGGCGTCACCAGCAGGCCCAGGACCAGGAACATGCCGATCTGCGCCAGCCGGGCCAGGCCGTCGTGAAAGCGGCCGATGTAGCGCCGGCCCTTCAGGGGGCGGTTGCCCACCACCAGGCCCGCCAGGTAGATGGCCAGGAAGCCGCTGCCGTCGAGGATGGCCACCAGGCCGAAGAGGCTCAGGCCCATGCTCAGCACGGCGATGGGGTGCAGCCCCGGTGGCAGATCCAGATGGTTGACCAGCCAGACGATGGCGTGACCCCCCAGGAGGCCGAGGACGGCGCCGAGCCCCATCTGCTGGATGAAGGCCAGGGCCACGGTTGCCCCCAGGTTGTCCTGGGGGGCGAGGATCAGCTCCATCAGGACCAGGGTGAGAAAGATCGCCATGGGGTCGTTACTGCCAGACTCGATCTCCAGGGTGGCCTTGACCCGCTCCTTGAGCTCCAGCCCCCGAGAGCGCAGCAGGGAAAAGACCGCCGCGGCGTCGGTGGAGCCGACGATGGCGGCGAGCAGCAGGCCTTCCAGCACGCTCAGGCCCAGGAGCAGGGTGGCGAAGAGGCCGGCCAGGGCGGAGGTGATGAGGACGCCGAGGGTCGCCAGCCCCAAGGCCGGTTGCAACCCGACGCGGAAGCTGCGCACCGAGGTGGCCATGCCGCCATCGAAGAGGATGATCGCCAGGGCCAGGCTGCCGACCAGGTGGGTGGCCTGGACATCGTCAAAATGGATGTCTCCCGGTCCTTCCTCCCCCAGCAGCATGCCGATGATGAGGAAGACCAGCAGCACCGGCATGCCGAGGCGCTGGCCCACCAGGCTGGCGAGGATGCTGACCAGGAAGGCCAGCGCGGCGATGAGGATCAGCTCGTTGGTCAGGTCCATGGGATGGCGCTTCTCACGAGTATGCCGCACCCGTGGGCGGGCCTGAAGGTGGAGGGACGGCGCCCCGGCCCTGGGGCCCCGCCCCGCGGGCGGAGCGGGCGCGCCGGGATGATGGACACCGGCGGGCTTACAACAGGGCTGGGCACCCGGGCCTAGTCAGGCAGGGTCACCGGCGTCACGAAGTCCGCTGGCTTGACGGCGAGGAGGGCGCAACGGAGCTGGCCGAGGATGGCCTCGGCGGTATTGCCGATGATCACCCCCGGGATGCCGCTGCGGCCCACGGTGCCCATGAGCACCAGGTCGAATTCCATCCGCGCCGCCAGGGTCGGGATCGTCTCCCGGGCGCTGCCCTGGAGCAGGTGGAGGCGTGGCGTCAGGTAATCGTAGGTTTCGGCGCCGATCCAGCCGCGCAGTTGCTGGGCCAGGCGCTCAAAGCCCTCCTGATGGCGCAGATGCTCGATGTTCACCTGGTCGGCGATCTCCGCGGCGTCCTCGGTGTCGCTCCAGAGGCGCATCATCTCCGGCGACAGGGGTTCCCAACTGTGGACCAGGTGCAGGTCGGCGAAGTCGGAAAGGGCCAGGGAACAGGCCAGCTCGAGGATTTGGCGATTCAGGGCGGAGGCCTCCGCCGTCTCCTCCCGCCAGGGGTCGAAATCCACCGCCGCCAGGATGCGGCGGTAGTTGTCCTTGTCCCGGGGCGACATGATCCAGACCGGGCAGGGGCACTTGCGCAGCAGTTGCAGGTCGGTACCGCCGAGAAAACGGTCCAGGATGCCGTCGTCGGGGCTGGCCAGCTTGATCACCAGGTCCCGGTGTCCGGCCAGGACCTCGCGGATGGCCTCCAGATAGGGCGTGCCGAGACGGACCTGGATGTCCATGTCCAGGCGGTCTTCGTAGGGCTCCGTCAGGGCCTCCAGCTTTGCCATCAGGCGCTGGCGGGCGCCGGAGAACAGGGCCTCCAGGGTGCGGCTACCCTCCAGGATTCCAGAGCGCGGCGGTTCGATGATCTCCAGCAGGGTCAGCCGGGCCTGGTTGTTTTCCGCCAGGGACACGGCGCGGGCGAGGGCGGCGGTCTGATCCTTGCCAGGTTCGACGAGATACAGGATATTCTTGAAGTGCTTCATCTCATGACTCCCCTTGACTGACCCTCAGGTTTCGGCCTCGCGTCCTCAGCCTCGCCAGGGGCCGGGGGGATGGCCACGGAAAGTGAAACATCCGGACAACGGTTAATCACCGCGACCGCGGAACCTGATTCGAGGTGTCTCCAGATCAGGCTGCTCCCGATTGAGGTTACCCCAATTAGGAGTGGGGAAGCCAGGCTTGGTTCCCCGCCGCGCCTGTCACCCCAGATCTAATCAAGGATGTCGCCGCCAGCGCCACTCCATTTCGGGTTTTCCCCACCCACCAGTGCCTGACCGAAAACCGGCCTGCGCTACCCTGCTTATATAGGCGGAGGACGGGGGCGAGGTATTTTGGGCGGGTTTGGCCTGCAACGATCAGCAAATGGGGAACCAATAAATTCATCTATTATTCAATTACATGCAAGATAAAGCATGATTGTGCTATCATTCTCCCGACGCTGGTAACACTAGCAACGAGTCTCGCCCCGCGCGGGTGAGACGCCCTCATATGAACCGCCAGGCCTGAAGTTACGGCCAACGCGATTCATGAAGCCACGGTCGTCCCCGATGGGGCCTCGGCCGTGACCGGACCCGGCGAGCCCCCACCCGCGGCGGGCGCAACCGACCTTCACGGGGTCCTTGGGTATCCCCAAGACCAGGCATAGGCACGGAACCGGAGCAATGAGCTTGCAACACCCCCCCTGCTTCTTTGGCGAGATCCTGTTTGACGTCTTTCCCGATGGCCGCGAGGTCCTCGGTGGGGCGCCCTTCAACGTCGCCTGGCACCTCCAGGGCTTTGGGCTCAAGCCCCTCTTGATCAGCCGCGTCGGCGCCGATGACGCCGGGGAACGTATTCGCGCGGCGATGGCGGCCTGGGGCATGCGCCTCGACGGGCTGCAGACGGACCCGGTACACCCCACCGGCCGTGTGACCGTGAGCCTGCGGGACGGTGAACCCAGCTTTGATATCGTCAGTGACAGCGCCTGGGACTTCATCGCCGCCGGCGAACTGCCGGACCTGATCCCCGCCCTCGTCTACCACGGCAGCCTGGCCTTGCGGAACCCGGTCTCCGCCGCCGCCCTGGACGCCTTGCTGGCCCGCCGCGGTGCCGGCCCCACCGCCCACCAAGCGGACTCCGCCGCTCCCGGCGCGGGTCTCGCCGACCGTTTCCCGGGCGCGGCCGCCAACCCACCGCCGGCGGCGCGGCCGGTCGGGAACCGGGCCCGCCCCCTGCGCTTCGTCGACGTCAATCTGCGCCCCCCCTGGTGGCGCGCGGAGGAGGTGCGGCGCCTGCTGGACGGAGCGGATTGGGCCAAGCTGAACCAGGACGAGCTGGCCTGGCTTGCCCCAGCGCCGGGCCTGGATGCCAACTCTACCCCCGGACCAGGGGCGGCCATCGCCCGCGCCGCGGGGACCTTGCGCGCCCGCCATGGCCTCGCGGGGCTGGTGCTGACCCGCGGCGCCGCCGGTGCCCTGGCCCTGCTGGCCAGCGGTGAGACCGCCCGGGTCAGCCCCGCGCCCGCGCCCCTGGTCGATGCCGTCGGCGCCGGCGATGCCTTCGCCGCCGTCACCCTCCTCGGCCTGCTGCGCGACTGGCCCCTGGCCCTTACCCTGGAACGGGCCCAGACCTTCGCCTCGCGCATCGTCCAGCTTCGTGGCGCCACCGCCCCGGACCCTGCCCTCTACCAGGATCTGCGCCTGGCCTGGGGGCTGGGTAGCATCCACCTGACCTGATGGTTACCAGCGCTGAGGCACCCTTCAGCCACGCCAACCCCGACATGCCTGATCCGGACACACCAGACCCGGATCAGCCGGAATCTGCAAGGTGATCGTCATGAACAACGCCAAACGCAAGGCGTCCGACCTGCCCAAGCCCTGGTATGGTGCCGCGGTCGATGAGGTCCTCGCCACCCTGGCCAGCTCCCGTGACCGGGGCCTGTCCCCGGCGCAGGTCGAGGAGCGGCGCGCCCGATACGGCTGGAACGAGATCGCCTTCCGCAAGACGCCGGCCTGGGTGCGTTTTCTGCGCCAGTTCAACGATGCCATGGTGATCATCCTGCTGATCACCGCCGCCATCACCGCCCTGCTCACGGCCCTGGGCGGCCACATGCTCCCGGACACCCTGGTCATCCTCGGGGTGGTCCTGCTCAACGCCATCCTGGGATACGTTCAGGAGGGCAAGGCCGAGTCGGCCCTGGAGGCCTTGCGGGGCATGATGGTGCCCGAGTGCATGGTGGTCCGCGACGGCGAGGTGCGCCGCCTGCCATCCCGCGAACTGGTCCCGGGCGACATCCTGGTGCTGGAAGGGGGTGACAAGATCCCCGCCGATCTGCGCTTCATCGAGGTCAGTGGCGCGCATGTCGATGAATCCTCCCTGACCGGTGAATCCGTCCCGGTGCCCAAGACGGTCCAGGCCCAGGCCGGCGAGAATCTGGTCCCTGGCGATCAGCGCAACATGGGCTTTTCCGGGACCTATCTGACCCAGGGTACCGCCCGCGGCCTGGTGGTCGCCACCGGCGCGGACACGGTCTTTGGCCAGATCGCGGCCCTGGTCAAGAGCGCCGACGCCGGCCTGACCCCGCTGCAGCGCAAGATGCGCGAATTCATCCATACCCTCATCAAGGCGATCCTGGTTGTCGGCGCCTTCAATTTCCTCTACGGGGTCTACCTGGGCTACGACCTGGGTTATAGCTTTCTGGGGGCGGTATCCCTGGTGGTCGCGGCCATCCCCGAGATGCTCCCGGCCCTGGTCACCGCCATCCTCGCGGTATCGGGGACCCTCATGGCGTCCCGCAAGGCCCTGATCCGCAAGCTGCCCGCCGCGGAGACCCTGGGCGCGACCTCGGTGATCTGCTCGGACAAGACCGGCACCCTCACCGAAAACCGCATGACGGTGACCCAGGTCCGGGTCGGCGGGGAGACCCTGGAGGTGGGTGGCGTCGGCTATGACGTCACGGGCCATTTCCTCCAGGCGGGGGCGCAACGGGACCCGGCCCGCCTCCCCGGTCTGCGCCGCCTGCTGGAGATCGGCTGCGTCTGCAACAACGCACACCTCAGCGACCAGGGCGGCGGCGTCGGGGATCCGACGGAGCTCGCCCTCCTGGTCAGCGCCGCCAAGGCCGGGATCACCCACGAGGGCGCCCATCGTCTGGAGGAGATCCCCTTCGATTCCGCCACCAAGTACATGGCGGTCCTGGTCGACACCCCCGCGGGTCGCTTTGTCTTCGTCAAGGGTGCCCCCGAGGCGGTGCTGCCGATGTGCGCCAGGCAACTCGACGCCACGGGCGCGGTCTGGCCGCTGGCGGTGGACGACTGGCACGGGGCGGCCAGCGCCTTCGCGCGCCAGGCCCTGCGCACCCTGGGCCTGGCCTTCACCGCGGTGGACCGAGACCGGGTCGACCTGCGCCATGAGGACCTGCGCGACCTGACCTTCGCCGGCCTCCAGGGCATGATCGATCCCCCCAAGCCGGCGGCAATCGAGGCCGTGGCCCGCTGCCGGGCGGCGGGCATCCGCACCGTCATGGTCACCGGCGACCATCCCGACACGGCCCAGGCGGTGGCGGCCCAGCTCGGTATCGCCGCCGGGCGGGTGGTGACCGGCGCCGAGCTGGCGGGGATGGACCTGGCCGCCCTGCGCGCCGCGGTGGCGGAGGTCTCGGTCTTCGCTCGGGTGGCCCCGGAGCATAAGCAACGGATCGCGGAGGCCTTCCAGGCCAACGGCCAGGTGGTGGCCATGACCGGGGATGGGGTCAACGACGCCCCGGCCCTCAAGCAGGCCGACATCGGCGTCGCCATGGGTATCGCCGGCACCGAGGTGGCGCGGGAGGCGGCGGACATGGTCCTCGCCGATGACAACTTCGCCACCATCGTCAACGCCGTGGAGGAGGGGCGTCACGCCTGGACCAACCTGCAAAAGGCGATCCTCTACACCCTGCCGACCAACGCCGCCCAGGCCCTGCTGATCATGGGCGCCATCCTGCTGGCGGCCCTGGTGCCGGTGTTCGCGGCGCGCTTTGTCCTCGAACCGGTGCAGATCCTCTGGATCAACCTCATCGACTCGGTGCTGCTCACCCTGCCGTTGATGATGGAGCCCAAGGAACCCGGGCTGCTCGCCCGCCCACCCCGGGACCCGCGGGTGCGGATCATCGATGCCCTCTTCCTCCAGCGGGTGGCGCTGATGGGGCTGATGATCGCGGCGCCGAGCTTTCTGGTCTATCACCACTTCGGCGCCCCGGCGGTGGTGGCCGGGGAACTGGTGGACCCCCGGCTGCTGACCCAGGCCCAGACGGCGGCCTTCTGGGTCATCCTCATCACCCAGGTCAGCTACGTCGTGTCCGCCAGGTCCATCCACGACTCGGCCTTTAGCCTCAATCCCTTGGGTAATCCCTGGCTGCTGGGGGGCATCGCCCTCAGTGTCCTCCTGCATGCCCTGGTCACCTATGTCCCGCCCCTGGCGGCGGCCTTTCGCCTGGCACCCTTTCCCTTCGACTGGTGGCCCTGGATCCTGGCGACCTGCCTGCCGGCCTTCCTCGCCATCGAGGCGGACAAGGCCGTGCGTAAGGCGCGGTTGAGCCGGCCTCTGGGGGGGCAGTAAGGTGAAGGTATCGGTCGTGGGTCGGTTTTTTGCCCCATGGTGGGCGGTTGGGGGCATCAGGCGGGGGTGTCGACCTCAGGCAAGCGGTCATCAGGCCTGCCGGGACCTTTTCACAACCTGCCTCGCCCGATGCCACGCGACCTGGGTAAAACGCCAGACCAAGGGCGACGGGCCTGTTTTGCCCGCCAAGGTGAGCCTTTAGCAATGAGAACCGGCTGATGCGACTGACATGGCGCTTTCTGCTCCCCCTGGGCCTGGTGCTGGGGCTCCTGGCCTGGGGGACCAGCCCCCTGCTGGGCAATCTGATCGACCGGTGGCTGCGCAAGGACGTGGAATTGCGCTCCCAGCTCGTCTTCTACTCCATCCAGGATACGGTGATCCGGCTGGCCAAGGAGCCGTTGGGCCTGCGGCTCGACACCCTGTTCGAGCGGTTGACCCGTGACGAGCGCCTGCTGGCGGTGGGTCTCTGCGCCCCGGACGGCCGGCTGCTGAACCATACCCCGACCTGGCCCCTGGCCCTCGCCTGCCCGGCTTCCGCCCCGCCGCCCACCCCCGCGGCCAGCACGCCGGAACCCGCCTATGAGATCGAATACCTCGGCGACGGCAGCCTCCTGATCGCCAGCTTCCCCCTGGTGGAGGAGGGCAGGGACCTGGGGCGCCTGGTCATCCTCCATGACCTGAGCTACATCGAGCGCCGCAGCACGGATCTGGAGCGCTATCTGATGCTCTTCCTCGGGGTCCTCGGGGTGCTGGTGGCGACCCTGACGGCGGTCGTTGCCCGCCTGACCCTCAAGGGCTGGGTGCGGCAGGTGCGCCGGAGCCTGACCTCCGCCGCGGCGGGGACGGCGCCGGAAGCCGCCGCGGACCCCGAGATCGCCGCCCTGGTGCGGGAGGCGCGGGAGGCCCTGCGAGACCTGGAACTCCCCCGGGGGCTGGCGGATGCCATCCGCGTGGACTGGACACCGGAGAGCCTGCGGCGCCTCCTACGCTCGGAGCTGCCGGAGGCCCAGGTGATCGTCGTCTCCAACCGCGAGCCCTATATCCATGTGCGCGGAGAGGACGGCCAGGTCCATGTCCAGCACCCGGCCAGCGGCCTGGTGACGGCCCTGGAACCCATCGTGCGCGCCTGCGGCGGGACCTGGATCGCCCATGGCAGCGGCGATGCCGACGCGGCCATGGTCGATGGCCAGGATCATGTCCGGGTGCCACCGGAGGACCCCAGTTATGAGCTGCGGCGCCTCTGGCTCTCCGACGCCGAGCAGGACGGCTACTACTATGGCTTCGCCAACGAGGGGCTCTGGCCCCTGTGCCATATCGTCTTCGTCCGCCCGACCTTCCGCGCCGAGGACTGGGAACAGTACGTGGCGGTCAACCGCAAGTTCGCCGCGGCGGTGGTGGCCGAGGCGCGGAGCCCCAACCCGGTGGTGCTGGTGCAGGACTATCACTTCGCCCTGCTGCCGCGCCTGGTGCGGGAGCAGCTGCCGGAGGCGACCATCATCACCTTCTGGCACATCCCCTGGCCCAACCCGGAGGTCTTCGGCATCTGCCCCTGGCGGGAGGAGATCCTGCGTGGGCTGCTGGGCAGCACCATCCTCGGTTTCCATACCCAGTTCCACTGCCTGAACTTCCTCGACTCGGTGGACCGCTTTCTGGAGTGCCGCATCGACCGCGAGCACAGCACCGCCACCGCCGGCGGGCAGGTCACCCTGGTCAAGCCCTATCCCATCTCCATCGCCTGGCCCCCGGCGGCCCTCGCCGGTCAGGCGCCCGTGGCCGAGTGTCGCGCCCAGGTGCGGGCGGCCCATGGGTTGGCCCCGGACAGCCTCCTGGCGGTGGGGGTGGAGCGGTTCGATTACACCAAGGGCATCGCCGACCGCTTCCGGGCGGTGGAATGTCTGCTGGACCGCCATCCGGAGTGGCGCGGGCGCTTCAGCCTGCTGCAGATCGCCGCCCCCAGCCGCAGCCGGCTGCCCAGCTATCGCCACACCCAGGAAGAGGCCCTGGCCCTGGCCGCGGCGATCAATCAGCGCTTTGGGGATGCGGACTGGCGGCCGATCCTGCTGGTGCCGCGCCACCACGAGCCGGAGGAGGTCTTCACCCTCTTCCGGGCCGCGGATATCTGCCTGGTGTCCAGTCTCCATGACGGCATGAACCTGGTGGCCAAGGAGTTCGTCGCCGCCCGGGACGACGAGGACGGGGTCCTGGTGCTGAGCGCCTTCGCCGGGGTCTCCCGGGAGTTGCAGGAGGCCCTGATCGTCAATCCCTACGACAGCCAGGCCATGGCGGCGGCCATCCATCGCGGTTTGCGCCTGCCCCCGGACCAGCGGCGGGAGCGCATGCGGCTGATGCGCGGCCTGGTCAGCGAGCATAACGTCTATTTCTGGGCGGCACGCATGCTGCTGACCGCGGCCCGCCTGCGCAAGCGGGCGCGCATCCAGGCCCAGATCGACGCGGTGACCCGGCCCTGGCCACGGGAGCGGCGGCGGGAGGGGCGCCGGTGACGGGCCGGGTCCCCACCCCGGACCCGGTGGCGAGCCTCGCGGGCGCCGCGGGCTGGGCGCTCTTCCTTGACATCGACGGGACCCTGCTGGAACTGGCGCCCCATCCGGACCGGGTGGTGGTGCCAGCGGAACTGCCGGGGCGGCTGCGCCACCTGTCCCGGGCCCTGGGCGGCGCCCTGGCCCTGGTGAGTGGCCGGCCCCTCGGGGGCATCGATCGCCTCTTTCCCCGGGAGCTGGACGCCGTCGGCACCCATGGCGCCGAGTGGCGGCTGGGCGGGCGGATTTACCGCCTCGCGCTCGCGGGTCAGGGGATTGTGGACGATGATGACGCGATGAGCGTGGGGGCTGAGGCCCAAGGGACGCTCTGGCAGTCTGGCACTGGTAGGGAGCTGGACTGCGTCGGTGGAGGGGACCCTAATGGCGCCATCCGTGCCGCCTGGGCGATGTCACACCTGCCGCTGGCAGGGCGGGCCAAGGACCTACTGGCCAGGCTGGAAGGGTTGCCCGGGGTCTGGCTGGAGGCCAAGCCCCGGGGGCTCGCGCTCCACTATCGCCAGGCCCCTGACCAGGTGGTCGTCACCCGCGACCTGGTGGAGGCCCTCCTCCGGGCCCTGGGTCCCGCTTACCGGCTCCAGGCCGGTAAGGAGGTGCTGGAGATTCTGCCCGCCCAGGCCAGTAAAGGCGCGGGCATCCAGCGCCTGATGGCCTGGCCTGCCTACCACGGCCGCACCCCGGTGTTTGCCGGTGACGACCTGACCGACGAGGATGGCTTCGCCGCTGTCAATGCCCTGGGGGGGATCTCCATCCGGGTCGGGACGGGGGATGGCACCCAGGCGCGGTATCGCCTGGCGACCCCGGCCGCCCTGCGCGACTGGCTGGGGCGGCTGGAGGCCCACCTGGTGCCGGCACCCGCGGCCCACTTCTTCTGATCATCCCACTACGGGAGACTGCCATGACCACAGCGGACTATCGGCCCTCTCTGGAACTGGGCGCCATCGGTAACGGTACCCTGGCCGCCCTCATCGATGCCCGGGCCACCATCCTCTGGTGCTGCTTTCCCCGGCTGGACGGCGATCCCTTCTTCTGCGCCCTGGTTGGTGGCACCCAGCCCTACCGACCCCAGGAAGGGGACAATGGCGGCTATTTCGCCGTGGAACCCGCCGGGGACCTGGCGGCCAGCCGCCAGCGCTACCAGCTCAACTCCGCGGTGCTGGTCACCGAACTGGAGGATAGCGAGGGCAACGTGGCGGAGGTCACCGACTTCGCCCCCCGTTTCCACCAGTATGACCGCATCTTCCGGCCGCCCACCCTGGTGCGGCGCGTCGCCCCGGTCAAGGGCCTGCCGCGGCTGCGGCTGCGGGTACGTCCCCGGTTCGCCTATGGGCAGGAGGTGCCCCAGCAGACCCTGGGCTCCAATCACGTCCGTTACGCCAGTCACTCCGGCGCGGTGCGCCTGACCACCGACGCCCCCCTGGCCTACGTGGTCGAGGAGACCCCCTTCTTTCTCGACCGGCCGCTGCACTTCATCCTCGGCGCCGATGAAAGCCTGACCGCCGGCATCGCCGAGACCGCCCGTTCCTTTCTGGAGCGGACCCTGGACCACTGGCATGGCTGGGTGCGCTCCCTGTCCATCCCCTTCGAGTGGCAGGACGAGGTCATCCGCGCCGCCATCACCCTCAAGCTGTGCAGTTTCGAAGAGACCGGCGCCATCGTCGCCGCCCTCACCACCTCCATCCCCGAGGCCCCGGGGACCGAGCGCAACTGGGATTACCGCTTCTGCTGGCTGCGGGACGCCTATTTCGTCGTCACCGCCCTCAACCGCCTGGGGACCACCCGCTCCATGGAGGAGTACCTGGGCTATATCGCCGATATCGTCGGGGAGAGCGAGAACCGCCGCCTGCGGCCCTGCTATGGCATCACCCGCCGCGCCGATCTCCAGGAGCGCATCGCCCCCGCCCTGGCGGGCTACCGGGGCATGGGGCCGGTGCGGATCGGTAACCAGGCCCATCTCCAGGTGCAGAACGACGTCTATGGCAGCGTCATCCTCGCCGCCACCCACGCCTTCTTCGACCGGCGCCTGCCCCTGGCCGGGGACCAGGTCCTGTTCGAGCGCCTGGAGGAATTGGGGCGATTGGCGGTGGCGGTCTTCGATCAGCCGGACGCCGGGCCCTGGGAACTGCGCAACCGGCCCGCCGTGCATACCTTTTCCGCGGTCATCTGCTGGGCGGGTTGCGACCGTCTGGCCCGCATCGCCGGCCGGCTGGGGTTGGCGGAACGCGCCCGTCACTGGCGTCGGGAGGCCGATCGCCTGCACGCGACCATCAGCGACCAGGCCTGGAACCCGGACCTGGGCTGCTTCGTCGCCACCTTCGGCGGTGATCACCTGGACGCCAGCCTGCTCCTGCTGAGTGAACTGGACTTCCTGGCGGCGGATGACCCGCGCTTCGCCGCCACCGTGGAGGCCATCGGTGCCCAGTTGATGCGTGGGGGCCTGCTGCTGCGCTACAGCGTGGCGGACGACTTCGGCCGGCCGGAGACGGCCTTCACCATCTGTACCTTCTGGTACGTCGAGGCCCTCGCCGCCCTGGGACGGAAGGAGGAGGCGCGGCGGCTGTTCACGGCCCTACTCGCCCGGCGCAACCGCCTGGGCCTGCTCTCCGAGGACATCCACCCCGAGACGGGCGAACTGTGGGGCAATTACCCCCAGACCTACTCCCTGGTGGGCCTGATCAACTGCGCCATGCGGTTGTCCATCGGCTGGGAGGAGGCGCTTTGAGTGATGTTGGGTGGGTCCAGAGCGTAAGACCAGCGGTGCAGTGGCGAATGGAGCTGTTCAGACCCCCCTCTCCCCAACCCTCCCCCACCAGGGGGGAGGGGGCAAGACCTCTCGCAAGTTTGACTCGCTGATGGGAGGGGCAAAAGCTCTCGCCAAGCTTGCCTCGCGAGGGGGGAGGATAGAAGAATCAGCGGCTTGTGCTACCTATGGCAGCCCAGGTGGCAGGTGAGTGGCAACGCTTGGCGGGGATCAGGCCCCCGCGGGTAGGTGACGCTCCTGATCCGCTGTTGGACCCTGGTCCGGGGGGGGAAGGAGGTTGACGGGGTCGGCGTCCGGGGCGATCCGCGTCGCCAGTACCTTGTCGATGGTCCGGCCGTCCAGGTCGACGATCTCCAGGCGCCAGCCTTCCCAGGTGATGACGTCGGCCAGGGCCGGCAGGCGACCGGTCAGGAGCATTATCATGCCGCTGAGGGTGTGGTAGCGGCCCCGCTCCTCGTCCGGCACGCTCTGGAGTCCCAGGCAATCCTTGAGTTCTGGCACGGGGATATGGCCGTCCAGCAACCAACTGCCGTCCTCCCGCTGCGTCGCCCAGGCGGTTTCCGGGTCGGGGGGGCTGAGTTCGCCGGTGATGGCCTCGATCAGGTCCTGGAGGGTGACGATGCCCATGACCTCCCCATATTCATCGACCACGCAGGCCATGCGCATCGCGGCGAGGCGGAACTTGTCCAGCAGGTCCATGCCGGTGATGGTCTCCGGCACGAAGAGTGGTTCCGCCAGGACCTGATCGGCCAGTTCCCGCTGTTCCCCGCGCAAGGCGTTGAAGAGCCACTGGCGGGCATTGAGGATGCCGAGCAGTTCACCCCAGTCACCCCGCACCACCGGGAAGTAGGCATAGTCCGATCCCTCGACGCGGGCCAGGTTGGCCTCGAAGGATTCCTCCAGGTCGAGGACGACGACGTCGGCGCGGGGCACCATCAGGGTATTGATCTGGCGGTCATCCAGGCGGAAGACGTTGCGCACCATGGTGTGCTCGTGCGTCTCGATGACCCCGGCGCTGGTCCCTTCCGCCAGCATGGCGTGGATCTCCTCCTCGGTGACCGGGCTGGCGGCCCCTTCCTTGACCCCGAGCAGACGCAACAACAGCCGGGTGGAATGGGTCAGGAGCAGCACGAAGGGCTTGGACAGCCTGGCCAGCCGGTCGATGGGCCGGGCCACCAGGCGCGCCAGGGTCTCCGGGTGGGTCTGGCCGATGCGTTTGGGTACCAGTTCGCCGACGACGATGGCGAAGTAGGTGATCAACACCACCACCAGGGCCGTCGCGCCGACATAGCTGTACTCCGGGGACATGCCCAGCGCCTCCAGCCAGCCCGCCAGGGGGGCTGCCAGGGCCAGCTCGCCAACAATGCCGCTCAGCACGCCGATGGCGGTGATCCCGATCTGGATGGTCGACAGGAAGAAGGTCGGGTCCTCGCCCAATTGGAGGGCGGCCAGGGCCGCCTTGTCACCCTCGTCGGCCCGTTTTTGCAGACGGGCCTTGCGGGCCGTGACGAGGGCGATCTCTGACATGGCGAACAGGCCATTGAGCAGGATCAGCGCAATCAGAATGATGATTTCCATGGGCCATAGTTTAACGGAGAGAGGCCCCCCCTCGCCTCAATCCTTCTTCAGGCCTCCGACCAGCGAATCCGCACCTCCTCGATGACGCGCGGGGTGGCGCGATGGACGGTCAGGGTGGTCTTGCCAGCCTCGATCTGGGTGCCCTGGGGTGGGATGCGGCCGGTACGGTGCAGGATGTAGCCGGCGATGGTGGAGTACTCCGCCGAGGACAGGTCAATGCCCAGGGTCTCGGCGATGTCGGTCAACTCGGTGCGGCCACTGGTGAGGTAGTCGCGCTCATCGAGCTTCTGGAAGCGGCTCTGGACCGATTCCTTGGCGTCGTATTCGTCACTCAGGTCCTCCACCACCTCCTCGACGATGTCCTCGACGGTGACGATGCCCTCGGCGGCGCCGAACTCGTCCACCACCACCGCCACCACCTCGCCGGCCTGGCGGAAATGGACCAACAGGTCCTGAACGCTCTTGGTCGCCGGGACGTAGAGGGCCTCGCGGATGAAGGCCGCGATGGGTTTGTCATCAGGTTCACCTAACAGATCCAGGACATGGAGCATGCCGACGATCTGGTCGACGCGCTCCTCGAAGACCGGCAGGCGGGCATGGGCGGTCTCGATGGCCAGGCGGCGGGCCTCGCCACAGGTCGCCTCCTTGTCGATGGCCGTGACCTCGATCAGGGGCCGCATGCTGTCCGCGACCTGGGTCTCGGTGAAGTTGAACAGGCGCTGGATCATCTCCTTCTCCACCGGCTGGATGTCGCCATCGTTGGTGGCGGGCATCTTCAGCATGGTGACGATCTCCTCGCGCATGGTGAAGGGGTTGCGTTCCGTGCCGCCCACCAGCTTGGCCAGCAGCTTGGTGACCAGGCTGAAGAAGACCAGGATGGGCCAGAAGAGGATGGAAAAGAAGCGCAGAGCGAAGATGACGATGGGCGTGAGGCTGTCGGCGCGCTGCTGGAAGACGCTCTTGGGCACGATCTCGCCGAAGACCCAGATCAGGGGCGCCGCCAGCACCACCGCCAGCCAACTGCCCTGATCCCCGAAGAGGTGGATCATGAGGGCGGTGACCATGGTGGTGTTGGTGACGACGGCGATATTGGTGCCCACCAGGGTGGTGGAGAGCAGCCACTCGGGTTTCTTCAGCATGGCCAGGGCCAGCTTGGCGCCCTTGGAGCCCTTGGCGGCATCGTGGCGGAGTTTGATCTGGTCGGCGCTGACCACGCCGATCTCGGAGCCGGAGAAAAAGCCCTCCAGCAGCAGGCAGAGCAGGATGATGAGCAGGGTGGTGACGATGTCCATGAGGCCTGAAATCTCGCGCGGTGGGTCGAGGGGTGCCTGGGTTCGGGGGCGGAACCGGGATCAGGCGTCGGGACGGGGTTGGGGTGGGGTGTGCAGGTCCTCGTCCATGGCGGGGGCTTCCTCATGCTCCAGGGGGTCGGGCTTGGCCCCGGGCAACAACTCGACCAGGATCTCGGTGATACGGTTGGCCTCGATGCGCTGGGCGGTGAAGCGGAAGGGCCAGATCTCGATGCTGGCGCTCTCATCGGGGAGTTCCCCGAAGTGGTGCAACACCAGTCCACCCAGGGTGCGGACGTCGTCGACCGCGAAATTGGCGTGGAAGCGGCTATTGAAGTCATCCAGGGAGGTCGCGCCGGGGAGGGCGAAGCGGTTGTCGGCCAGTTCGTGGAACCAGTCGTCGTCGGCCTCGTCCGAGGGCGTGGGGATGTCGCCGAAGATGGCCCCCAGCAGGTCGCCCATGGTGATGACCCCGGTGACGCCGCCGTATTCGTCCACCACCAGGGCGAAGGACTTCTTGCGGTGGCGGAAGCTGTCGAACAACTCGGAGGCCGGCTTGGATTCGGGGACGAAGTAGGGCGGGCGCAGCAGGGCCTCCAGGGTTTTCCGTTCCGTGCCCACTTGATTGAGGTCCACGGCCAGGAGATCACGGGCATGGAGGATGCCGAGGATGTTGTCGCGGTTTTCCTCGTAGACCGGCATGCGCGACTGGCGGCTCTCACGGAAGATCGCCAGGATCTCGGCGCCGCTCGCCTCGATGGGGACGAAGGTGACGTCGGCCCGGGCGGTCATGAGGTCGTTGACCCGCTGGCTGCCGAAATCGAAGATCTGATCGATATACTGGGCCTCGGCATGGTCCAGGGTGCCCTCGCCCACGGCCTCCCGGGCCAGGGTACGGACCATGTCCTCGGTGACGATGTTGCCCTTGGAGCGCTCCTTGCCGACGATGAGGGTGGTGAACCATTCAGAGACGTTGCGCACCACCCAGCGGAGGGGGGTGATCAGGCGGGCGAACTGGTCGATGGGTCCGCTCTCGAAGGTGGCGAAGGCGACATTGTTGCGGATGGCCAGGACCTTGGGGGTGATCTCGCCGAACACCAGCAGGATGGGCACCATGACGAAGAGGTTGACGAACTTGTTCTCGGCGCCGAAGAGCTGGATCACCATGGCCGCGGAGATGACGGAGGCGGCGACGTTGACGAACTCGTTGCCGATGAGGATGGTGACGATGAGGCGGCGGGGCTCGCTGAGCAGGCGCTCGATGAGGTCGATGCGGCGGTTGCCCTCGGCGCGCATCTTCTCCAACTGGAGCTTGTTGAGGGAGAAGAGCGAGGTCTCGGTGCTGGAAAAAAAACCCGAGAATCCCAACAGGATGATGAAAATGATCAATTCGACAACGAATGCGATGTCCAAGAGGCCTCCCGGGTCGTGTAATTATTGTTCGGTCATGCGAGGGTCATGACGGTGTCTCCAAACCGTAGCAAAAAAAGCCTGATTCAGCCAGTGGAACGGCGGCGCTTGGAACGGTGGCGATCGCGATGAAGGGCCTGGACCTGGACCTGGGCCAGGGCCAGGTAGATGGAGGCGAGGGCGGTTTCCGAACCGGAGAAGGGGCCGGAGGGTGGGGCGGGACGATGAGGGTCAGTAACTCTTGCATCGCGGTGAGGGGGGAGGGCCTCCGGGTTGCCTCGGAACAGTCGAGATGCGCGTTCTAAACCGAACCGCGAGCGTGCCTGGAACGTAGCGGGTTTTATTTCCGCGTTTTAATTGCGCTGTAACAATTACGTCACCAGGGCCCGGGGCTAGAATCCGCCCCCGCCATGATGCTTCACGAACCCGAATCTGGTAGCTCGGGGGCCAGTCACCAGGCCGGTAAACGCGGATCCGGCTGGCCGGCTGGCATGGCGGCTACTTTCAATTCCTGATCTGGAGAAACAACATGACGGGTCAAGCGCTGACGCGCCTTATCCTGCCGGTCGCCGCCCTCCTGGCCCCGGGGCTCGCCGCCGCGGCCGATACCGCCGAACGTATCGATCTGACCGGACATTGGGTGGGCTTCGTGTCCATCCTGATCTTTGTCGTCGCCTATGGCTTCGTGATGGTGGAGGAATTCACCCACCTGCGTAAGTCCAAGCCCGTCATGCTGGCCGCCGGCGCCATCTGGGTGCTGATCGCTATCGTCTATGTCCAGAACGGCCTGCCCCACGCCGCCGAGGCGGCGGTGCGGCACAATCTCCTGGAATACGCCGAGTTGTTCCTTTTCCTGATGGCGGCCATGACTTACGTCAACACCCTGGACGAGCGCAACGTCTTCGAGGCCCTGCGCTCCTGGCTGGTGAGCCGCGGCTTCGGTTACCGCCAGCTCTTCTGGCTCACTGGCACCCTGGCCTTCTTCATCTCCCCGGTAGCGGACAACCTGACCACGGCCCTGCTGATGGGCGCCGTGGTGCTGGCGGTGGGTGCCGACAGCCCCCGCTTCGTCGCCCTGAGCTTCATCAATATCGTGGTGGCCGCCAACGCCGGCGGCGCCTTCAGCCCCTTCGGCGACATCACCACCCTGATGGTCTGGCAGAAGGGCATCGTCGATTTCCAGACCTTCTTCCTGCTCTTTTTCCCCTCCCTGGTGAATTTCGTCGTTCCCGCGGCCATCATGCACTTCGGGATCCCGAACGTGGTTCCGCCGGCCATCGGGGAGAAGGTGAAGATGCGTCGGGGCGCCAAGCGCATCATGCTCCTCTTCCTGCTGACCATCGCCACCGCCGTCAGCTTCCACAACTTCCTGCACCTGCCCCCGGTGTTGGGCATGATGACCGGCCTGGCCTACCTCAAGATCTTTGCCTACTTCCTAAAGAAGACCGGCGAGAAGACCAACCTGCGGGACGAGGCCATCGAGGACGCCATGCCCTTCGACATCTACCGCAAACTGGCGCGGTCCGAATGGGATACCCTCATGTTCTTCTATGGCGTGGTGCTGTGCGTGGGCGGCCTGGGCTTCATCGGCTATCTGGCCCTGATCTCCGAGTTCATCTACGTCGACCTGGGCCCCACCACGGCCAACGTGCTCATCGGCATCCTCTCGGCCATCGTTGACAACATCCCGGTGATGTTCGCGGTCCTCAACATGATGCCCGACATGTCCCAGGGCCAGTGGCTCCTGGTGACCCTGACGGCGGGCGTGGGCGGCAGCATGCTCTCCATCGGCTCCGCCGCCGGCGTGGCGCTGATGGGCCAGTCGAAGGGCATGTACACCTTCGCCAGTCACCTCAAATGGACCTGGGCGGTGGCCCTGGGCTACGTCGCCAGCATCCTCTGCCACATGTGGCTGAACGCGAGCATCTTCTGATCAGGGGCCTTTCCGCGGCCGGGGTGGCGAACAGGCCGCCCCGGTCCTGACTGCCTTGCGGCTGGCGGGGTCAACCGGATACCGCCGCGGACGGGTGCGGCGGGCTGAATTGGTCCCTACGGACGGAACCTCAGGAGATGCGCCGCCGACACTCCTCGACGGGGGCGTGACTGACCATGGCTTCCAGGGCCTCCAGGTCGGTAAGCTGGATGTGCTTACGGTCCACCTTCAGCAGGCCCTCGTCATGGAAGCGGGTGAACAGCCGGCTGACGGTCTCCACGGCCAGGCCAAGGTAGTTGCCGATCTCATGGCGGGACATGCTCAGGTAGAAATCGGTGGGGCTCAGGCCGCGCTTGCGGAAGCGCTGGGAGAGGCTGAGGAGGAAGGTGGCAAGACGTTCCTCGGCGCTCTTCTTCCCCAGCAGCAGGAGCATCTCGGTCTCGTGGGCGATCTCCTTGCTCAGCAGACGGTACATCTGGTGTTGCAGGGAGGGGATGGTGACGCTCAACTCCTCGAGGCGGCCAAAGGGCAACTCGCAGACCGCGGAGGTCTCCAGGACCTTGGCGGAACAGACGTGGGCGTCCTTGTCGATGGCGTCGAGGCCGATGATCTCCCCGGGGAGATGGAAGCCCAGGACCTGCTCCCCGCCCTCGGGGCTCTGGGCGAAGGTCTTCACGGAGCCGGTCTTGACCACGAAGAGGGAGCGGAAGCGATCGCCGCTCTGGAACAGAAAATCCCCCCGATGGAGGGGGCGGTTGCGTCGGACGATGCTGTCCAGCCGTTCCACGTCCTCCGGCGCCAACCCCAACGGCAGACAGAGCGTCATCAGGGTGCAATTGCGGCAGGCGACCCTTATCGACTCGAAGGAGATGACCTTGCCCTCGGGCAGGGTGGTCAGGGCTGGGGTATTCATGCTGGCCATTTTGCAGTTTCAGTTGACCCGGATCAAGTAAATCCCAGTCTGGTTAGCCGCCCTGACCGCGCCGGTTCTGGCGGTGGCGCACGTCGTTGAGGGGAGGCGGGGATTTTGATAGCCTGCCCCGGTTTTGCGGGACTCTCCCTTAGCCCCCTCTCCAGCCCTGGCCCTCACCCCTCTTCATGACCAAATACATCTTCATCACGGGCGGCGTCGTTTCCTCGCTTGGCAAGGGTATTGCCTCCGCGTCCCTGGCGGCCCTGCTGGAAGCGCGCGGGCTGCGGGTCACCATGATCAAGCTCGACCCCTACATCAATGTCGACCCCGGGACCATGAGCCCCTTCCAGCACGGGGAGGTTTACGTCACCGACGACGGTGCCGAGACCGACCTGGACCTGGGCCACTACGAACGCTTCCTGCGCACCCGCATGGGGCGGGACAACAACTTCACCACCGGGCAGATCTACGAGAGCGTCATCCGCAAGGAGCGCCGCGGCGACTACCTGGGGGGCACCGTCCAGGTCATTCCCCACATCACCGACGAGATCAAGGCCAGCATCCGTCGCGGCGCGGATTCAGCCGATATCGCCATGGTGGAGATCGGCGGCACGGTGGGCGATATCGAATCCCTGCCCTTCCTGGAGGCCATCCGCCAGATGCGGGTGGAGGAGGGGCGCGAGAACGCCCTCTTCATGCACCTGACCCTGGTGCCCTACATCAAGACCTCCGGCGAGATCAAGACCAAGCCCACCCAGCACTCGGTCAAGGAGTTGAGGTCCATCGGCATCCAGCCCGACGTCCTGGTGTGTCGGGCGGAGCAGGACATCCCCAAGGCGGAGCGGCGCAAGATCGCCCTCTTCACCAATGTGCCGGAGGACGCCGTCATCTCCTGCGTCGACGCCGACAACATCTACCGCATCCCCATGCTGCTGCACGCCCAGGGACTGGATGACCTGGTGGTTGCCCAGTTCGGCTTGCAGACCCCGCCGGCGGACCTAAACGAGTGGCAGCGGGTCCTGGACGGCTTCGACAAGCCCATCGGGGAGGTCACGGTGGGCATGGTCGGCAAGTACATGGACCTCACCGAGGCCTACAAGTCCCTGTCCGAGGCCCTGGCCCATGCCGGGGTCCAGACCCATACCCGGGTGCGGGTGCGCTACGTGGATTCCGAGCGCATCCAGCGCGAGGGCACCGACTGCCTGCTGGGGGTCGACGCCATCCTCGTCCCCGGCGGCTTCGGCGAGCGCGGCATCGAGGGCAAGATTCAGACGGTGCGCTACGCCCGCGAGCACCGCATCCCCTACCTGGGGATCTGCCTCGGCATGCAGGTGGCCGTCATCGAATACGCCCGCGACATGGCCGGCCTGGAGGGTGCCCACAGCACCGAGTTCAATCCCAAGACCCCCCATCCGGTCATAGCCCTGATCACCGAGTGGCTGACCGAGACCGGCCAGGTGGAGCGCCGCGATCAGGACACTGACCTGGGCGGCACCATGCGCCTCGGTGGCCAGAACTGCCGCCTGGAGCCCGGCAGCCTGGCGCGGGCCGTCTATGGCCAGCCCCAGGTCCGCGAGCGCCATCGCCATCGCTATGAATTCAACAGCCGTTACCTGGCCGCCCTGCAGGACGCGGGGCTGCGCTTCTCCGGCTGGTCCCTGGACGGCCGCCTGGTGGAGATGGTGGAGATCCCGGACCATCCCTGGTTCATCGCCTGCCAGTTCCACCCCGAGTTCACCTCGACCCCCCGCGATGGCCACCCCCTCTTCACCGGCTTCATCCGCGCCGCCATCGCCCATCACCAGGCCGCTGGTGGGGACCTGGGGGAGGGGATGGGCGGCCAGGCCGTGGCGGGCAGCAAGGGAGGGGAGGTAAGCAAGGCCCCGGGCGCCAGGTCTGATGCCAGTCAGGGGCGTCCCGCCGCCGGTGCCGGGACGGGTGAGTCCCCCGCCGCCGCTCTCGCGCCTCCCGCGGGCGGTACCGCGGGGAGATCCGCCGCGACCCGTGGGGGGACGTGCTGATGCGCCTGCTTAACTTCGAGGTCGGGCTGGACCAGCCTCTGTTCCTCATCGCCGGCCCCTGCGTCCTGGAGAGCGCGGAACTGGCCCAGCACACGGCGGGCTATCTGCGCGAACTGACCCGGGAACTGGGTATCCCCTTCATCTTCAAGTCCTCCTTCGACAAGGCCAACCGCTCCTCCATTGCCGGTTTTCGCGGTCCCGGCCTGGAGGCCGGCCTGCGTATCCTCGAAACGATCCGGGCGGGCCTGGGGGTACCGGTCCTCACCGACGTCCACGAGGACACCCCCCTGGGGGAGGTGGTGGAGGTGGTGGACGTCCTCCAGACCCCGGCCTTCCTCTGTCGCCAGACCAATTTCATCCGCGCCGTCGCCGAGATGGGCCTGCCGGTCAACATCAAGAAGGGCCAGTTCCTGGCGCCCTGGGACATGAAGCGGGTGGTGGAAAAGGCCCACGCCACCGGCAACGACCAGATCCTGGTCTGCGAGCGGGGCGTGACCTTCGGCTACAACAACCTGGTCGCCGACATGCGCGCCCTGGCGGTGATGCGCGAGACCGGCTGCCCGGTGGTCTTCGACGCCACCCACTCGGTCCAATTGCCGGGGGGCAGGGGAGATAGCTCCGGCGGTCAGCGTGAGTTCGTCCCGGTGTTGGCCCGGGCGGCGGTGGCCGCGGGTATCGCCGGCCTCTTCGTCGAGACCCATCCCGACCCGGACAGCGCCCTGAGCGACGGCCCCAACTCCTGGCCCCTGGGGCGGATGCGGGAACTGCTGGAGACCCTGCTGGAGATCGACCGGGTGGTGAAGGCGCGCGTATTCCCGGAACTGAGTAGCTGACGCCAGACCCAGCCCTAAATCCAGATCCAGCCCTGGACTCAGGCCCCGGCTAAGGCCCAGACCCTGTTTTAGACCTAGACCCCGCGGCCCTGGCTGGTATCGGGCCGCGTTACCGAGTAACCAAGATAGTCCAACATCGGGGAAGTACCCCCAGGGAGCTTGATCATGTCCGAGATCGTCGACGTCCGTGCCCGTGAAATCCTGGATTCCCGCGGCAATCCCACCGTCGAGTGCGATGTCATCACCGCCGACGGCGCCTATGGCCGCGCCGCGGTGCCCTCCGGCGCCTCCACCGGCTCCCGCGAGGCCCTGGAACTGCGGGATGGGGACAAGGGGCGCTACCTGGGCAAGGGGGTGCTTAAGGCCGTGGCCAACATCACCGGCGAGCTGAAGCAGGCGGTGCTGGGCATGGAGGTCGCCGACCAGGGCGGCATCGACCGGCGCATGATCGTGCTCGACGGTACCGACAACAAGGGCCGCCTTGGCGCCAACGCCATCCTCGGCGTCTCCATGGCCGTGGCCCATGCCGCCGCCCAGGAGCAGACCCTGCCCCTGTACCGCTACCTCGGCCAGGGCCATTACCGGCTGCCGGTCCCGATGATGAATATTGTCAACGGCGGCCAGCACGCGGACAACAGCGTCGACTTCCAGGAGTTCATGATCATGCCGGTGGGCGCCGGCAGCCTGCGGGAGGCGGTGCGCTACGGCGCCGAGGTCTTCCATGCCCTCAAGGCGGTGCTGCACCAGCGCGGCTTGTCCACGGCGGTGGGCGACGAGGGCGGCTTCGCCCCGGACTTCAGCTCCAACGAGGCGGCGGTCGAGGCCATCATCGCCGCCATCGAGAAGGCCGGCTTCAAGCTGGGCAGCGACATCTACCTGGGCCTGGACGTGGCCAGTTCCGAATTCTACAAGGATGGCGTCTACGACCTGGAAGGCGAGGGTCGCAAGCTGGACGCCGACGGCATGATCGACCTGCTGGCGGACTGGTGCGCCAAGTACCCCATCCTCAGCATCGAGGATGGCCTGGCCGAGGGCGACTGGGCGGGCTGGAAGCGCCTTACCGAGCGCCTGGGGGACAAGGTGCAACTGGTGGGCGACGACCTCTTCGTCACCAATACCCGGATTCTGAAGGAAGGCATCGACAAGGGTGTCGGTAATTCCATTCTCATCAAGGTCAACCAGATCGGCACCCTCACCGAGACCCTGGAGGCCATCGCCATGGCTCACGCCGCTGGCTATACCGCCGTGGTCTCCCACCGCTCTGGCGAGACCGAGGACACCACCATCGCCGACCTGGCGGTGGCCAGCAGCGCCGGTCAGATCAAGACCGGCTCCCTGTCCCGCTCCGATCGGGTGGCCAAGTACAACCAATTGATGCGCATCGAGGACCAGTTGGGGGCCGAGGCCGTCTACGCCGGTCGCGGCGCCTTCCGCTGGCTCTGAGTCGACGGCAGGGGGTGCGCGGAAGACGCGTGAGAGGCGAATGGCGCTGAGGGTGCCAACCCTGGATCAGATCGCGGCGCCGACACACCCGCCCATGCATCCGACGGTGCATCCGCTGGTGTGTTGGCCGCTGGGCGCCAGGATGGCGGCCGGTGGTCCCGGTGGCGCCTGGCAGGGTCCGTCACGGTTTCCGGTCGACTTCCCCATGGCGTCGGCCCCAGCCTGGGACGGGGCTGAGCGAGGACAAGCATGCGGATTCTGATCCTGGTCTTGCTGCTGCTGCTGGGCGGATTACAGTATCGCCTCTGGGTGGGGGAGGGCAGTCTGGCGGAGGTCACCGCCCTGCGGCGGGAGATCCAGGCCCAGAAGGCGGAGATCGAGAAGCTGCAAGCCCGCAACCGCCGCCTCCAGGCCGAGGTCGAGGATCTGCGCCAGGGGCTGGATGCCCTGGAGGAACGCGCCCGCAGCGAACTGGGCATGATCAAGGAGGGAGAACTCTTCCTCCAATTGATCGAGCCCGATCCCCCGGTGGCCGCCGGCGCGAACTCCCCCGGGGCGACCGTGGCGGTGACCCCGGCGGCTAAGCCGGAGGCTAAGGAAGTCGCCAAGCCCGCGGCGGCTAAGGCCGAGACCAAGCACCATGACTGAAACCCCCTGCTGGGTCGTCATCCCCGCGGCGGGGGCTGGCCGGCGGATGGGCGCCGCTATCCCCAAGCAGTACCTGGATCTGGCGGGTCTGCCGGTGCTGGAACATAGCCTGCGGCTCTTCCTCGATCATCCCCGCATCCGCGGACTGGCGGTGGCCCTGGACCCCACGGACGAACGCTGGGACGGCCTTCCCTCCGCCCGCCATCCGGCGGTGCTGCGCGTCCCCGGCGGCAGCGAGCGCTGCCATTCGGTGCTCAATGCCCTCGATGCCCTGGCGGGGAGTGCCGGCCGTGACGACTGGGTCCTGGTCCATGACGCCGCCCGGCCCTGCCTGCGACGCGCGGACCTGGACCGCCTCATCGCGACCCTGGACGGGCACCCCGTCGGTGGCCTCCTCGGCATCCCGGTGCGGGACACCATGAAGGCGGCGGATGCTGGTGGCGAGGTCCAGCGCACGGTCCCCCGGGAGGGCCTCTGGCATGCCTTCACCCCCCAGATGTTTCGCCTCGGGGCCTTGCGTCAGGCCTTGACCCGCGCCCTCGCCGTTGGCCAACTGGTCACCGATGACGCCAGCGCCATGGAACTGGCCGGCCAGCACCCCCTGCTGGTGGAGGGCCACGCGGACAACCTCAAGATCACCCGCCCCGAGGACCTGCCCCTGGCCCAGTTCTTCCTGGCCCAGCAAGGGTGGCTCCCGCTCGATGGGCGAGGTCTCTGATGCCGCGCCGGGTCAAAGCCTGATCTGGGTGTAGCCATTACCTTTCTGCCAAGCCGAAGCGGGATTATTGGCGGGTCCGCAGCGTGATTGACGATTGGTAACCTGGCAGGAGGATGAGAAGATGCTGATTGGACAGGGTATCGACGCCCACCGCTTCGGCGGCAACCGCCCCTTGGTACTCGCTGGGGTCCAGGTCCCCCACGACCAGGGACTGGAGGCACACTCCGACGGCGACGTCGCCATCCACGCCCTGTGCGACGCCCTCCTCGGCGCCGCCGGTCTGGGCGACATCGGCCGCCATTTTCCCGACACCGACGCCGCCTATGCCGGTATCGACAGCCGCATCCTGCTGCGCCGGGTCATGGAGTCCCTGGTCGAGCGGGGACTGGGCGTCCACAACGCGGATCTCACCCTCGTTGCCCAGCGTCCCAAGCTGGCTCCTCACATCCCCGCCATGGTCAAGGTCCTGGCCAGTGACCTGAACTGCCTGGCGGAACGGGTCAACGTCAAGGCCACCACCATGGAGCGTATGGGCTTCACCGGCCGTGGTGAGGGCATCGCCGCCTTCGCGGTGGTCCTGCTGCGGGAGCGGTCGGAGGGCTGAGGGAGGGCGGGTTCAGGGTCTTTGCCCACCGCTTTCGGTCACCTTGGGGTTGCCACCGCGAACGGCGGCGCCACGGGGATGTTCAGGTAGGGCTTGCCCATCAGCCTGGCCCCCTGGGCCCTGGAGCCTCAAACCGGGCTATCGGTGGATGTGCTTCGCGTGTCCAAGCGCAGCATCAATGTCAACGGATGTTGTGGTGATTCCTGAAAGCCGTAGTGCTGATAAAACTGCTTGGCCCGATCATGGAGGGCGTGGACGACCAAGGCCCGAACACCAGCCTGGCGTGACACGGTCAGGGCCCGTTTGACGGCATCCTGAAGTAATCCAGCACCGAGATGGTGGCCCTGGGCATGGAGGTCGATGGCAAGGCGGCCAAGCACCAGTACCGGTACGGGGTCAGGCATGTTTCGTCGCACCCCGCCCGTGGCTACCGGGTGCGAGACGGCACCAGCGGCCAGCGCGTAGTAGCCGAATACGCGGCAATCCTGATCCGCGACGACGAAAGTCCGGCTGGCGCCACTCATCTGATTGGACAAGGCCCGATGTTTGAGCCAAACGTCTAGGGTGGCTTCGCCGCAGGCAAATTCATCCAGGCGATGCGTGGCCGCCAGGGGGTGCGGCGCGCGGAGATGCCCGGTCATGCCTTTTCAGTATCCCAAGGCACTGTCACCGCCATCAGGCGGTCGAGTCCAGGATTAGGCGATGGCGGTGCATCCAGCAGCGCGCTGAACCTGCCGAACTGGTCCGCGTCCAGACTGAAAAAGACTTGATCGAGCAGGACTGCTTGTGCCCGTTCGCAGGCCGCTTCTAGCATGAAGTCTGACCGGTTTTTACCCAGCAGGCTGGCAGCATGATCAATCAACTCGCGCTGTTCGGGCCGAGCCCGGAGATTGATGGCGGCGTTACGCATGATTTACTCTCAATTGTGTTGACATCAGCTACACGAATTTTCCGCTTGTGGGTGGCGGTTGTCCACTAGCGGGGCGACTTATCCCTCATGACCGTCGCTACGGGACTGGACGCGTGATCAAGCTGACTGCCACGATGTGCCTCCCCGTCCCGGAGGGCCAGCCACGGCAATCGTTACACAATGCCATGGGGTTGTTACCGCCATCGCTGATCGATTCAGCGCACGCAAACGGCGCAAAACGTGACTTGCCCCGCTGGAGCGGGTGAGTACCAGCGGGTCCATTGGGTTAAGGGCGCCGAGGGGGCGGGCTGATGTCAGCTTCCCAGGTTATCCAGGTACTTCTCGGCGTCCAGGGCGGCCATGCAGCCGGAGCCGGCGGAGGTGATGGCTTGGCGATAGACGTGGTCCATGACGTCGCCGGCGGCGAAGACGCCAGGGACGGTGGTGGCGGTGGCGTTGCCCTCGCTCCCGCCCTGGACCTTGATGTAGCCGTTGTGCAGTTCCAGTTGCCCCGCGAAGAGTTGGGTGTTGGGCTGGTGGCCGATGGCGATGAAGACGCCCTGGAGCTCGATGTCCTGGGTGCTACCGTCCTTGACGTTGCGCACCCGCATGCCGGTGACGCCGGTGGGGTCGCCCAGGACCTCGTCGAGGGTGTGGTTCCAGAGGATCTTGACGTTGCCGTGCTCGGCCTTCTCGAACAAGTGCTGCTGGAGGATCTTCTCCGAGCGCAGGGCGTCGCGGCGGTGGACCAGGATGACCTCGGCCGCGATGTTGGACAGATAGAGGGCCTCCTCTACCGCCGTGTTGCCGCCGCCGATGACAGCGACCTTCTGGTTGCGATAGAAGAAGCCGTCGCAGGTGGCGCAGGCGGAGACGCCGCGGCCGCGGTATTCCTGCTCCGAGGGCAGGCCCAGGTAGCGGGCGCTGGCGCCGGTGGCGATGATCAGGGCGTCACAGGTGTAGACGCCGCCGTCGCCGGTGAGGCGGAAGGGCCGCTGGCCTAGGTCGACCTGGTTGATGTGATCGAAGATGATCTCGGTCTCGAAGCGTTCGGCGTGGCGGCGCATCCGCTCCATCAGATCCGGACCCTGGACGCCGTCGGGGTCGCCGGGCCAGTTGTCCACGTCCGTGGTGGTCATCAACTGGCCGCCCTGTTCCAGCCCCGTGACCAGGACTGGGTGCAGGTTGGCGCGGGCGGCGTAGACGGCGGCGGTGTAGCCGGCGGGGCCGGAGCCCAGGATCAGCAGCCGGCAGTGTTTGGTATCGCTCATCGGGATAACTCCATACAGCTAATAACTGTTTGCGAGGGGACGACGGTCAAGAGGGGATGTGCCATCCCCCAATAAATGAAAGACTCTGAAATGAAAGACCTTGCCGTGACATGCACGCAAAACAGCCTGGTCTAATGCGGATGGTCTGAGGGGGTGCGTCGCGGAACACAATGCGCCCCTGGGGCTGTCCTGGGAACCGGCTCGGGAACTATCAGGGGGCCCGCTCGGGTGCTGAATGATCGGCGGTTTAAGATTTGGAATGATCGGCATGTTACGGATTGGCCCACGGTGGGTAAAGTCGGGCACCTGGTAAAGCCGGGCACCGGTCAGGTTCACAAGCCAGCTTCACGGGTAAGAGCCGTAGGTCAGGAACTTAGGTCAGGGGCGCCGGACAGGGGCACACGTCAGGGGCGCCGGTCATCGATCAGGCTGGGATAGGGCGGAGTAGGCGCGGGGCTGGCTCGGCTGCGAAAAACTCCGCTGCGGGACTGGCTTGGCAGGGGAGCATTTTCCAGGCAGGATGACCCCCTTCCAGCCCATCAGCGGGGATGAGCGCATGCGAATTGGTATCCCAAAGGAAATCAAACTATTGGAGGCCCGGGTAGCCCTGATCCCGGAGGCCTGCGGAGATCTGGTCCGCGACGGTCACGAGGTCCTGGTCGGTCGGGGAGCCGGCGATGCCAGCGGCTTCCCGGACGTGGCCTATGCCGCGGTGGGGGCCAGGCTAGTGGATCAGCCCCAGGACCTGTACGCGGCCGCGGACCTGGTGGTAAAGGTGAAGGAGCCCTGGGGCGAGGAGCCGGACTGGCTGCGGCCGGGACAACGGCTCTTTTCCTTCCTGCATCTGGCGGCGGACCCCGAACTGGTGGACCGCCTGCTCGCCTCCGGGGTGACGGCCCTGGCCTTCGAGACCCTGGAGCACCGGGGTGGCCTCCCCATCCTGGCGCCCATGAGCGAGATCGCCGGGCGGCTGGCGGTGCAGATCGGGGCCCGGCTGCTGCATGCCCCCGAGGGTGGCAAGGGACTGCTGCTCGGCGGGCTAGCGGCGGCGGAACCCGGACAGGTGGTGGTGCTCGGCGCGGGCCACGCCGGGGCGGCCGCGGTAGGGCTGGCGGCGGCCCTGGGCGCCCGGGTCACTGTCTTTGATCTGGACGCCGACAAGCTGCGCCGCATGGACCAGGTCGGTCCCCAGGTCACCAGCCTTTATCCCTACCGGGACAGCCTGGACCGGGCGGTGCGGGAGGCGGACCTGCTCATCGGCGCCGTGCTGATCCCCGGCGCCCGGGCGCCGCACCTGGTCTCCCGGGCCCAGGTGGCCGCCATGGGCGCGGGCGGCGTGGTGGTGGACATCGCCGTGGACCAGGGCGGCTGCATCGAGACCACCCGCCCCACGACCTACGCCGCCCCCACCTTCCTGGAGGAGGGGGTCATCCACTTTGGCGTCACCAACATGCCGGGGGCCGTGCCCCGGACCGCCTCTCGTGCCTTGTGTGCCAGCCTCTTCCCCTGGGTGCGGCGCCTCGCCCGGGAGGATTGGCCCGCTGACCCGGTCCTGGCGGGGGCGGTCAATGTGGAACGGGGGCGCCTGGTCCTGCCCGCCTTGCGATCCCTCTGAGTCGGCAAGACGATCTTTGGGTTAACAGTTTGTCCGTGCATGCCACTACAACCCTAACAGGCCAGGGCGATACCCGAGGCTATTCGAGCGGGGGACCAAGTGCGCTGCATTTGTTCAGACCCCTCGGGCATGAGGAGGGCTTTGGCGGCACAAGGTGCTGACTCTCTTACTCCCTTCCCCCTGGCGGGGACGGATTGGGGAGCGGGGGGCTGAACGGGTACGGTGCGCTCAGGTCAGGCCTGAGAGGATCGGGAAAACGGAAAATCGGTTGGCGATGGGTATAATCGCGCGGCTAATCCGGAGGAAGCGAATTTGGCACAGGCGACCCGCATCGGGCAATTGACCTTCAGCGACTATTTCCAGCGCGTCCTGCGCGAGGCCATCATGTGGGCCTTGTTCGCGATCGCGCTCCTGCTGGTCGCCTGTCTCCTGACCTACAGCCCCGAGGACCCGGGCTGGACGCACATCGAGCCGCGCAATGAGGTGCGCAATCTGGGGGGGCCGGTTGGCGCCTGGTTCGCCGACGTGGCCCTGTCCCTCTTTGGCTACTTCGCCTATTTGCTCCCCTTCGCCATCGCCTGGAGCGCCTGGCTGACCCTGCGCGGCATGGATGACGAGGCCGAGACCCGGGTCCAGCGCCTAGCCCTGCGCCTGTTCGGCTTTCTGCTCACCCTGGCGGCGGGAAGCGCTCTTGCGGGCATCTTGCTGGCGGCCGTCCCCGTCAACCTGCCCTACGGCATCGCCGGTGGCGTCGGCCAACTGGTGGGCGGCAAGCTGGTCGCCCACTTTCACCAATCCGGGGCGTTGCTACTCCTCGCCCCTCTGTTCCTGGCGGGCATCACCTTCTTCACCGGTCTGTCCTGGCTGCGCGTCCTGGACGGCATCGGCTGGTTGACCCTCCTCGCCTGGGACGCGGGCAAGCGCCTGGTGCGCTGGTTCCTGCGGCCCGCCGTCAAGGACAAAACTCCCGGGCATGCCTCTCCCCCCGCGCCACCCCTTCACCAGCATCCTGGCCCCCTGACCGGCTTCGGGCCGAGGAGTGAGGAGGAGTCGGTGGATGAGCGGGAATTGATGGATGAGCGGGACCTCCTTGAGCTGTCGGGGTCAGCCACAGGGTCGCAGGCCGGGGATTTTCCCGATCACCGGCGGATGGAGCAGGTGGGGCAGACGGGCCTGGCGGGACAGAAGGGAATGGCGGGACTGGCGGGACCAACAGGACAAGGGGGCCGAGGGGGGCAGTCGGACCAGTCACGGCTTGCGGAAGTGGCGGGAAACGCCACTGCCACCGCGATCCCCACGACCAGGGCTGGTGGAAGGCCGAGCGCTGACTCCGCCGGAGCTGAGCGCGACCCCCTCACGCCGCGGGCGACCACGACCTTCCAGGGCCGGGCTGCTACCGCTTCCCAGGCCAAACCCGAATCTGCTTCGCGGACCGGGACCTCGCCCTCCTTCAGCCTGGACGACCTGCTGGAGGATGATCCGGACGCGGAGATGTCACCCGGGGTTGGGGCCAGTTCGTCGCCCCGGCCTGACCCCGTCACCGCCTCCACCTCTGCAACCAGGTCCCGTTCGCGGGACGGGACGCGGCAGCCAATTTCGGCCGCGGTCCCACCCCTAGCCCCAGCATCGGCCCCGGTCCCGGCCCCGGTCCCGGCCTCAGCGACAGCCCTGGCCCCAGCCGGTCAGCACGGCCGGGTCGGGACAGCGCCTGCCCCCGCGCCCCTGGCGCCGTGGGAGGAGGAGAGCAGTGAACTGCCCCCCCTGGCCCTCCTTGACGAGGCCCGGCGCAGTGGCAAGGGCTATACCAAGGAGCAGCTCGACGAGCTCTCCCGTCAGGTGGAGATCAAGCTGGCGGACTTCGGCGTCAGCGTCCAGGTGGTCGCGGTCCATCCCGGGCCGGTGGTGACCCTGTTCGAGATGATGCCAGCGCCGGGGACCAAGGCGAGCAAGATCACCGGCTTGTCCCGGGATATCGCCCGGGCCCTGTCCACCATCAGCGTGCGGGTGGTCGAGGTTATCCCTGGCAAGTCGGTCATCGGCCTGGAGATTCCCAACAACTTCCGCGAGACCGTCGTCCTGCGGGAGATCCTCGGCTCCAACGCCTACCTGGACGCCAAATCCCCCCTGACCATCGCCCTGGGGACCAACATCTCCGGACACCCGGTGGTGGCGGACCTGGCACGCATGCCCCATGCCCTGATCGCCGGCACCACCGGCTCCGGCAAGTCGGTGGCCCTCAACGCCATGATCCTCAGCCTGGTCTACAAGGCCGGGCCCCGGGACGTGCGCTTGATCATGGTCGATCCCAAGATGCTGGAGCTGTCGGTCTACGAGGGCATCCCCCATCTGCTGACCCCGGTGGTGACGGACATGAAGGAGGCCGCTAACGCCCTGCGCTGGTGCGTGGCGGAGATGGAGCGGCGCTACAAGCTCATGGCCCGGCTGGGGGTGCGCAACATCACGGGCTACAACCGCAAGATCGGCGAGGCCGAGGCTGCCGGCGAGCCCATCCCTGATCCCCTTTACAGCGTGGCGCGGGACCTGCCAACCGCGATGGAGTCCCCCCCGGCCCTGGTCCATCTGCCCTACATCGTCGTCATCATCGACGAACTGGCGGACATGATGATGGTGGTGGGCAAGAAGGTGGAGGAACTCATCGCCCGCCTGGCGCAGAAGGCCCGCGCTTCGGGCATCCACCTGCTGCTGGCGACCCAGCGGCCCTCGGTGGACGTGCTCACCGGCCTGATCAAGGCCAACATCCCCACGCGCATGGCCTTTCAGGTATCGTCGCGCATCGACTCCCGGACCATCCTCGACCAGATGGGCGCCGAGCACCTGCTGGGCAACGGCGACATGCTCTACCTGCCACCGGGGACCAGCATCCCCCATCGCGTCCACGGCGCCTTCGTCGACGACCATGAGGTGCATCAGGTGGTGGAGTTCCTGCGCGCCCAGGGTGAACCCGAGTACATCGATACCATCCTCATGGACATGGGCGACGGCATCCCCGGCATCGACCCGGAACCCCGCGCCAATGGCGATCTGGAGGATACGGACCCGCTCTTTGACGAGGCGGTGCAGATCGTTGTCGAGTCACGCCGCGCCTCCATCTCCGGCGTTCAGCGCCGGCTCAAGATCGGCTACAACCGCGCCGCGCGGATGATCGAGGAGATGGAGCGGATTGGTATCGTCGGTCCGGCGGAGACCAACGGCAACCGCGAGGTCCTGGCGCCACCGCCAGTCGACTGAGCAGGCCTGCCGATGACGCCCAGCGCGATCCATCCTCCGGGGGGCGACCCTGCCCTTCAGCTTGAGGCCTGGTATGGCTCCACCCTCGGCCGGGAGGTGGCTAGCCAGGAGACGGCCTGCCTGCGGGACATGCTGGAGGGGGTCTTCGGCCACTACATCCTCCAGGTCGGGGGAAGCGAGGTCTTCCGCGAGATGGTGGCCACCAGCCAGGTCCGCCACGCCATTACCCTGCCCCCGGCCGGCCAGCCGGCGGGATTGGGCATGCGCATTGTCGCCAGCCCCGAGGCGCTGCCGATCGCTAGCGACAGCCTGGATGCGGTCTTCCTGCCCCATACCCTGGACTTCGCCGGTGACCCGCGCCAGGTCCTGCGCGAGGCGGAGCGGGTGCTGATCCCCGAGGGTCGGCTTATCCTGCTCGGGTTCAACGCCCTGAGCCCTTGGGTCCTGGTGCGCCTGGCGCGACCGGGCCGCATGCCCTGGTGTGGCGCCTTCCTCACCCGCTATCGGGTCGGGGACTGGCTGTCGTTGCTCGGCTTTGATGTCGAGTGGCAGCGCATGCTGGTCTTTCAAGCCCCCTGGGGTGGGTCCCGCTGGTGCTCCGGGAGCTTCCTCGCCGCCGCGGGCAGCCGCTACTGGCCGGCCTTGGGCGGTGTATACGCCCTGCGCGCTGTCAAGCGCGTCTCGACCCTGACGCCCCTGCGGCCCTCCTGGAAGACCCGTCGCCGGCTGTTGCCCGGCGGGGCCGTGGAGCCCACCGCCCGGGGGACCAACCGCGCCCTGGCCGTAGCGGTTACCACTCCCGCCTCGTCGAGCGGCTGGCTGGCCAGTCCCCCATCGGCAGGCTGCCCACCCACGGGTGATTGCTGGGGTGGCGGCCTGAGCGGATGGCAAGCCCCGTGACGGCGCCGGTCGAGATCTTCAGCGATGGCGCCTGCAAGGGCAATCCCGGCCCGGGCGGCTGGGGTGCGCTGCTGCGCTTTGGCGCCCACGAAAAGGAGCTGTGCGGGGGCGAGGCCCATACCACCAATAACCGCATGGAGTTGATGGCCGTCATCCAGGCCCTGGAGGCCCTCAAGCGGCCTGTGCCGGTGCGGGTGGTCACCGATTCCCAGTATCTGCGGCAGGGGATCACCCAGTGGCTGCCGCGCTGGAAGCGCAATGGCTGGAAGACCGCCACCCGCCAGCCGGTCAAGAACCAGGACCTCTGGGAGCGTCTGGATCGGGCCCTGGGCGAACACTGGATCGAATGGCACTGGGTCAAGGGCCATGCCGGTCACCCGGAGAACGAGCGCGCCGACGCCCTGGCCAATCGGGGCATTCCCCGGGGATGAAGTGCCCTCTGGCGACCGTAAGCTTTCTGCTGCCACCCCGATGGATGAAGATGGCAAATACCTTCTTTGTTGGGTGGATCTCTTTTTGTAAATATTGATATAAAACAGTAGATTAAATATTTTTCAGAGGGTGGTGCCCCTGGCTTCCGCCAACAGCCAACCTCTCATCCCACCATTGCCAGGTTACCGCCACCATGCGTCAGATCGTCCTCGATACGGAAACCACCGGCCTGGAACCTAGCGAGGGCCATCGCATCATCGAGATTGGTGGCGTCGAACTGGTGGAGCGGCGGCCCACCGGTAACAACTTTCATCGCTACCTCCAGCCCGATCGCGACGTGGAACAGGGCGCCCTCAATGTCCATGGCATCACCAATGCCTTCCTCCGCGACCAGCCGCGCTTCGGCGACATCGCCGAGGAGTTTCTCGCCTACATCCGTGGCGCCGAACTCATCATCCACAACGCCCCCTTCGACCTGGGTTTTCTCGATCACGAGCTGAAGCTGTGGCGGGCCGAGGCGCCGCGCATCGCCGACCTCTGCCCCGTGGTCGACAGCCTGGTCCTTGCCCGTCGCCGTCATCCCGGGCAGCGCAATTCCCTGGATGCCCTGTGCAAGCGCTACGAGATCGATAATTCCAGCCGCGATCTGCATGGCGCCCTGCTCGATGCCGGCATCCTCGCCCAGGTCTATCTCGTCATGACCGGCGGTCAGGTCAAGCTGGCCCTGGGCGGCCAGGGCGAGGCGGGCCAGGAGGCGGGGCGTCATCCCGTCCGCCGCCTGCCCGCCGATCGCCCGCCTTTGCGCGTGGTTCGGGCCACGGACGCGGAGCTCCAGGCCCACCAGCGGCGCCTGGCCGCCATCGACAAGGCCAGCGAGGGGCATTGCGTCTGGTTGCAGCCATAGCCCGGCTTCGGCAACCGCCGTCCTGGCCGCGAGACCCTGGTGCCAGGGCCGTGAACCCCCACCGCCCGCAAGAGGGGCCGCCTCTCGGTCAGCCCCGTTATAAAATGCCCGGTCCTGGGTCACTCCCCTTGCCCATCCAGCACCTTTTACACCCATCAGGTGACTCATCATGCTCGATCCTCAAGCGCTGCGCGCCGACCTGGACTTTGTCGCCGCGCAGCTTGCCCGTCGTGGCCTGACGCTCGATACCGTGCGCATCGAGGCCCTGGAGACCCGGCGCAAGGCCATCCAGGTCCGGACCCAGGAACTCCAGGGCGAGCGCAACAGCCGCTCCAAGCTCATCGGCCAGGCCAAGAAGGCCGGGGAGGACGTCGGGCCCCTGCTGGCGCGGGTGGCCGACCTGGGGGATCAGCTCAAGGCCGCCGAGGTAGAGCTGGCGACCGTGCAGGAGAATCTGCGGGAGATTGCCTTGGGCCTGCCCAATCTGCCCCACGCCAGCGTCCCCGACGGGCGCGCGGAGGCGGACAATCGCGAGGAGCGGCGCTGGGGCGAGCCCCGGGTCTTCGCTTTCACCCCGAAGGACCATGTGGACCTAGGCGTCCCCACCGGCTGGATGGACTTTGACGCCGCCGCCAAGCTCGCGGGGGCGCGGTTCGTGGTCCTCAGTGGCCCCCTGGCGCGGCTGCACCGGGCCCTGATCCAGTTCATGCTCGATACCCATACCCGGGAACACGGCTACGTCGAGGTCTATGTCCCCTACCTGGTGAACGCCGATAGCCTCTACGGCACCGGCCAGTTGCCCAAGTTCGAGCAGGACCTGTTCAAGGTCCCCGGCGAGCGTGACTACTATCTCATCCCCACCGCCGAGGTGCCGGTGACCAACCTGGCGCGGGACCTGATCCTGGATGCCGACCGCCTGCCCTGCAAGTGGGTGGCCCACACCCCCTGCTTTCGCAGTGAGGCCGGTTCCTATGGCAAGGACACCCGGGGCATGATCCGCCAGCATCAGTTCGAGAAGGTGGAATTGGTCCAGCTCGTCCGGCCCGCGGACTCCTTCGCCGCCCTGGAGGCCCTCACCGGCCACGCCGAGGCCATCCTGCAACGGCTGGAGCTGCCTTACCGGGTGGTCAGCCTCTGCGCCGGGGACCTGGGCTTCTCCGCCGCCAAGACTTATGACCTGGAGGTCTGGCTGCCGGGCCAGCAGAAGTACCGGGAGATCTCCTCGTGCAGCAACTTCCTGGACTTCCAGGCCCGTCGCCTTCAGGCCCGCTGGCGCAACCCCGACACCGGCAAGCCCGAGTTACTCCACACCCTCAATGGTTCGGGCCTGGCCGTGGGCCGGACCCTGGTAGCGGTGCTGGAGAACTACCAAGAGGCCGATGGTCGCCTGCGCATCCCCACCGCCCTGCGGCCTTACCTGGGCGGGGCCGAGTTCGTGCATACTGCGGGGTGAGACACCATTCCCGTCGACGATACCACCGTTTGGACACCATCCGAACCTCCCTGGTCCGATCCTCAGCGGAATTGCTTGGGCCAGAACCGGTGACGTCAGTCACCAGTCCCGTTCATCGCACCATGGCGATGAGCAGGACCACGAGCCCCGCCACCAGGGCTAGGGGCAGGATGGCGGCCTGCCAGTCGCCTTTCTCGGCCTTCGGTCCCTGCTGTTGCCATTGCTGGTAGGCCCGCCAGGCGTAGAAGACCATCATGCCCATGGCGGCGGCCGCCACGATCTTCATGAAGAGATCCATTGTCATCCTCCGGGTTTGAGAAGGGAGAGGTCGCGCCCTTCAGGTCAGGGCCCTGCTCAGGAACACCTTGAGCTGAGGGTGAGGGACGCAAAAAACCGACCAGGGCGCGGGCCCGATCGATCGCCCCGGTTAATCTTGAGCTGAGGGCGGAGGACAAAAAAACCCCGGCACGGGGCCGGGGTCCGGTTCAGCCTCTAGCTGAAGGCGGTGGCGCCGATGTCAGTCGTCGCTGCCCATGATCCCCAGGATCTGCAGCAGGCTGATGAAGATGTTGAAGATGTTTAGGTACAAGCCATAGGTGGCCATGATGTAGTTGGTCTCACCGCCATTGATGATGCGGCTGGTGTCGAAGAGGATGAAACCGCTCATCAGCAGGATGATGCCACCGGAGACCGCCAGGGACAGGGCCGGCATGGCGAGGAAGATATTGGCGATGGCGGCGATGAAGACCACCATGATCCCGGCGAACAGGAAGCCACCCATGAAGCTGAAATCGCGCTTGCTGGTCAGGGCGTAGCCGGACAGGCCCAGGAAGATCAGGCCGGTGCCCGCGAAGGCGGTGGCGATGATCTCGGGACCCCGGGGCAGGGCCAAGTACATGGTCAGGATGGAGCCCAGACCCAGACCCAGCAGGCCGGTGATGGCGAAGATGACACCAATACCGGCGCTGGAGTTGGCGGTGCGGGGTAGGACGAAGATCCCCATCACCATGGCGCCGATCACCGACACCAGATACATCCAGCTCGGCAGGGCGAGGGATATGGAGATCAGGGCCATCAGGGCGCTGAAGCCCAGGGTGGCGGACAGCAACATGTAGGTGTTCTTCAACACCTTGTTGGCGGAAATGGCGCTCTGGGCGCCGCTCAGTACGGAGTATTGGGGGTTGGCCATCGGGCGTCTCTCCTCGGTAAGGGTCGGAAAAGGATTTTGTCCGCGTTTAGAACGGCGGTTGGAAGCTGAGTTCCGAAGGATACCTGTCCGACTCGAAAAGGCAACTTCAGCGCGCTTGGCCTGGAGATGTCCCTTCCGGTATCCTTGCTAGCCTCGAATCTGGGGTCGACTTGATCCATCCCAAGTCGAGAACCCGCGCGGATACGTAAGGGTGACGAAGTGGTCGATAGTGGCGGTCCCGAGACTCCTGACCCTATTAGCAGGGGGCTGAACGGAAAGGGGAAACGGAGCCTTACCGCAACTGAGCTCAAGCCTTTGTCGTGGCTCCGGGCCAAAAGTCGCCCAAAAGCGGGGCATATCAGACTCAGGTGAGGTGGCAGAGTGGCCGATTGCGGCAGTCTTGAAAACTGTTGAGCCGCGAGGCTCCGTGGGTTCGAATCCCACCCTCACCGCCATGTTCATGACACCTTGGGTCTAGTCGGTGGGCTAATCAGACGGGACCTCGTCGATCCGCCCCCTGCCCATCCCTGGATTCTGTGGGGCGCTTGGCCGCGAAGGTGGCTAGCCGGCCTCCCGCAAGGCCTTGGGCTGATTATGAGACCCCCCCTTGAGATCCCCGTCTTCCCCCGACCCGTCAGCTCCCTGGCGAGGATCCTGGCTCCTGGCGCCGATGGGTCGTCAACAGGTGCCGCACCCCCTCAGTCGGCGATGAAGTTGCGACAACCGGTCGTTAGCCGCGTGAATGGCGAGCAGCAGGCCCGCGATGAGGATGGTTAGTAGAAACCCCCCCAGGGTCAAGGCGTCAAAGTTCATCTTTCTCTCCTAACTGATTGATCATATAGAGATATTGGCGTTCATGAGCCATTGGTGATGGTTTTAGTATGGCCGATGATCGGTATATAAGCAAGTGCTAATTTAGAAAATGCTGATATACATGATCCTTGAGCGCGGTCCATCCGGCGATTGATCCCATTCGTGCCCGACCGCAAACCGATCTTCTTGGGGAAGTGTCAAAAAAGAGCCCCGCTTGGAGGCGGGGCAATTCACCACTGAGGAGGTTAGAGAACGGACGTGTCGGAGGAATAATCCGTCTCATCCTTAACCAAGCAATTTACCGGCCAATGTTGTCGCGTGACCTTCAGGCCCCACTGATGCGACCGGATTCAGGCCGTTTACGCATCCCACCCTCGGCCGGAGGATCCGGATGTCAGGTCAGAAGAGGGCCTGGCAACCCTGGATTGGGCAATCCTAGGGTAGGCGATCCTGGGATGGGCAATGCTGGGTTGGGGAAGGTGGGCCACTCGGGGAGACTCTCCAACCGCTGCCAAATGCGCCACGCTCCAGGGCTGGATCATCGGCGGGATCCGCGCACCCTAGTGGTGCGGATAGACCTGCATCCGGGTCATTCTCACCCGTGGCCTGGAGGTCGTCGGCTGGCGTGGTGGTCGCTGGTGGCAATGCTATGATCCCAGAGGATGGGAGGGCATCCCGGTGGCTCACGGCGGTGGCCACGTATCAGGGGAGTGTCGGCGGGTGGCGTCTCCGCCGGTGATTACGGATCGACTCCGTTACTATCAGCTAAGATTATGTTTGTAAAAGAGAAGGAGGTTGGCATCATGAGCGCGACTGCCAGGGTCCGTGTATTGTTCGTGTGCATGGGTAATATCTGCAGGTCACCAACGGCGGAGGGTGTTTTCCGTCATCTGCTGCGCGGTGAAGGCTTTGCGGATGTTATCGAAACCGATTCCGCCGGGACGCATGGCTACCACATTGGCCAGCCTCCCGATGCGCGGGCACGGGAGACGGCCCAGCGGCGGGGCGTGGACCTCGGCGATCTGCGGGCGCGAAGGGTGGTGCGGGAGGATTTTGAGTTTTTTGACTATGTACTGGCCATGGATCAGGAGAACTACCAGGCCCTGGCGGCGCTTTGCCCGCCGGACCATCGCCAGAAACTCAAGTTATTCATGGAGTACGCCCCAGAGATGGGGGTCCGGGAAGTGCCCGATCCCTACTACGGGGGTCCAGGCGGGTTCGAGCGGGTCTTCGATATGGTGGAGGCCGCGGCCTTGGGGCTGTTGGAGGATATCCGTGGGCGTTTTCCAGGCTGATGACGGACTTTTTGCCGTTGACACGCCTGGCATGTAAGTAATTGAAAAGTATATAATTATCAGAGGCGTGGCGTGTAACCTCCCGACCGCCAGCCCAGGCACCGAAGCCTCAGTCGCCGCTTCCCAGCCGCTCAGGAGCGGTCAGGTTGCATAATCGCGACCGCTAACGGACGAGAGAGCGGGTGCTACCCCAATCAAAATTAAAGGCTTTGCCGTGACTTCCATGCCAGATCTCATGAGATGGCGAGCCAACCCACTGCAAGAGTAAGGCTTGGCCCTGCCTCTCACGCTATCGCCTGGCTCCACTCCGTGCCGTGGCCGTCCGGGTCTCCCCCCGGTAACTTCACCCCGGAGGGGGTGAAGCCGGGAGGACCGGCGCGGATTGGGCTGGGCGCGATCCGCGGGTGGCGCCGTTATTCCTTGGTCTTGACCAGGGATGGCGTGGTCTCCGGCTCAGCCTGGGAAGGGGGTTGATCCTTCCCTGACCCCTTGGGCCCGCCTGCCCCACTGGACTTATCGCTCCTGGACCTGGCCTCCTTGACCTTGGCTGGGGCGGGGGCGTCCACGACTGGCGCAGATCGGTCCGTCTCCGGCTGGGCCTCTCCACTCGCCTGGGGAGGTTGTTGCGTGGCCAAATTCACCTCGGCCTCGACCTGAGTCTCGGCCTTGACTTCGGCTAATGCCTCGGCTTCGGCTTCGGCTAAGGCCTTGGAGCGGCGCTGGGTGGTGGTAACGGCTTCGGTCTTGGAACTGCGACGCTCGGCGGTATGGGCTTCAGGGCTCGACGATTTTCCGGCCTCGGCCTCGCGGGGAGGTTCCAGGTCCGTGGAGAGGACCCCTGCCGCCACATCCAGGTTACCGCTGGCCGGGGCCGTCAGCCCTGGTGCCGCCGGGCGCCGAGGCATGGTTGCCTCTTGGGTGTCGCCCTCCGCCGCCCCTGGGCTGGGCAGTGGGGCGCTGGGCTCCGCGACTGGCCGCCGGCGGCGCTGACTCCCCGATGGCGGGACTGGTTTGGGCTCCTCGGTCTCGGCGAGTAGTCGCGCTGGTGGGGTGGCGGGGGTCTCTGGCGAGGGTGGAGTTTGCTCGGCCAGGGTGGGAGGGGTGGACGGGGCAGCGCGTGCCGGTTCCGGCGCCGGTTCGGCCAGGGTGGTCTGGGGGGCTGGGGCCACCGTCAGCTCTGATTTCTGCGCCGGGGCGGGTCGATCCTTGGCCTTCGGTGTGGCCTGGATTTCAGGCGCGGGCTCCCTGGCTTCCGGTATTGCCCGTGCCAAGAGGGCGGTTTCTCGCGACTCCGCCGGCGCCTGCACCGAAGACATGGCTGGGCGGGCTTCCGGAGCCGGAACCGGGGGCATGGGCGCGTGGGCTTCCAGGATCAGCGGGGCCGGCTGCGCCCCAACATCGTCAAGCGGCGTCGGCGGGGTCGCGGGGACCACTGCCTTGACTTTTGACGTTGCCTGGACCTCGGGTGTCAGCTCCACGCCCCTGGGGCTCGGCGGGATCTCCGGGGTGAGACGCCTCTCCTCCGGGGTCACCGGGGCCTCGGAAGCCAGGTCTCCGGCCCTTGGAGTCGCCGTGATCTTGGTTGTCAGCTCTACGGTATCTGGAGTCGGCGGTACATCAAGTATCTGCTCGCTGGCCTTCGCGGTCTGGTCTTCGGCTGTCTGGAGCGGACGGGGTTGTCCGGTGACCCGCCCCACTGGCTTGGCGCCCTCCGGGGCCCCAGCCAGGGTGGGGGCGTCCTCAGGGACTTGCCGCTCGGAAGCCGTCGGCCTTTCCGGGACTTCCGGTTGGTCAAGGACCACCAGCCGATCAGCGACCGCCGATCCCATGGCGTCAACCTCGGCCGGGAGGGCTTCAGTCTCCTCTCTGGTTTGCGACTCCGCGCTGCCGCCCCGACCACGGCGACCGCGACCGCCGCGCCGACGACGAGAGCGGGGCCGGCCCGTGGGCTCCTGTTCCGCCTCGCCCCCGGCGATCAGGATCTCCAGGTCCATCGCGTCCAGGGCGGCGACGGGCGATGGGCTGGTGGCCTCGGCGACCGCGGCGCCGGTAGGGGCGGGCGAGGTCTCGGACGGGACTGCCGCCCGTTCCTCCTGGGGCAGCGGGGTAATGGCGGCTGGGGTTTCGGGGGGGGCCGGCGCGATGGGTGCCGTGGTGGAAGGGCCGGCCTCCCGGGAGGCGGGGGTGGGTTCCGCCTGGTCCTGGTATTTCGGGGCGGGTCGAGCGCTTTTGCCAGGCGCGGCTGGGGCTACTTCCGCCGGGATCAGGTCCCAGTCGAAGAAGTCGAGGTTTTCATCCTCGATAAACGGCGACGCCGTGACCGCCTCGGGACGATGCCCCTCGCCGTCGCGCCGCCCGCGGCCACGGCCACCGCGTCGACTGGAACGGCGTGAATCCCCGGGGGGCTCTCCCTCGGCCAGTTCGTCCTGGGCTCCCGGCTGGCTGGGGGGTGGCGCGAGGGCGGGACTTGTCTCGGCGGAGGGGGTGACCGACGCGGGCGATCGGGGGGCGGGGGGGCTGAGGAGCGGACGGGGTCCGAACCCCGCCCGCCGGGCCCCCCGGGGGGGGGGGGGGGGGCCGGGGGGGGGGCCCTGGCCCGGGGGGCGGGGGCCCCCCCCCGGCCCGCGGGGGGGGCGGGGGGGCTGAGGAGCGGACGGGGTCCGAAGTCTCCCCCGCGCCGGGGTTCCTCCCGGCCGCGATCGGCCCGGGTGACTTCTTCGCGCCGAACCGGTTCCTCCTGGGTCTCATCGCGCGCGGTCGCCGGGGGTTGAGACTCTTCCCGTTGGGGCTCGTCGCGCCGGGACTCCTCCCGCCGGGGCTCATCGCGTCGCGCTTCGCCGCGTCGTGGTTCCTCGCGCCGGGTCTCCTCCCGGCGACCCTCCTCGCGCCGGGCGCCCTCGCGTCCGGCCTCTTCCCGACGGGATTCCTCCCGTCGCCCTCCCTCCCGTGCCGGTTCTTCCAGGCGGCCGTCCTCGCGCCGACCGGGCTCGCGTCCGCCATCCTCACGGCGGGAGGTATCGCGCCGCCCCTCGGGACGCCGGGCATCCTCGCGCCGGGACTCTTCCCGACGGGGCTCCTCCCGCCGGATTTCCTCCCGACGCGGCTCCTCGCGCCGCGCCTCCTCCCGTCGGGCCTCGTCGCGGCGGGGTGATTCCTCCCGCCGGGGTTCCTCGCGGCGGCTGGGCTGGCGCCCGGTGCCCGGGCGGCTGGCCTCACGCGGCTCGCCCCCGGTGGGCCTGGTCGCCGTGCTCCGCGCTTCCTGCGGGCGGGGCTCAGCCTGGCGCTGCTCCGGGGCGGGGCGGACGGGTCGGGAGCGGCGCGCGGGTTCCGCCTGGGGCGGTTGGGCCGGAGGCGCCGGTTCTTCCGCATGCCGGGGGGCGAAGAGGGTGGTCCAGAGGCGCTTGAGCAGGCTCTCCGGTTGGCGTTCCTGGGCTGGCTGGGATGGGGCGGGGGGCTGGGGTTCAGGGCGCCGGGGTGGCGGCGCCGGCTCCCGGGGGGCGGTCTGCTTGATCGCCGGCTCCTCGGTGCGCACCGGTTCGGCGGCTCGTGCCAGGTCCAGGGGCCGCTCCTCCGCCCGGGTCACCAGTTGATAGCTGGGCTGTTCGACCGCCAGCCGCTCGGTGTCCTGGGTCCGAATACGTTCGATGCGGAAGTCCGGGGTGTCGAGGTGTGGATTGGGGACCAGCAGGACGCTGACCCGCTGGCGCTGCTCGATGCCGAGAATGGCATTGCGCTTCTCGTTGAGGAGGAAGGTGGCCACGTCCACCGGCAGCTCCGCCAGGATGCGCTCGGTGTTCTCCTTCATCGCCTCCTCTTCCAGGATGCGCAGGATGGATAGCGCCAGGGACTCGACGCCGCGGATGGTGCCCTGACCCTTGCAGCGCGGGCAGACGAGCTGGCTGGACTCGCCCAGGGAGGGGCGCAGGCGCTGGCGCGACATCTCCATCAGGCCGAAGCGGGAGATGCGCCCGAGCTGGACCCGGGCCCGGTCCTGCTTCATGGCATCGCGCAACCGGTTCTCCACCTCGCGCTGGTTGCGCGCCGGGGTCATGTCGATGAAGTCGATGACGAAGAGCCCGCCCAGGTCGCGCAGCCGCAACTGACGGGCGATCTCGTCGGCGGCCTCCAGATTGGTGTTAAGGGCTGTTTCCTCGATATCGGCACCCTTGGTGGCCCGCGCCGAATTGATGTCGATGGAGGTCAGGGCCTCGGTGTGATCGATGACGATGGAGCCGCCGGAGGGGAGCCGTACCTCGCGCTGGAAGGCCGACTCGATCTGGCTCTCGATTTGGTAGCGGGTGAAGAGCGGCACCTCGTCGTCGTAGAGCCGCAGCTTGCGCAGGTTATGGGGCATGACCTGGCGGATGAAGGCCTCGGCCTTCTCGTACATCTTGCGGTCGTCGACCACGATCTCGCCGATGTCGGTGCGCAGGTGGTCGCGGATGGAGCGGATGATGACGTCGCTTTCCTGGTAGATCAGGAACGGCGCCTTGCGCTCGGTGGCGGATTGCTCAATGGCGGTCCAGAGTTGGGTGAGGTAGTTGAGGTCCCACTGCAACTCCTCGACGCTCTTGCCCACCCCGGCGGTGCGCACGATGAGCCCCATGTTCTCGGGGATCTCGAGCTGGCTCATGGCGTCGCGCAGCTCCGAGCGGTCATTACCCTCGATGCGCCGCGAGACGCCCCCCGCGCGGGGGTTGTTGGGCATGAGCACCAGGTAGCGTCCGGCCAGGGAGACGAAGGTGGTGAGGGCGGCGCCCTTGTTGCCGCGCTCCTCCTTATCGATTTGGACGATGACCTCGCGACCCTCGCTCAGGGCGTCCTTGATGTTGACCTTGGACCCGGGCTTGTTGGCCTCGTCGCTGAAGTAGCCCCGGGCGATCTCCTTGAGGGGGAGGAAGCCATGGCGCTCGGCGCCGTAGTCGACGAAGGCCGCCTCCAGGCTGGGCTCGACGCGGGTGATGGAGCCTTTGTAGATGTTGGCCTTTTTCTGTTCGCGTCCCGGGGATTCGATATCCAGGTTGAAGAGTTTCTGGCCATCGACGATGGCCACCCGCAACTCTTCCGGCTGAGTTGCGTTGATCAGCATTCTTTTCATTCGTTGTCTCGTAACCGGGCGCGCCGTCCAACCCGGGCCGTGCCGGCCGGTTGTCACCCCGGGGGGCGCATGGGCAGGCACGGTACCGGCTTCGCCTTCCGGGTCCTGGCCCCGCGCAGGGGTGGACGGGAAGGGGTCGCGGACAGGCGCGCGTGTAACCTCGTTTCGCGGTGTCCTTCGGGCACCACGCGCAAGGGTCCCGCGCTCCCAGGAAGGGCGGGGCGCTGGACCGGGGCAATCAGGTCATCGGCTGGCGGTTGATCCGGTGGGAAACGGGACCGCCGCGATGCGCCGGGCCGTCTCGGTGTACAATCCGCGGCCGCTTGAGGATAGGGACGCCGCTGTCAAGCGCAAGGGGCCAGGCCGACGAGAAGGGTGTCGGGGCGCCGTGGGACTGGAACGGAGGGCGGCTCGTGGATAATCGCCCGAAAAATCATCACTTGCATCATCCGGCCGGGCCCTCGGCACCGGGGAGGAGCAAGTCTCCAATGGTAACAGCGAACCCCAATCGCGGCAATCGAATCAAGGCCATGCAGCAACATTTCCCCGCTTTGGGTTGTCCCCTGACTGACCATGCCCGGTGAGGTGGCGAGCCCGGGGGTCCAATTCGTGCCCGTGCCGACCGCGGCGGTGGGTCAGCGGATCGACAATTTCCTTCTGGCGCGTCTCAAGGGCGTCCCACGCAGTCACATCTACCGCATCCTGCGCAGCGGCGAGGTGCGGGTCAACAAGGGGCGGGTCCAGTCGGATTACCGGCTGCGGGAGGGGGACCTGGTGCGCATCCCCCCCGTGCGGCAGGCGGAGCCGCGGGAGCCGGGTCTGGCCCCGCCCGCGCTGCTGCGGGGTCTGGAGGCGGCCATCCTTTTCGAGGACGAGCGCCTGCTGGCCATCGACAAGCCCGCCGGGCTGGCGGTCCACGGCGGCAGCGGTCTCAGCTTCGGGCTGATCGAGGCCATGCGTCAGCTTCGCCCCGGCATGGAGCTGGAGCTGGTCCACCGGCTCGACCGCGACACCTCCGGCTGCCTGCTCCTGGCCAAACGATCCAGTACCTTGCGCGACCTGCACCGGCTGATCCGCGATCAGGCCGTCGACAAGCGCTATCTGGTCCTCCTCACCCGCCCACTGCCGCGGGCCGAGCTGACGGTGGATGCCCCCCTACGCAAAAACACCCTCAAGAGCGGGGAGCGGGTGGTCCGCGTCGATCGGGCCGAGGGGAAGCCATCGCGCACCCGTTTCCGCCGCTTGCGGGCCTATCCGGGGCCAGGCGGGGTTCTGGAACTGGTCGAGGCCCGCCTGGTCACCGGCCGCACCCACCAGATCCGCGTCCATGCCGCCCATCTGGGCGCGCCCATCGCCGGGGATGAGAAGTATGGCGACGAGCTCATCAACCAGGCCCTGCGCCCGCTGGGGCTGCGGCGACTCTTCCTCCATGCCGCCGACCTGAGCCTCCAGCCCGCGCACCTCCCTGGGCCCCTGCGGCTCCAGGCCCCGCTGCCTGCGGACCTCCAGGCCTTGCTGGCCAGGCTGGAGGAAATGGCTAAGAAGGAGTAAGGTATAGCCCTTGTCAGGGATTGAGTCAGGCATGGCCCGGTCTCTGGCGGGCGCTTGACAATTAAACTTATTATTATCAATAAGATATTGATGTCATTCCGGTCCCGGTCTGGCGTGCACCGTCCCCGATATCTTGTTCGGGCCCCCGCGTCTCGCTCCCCCGCCGCTGCTGATTAGCACGCTTCTTGCTTGATACTTGCTTAAGTACAGGTCATCCCCGACCATCGTCCGCTAGCCATTCTCCAGGTGCCATGTCCTTCAAACTGCTTGTCTTCGATTGGGACGGAACCCTCATGGACTCCGAGGCCCGCATCGTGGCCTGCATCCAGTCTGCCTTCGCCGATCTGGGGGAGATGCCCCCCCCGCGCGAGGTCGCCCGGGAGGTGATCGGGCTCGGCCTGGAGGAGGCCATGACCATGCTCTGGCCGGATGGCAGCGTCCTGCAGCGGCGGGAACTGGTCGATCGCTACCGCTTCCACTTTCTCGGTGGCAGCGAGGGTTCCTCCAGCCTCTTTCCCGGTGCCCGTGAACTGATCGAGGACCTCAATCAGCGGGGCCTGTTGCTGGCGGTAGCCACCGGCAAGAGCCGGCGCGGTCTGGAGTCTGCCCTGGCCAGTACCGGGCTGCGCGGTCACTTCCATGCCACCCGCTGCGCCGACGAGACCTATTCCAAGCCCCACCCGGAGATGCTATTGCAGGTCATGGATGAACTGGGGACGCACCGGTCCGAGACCCTGATGATCGGGGATACGGAGTACGACATGGAGATGGCCCGCAACGCCGGGGTGGCGGCCCTGGGGGTGGCCTATGGCGTCCACGGTCTGGAGCGGTTGCTGCGTCACGGACCCGTCGATTGCGTCCATGCCTTCGAGGAACTTAGGGACTGGCTGGAGCGGAACCTGGAGCCCTAAACACGACCCCGCTCAGGGTTGGTACTGAAAACGCCAGACGTTATGGATGCGGGGGTTGCGGGCGAAGTCCTTGGGCAGGGTGGCGGCGGTGAGGTCGCGGATCTCCAGCCCGGCCAGCGTATCGCGCTCATCCTGCGTCTTTGGCCCATTCAGCCCATCCGGTTCCTGACGCTGATCTGACCCCGCTGGCCCGCCGGGACCCTTTCCGGGGGCCACCGGCCAGATGCTGACGCGAGGGACAGGCGCCGTGCCCAGGGCGGCGGCCAGGGCCTCCCGGTCCAGCCGGAACCGGCGCAGGTTGTTGGAAAAGATCAGGATGCCGCCGGGCTCCAGCAGTCGCAGGGCATCGCTCAGCAAATGCGCCTGGTCGCGCTGGACATCCAGGGTCCCGGTCATGCGCTTGGAGGTGGAAAAACTGGGCGGGTCGAGGAGGATCAGCCCCCAGCGCCGCCGGCCGGCGCCCTCCCGGGGCCAGGTCAGGCAGTCCGCCTGGATGAGTTCGTGTCGCCGGCCAGCGAAGCCATTGAGGGCCAGGTTGCGGCCCGCCCAGTCCAGATAGGTGCGCGACAGGTCCACCGTGGTGGTGCTAATGGCCCCCCCGGCGGCGGCGTGAACGCTGGCGGTGCCGGTGTAGCCGAAGAGATTGAGGAAGTGGCGGCCTGCCGCCAGTTCGCCGATCAGGCGGCGGACCAGGCGGTGGTCCAGGAACAGGCCGGTGTCGAGATAGTCCTCGAAATTCACCAGAAACTTGAGGCCCTGTTCATGGACCTGGAAGAAGCAGCGCTGATGGTCCAGGCGTTCATACTGCTCCTTGCCGCGCTGGCGGCGGCGCACGCGCAGGAAGAGTTGCGCGGGCGGGATTTCCAGCACCTCGGGGATGACACCCAGGGCCTCCCGCAGCCGGCGGCGGGCGTCCCGGGGGTCGATGCTGGCGGGGGCCTCGTACTCCTGGACGTTGGCGATGCGCTCCCCGTCCAGGGTGGTGTAGAGATCCAGGGCGAGGTTGTACTCGGGCAGGTCGGCGTCGTAGAGTCGGTAACAGTCCACCCCCTCGCGCCGGCGCCATTTGTCCAGGCTTTTAAGATTCTTGCGCAGGCGGTTGGCCAGCATCTCCCCCCCGGGGCCGCGCTGGGCGGGGGGTAGGGGGCGGGGCTGGTCGGCGACGAAGTCCTCTTCCCGCACCCTGAAGTGCAACAGCCGGCAGGGGAGGGGGCCGTTGTACAGGCTGTGGTAGCCCTGGGCCCGCAGCCCCAGGGCGTGGCCCAGTTCCGGGTTGCCGGTCAGGATCGCGGCCCGCCAGCCGCGAAAGCGTTCCCGCAGGACCTGGCCCAGCAGGGCGTAAAGACCCGGCAGATCCCCCGCCTCGCCCAGCCGTTCGCCATAGGGGGGATTGGTCACCACCAGCCCCCGGTCGTCCGCCCGACCCGGCGCGGCCTCTCGCAGCTCCCGGCACTCGAAATGGACCCGACCGGCCAGGCCGGCCCGGGCCAGGTTGTCGTTGGCGGCGCGGATCGCTGCCGGGTCCCGGTCATAGCCGCGAATCGCGCCCCCCTCGGCCGCCAGCCGGGCCAGGCCGGCACTGCGCCGCTCCCGGGCCTCCGCCAGCAGCCCCTCCCAGGGGCCGGGCTCATGGCCGCGCCAGCCCGTCAGGCCCCAGTGGCGGTGGCCCAGACCGGGGGCGATGTCGGCCGCGATCAGCGCCCCTTCAAGGCACAGGGTGCCGGACCCGCAAAGGGGATCGACCAGGGCGGCCCCCGCCGCGGCCAGTTCCGGCCAACCGGCGCGCAGAAGGATGGCGGCGGCGAGGTTCTCCTTGAGGGGGGCGGCGCTCCCCAGCCGGCGGTAGCCGCGCAGATGCAGGGAGTCGCCGGAGAGGTCCAGGCTCAGGGTCACCTGGTCCCGGTGCAGATAGGCCTGGACGCGCAGGTCCGGCGTCGCCCGATCGACGGTGGGCCGCTCCCCGCAGCGGGCCCGAAACCGGTCGACGATGGCATCCTTGACCCGCAGGGCGCCGAACTGGCTGTGACTGATGCCGTCCGCGGTGCCATCGAACTGGACGACGAAGCTGCCCCGGGGGGAGAGGTGCTCTTCCCAGGGGATGGCCGCCGCCCCGGTGTAGAGGCTGTCGCTGTCCGCGGCGGGGAAGCGGGCCAGGGGCAGGAGGACCCGGTTGGCCACCCGGGACCAGAGACAGGCGCGATAGGCGTCCGCCAGGGGTCCGGAGAAGCGGGCGCCGCCGCGGGCCTCCTTGACCCCCGCCAGGCCGAGGGCCAGCAATTCGTCGGCCAGCAGGGATTCCAGGTGCCGGGGGGCGGTGGCGAAGAAGTCAGGCATCAGGGCGGGCGAAGGACTACGGGGGGACGATGCCCGGCATCTTAAGCCTTTTTGTCCCCAGCCCTCACGCCGCGGCGCCCCGCCCATCGCGGAGAGCCCCGGCCCGCCGCCGCAGCGCTATGGCCAGGGCCGATAACGGTTATACTTTGCCGCGCTTTTCCACTCCAACCCCTGGCCCCACCTGCCTATGGACGCCGACATCCTCCGCATCATCCTCGCCGTGCTCGGCGCCCTGATCATCGCCGGGCTCTACTATTGGGAGCAGCGCCGCCGCCAGGCCCGCGAGGAGGAGCATGCCGAGGACCACGCCGACCGGGACCGGATGGCGCCCTGGGGCGAGGACTTCGACGCGGCGGCCGACGCCGATGAGGGTCCCCGGCGGGAAGGCCACCTCGGCGTCTGGGAGCGGGATGACCGGGACCTGGCGGCCGACGCGACCGTGTCGGCGGAGCGATCGCCAACCCGCCCGCCCCGGTCGCGGTCCACCCTGTCGGACCTCGACCTGGTCCGTCCCGACCCCGAATTTGCCGCGGAAGCCTTTCCTCCCGGTCCCATGCTGGTGATTCTGCATGTCGCCGCCCGCGCCGCCGAGGGCTATTTCGATGGCGCCGCCATCGTCCTCGCCGCCCGCATCGCCGGCCTGGAGCCGGGTGAACGGGAGATCTTCCACTGCAATCTGGGTGACGAACACCACACCGAGACCCTCTTCAGCATGGCCAACATGGTCAAGCCTGGCACCTTTCCCTTCGGGGCCATGGCGGACTTCACGACCCCCGGCCTGACCCTCTTCGCCCAGCTTGAAGGCCAGCCGGGCGATCCCGGCCGGCTGGAAGAGCTCCTCGGCACCGTCCACAGCCTGGCCCGCGACCTGGGTGGCGATTTGCTGGGCGAGCAGCGGCAGCCCCTGACCCCCGAGGAAGAAGAGCGGTTGCGCCGGCGGGTCATGGCCTTCGTCACCCAGCGGATGGCGGAGGAGGAGGGATGACCGCGGCGGCGGACCCCTCCGCCCGGGCGGAGGAACTGCGCCAGCTCATCCATTACCACGACTATCGCTACTATGTCCTTGATGATCCGGAGATCCCGGACGCCGAGTACGACCGCTTGCTGCGGGAGCTCCAGGCCCTGGAGGCCGCCCACCCGGAACTGATCACCCCCCACTCCCCCACCCAGCGGGTCGGGGGCCACCCCCTGGACGCCTTCGCCACGGTCGAGCACCGGGTGCCCATGCTGTCCCTGGACAACGCCATGACCGAAGAGGCCATGCGTGACTTCGATCGCCGCATGCGCAAGGAGCTGGGTCGGGAACGGGTCCGGTACGTGGCGGAACCCAAGCTGGACGGCCTGGCCATTGGCCTGACCTACGCGGCGGGGGTCCTGACCCAGGCCGCCACCCGCGGTGATGGTCAGTTTGGCGAGGACGTCACCGCCCAGGTCCGCACCATCAAGGCCATTCCCCTGCGCCTGCTGGGGGCGGGTTGGCCCCAACTGCTGGAGGTGCGGGGTGAGGTCTTCCTGCCCAAGGCCGGTTTCGCCGCCATCAACGAGCGCGCCCGGCGCGAGGGCGGCAAGGTCTTCGCCAATCCGCGCAACGCCGCCGCCGGCAGCCTGCGTCAGCTCGACCCCCGCATCACCGCCCAGCGCCCCCTGACCCTTTTCTGCTACGGTTTCGGCGCCGTGGCCGGCGGGGAACTGGCGGCGACCCAGAGCGAGAGCCTGCGCCGGCTGCGGGACTGGGGCCTGCCCATCTCCCCGGAGTTGCGGGTCCTGGAGGGGGTCGAGGCCTGCATCGCCTACCACCGCGCCCTGGGTGAACGAAGGGAGGCCCTGGATTACGACATCGATGGCGTGGTCTTAAAGCTGGACGACCTGGCGGATCAGGCGCGGCTGGGCTTCGTCGCCCGGGCCCCACGCTGGGCGGTGGCCTACAAGTTCCCGGCCCAGGAAGAGCTGACCCTGGTCGAGGCGGTGGAATTCAACGTTGGCCGGACCGGGGCCGTGACCCCGGTGGCGCGGCTCCAGCCCGTCCAGGTCGGTGGCGTCACCGTCTCCAACGCCACCCTGCACAATCTGGACGAGGTCCGGCGCAAGGACGTGCGCCCGGGGGACACCGTTTACATCCGCCGCGCCGGGGATGTCATCCCCGAGGTGGTGCGGGTCCTGCCAGAGCGCCGCCCCCCGGGGACCCACCCGGTGGCCTTGCCCACCACCTGCCCCGTCTGCGGCTCGGCGGTGACCAAGGCCCCGGGGGAGGCCGTGGCCCGCTGCACCGGCGGCCTCTATTGCCCGGCCCAGCGCAAGGAGGCCATCCTCCACTTTGCCTCCCGGCGCGCCCTGGACATCGAGGGCCTAGGGGAGGAACTGGTCGATCAACTGGTGGACAAGGGCCTGGTGGGTGATCCGGCCGATCTCTATGCCCTGCGCCATGAGCAACTGGCCAGCCTGGAACTGATGGGGGACAAGTCGGCGCGGAACCTGCTGGCGGCCCTGGAACGTAGCCGGAGCACCAGTCTGGCGCGCTTCATCCTCGCCCTGGGGATCCCCGGGGTGGGGGAGGCGACGGCCCTGGCTCTGGCGGGGCATTTTGGCGACCTGGAGCCGCTCATGGCCGCGCGCCGGGAGGATCTGGTCTTTCAGGGGGGCGTCCCCGGTCTGGGGCCCGCCAAGGCCCTGGCCCTGGCCGACTTCCTCGACCGCCAGCCCCAGGCCGGGCCCGCCCCCGGGGAGGACCTGGGGGACTGGCTGGCGCGACAAGGGGTTCCCGGCCTCAACGCCAACCTGGCCGCCGCCGTCGCCGCGCGCTTTCCGACCCTGGCGGCGCTGCGCCAGGCCGGCGTCGCGGGACTGGAGAATCGCAGACAGGTCCGGGTGTCCGGCGTGGGGGATATCCTCGCCCGGCAGATCGTCGACTTCTTCGCCCAGCCCCACAACCGGGAGGTCATCGCCAAGCTGATCGCCGCCGGCATCCACTGGGAGCGGGCCAGCGGTCGCGCCGGTGCCGGCTTGGGGGTGGCTAGCCAGGCCGATCATCCAGGTGAAGATGGGCTTACGCCCGCGGCCTCGGCCCATCCGCTGGCGGGCAAGACCCTGGTCATCACCGGGACCCTGAGCCGGCCCCGGGAGGAAATCAAGGACCTGCTGCTCAGCCTGGGCGCCAAGGTCACCGGCAGCGTCTCCGCCCGGACCGACTTCGTCCTTGCCGGGCAGGACGCCGGTTCCAAGTTGGCCAAGGCCCAGGGCTTGGGGGTGCGGGTGATTACGGAGGCCGATCTGGCCGGCCTGCTGGCCGGTGATCAGTTGCACAATCAGCCGATTGCAACTTGACGTTGATGTAAACCCACACACTCCCCTGCTGCCTGGACGGGCATGGGAAGTACCAAACGGAGCCTTTCATGCAAAACTTGACCAAGGAACAACAGATCCTGATGGCCATGCGCAAGACCCTGACGGCCATCATCAAGGATGTCACGCCGCCACCCGGGCTGAAGCATCCCCTCTCGGCGGCGACCATCGAGGACGTCCGCCAGTGCCTGGCCCTGATCGCCGCCCGGGAACGGGAACTGGCGGACGAGCAGGGGCGGATCACCGAAAAGCCCTACTACACGGATGAGCCGCCGACGGCCCAGGTGGTCCCCATCGCCGGCCTGACCAAGGGGCGCAAGCTCAATTAACCCCCTGACAACCAAGGCAGGTCAGATGATCGGGTGCCCCCGTGCGCGCCGTTGAAGAACTGTTGGCCATCGACCGGGCCCACGCCTGGCATCCCTACACCGCGACCCTGAACCAGGATCCCGTCTATCCGGTGCGCGCCGCCCGGGGCTGCCGGATCGAGCTCATGGACGGGCGGGAACTCATCGATGGCATGTCCTCCTGGTGGTGCGCCATCCACGGTTACAACCACCCGGTCCTCAACCAGGCCCTCCGGGACCAGTTGGCGTCCATGGCCCACGTCATGTTCGGCGGCCTGACCCACGAACCGGCGGTGGGCCTGATCGAGCGCCTGGTGGCCCTGACCCCGGCCCCGCTGCGGCATGTCTTCCTCTGCGATTCGGGCTCGGTGGCGGTGGAGGTGGCCATCAAGATGGCCCTTCAGTACCACCAGGCCCGGGGTGAGCCTGGTCGTCATCGGCTGCTGACCCTCAGGTCCGGCTACCATGGCGACACCTTTGGCGCCATGTCGGTGTGCGATCCCGTCACCGGCATGCACCACCTCTTCGCCCAGGTCCTCCCCCGGCAGCTCTTCGCCCCGGCCCCCACCCCTCGCTTTGGCGAGCCCTGCCAGGACGGGGACCTGGCCGGGTTCGCGGAGCTGCTCTGGGGGCATCGCCAGGAACTGGCGGCGGTGATCCTGGAGCCCATCGTCCAGGGGGCCGGCGGCATGCGCTTTTACAGCGCGGACTACCTGCGGCGGGTGCGGGACCTGTGCGACGCCGCCGGGGTACTGCTGATCGCCGACGAGATCGCCACCGGCTTCGGCCGCAGCGGCCGTCTCTTCGCCTGTGAACACGCCGGGATCAGCCCGGACATCATGACCCTGGGCAAGGCCCTCACCGGGGGTTACCTGACCCTGGCCGCCACCCTGGCCAGCCAGAAGGTGGCCACGACCATCTCCTCGGGAACGCCGGGGGTCTTCATGCATGGCCCGACCTTCATGGGCAATCCCCTGGCCTGCGCCGTGGCCAACGCCAGCATCGACCTCCTTCTGGCCCGCGACTGGGTGGGGGAGTTGCGCGCCATCCAGGCCGGTCTGGAGGCCGGACTGGCCCCCTGCCGGGGTCTGCCCGGGGTGGTGGAGGTCCGGGTCCTGGGGGCCATCGGCGTGGTGGAATTGAACCGGCCGGTGGTCATGCGCGACATCCAGCGCCGCCTGGTGGCAATGGGCGTGTGGCTGCGGCCCTTTGGCCGGCTGGTCTATCTGATGCCCCCCTTCGTGATCGAGGCACCGGATCTGGCGCGACTGTGTGCCGCCACCGTCGCCGTGGTCGAGGAGCTGGCCGGGGGCTGAGTCCTCAGTACCCCTGGTAATACCAGCGGTTGTTCCAGCCCGGCAGGGGTGGGTAGGCGAGGGGGGCGTCGCCGCCCGGCGCAACCGGGCCCGATGCCTCGGGCGCCGGCGGATGACTGGGGTTGGCGGGATTAGGGGGGCTGGGAGGATTGGGGGGCGGCGGGGAAATTTGCCAGGGGCCCTGGTTGAGAAAGTGCTCCCGGTCCCGTTCGATATGGTCCAGCAGGGCCTCGCGGCGGCGCTGGTGCTCCTGCTGGCGGGCCTCCTGGTGGGCGTCAAGATGACGACGGCGGGCATCCATGGCCTCCTGGGAGGCGCGGCGGCGCTCCTCCCAGGCCTGGCGTTGGGCGCGCACCGCTTCGAGCCAGCGGTCGGCAGCCTGGTCCTCCGGAACGGCCGGTGGGGGGATGGCCGGTTCGCCCACGCCCGGCGTGCCGGGGGGCGGGGCCTGGGCGATACCGGCCAGGGGTAGGCACAGACACCCCAGCAGGCATCCCCGGCGGAGGGAACGAATAGCCGGATCGCGATCGCCGCTCAGCATCCCAGGTCCTGTCAGTGACGGGCTGGACCCGATACCGCTTGGGTCCTGTTTATCAATATTTCATTATGTACAGAAATTCTGCTGCGATTGCCTTGCCCTGGATCAATTTACCGGCGGCATTTCGCATTTCCCTCCCACGCGGAGGGTCAGGGGCGGGGGGAAGGACCCACGGCCGCGCGCCTTAGGGCGCGGTCTCCTCCTCCAGCCGGCGGTGAATCTCGGCGCGCAGCCAGCGCAGGGCGGTCTCCGCGGTGAGGGGGGCGTCATTGCGGGTGGTGATGAAAAAGACGTCGTCGACCAGGGCGCCGACCGTGGCGATCTTGGCGTTGTGCAGGCGGATGCCCCCCTCCTCGAAGATGGCGCCGATCTGGGCCAGGAGGCCCGGGCGGTCGCGGGTGGTGAGGCGCATCAGGGTGCGGTGGTTGCGCGGATCGGGGAGGAAGCTGACCTCGGTGGCGACGGGAAAGTGCCGGAGCTGCCGCGCCAGCCGCCGCACGGCCGGCAGGGGTTCCTCCGGGTGGGCCAGGGCCTGGCGCAGGGTGGCCCGGAGCTTGGTCATGACCTCGGGGTCGTCCAGGGGCCGGCCGTCACGGTCGAGGACATGGAAGGCGTCCAGGGCCATGGCGTCATCCGTGGTCATGATGCGGGCGTCGACGATGTTCAGACCCTGCTGGTCCAGAACGGCGGTGGTGCGGCTGAAGAGCAGATTCCGGTCCGGGGTGAAGAGGAAGACCTCGGTGCAGCCGCGGCGGGTCACCGGGCGGATGACCACCAGGGGCAGGTTGCCGCAGGGGTTGGTGAGGATCAGGCGGGTCTGCCAGGCAATCTCGTCCGGGGCGTTATAGCGGAAGTAATCGAGGTTGAACTTGATCCACAGGACCATGCACTGGTCGCGGGTCAGCCCGTAGGCGGCGAGCTGGCGCAGGGCCTCCTCCTGCTTGCGCTGGATCAGCTCGTCCTGGGCCAGGGGGTTTTCCAGGCCACGCTCCAGGGCGGCGCGGGTGGCCTGGTGGAGCTCCTTGAGGAGGGAATCCTTCCAGGCATTCCACCGCCCCGGGTCGGTGGCGCGCATGTCGGCCACGGTCAGGAGGTAGAGGTAATTCAGGCGGTCGGAGTCCCCGACCAGGGCGGCGAACTCCTGGATGACCCGGGTGTCGCTGAGGTCCTTGCGCTGGGCGGTCATGGACATGACCAGGTGCTTTTCCACCAGCCAGGCGACCAGCCGGCTGTCAAATTCCGGCAGCTCGTGGCGTTGGCAGAAGTCCCAGGCGTCCCGGGCGCCGAGGAGGGAGTGGTCGCCACCGCGACCCTTGGCGATGTCGTGGAAGAGCCCCGCCAGGTACAGCAGCTCTAGCTTGGGGATCTCCCGGGCGAGGGTGGCGCGGAAGGGGGACTCGCCGTCGCCCTCGGGCGCGGCGAACTGACAGAGGTAGCGCAGCAACCGCAGGCTGTGCTCGTCCACGGTATAGACGTGGAAGAGGTCGTACTGCATCCGGCCGACGATGTTAGCGAAGGCCGGCAGATAGGCGGCCAGGACGCCGTAGCGGTTCATGCGCGCCAGGGCCGCGGCGGGGCCCCGGGGATGGCGCATGATCTCCATGAAAAAGCTGCGCGCCCGCAGGTCCCCACGGATCTGGTCGTCGATAAGGTGCCGGCACTCGCGGATGAGGCGGATGGTGCTGGCGCGGATGCCCTGGATCTCCGGATGGGTCTGGAGGAGATGGAAGACCTCCAGCAGGGCGACGGGATTACGGCGGAAGACGTCCGGATCGGCCACCTCCAGGAAGCCGCCCAGGATCCGGAAGCGGCGATTGAGGGCGACCGGCGGACCGAGCTGGTCATGGTAGAGGATGGCCTCCTGAAAGAGCTGCAGCAGCATCTCATTGAGGCGGTTGAGCTCGATGACCGTGCGGTAATACTGCTGCATGAACTGTTCGACGGCCAGGTTGTGGCTGCCGTCGTCGACGAAGCCGAAGTCCCGGGCCAGGGTGCGCTGGTAGTCGAACAGCAGCCGGTCCTCCCGGCGCCCGGCGAGACGGTGGAGCTGGAAGCGGATGCGCCACAGCAGGGCCTGGCCCTCGATCAGGGTCAGGTATTCCCCTTCGGTCAGAAAGCCGTGGGCCACCAGGTCGTGCAAGGTGTCGGCGGCGAAGTGGCGCTTGGCCACCCAGCCGATCATCTGGATGTCCCGCAGGCCCCCCGGATTCTCCTTGATGTTGGGCTCCAGGTTGTAGGCGGTGCCGCCGTACTTGTCCCAGCGCTGACGCTGCTCGGCGGCCTTGGCGGCGAAGTAGGCCTCGCTCGGCCAGAGGCGGTCGGGGCCGGTGACGCGCCGCAGGGCGGCGAAGAGCCCGGCGTCGCCCGCGATCAGGCGCGCCTCCAGGAGGTTGGTCATGACGGTGACGTCGGCGCGGGCCTCGCTGACGCACTCCGCCAGGGTGCGCACGCTCTGGCCCACCTCGGTGCCGATGTCCCAGAGGAAGGCGACGAAGGCCGCCAGGCGATCTTCCAGCGCCGGCCCTTCGCGCAGGATCAGGATGTCCAGGTCCGAGCCGGGGTGCAGCTCCCCCCGGCCATAGCCGCCGACGGCGATCAGGGCCAGGGCCGGGTCGCCAGGTCCGCCAGGCGGCAGATGCCGCGCCCAGGCGTGGCTCAGCAGACAGTCCACCAGGCGGCTGTGGGCATGCACCAGATCGGCGGCCGGCACCCCTTCATCGAAGGCGTCGAAGAGGAGTTGCCGGCCCGCGCGCAGGGCGTGGCGAAAGGCGGGGACGGGGTCGGCGCCGTTGGCCAGGTCCCACTCCAGCCCCTGGGCGGCCAGGGTGTCCAGGGTCCTGACCCGGGCCTCAAGCTTCATGGCGGGTCCGACCCGGCCTCCGGCGGGGCACGCTCCTCCTGGCGCAGGGTGAGGACCTCGCGGCCCTCGGGGGTGACCAGCACCGTGTGCTCCCATTGGGCGGAGAGGGAGCGGTCCTTGGTGACCACGGTCCAGCCATCCGGCAACAGCTTGATGAAGCGCTTGCCGGCGTTGACCATGGGCTCGATGGTGAAGCACATGCCGGGCCGCAACACCAGGCCCTGGCCGCGCTTGCCATAGTGCAGGACCTGGGGTTCCTCGTGGAAATCACGGCCGATGCCATGCCCGCAGTACTCCTCGACCACGGAAAAGCGGTTACGCTCGACGTAGGTCTGGATGGCGTGACCGATGTCCCCCAGGGTGGCCCCGGGACGGACCTGGTTTAGGCCCACCCACAGGGCCTCGTGGGTCACCTGCACCAGGCGGCGGGCGAGGATCGAGGGCTCCCCGAGGCAGAACATCTTGCTGGTGTCCCCGTGATAGCCATCCTTGATCACGGTAATGTCGATATTGACGATATCGCCCTTCTTGAGCTGCTTGTCGCCGGGGATGCCGTGGCAGACCTGATGGTTGACCGAGGTGCAAATGGAACGGGGGAAGCCACGGTAGTTGAGGGGCGCGGGGATGGCCCCCTGGACCTTGACGATGTGGTCGTGGCACAGGCGGTCGAGTTCGTCGGTCGTCACCCCGGGGACCACGTGCTCGGCGACCATCTCCAGGACCTCCGCCGCCAGACGCCCGGCCTGGCGCATTTTCACGATCTCGTCGGCGGTCTTGATGATTACGCTCATGCTGAGGGACTACTTCCGCGGGAGGGGGGGTCGGAACGGGCCCCGGCGGGGCTGAAGACAGGCTTGAAATTGCTCGAATCCTGAGCCCTATGGTATAAAAGCCGACCCCAGAACGGCAAACCGAATCGCCCCCGGGCGAACGCGGCCCCGTCGGACTGGCCCCTGGCGCGCGCGACGCAGGTCTGTCGCGCCATTTTCCTGGCCTGGCGCAGCGCCGGGCCCTTATCGCCACACACGCCCCGTCACCGGGACAACCGGGTGCCCGCCCGCGCGGGTCGTTGCCTGGGGAGGCGTGGAGGTTCAACCCAACGTCATCGAGGAATTCGCTCATGAGCCAAGTATCCATGCGGGATATGCTGGAGGCCGGTGTCCACTTCGGTCACCAGACCCGCTACTGGAACCCCAAGATGGGGGCCTACATCTTCGGACAGCGCAACAAGATTCACATCGTCAATCTGGAAAAGACGCTGCCCCTGTTCCGCGAGGCCCTGAATTTCCTGGGCACCCTGTCCGCCAATGGCGGCAAGGTCCTGTTTGTCGGCACCAAGCGCGCCGCCCGCGACGCGATTCGCGAGGAGGCCATCCGCTGTGGCATGCCCTTCGTCAATCATCGCTGGCTGGGTGGCATGCTGACCAACTTCAAGACCATCAAGCAGTCGATCAAGCGCCTCAAGGAACTGGAGGCCATGTTCGAGGATGGCAGCATCAGCCGCTTCAACAAGAAGGAGGCCCTCGGCCTGAGCCGCGAGAAGGAGAAGCTGGAGCTGAGCCTGGGCGGGATCAAGGAACTGGGCGGCCTGCCCGACGCCCTCTTCATCATCGACGTCGGCCATGAAAAGCTGGCCGTGACCGAGGCCAACAAGCTCGGTATCCCGGTGGTGGGGGTGGTGGACACCAACAATGACCCGGGTCCCATCGACTACGTCATCCCCGGCAACGACGACGCCATCCGCGCTGTGCGCCTCTACATTGCCGAGGCCGCCAACTCGGTCCTCGACGGTCGCCAGAGCGCCGCCGCCATGGCCGGCCGGGGCGACGAGTATATCGAGGCCGCCGGGTCCGCGGCCGCCGCCTGAGGGTCGGGGGCCTGGCTCCCTGACCCCCGGACCCGGGTCCCGCCCGGGTCCGACCCGGGCGGTTCGCCGCCCGGGAAACCCACCTGAACCCATTGTCACGCCGCGGGCCCTGCAGGGCGCGCGGCGTTCACCTGTCAGTTTGCTGGAGAATCATTGATGGAAATCACCGCCGCATTGGTCAAGGAGCTCAGAGAGCGCACCGGGGCCGGCATGATGGAGTGCAAGAAGGCCCTGGTCGAGGCCCAGGGCGATATCGAGGCCGCCATCGAGGCCATGCGTAAGTCCGGCCAGGCCAAGGCCGCCAAGAAGGCCGGCCGTATCGCCGCCGACGGCGCCGTGGTCATCAAGGTCGCCGCCGACGGCAAACGCGCCGTCCTGGTGGAGGTCAACAGCGAGACCGACTTCGTCGCCAAGGACGCCAACTTCGCCGCGTTCGCCGACGCCGTGGGCGAGGCGGCACTGGCCTGCGCCGTGGCCGATGTCGAGGCCCTGGCGGCCCAGCCCCTGCGCGCCGGGGAGGCCACCACCATCGCCGAGGCCCGGGAGGCCCTGATCGCCAAGATTGGCGAGAACATCCAGATCCGTCGCCTGGTCCGCTTCGAGGATGTCCAGGGCCAGCTTCACGCCTATCGCCACGGGGTGCGCATCGGCGTGCTGGTGGAGATGGAGGGCGGCACCCCCGAGCTGGGCAAGGATATCGCCATGCACGTGGCCGCCACCAACCCCCTGTGCGTCAGCGCCGAGCAGGTCCCCGCCGCGGCCCTGGAGAAGGAGAAGGAGATCTTCCGCGCCCAGGCCCTGGAGAGCGGCAAGCCGGCGGAGATGGTCGAGAAGATCATCGGCGGCCGCGTGCGCAAGTACCTGGAAGAGGTGACCCTCCACGGCCAGGCCTTCGTCAAGGATGCCGAGACCACCGTCGAGAAGCTCCTGGAGCGCGCCGGCGCCAAGGTCCGCCGCTTCGCCCGGGTCGAGGTGGGCGAGGGTATCGAGAAGAAGCAGGAGAACTTCGCCGACGAGGTCATGGCCCAGGTGCGCGGTAACTAAGAAACCTCCCATCGATTAGTTCCCGAACTGAGAGAGCACCCTCGGGCGCAAGTCGGGAACTGGATCATGGGTACCCGTCCGGACCCCCTCTCCCCAACTCTCTCCCGCCCGGGGGGAGGGGGCAAGAGAGTCAGCACCTTGTGCCGTCAAAGCCTTCCTGGGCGCGAGGGTTCTGAACCCATACGCTCATGGACGTCATCTTTAGGCCCGGAGGCGGCGGGCCGCTCCGGAACCATCCTTGCCCTCCCGAACCCAGGCCCTTCCAGGCTCCCCCAGGCTCCCCCAGGCTCCCCCAGGCCCCCCTTGGCCTGGGGCTGGCATGGGAGGGCGAGGGTGCCGAAAACTTACGGGCGTTGGGTATACAATGATGCCCTTCATTCCCGGTCAGAGGTCTGCCTGTGTCACAACCAGCCTATCGGCGCATCCTGCTCAAGCTCAGCGGTGAGGCCCTCATGGGCTCCGGCCAGTTCGGCATCGACCCCCAGGTCATGGCCCGGCTGGCGGCGGAGGCCAAGGGGTTGCGGGATGCCGGGGTCCAGGTGGCGCTGGTCGTCGGGGGTGGCAACATTTTCCGCGGCGCGGGCCTGGCGGGGGCGGGTATGGACCGGGTCACCGGCGACCAGATGGGCATGCTGGCCACGGTCATGAACGCCCTGGCCATGCAGGATGCCCTGGAGCGTATCGGGGCTAGCACCCGCGTCATGTCCGCCCTGCGCATCAATCAGGTGTGCGAGGACTTCATCCGTCGCCGCGCCATCCGTCACCTGGAGGTGGGGCATGTGGTCATCTTCGCTGCCGGTACCGGCAACCCCTTCTTCACCACCGACTCGGCGGCCAGCCTGCGGGCGGTGGAGATCGGCGCGGAGTTGCTGATCAAGGCCACCCAGGTCGATGGCGTCTATTCCGCCGATCCCAAGAAGGACCCGACGGCGGCCTTCTACCCCCGCCTGAGCTACGACCAGGCCCTGCGGGAGAACCTGAAGGTGATGGACACCACCGCCATCGTCCTCTGCCGGGACAACCGCATCCCCATTCGCGTCATGAACATCCACCAACCCGGGGCCCTGATGCGCCTGATCGAGGGCGAGGCCATCGGTTCCCTGGTCGAGAGCGGAGACTGAGAGGAAGCTGAGATGATCAACGATGTCACCAAGGACGCCGAAGGGCGCATGGCCAAGAGCGTCGAGGCCCTGCGCCTGGAGCTGGTCAAGATCCGCACCGGCCGCGCCCACCCTTCCCTGCTGGACCACATCCGCGTCAATTATTACGGCAACGAGGTCCCCATCAAGCAGGTGGCCAACGTCACCGCCGAGGATGCCCGCACCCTGGCGGTGGCCCCCTGGGAAAAGAGCATGATCTCGGCGGTGGAGAAGGCCATCCTCCAGTCCGATCTGGGCCTCAACCCCAATACCGCCGGCAATGTGATCCGGGTGCCCATCCCCCCCCTGACCGAGGAGCGTCGTCGCGACCTGATCAAGGTGGCGCGGGCCGAGGCCGAGCAGGGGCGGGTCGCCATCCGCAACATCCGTCGCGAGGCCAACAATGAATTCAAGGAGATGATCAAGGAGAAGATGATCTCGGAGGACGATGAGCGGCGGGGTCAGGAACTGGTCCAGAAGCTCACCGACAAGTATGTCAAGGAGGTCGACCTGGTCCTGGAGGAGAAGGAAAAGGACCTGATGGCCATCTGAGGCCAGGCACGCCCGACCCCAATCCCGTCTGGCTCCAGCGCCGTCCGACCCCGGTCCCCTCCGACCCTAGCCCCGCCACCGAGGACGTTTGAGGCCCATGGCAACACCCCCGAATGGCGCCCCGGCCGTGGGTAACATCCCCCGCCACGTGGCCATCATTATGGATGGCAATGGCCGCTGGGCCCGCGCCCGCTACCTGCCCCGGGGCGCCGGGCACCGCGCCGGGGTCAAGAGCGTCCGGGCCGTGGTCGAGGAGGCCATTCGACTGGGGGTGGAGGTCCTGACCCTCTTCGCCTTCAGCAGCGAGAACTGGCGCCGGCCGAAGGAGGAGGTCGATTTCCTCATGCAGCTCTTCCTCACCGCCCTGCGCTCGGAGGTGAAGAAGCTCCAGGAGCAGGGCGGTCGGCTGCGGGTGATCGGGGACCTCGCCGCCTTTCCCGAACGCCTGCGCCAGGAGATTGTCGAGGCCGAGGCGGCGACGGCGGCCAATACCAAAATTATCCTGCAGATCGCCGCCAATTATGGTGGACGCTGGGACCTGACCCAGGCGGCCCGTCGCCTCGCCCGGGAGGTGGCTGCCGGCCATCTCGACCCCGAGGGTATCGACGAGGGCCATCTGGCGGCCGGCCTCGCCACCGGCGGCCTGCCCGACCCGGATCTCTTCATCCGCACCGGGGGGGAGCAGCGGCTGAGCAACTATCTGCTCTGGCAATCCGCCTACGCCGAGATCTATTTCACCGATATCAAGTGGCCGGACTTCGGGGCCGCGGCCTTCGCCGCGGCCATCGCCGATTATGGCCGGCGCCAGCGCCGTTTCGGCCAGACCTCCGAGCAAGTGGCCGGGGCCAAGGGTCCCGCCGCCGAGGTGGGGCCGGAATCGCCCCATGACCCGGATCGGACCTGGTCCCCGGCCTGAACGGGTCGTTATGCCCCTGACCAGCCTGCAGCGTCGGGTCCTCACGGCCTCCTTGCTCGCCCCCGCCGCGATTTTGGCGGTGCTGTTCCTGCCCGGGCCCGCCTTCGCCGTCGCCCTGGGCCTGATCCTGCTCGGGGCGGGCTGGGAATGGTCGGCCCTGGCCGGCTTGACCACCCCGGCAACCCGGCTGGCCTATCTCGCCCTCCTCGGCGCGACCCTGCTCCTGCTGCAGACGTTCCTGCTCCCCGCCGGCCGGGTGGGGCTGCTGGTCCTCGTCAGCCTCGGCTGGTGGCTGTTGGCGGTGGGCCTTTTCCGCCTGCGCGCGATCGTCCCGGCAAGCCGCCCGGCCTTGCTGGTCCTGGTGGCGGGGCTGGTCATCCTCGGCACCGCCTGGCTCGCCATCAGCCACCTCCATCAGGCCTCCCCCCGGGGTCCGGCCCTGGTCCTCTTCCTGCTCCTGCTCATCTGGACCGCCGACATCGCCGCCTTCTTCTCCGGCCGGCGGTGGGGGAAGGCCAAGCTGGCCCCGGTCCTGAGTCCGGGCAAGACCTGGGCGGGGGTTCAAGGCGCCGCGGTGGGTGCGGCCGCCCTCGGCCTAGCCCTGGGGCTCTGGCTGGGGCTGCCCCCCCCCGCCCTGCTCGGGGCCCTGGTCCTGTGTCTGATGACGGCCCTCATCTCGGTGGTGGGGGACCTCTTCGAGAGCCTCCTCAAGCGCCGGCGGGGCCTCAAGGACTCCGGCCGCCTCCTGCCGGGCCACGGTGGTCTCCTCGATCGCATCGACAGCCTCCTCGCCGCGGCCCCCTTCTTCGTTCTTGGACTCATCTGGTTGGGGGTGACGCCGTGAAAGGCGTTTGCGTCTGGTTGGGGGTGGACTCGTGAGAGGAATCCGCGTCTGGTTGGGGATTTCTCCATGAAAGGCATCCTTGTCCGGTTGGGGGTGACCTCATGAAAGGCATCTGCGTCCTTGGGGCCACCGGCTCCATCGGTATCAGCACCCTGGACGTGGTGGGGCGTCATCCGGATCGTTACCGGGTCGTCGCCCTGACCGCCAACCAGGATGCCGAGCGCCTGGCGGATCAATGCCGGCGCCACTGTCCCGCCCTGGCGGTGATGGCGGACCCCGCCGCCGCCCGCCGCCTGCACGGCCTGCTGGCCGACATGGACAGCCCCCCCGAGGTCCTGGGGGGGGCCGCCGCCCTGGAACAGGTCGCCGCCCTGCCCGAGGTGGACATCGTCATGGCGGCCATAGTCGGCGCCGCCGGCCTGTTGCCGACCCTGGCCGCGGCCCGGGCCGGCAAGCGCCTGCTGCTGGCCAACAAGGAGGCCCTGGTGATCGCCGGGGAGATCCTCATGTCCGCCGCTGCCGCTAGCGGCGCCCTGCTGCTGCCCATCGACAGCGAGCACAACGCCATCTTCCAGTGCATGCCCCCGGGCTATGAGCGCGGCCTGGAGCGGGTCGGGGTCGAGCGCATCCTGCTCACCGCCTCCGGGGGGCCCTTCCGCGACCGGCCCCTGGCGGAGCTCGCCCAGGTCACCCCGGACCAGGCCTGCGCCCACCCCAACTGGAGCATGGGCCGTAAGATCTCGGTGGACTCGGCGACCATGATGAACAAGGGCCTGGAGCTGATCGAGGCCTGCTGGCTGTTCGGCACCCGGCCGAAGCGCATCCAGATCGTCATCCATCCCCAGAGCGTCATCCATTCCCTGGTGCAGTACGTGGACGGCTCGGTGCTGGCCCAGCTCGGCAACCCGGACATGCGCACCCCCATCGCCCACGCCCTGGCCTGGCCGGAGCGCCTCAGTTCCGGGGTCTCGCCCCTGGACCTCTTCGCCGTCGGCCGCCTCGACTTCGCCCCGCCCGGTTACGACCGCTTCCCCTGTCTGTCCCTGGCGATCCAGGCCGCCGAGGCCGGCGGCACGGCCCCGACCATCCTCAACGCCGCCAACGAGGTGGCGGTGGCCGCCTTCCTTGGCGGGCGCATCGGCTTCACCGCCATCGCCGACCTGGTGGCGGCCACCCTGGCGCGACTGCCCGCCGGGCCGGTGCCCGCGGATGGCCTGGAGACCCTGCTGGCCACGGATCGGGAGGCCCGGGCCCTGGCGGAACAACTGTTGCCAGCCCCGGTCCCATAGGGCATGTCCCTCTTTCCGCCGCTCTTGCTGGATAACTGACGCATGCCCGATCTCCTCCATACCCTGCTCTCCTTCATCGTCGCCCTGGGCGTCCTCATCGCCGTCCACGAGTTCGGTCACTTCTGGGTGGCTCGACGCCTGGGGGTCAAGGTCCTGCGCTTCTCCATCGGTTTTGGGCGGCCCCTGCTGCGCAGGGTCGGCCGCGACGGCACCGAGTACGTCCTGGCGGGCATCCCCCTGGGCGGTTACGTCAAGATGCTCGACGAGCGGGAGGAGGCGGTGGACCCGGCGGAGGCCCACCTGGCCTTCAACCGCCAGGTGTTGTGGAAGCGGACCGCCATCGTCCTCGCCGGGCCCCTGTTCAATCTCGCCTTCGCCATCCTGCTCTACTGGGGGCTCCTGGTGGTGGGTGAAACTGGCAGCCGGGCCCTGATCGGCGCCGTCACCCCCGACTCCCTGGCCGCCGAGGCGGGGATCCAGGTGGGTGACGAATTGCTCCAGATCGGCGACCGTCCCACCCCGACCTGGGAGGCGGCGGTCTTCGCCCTCATGGCCGAGTCACTGGATGGGGAGGACCTGCCGGTGCGGGTCCGCGACCGGGATGGGGACGAGCAGCGCCTGGTCCTGTCGGGCCCGGGCCTGGCCGCCCTCCCCGATGATCCCGCCATCCTGACCCAGATCGGCCTCAGCCCCGCCCAACCCCCCCTGCCGCCGCGCATCGGCACCCTCGTCGCCGGCGAGGCCGCCGAGGAGGCCGGGCTCAGACCCGGGGATCTGATCCTCAGCGTCGCCGGGGAGCCCGTCGCCACCTGGGACGAGTGGGTCAAGCAGGTGCGTGACCACCCGGGCCAATCCCTGGCGCTGCGCCTGGCGCGGGGGGGTGAGGAACTGGAGCTCCACCTGACCCCCCGCCCGGTGCCGGGGCCCAGCGGGGAGATCGGCCGGGTCGGCGCCGGGGTCGAGGTGCCCGAGGCCCTGCTGGCGGAATACCGGGCCGAGGTCCGCCTGGGACCCCTCGATGCCGCCCGGGTGGCCGTCGCCAAGACCCTGGACATGAGTTGGCTCATGCTCAAGGTGATGGGCCGCATGCTCACCGGTCAGGCCTCGGTGGAGAACCTCAGCGGCCCCATCTCCATCGCCGAGAGCGCCGGGCGTAGCGCCAGTCATGGGGTGGATTACTTCATCAAGTTCCTGGCCGTGGTCAGTATCAGTCTCGGGGTGCTTAACCTCCTGCCCATCCCCTTGCTGGATGGGGGCCACCTGCTGTTCTACCTGGTGGAGGCCGTCAAGGGCAGCCCCCTGTCCGAATCGCTGCAGATGCTCGGGCAACGCATCGGGGTGGTCCTCATCGCCGCCCTCATGTCCCTTGCCTTCTACGTCGACCTCCAGCGCCTGTTCAACTAGCGTCACGGACCCCGGCGGCGGCTTGCCGCGGCCAGGGGCGGCGGGATCGCCCCGGCAAGCCATCTCCGGGGGTTCAGTGGCTCGGACCGCGGTGGTTTTGTTCGGGGTGCCCTTGGCCTATACTTATCGGCCACGCATGAGGGTCGCCCGGGGTGGCGGCCAACTCCACAGGGGGAAGGGTGTTGGGAATCTCCAGACTGGTTTTTGCCGGCCGCGGGCCGACGCTGCCTGGGCGCGCCGCACGGGGTGCCTGCGGGTTGCCGGCGCCGTGTCCGGCCCCCACCGCAACGGCCACCCGTTGCCAGGCGCTCCCCCGCCTCCTCCTGGTCCTCAGCCTCTGGCTGCTCGGTCTGGGCGCTGCCTGGGCGGATACCTTCAAGGTCAGTGACATCCGCATCGAGGGCCTGCAGCGCATCTCCGCCGGTACCGTCTTCAGCCTGCTGCCGGTCAAGATCGGTGACAGCACCACGGACGAGGTCACCGCCAAGAGCATCCGCGCCCTCTACGCCTCCGGCTTTTTCGAGGATGTCAAGGTCGAGCGGGAGGGCACCGTCCTGGTGGTTACCGTCCAGGAACGCCCCACGGTGGCCGAGATCATCCTCAGCGGTAACAAGGACCTGGACGAGGAGCAGCTCCGCGCCGCCCTCAAGGAGATCGGCCTGGCCGAGGGGCGGGTCTTCGACAAGGCCATCCTCGACCGCATCGAACAGGAGCTCAAGAACCAGTATTTCTCCCGCGGTAAGTATGGTGTCGAGGTTCAGACCACGGTCTCCCCCCTGGAGAGGAACCGGGTGCGGGTGACCATCGACGTCATCGAGGGGCTCACCGCCCGCATCAAGCAGATCAACATCATCGGCAACGAGGCCTTCCCGGAAAAGGAACTGCTGGGGCTGTTCAAACTCGGCAAGTCCGACTGGCTGTCCTGGTATAGCAAGAACGACCAGTATTCCAAGCAGAAGCTGGGCGGCGACCTGGAGAGCCTGCGCTCCTTCTACCTCGACCGGGGCTTCATCAAGTTCGAGATCAAGTCCACCCAGGTGTCCATCAGCGCCGATCGCAAGGACATCTACATCACGGTGGTGATCAAGGAAGGGGACATCTTCCTCGTCAGCGATATTCAGCTCGCCGGGGAACCGACCCTGCCCGCGGAGGAGGTCTTCCCCCTGATCCACATGCGCCGCAACGAGCCCTTCTCCCGCAAGGCCACCACCCAGAGCGCGGAACGGATCTCCCGGCGCCTGGCGGACGAGGGCTATGCCTTCGCCAACGTCAACACCATCCCGGAGGTGGATGAGGAAAAGCAGGAGGTCAAGGTCATCTTCTTCGTCGACCCTGGCAAGCGCGTCTACGTCCGCCGGGTCAACATGAAGGGCAACACCAAGACCCGGGACGAGGTCCTGCGCCGCGAGATGCGGCAACTGGAGGCCTCCTGGTTCTCCTCGGAGCTGGTCCGGGAGTCCCGCGAGCGCTTGCAGCGCCTGGGCTTCTTCGACGACGTCAGCATCGAGACCCCCGCCGTGCCCGGCTCCCCGGATCAGGTCGACGTGGACGTCACGGTCAAGGAAAAGCCCTCCGGTAACCTCATGGCCGGCGTCGGCTACTCCCAGACCCAGGGCATCATCTTCAATACCAGCGTGACCCAGAACAACTTCCTGGGCACGGGCAAGCGCGTCTCCTTCGCCTTCAATACCAGTGACGCCAACCGGGTCTACGAACTGGGTTACAACAACCCCTACTACACCATCAACGGCATCAGCCGTGGCTTCACCCTTTCCTATCGGGAGACCAACTACGAGAACCTGGATCTGGCGCGCTACTCGACGGACCAGGGCATCGCCGGCATCAACTTCGGCCTGCCGATCTCGGATGTCAGCCGTGCCAGCCTGGGCCTTCAGTACCAGTACATCAAGCTCAAGCCGGGTGACTCGGTGGTGGCGGACGAATTCGTCCTCCTGAATGGCGACACCTACAACGACTATGTGCTGAATGCGGGCTATCTCAAGGACTCCCGCGATACCACCGTCTTCCCGACCAAGGGCGTGCTGCAGAATCTCGCCCTGGAGCTGTCGGGACCGGGCAGCGACCTCGAGTACTGGCGCCTGACCTATCGCCATCGCCATTACTTCCCCCTGGCCCGCCGCTACACCCTCAACCTGCGGGCCGATCTGGGTTACGGGGACGGTTATGGCGACGCCACCAGTGGCCTGCCCTTCTTCGAGAACTTCTACGCCGGTGGCCCCCGCTCCGTGCGCGGCTGGCAGGAGAACACCCTGGGCCCCCGGGAGGTCACCGGTGAGCAGTACCCCATTGGCGGCAACATCAAGATTGTTGGCAGCGCCGAGCTCTTCATGCCCCCGCCCATCTCCGGGGACCTGGCCGACACCATCCGCCTCAGCGCCTTCTTCGACTTCGGCAACGTCTGGACGACCAACAACATGAATGGCCTCATCGCCCCCGACGGCTTCGACCTGGGCGATCTGCGCTATTCCGCCGGCGTGTCGCTGGTCTGGCTGTCCCCCGTCGGTGTCATCTTCGCCAGCGCGGCCTACCCCATGAACGAGCAGGAAGGTGACGATACCCAAATCTTCCAGTTCGGCCTGGGGCAGAACTTCTAGGTCGGCCGGGTCGCCAGGCCCCAGCGTGAGGTGCTGCTGATGTTCAAGCCGTTCCCCCTTCCGGTCGTCGCCCTGGGCGCGGCCTTGCTCGGCGTGGCGGGCCCCGCCGACGCCGTGAACTACGTCATCGGCGCCATTGATCCGGATCGCATCGTCGAGCGTTCACCCCAGTATGAGCAGGCGCGCAACGAGCTGCAGCGGGCCGTGGCCGAGCGGGAGCTGAAGTTGCGGGAACAGCAGGAGGAGCTCACCGCCCTGCAGGAACGGCTGGAGCGGGATGCACCCCTGATGGGCAACGACGAAGTCCAGCGCCTGACCAACGACATCCGCAACCGCGACCGCAAGCTCAAGTACGCCCAGGGCGAGGCCCGCGAGGACCTGACCCTGCGCCAGAATGAGATGCGCACCAAGCTCGGCAAGCAGGTCGAGGAGGTGGTCACCGAGCTGGCTAAGGAGCGCGGCATCGACCTCATCGTCAGCGGCAAGGATGTCTTCTACTTCAGCGAACGCATCGACATCTCCGACGAGGTGGTGGAACGGATGCGGGCCAAGCACCAGGCCAAGTAGGCCTGCCTCGGCACCCCGACCCTCTCCTAACCCAGCTCAGCCCAGCCCCGGCGGTCCAGGACCTTGGAATACTCCCTCGGCGAACTCGCCCGGCGCCTCGGGCTGACCCTGGCGGGGGACCCCGCCGCCCGCGTCGGCCGGATCGCCCCCCTGGCGGCGGCCGGGCCCGGGGACCTCTGCTTCTACGCCGACAAGAAATACCGTGACGCCCTGGCCGGGACCCAGGCCGGCGCCGTCATCCTCGCCCCGGCGGATCAGGCCCTGTGCCCGGTGCCGACCCTGGTCGGCGCCAACCCCTACCTGGCCTATGCCCACGCCGGCTGGCTGCTTCACCCCCCGCCCGCGGCGCCCCAGGGTCGCCACCCCAGCGCCGTGGTCGATGCCAGCGCCCGGGTGGACCCCAGCGCCTGGATCGGGCCCTGCGCGGTGGTGGAGGCCGAGGCCGAGATCGGCTCCGGGGCCTTCATCGGCCCGGGCTCCATCGTCGGCGCCCGGTGCCGGGTGGGGGCCGAGGCGCGCCTGGTGGCGCGGGTCACCCTCTGCCCCGAGGTGCGCATCGGGTGTCGCGCCCTGCTCCAACCGGGCTGCGTCATCGGCCGCGATGGTTTCGGCTTCGCCCGGGATGGCCGGCGCTGGTTCCGCATGCCCCAGCTCGGCAGCGTCGAGATCGGCGATGACGTCGAGATTGGCGCCAATAGCTGCGTCGATCGCGGCGCCCTCCAGGATACCGTCATCGCCGCCGGGGCCAAGATCGACAACCTGATCCAGATCGGCCACAACTGCCGCATTGGCGAGAATACCGCCATGGCCGCCTGCTCCGGCATCTCCGGCTCTACGCGCATCGGCAACGACTGCACCATCGGTGGGGCCGTGGGCATGGCCGGTCATCTGGAGATCGGCGACAACGTCCATTTCACCGGCATGGCCATGGTCACCCGCTCCTTCCCGGACCCCGGGGTCTACAGCAGCGGCATCCCCGCCATGCCCAACGCCGACTGGCGCAAGAACGCCGCCCGCTTCCGCCACCTGGACGAACTGACCCGGCGGGTCAAGCAACTGGAGGCCGCCCTGGCCACCCTGACCATGGCGGCATACCCGGCTGGGGGTGAGGCCCCCGCTGGTTCACCCTCCTTGACCCCCAGCCCCGAACGGGAACCGGATTAGCCGGTCCGCGGCCACGTCCCACCCCCGAGCCCCTCACCTTAGGGAGACAACCTTGAACACGATGGACATCCATGAGGTCCTCAGACACCTGCCGCACCGCTATCCCTTCCTGCTGGTCGACAAGGTCCTGGATTATCAGGTCAACGATTACCTGGTCGCCCTCAAGAACGTGACCTTCAACGAGCCCTTCTTCACCGGCCATTTCCCCGTCAAGCCCATCATGCCCGGGGTCCTCATCATCGAGGCCCTGGCCCAGGCCACCGGGCTCCTGGCCATGGAGTCCCGGCCGGAGGAGGTCGGCTCCAAGCTCTACTACTTCGTCGGCATCGACAAGGCGCGCTTCAAGCGCCCGGTGGAGCCTGGTGACCAGCTCATCATGACCGTCAAGCTGCGCGCGGTGCGCCGCGGCATCTGGATGTTCACTGGCGAGGCCATGGTGGACGACAAGCTGGCCGCCTCCGCCGACATCATGTGTACCGCCAAGGACTTCTAGGCATGATCCACCCCACGGCGATCATCGACCCGGCCGCCGAGCTGGAGGTGGGGGTCGAGGTCGGCCCCTACGCCATTATCGGCCCCGGGGTCCGGATCGGTCGTGGCACCCGCGTCGGCCCCCACGCCGTGCTGCGCGGGCCCACCCGCATCGGGCGGGACAACCAGATCTTCCAGTTCGCCTCCGTCGGCGAGGCCCCCCAGGACAAGAAATACGCCGGGGAGGCGACGTCCCTGGAGATCGGCGATCGCAACGTGGTGCGGGAGTTCGTCACCCTGCATCGCGGCACCATCCAGGACGCCGGGGTGACCCGGATCGGCAGCGACAACCTTTTCATGGCCTACGTCCATGTTGCCCACGACTGCCAGGTCGGCGATAACGTCATCATGGCCAACGCCGTGACCCTGGCTGGCCACGTCAAGGTGGAGGACTGGGCCATCCTTGGCGGCTTCACCATCATCCATCAGTTTTGCCGCATCGGTGCCCATTGCTTCTCCGGCGGGGGGTCCGTGGTCACCCAGGACATCCCCCCCTTCGTCCTCGTCAACGGCCACCCCGCCCGGCCTCGGGGGATCAACAGCGAAGGCCTGCGGCGGCGCGATTTCAGCCCCGCCGCCGTCGCCGCCATCAAGCAGGGCTACCGCCTGCTCTACAAATCCCGGCAACGGCTGGAAGAGGCCCTGGTGGCCATGCGCGCCCTGGGCAGTCCGGAGGTGGACCGCCTGGCGGACTTCGTCGCCAACAGCCCCCGCGGCTTCGTCCGCTGAACCCGGGCCCCCGGATGCGCATCGGCATCGTCGCCAACGAACCCTCCGGCGATCAGTTGGCGGCCAGCCTTATCCGGGCCCTGCGGGAACTGCGCCCGGAGGCCAGCTTCATCGGCGTCGCCGGCCCCAGGATGCTGGCCGCTGGCTGTACCACCCTGGTCGATCAGGAACGCTTATCGGTCATGGGCCTGGTTGCCGTGCTACGGCATCTGCCCGAGGTGTTGCGCCTGCGCCGCCAGCTTGGCGACTACTTCCTCGCCCAGCCGCCGGATCTCTTCATCGGTGTCGACGCCCCGGACTTCAACCTGGCCCTGGAGCGGCGCCTGCGCCGGGCCGGCATCCCCACCGCCCACCTGGTCAGCCCGACGGTCTGGGCCTGGCGTCCGGGGCGGGTCAAGGGCCTGCGCCGGGCGGTGGACCTGGTGTTGAGCATCTTCCCCTTCGAGGAGCCCTTCCTGCGTTCGCGGGGGGTGCCGGTCCGCTACATCGGCCACCCCCTGGCGGATGAAATCCCCCTGGTGACCGACCGCGTCGCCGCCCGCCGGGCCCTGGGCCTGTCGGCGGCGGGTCCGGTCATCGCCCTCCTGCCCGGCAGCCGGACCAGCGAGGTCGGCCTGCTGGCCCGGCCCTTCCTGGAAACGGCCGCCTGGTGCCTGGCCCGCCGGCCCGACCTGAGCTTCGTCGTCCCCTTGGTGTCGCCCCGTTTGCGCGCCCTGTTCGAGAAGATCCTGGCGGAGAGCGGGCTGGGGCCCCGTTTCGTTCTGACTCCAACCATATCCGCCACTGCCGAAGAGGGCGTCCGCCGGGGCGAAACCCCCACGATCGCCGGCGATGGCGTCTCTCTGGACAAGGCCCCACTGGCATCCGCCACTGCCGACGGCGGCCCACCCCGTCAGGGCGAGGCAGTCACGGCAACCGCCTCCGCTCTAATGCTCGTTGACGGCCAGGGGCGGGAGGCCATGAACGCCGCCGATCTGGTCCTGTCCGCCTCGGGCACCGCCACCCTGGAGGCACTGCTCCTCCAGCGTCCGCTGGTGGTGGGGTACCGGGTCGATCCCCTGACTTACTGGCTGGTCAAGACCCTCAAGCTGATCAAGGTCCCCCATGTGGCCATGGCCAATCTGCTGGCGGGGGAGGAACTGGCCCCGGAATTCCTCCAGGACCGCTGCCGGGCCGAGCTGATGGGCCCGGCCCTGCTGGCCTTGCTGGATGATCCGGAGCGCGTCGCCGCCATCCGCGCCACCTACGCCCGCATTCATGGCGAGCTGCGCCGGGACGCCAGCCGTCAGGCGGCCCGGGCCTTGCTGGAACTGGTCCCCGGGGGCTGCGCGCCCCAGGGTTCTGAACGATAAGGCTGAACGTAGCAATTTTCCCTGTGCTGGAAGGCGCCAAAAGCGGATTGATCGGCTCTCCCGGGTCGGGTGACGTCTGACGGGGGACGCCGTGAATCCTTCCCTGGAGGCTTGGCAACCGCATCCATGCGGTTGACACCCCCGTCAGACGTCGCCCGACCCTCCTTCCGCGTACCAAAAGCCTCACGGCGCTTGGTACGACCGACTGAGGCCGATACCGGAGGAGAACCGATACCAGCGCATGATCGACCCCCCTCTAAGGGCTGAAGCGCACTGGTCGGAGTGGAGGCCCTGTAAGAAACCTGTCTGGAGTGACAACAGATGATCCCACTGCTCTCCACGGGACAGGAGCTTTGGACCAGCGCCCCCGGGGTGGCGGGCGTCGACGAGGCCGGCCGGGGTCCCCTGGCGGGTCCGGTCACTGCGGCCGCCGTCATGCTGGACCCGACACGGCCCATCGCTGGTCTGGCGGACTCCAAACGACTGACCGCTGCCCGCCGCGAGGCCCTGGAGACCGAGATCCAGACCCGGGCACTGGCCTGGGCCGTCGCCGCGGCCAGCCCGGCGGAGATCGATACCCTCAACATCCTGCAGGCCAGCCTCCTGGCCATGCGGCGCGCCGTCGTGGCCCTGGGCCGCGTCCCGGAACTGGCCCTGGTGGACGGTAACCGCTGCCCGACGCTGGATTGCCCCGTCCAGGCCATCGTCGGCGGTGATGGCAAGGTCGCGGCCATCGCCGCCGCCTCCATCCTGGCCAAGGTCGCCCGGGACCGGGAGATGGTCCGCCTCGACGACCTCTACCCCGGTTATGGCCTGGCGATCCACAAGGGCTATCCCACGGCCGACCACCTCACCGCCCTGCGCGCCCTGGGTCCCTGCGCCATCCACCGTCGATCGTTCCGCCCCGTTCGCGAGGCTGAGGACGGCCGGTGCTGAAATCGTCCCGGTAGAGTAGAGTCAATGTGAAGCACGCCAGCGAGCCTTGCACCCTCCAGGGTATGGTTCACCCCCCCGATGATAGTCAGTGTGAAACATCTCTAGCGGAGACCCCCATCTTCTGGGGTGTAGCTGGCTCATCGCATGAAATTGTGAGCTGAGACGGAGGTGGCGTTACTCGAGGGGTAGTGGCGCTCCATGACCCCTTTGAATGACAACTTTTCGCCTCCCCGCATGTCTTCATCACCTGTGCCGTACCAGGTCTCTGGCCGGGGCCTCATCCGAAGTCTGCTAGTGTCGGTCCCGGTGGCGGTAAGGGAGGGGCGGGTGGCGTCTGGCGGGGGTGTCGCCAGCAAGGATGCTGGCGCCAAGCCTCCAGGGACGGATTCACGGCGTCCCCCGCCAGACGTCACCCGCCCCGGGAATTCCCGACCCAGGGATGACCGTAAAATGCTTTACGATGGCCACCAATCTACCAACCACCTCAACTGGGGGTATTACCCTCTGTTTCGCGATCAAGTCGTTATGAACATTTTTTCATTACCCCGCCAGTCTTCGGCCTTTCACCGCACGGACGCCCACCTGGTCCACCACAGGAGCCATCGCATGGGCCATCGGGCCGATGATCGGGTAGGTTTTCGGTTGGGCAGCCAGGGTTACCCCGCGCCGAAGTCCCGTTCCTGGTGGCTCCTGATGGCCCTATTGGTCCTCCTGGCCTTACCCCTCATCGGCCTGGCGGCGCCGAGCGGGGAGGAGCGGCTGCGCGGTTACCTCAAGGGCCTGGACACCCTCAGCGCCGAGTTTCAGCAGTACACCCTCAGCGCCGATGGGGGGCGCATGATCGAGTCCGAGGGCACCCTCTATCTCCAGCGCCCGGGCCGCTTCCGCTGGGAATATAGGGCGCCCCTGGAGCAGGTCATCGTCGCCGATGGCAGCCGGGTCTGGCTCCACGACATCGAGCTGGACCAGATCTCACATCAGAGCCAGGCCAGCGCCCTGGATGGCACCCCGGCGCAACTGCTGGCCTCGGATGAGCCCATCGAGACCCATTTCCAGATCCTGGCCTGGGACCCGGGCGATGGGCGCGACTGGGTGGAGCTCCAGCCCCGGGACCCGGAGTCCCAGGTGACCCGCATCCGCATCGGCTTTATCGGCGCGGACCTGGATACCCTGCTGATGGAGGACAGCTTCGGCCAGCTCACCCGTTTCAGTTTCCTCACCAGCAAGCGTAATCCCAAGCTGGATGCCAAGCTGTTCAAGATGGAGCAGCCCATCGGCGGGGATTTCCTCGAGCTGCGCTGAATGTCCACCCCGGCCACCGCTCCCCTGGCCACGGCCCCCCTGGCGGAGCGCATGCGGCCCCGGACCCTGGCCGAATTCCGCGGTCAGGCCCATCTGCTGGCCCCGGGCAAGCCCCTGCGCCGCGCCATCGAGCTCGACCGGCCCCATTCCATGATCTTCTGGGGCCCGCCAGGCACGGGCAAGACCACCCTGGCGCGGCTGCTGGCGCGGACCTCCAACTACCATTTCCTGCGTCTGTCGGCGGTCCTGGCCGGGGTCAAGGACATCCGCGAGGCGGTGGAGGAGGCGCGGCGGGTGCGGGCCGCGGCAGGGCAGGGGACCCTGCTGTTCATCGACGAGGTTCACCGCTTCAACAAGGCCCAGCAGGATGCCTTCCTGCCCCACGTGGAGGAGGGAACCCTGGTCTTCATCGGCGCCACCACCGAGAACCCCTCCTTTGAGCTCAACAACGCCCTGCTCTCCCGGGCGCGGGTCTATCTCCTCAAGGCCCTGGAGGTCGAGGACCTGGAGGCGGTGATCGACCAGGCCCTGGGGGACGCCGAGCGGGGGCTGGGTGCCCTGGGTCTGCGGCTGGCCCCGGCGCAACGGCGGGTGCTGGCGGAGGCGGCGGACGGGGATGCCCGCCGCGCCCTGAACCTGCTGGAGCTGGCGGCGGATCTGAGCGCGGACGGGGAGATCGGGGCGGGGGCGGTCAAGGAGGTTATCGCCGGCCATGCGCGGCGCTTCGACAAGGGCGGCGATATCTTCTACGACCAGATCTCGGCCCTGCATAAATCGGTACGGGGGTCCGATCCGGATGCCTCGCTCTACTGGCTGGCGCGGATGATCGACGGTGGCTGCGATCCCCTCTATATCGCCCGCCGGGTGGCGCGGATGGCCAGCGAGGACATCGGCAATGCCGACCCGCGGGCCCTGGCGCTGGCCCTGGATGCCTGGGACGTGCAGGAGCGGCTCGGCAGCCCGGAGGGCGAGCTGGCCCTGGCCCAGGCCGTGGTCTACATGGCCTGCGCCGCCAAGAGCAACGCCGTCTATCTGGCCTGGAAGGCCGCCCTGGCCGATGCCCGCCAGTCGGGCTCCCTGGAGGTGCCGGTCCATCTGCGCAATGCCCCGACGCGACTGATGAAGGAGCTGGGCTATGGGCGGGAGTACCGCTATGCCCATGACGAGCCGGAGGCCTATGCGGCGGGTGAGGTCTACTTCCCGGATGCGATACGGCCGCGGCGCTATTACGCGCCGGTCGATCGGGGGCTGGAGATTCGTATCCGGGAGAAGCTGGTCCACCTGCGCGAGCTGGATCGGGCGGCGAGGGCCGGGGCGCGAGCGGAGGCGCCATCGGGGGCGGGTGCCGGTGCTCCCGTCCGGGGGGCGCCGTGAATCCGTCCCTGGAGGCTCGGGCATGGCCTCCCTGCCATGCACGCCCCCGGCCAGGAGCGCCGGCCCCTGCCTGAGAGGGTTTAGCGGCACTTCCGGCCAGGGGATACCTTGAAGCTATTCGTGAAGGCTCGGGCAGGGCATCCCCTCACGACGGTGGGCTTGCCCCCAGGCACACCTGGTTCCTGCCCGCGGCCTTGGCGGCATAGAGGGCATCGTCCGCGCGCTTGAGCCAGGTATCGAGATTGTCGGCGGGGCGGAAGTCCGCGACGCCGAAGCTGGCGGTCACCTGACCAACCCGGGCGAAGGGTTGGGCCTGGACCAGGGCGCGGAGTTTTTCCGCCACCCGCAGGGCCTCCGCCGCCGCGCAGTGCGGCAGCATGACCACGAATTCCTCGCCACCCCAGCGCGCCAGCACGTCGTTGGCACGCAAGTGCTCACCCACGCGCCGGGTCAGCTCGATGAGCACCTGGTCGCCTATCAGGTGACCGTGGGTATCGTTGATCGCTTTGAAGTAGTCGATATCGAACAGCAGGAGGGACAGGGGCTCACCGTAACGCGCCGCCCGCGCGGTCTCCTGGGCCGCGACCTCGTCAAAGTGGGCGCGGTTCCAGATGCCGGTGAGCCGGTCGGTGGTGGCGAGGCGGTGAAGTTCGTCATTGGCTGACTGGAGCGCCCGATTGGCCGCCTCGGCGGCATCCCGTGCCTGTCGCAGTTGCGCCTCGTAGCGCTTGCGCTCGCGAATGTCGCGGGTCACCCCCGCGAACTCCAGCAGCCGGCCTTCGTCGTCGACCAGGGGGTTAACGATGATCTCGGTCCAGATCCCGGTTCCCTCCTTGGTCCGCAACTCGATTTCGCCCCGGAAGGGGTAATCCGTGAGGGGACGGCCGGCGGCGCTGTGCTCGTCCAGGCTGGCAAAGTAGGCCATCGCCACCACCAGCGATTCCGGCATGAGCATTTGGTCCAGGGTCAGTCCCATGAACTCCTCCACGCTATAGCCTACCAGGGACTGAATGGAGGGACTGAGATAGCGATGGCGATAATCCGGGCCCATGACCCAGATATTGTCCAGGGCATGGTCCGCGACCAGCCGGAAGCGTTGCTCGCTGGCGCGTAACTGCGCTTCCGCCAGCAGGCGAGTGGTCACATCCTGGACCTGGGAGATAAAGTACAGGGGCTGACCCTGGTCATCGCGTACCAGGGAACTGGCGACCTCGCCAAAGACCAGGTGCCCGTCGCGATGACGATAGCGTTTGTCGAAGGTGACGCTGTCGACCAGCCCCTGGATGGCCTTGGCCATAAATTGCGGGCTGGTGGTCAGGTCTTCGGGATACGTCAAGTCATTGACGGTCATCCCTTCCAGTTCCTGGCGGCTGTAACCGAAGATGGCGCTCATCCGGTCATTGACCTGCATGATCCGGCCCTGGAGATCGACCAGGCACATGCCGGAATTGGCGTTCTCGAAGGCCAGGCGGAAGCGCTCCTCGCTCTGGCGCAGCCGCAGCTCCATGTGCTTGCGCTCCGTGATGTCGGTCGCGATCTCCATGCGCACCAGCCGGCCGTCCGTCCAGCGTACGGCGCAATCCCGCAAGTCGTACCAGCGTTGGTTGAGGTGATTCTGAAATTCCCAGGCATAGACACCGGCGGGGCTGCCGTCGGTGTTCACCAGTTGGTCATTGGTGCAGAAGGGGCAGGGGGCGTCCAACCCCTGCAACACCTGGTAACAGAGTTGGCCCTCGACCGGGCCAAAGATCTGCCGGGCGGATTGATTCAGGAACAGAATTTCATGGGTGTCCATGTCCGCCACATAGATCGTGGCCTCCATGGCGTTGAGGACGGTCATCAGGCGCCGGTGACTTTCCTCCAGGATCTCCTGGAGGTGTTTGCGGTCGGTGATGTCCTCGTGGGTGCCAGACATGCGCAGGGGCCGACCGGCCTCATCCCGGCTGACAATGCGCGCCCGATCGAGTATCCAGCGATAACCGCCGTCCCGGGTGCGCATGCGGTACTCGGTCTCGTGGACGGGGGCACTGCCGGCCAGGTGAGCGTTGATCGATTGCCAGGCGCGCTCCCGGTCCTCGGGATGGATGAGTTCAAGCCAGCCTTCGACCAGGGCGTTATCGACCTCCTGGGGGGTGAAGCCCAGCATCTCGGCCCAGTAGTCGTTGCGGCTCACCTCGCCGGTGACCAGGTTCCAGTCCCAGGTTCCCAGACGGCTCCCCGTCAGGACGAACTGCAAGCTCTCTTCGCGCTCGCGCAGCAGGGCGTTGACCACCTGGAGTTCAGCGGTGCGCTCCGCCACCCGCTGTTCGAGGACGATATTGAGGTCTTGCAATTGATGTTCGATGGCGCTCAGGCACTCCGCGGCCCGCTGCCGTTTGGCCATCCGCGAGGGCGTCGGCAAGGGGGCATCCGCCGTCGGTATGGAGTCATTCTGTAGGGCAGGGTCCTGGTTCATGGCGCACCCTCTACATGGCTCAACTTTTACCAAGTCCATAAATGCGAAAGGCGCGGTGCCATCCCGCGCCTAACCCGGTTGGCTCCTGCTGAGGCCGATGGCGACTCTTTGACCAACCGCTACGTCCATAACCTTAGTCCATTGCTAGGGAATTTTCAATCATCCCTATGGGTTATCCTTGGCGACCAAGGACGTCCTGTTTCCATGACAGCCAGGCTCCTCTTCCTTGCCGCCATCCACCCTAGCACCTTGGCTGCCTTTCTATCCTATTCTTCTTGCCATGCTCCCTCTTCCCTGGTCGCCGATGCCGCGCCCGCTGCGCTCCGCGGCTCCGTCTTCGGCGTCTTTGATCTGGTCACCGGCCTCGCTACGCTGGTGGGCAGCCTGTGGGCGGCGATCGGCCCGGCCGCCAGCTTCCTGGGGGGAGCGGCTTTCACGGTGATCGGCCATGGGGGGCTAGTGGCCCTCACGCTTAGACCCCCGCGATGACTCCAGCCCCAAGCTTCCGCAAGACAAGTGAACGATGAAGATCCATCAAGCGACTATCACCCTCTCCACCCCTGGCCGTGGCCCAGTTGAAATCACCGGCCAGGTGGCAGGCACGGTGCGGGAGGCGGCGCTGCAAACCGGGCTGTGCCAGCTTTTCTGCCAGCATACCAGTGCCTCCTTGCTCATCACCGAAAACGCCGATCCGACCGTATTGCGGGATCTGGAGGTTTATCTGACCCGTCAGGTGCCCGATGGGGATGCCCGGTACGCCCATGACCAGGAGGGTCCTGATGATATGTCCGCCCATATCCGCAGCGTGTTGACCGCGACGGCCCTGACGGTGCCCATCCGCCAGGGCCGACTGGCACTGGGCACCTGGCAGGGGATCTTTCTCTGGGAACACCGCGCCCGTCGGCATAGCCGCGCCGTGGTGGTGACCTGTCTGGGGATCTAAACCCTGACATAGGCGCCGGGCACGAGTGGCCCATTGGCAACCTCAGGCTGCTCCCTGTCCGCATGCATCCCCAGCCAGGCCGGGCCCTGAGGTACTTGGCCTTGAGGACTCAATCGTCTCGCTCACCTGACGGATCAGATCACCCTGAACCTCGTCCCGATAGCGAAGATTGGCGTTATCATGAAAATAATCGATCTTGACGCTGATGCCCGTAAAGAAGCGCTCTGGTTCAGGAAGAAACAGCAGCACTGCGGCACGGGTCAGATAGGCGCCTTCGAGCAGGTGCAACTTTTCGAGCAGGGCATAATCGGTCTCCGCCAGCAGGTTGTCAGACAAACGCTGACTCTTGAGGGCCAGTCGGCGAAATGCCATCAGCGCGCCGGGGTCCAGGTCAGTCGAGGCGACACCTGGCAGGGGGATACCATCCCAATGTCATCCATGTTTGCGCAACTAGGTTACTTGCCGTAATGGTTGGTCGACGGGTCGCCATCAGTCTGATCAGCAGCCAACCGGGAGAGGCGCGGGATATCCTCGCGCCTTTTGCTTGTATGGACTTGGGGTTTATTGAACCCTGTAGAGGGTTGTGCGATGAATCAAGACCCTGCCCTTGAAGTTGACACCGCCTCGACGCTCTCAGGGCTGAAAGATTCCTTCAGGGCTCAAGGACCTCGCCCAATCCTGGGTTTCTGGCCGGCCTGGCTCGTCTCAGGCATCGTGCTCACCTATTTGGCCATACAGTTCCTGTGGTTGCCGCCTACCCCCAAGGTCGATTACTCCGGTCTGATCGCGGAAACCCTCATCTGCTTCATCCCCCTGGCGGGCCTGTTCGTCGTCCAGTCCCTGCGCCAGAATCCCGGGGTCTATTGGCCGATGCTGGTGGGCTTGTCCTTGCTGTTGCTGAGCCATGTTACCGATGCCCTGGACGAGGTGCGCGTCCAGCCCGTCCTCGTCGGCATCCTGCTGGAGGATGGTCTAGCCGTTCTGGGCTATGCCTTCCTGGTCTGGGGACTGGTGCGCTGGATTGGCTATAACGGGCAATTACTGGAGGCCCTGGAGGGAAGTTCCCAGCGCCTGATGACCGTCCTCAACGCCATGGAGGCCACGATCTATGTGGCGGACATGGACACCCATGAAATTCTGTTCCTGAATCAATCCGCCCGGCAGATCTTTGGCCCGGTCGAGGGCCAACTCTGTTACCAGGTGTTGCAGGGGTTGGACGCCCCCTGCCCCTTCTGCACCAATGACCAACTGGTGAACACCGACGGCAGCCCCGCCGGTGTCTATGCCTGGGAATTTCAGAATCACCTCAACCAACGCTGGTACGACTTGCGGGATTGCGCCGTACGCTGGACGGACGGCCGGCTGGTGCGCATGGAGATCGCGACCGATATCACCGAGCGCAAGCGCAATGAGGTGGAGCTTCATCAGGCGCGGGAGGCTGCGGAGGCGGCCAATCGGGCGCTCCAGTCAGCCAATGACGAACTGCAACGCCTGGTCACCACCGACCGGCTCACCGGCATCTGGAACCGTGCCCACTTTGACGAGGTCGCGGCCCAGGAGACCGCGCGGGCGGCGCGTTACGGCGAGCCCCTGTCCCTCCTGCTGTTCGATATCGACTACTTCAAGGCGATCAACGATACCCACGGTCACCTGATAGGCGACCAGGTGCTCATCGAGCTGACCCGGCGCGTGGGTGAGCACTTGCGTGCCAACGACGTGCTGGCGCGCTGGGGTGGCGAGGAATTCGTGGTCATGCTGCCGCACTGCGCGGCGGCGGAGGCCCTGCGGGTGGCGGAAAAACTCCGCGCCCTGGTCCAGGCCCAACCCTTCGCCCGGGTTGGTCAGGTGACCGCCAGCTTCGGCGTCGCGGACTTCCGCCCCGCCGACAATCTCGATACCTGGCTCAAGCGCGCGGACGATGCCCTCTATGCCGCCAAGGCCGCGGGCAGGAACCAGGTGTGCCTGGGGGCAAGCCCACCGTCGTGAGGGGATGCCCTGCCCGAGCCTTCACGAATAGCTTCAAGGTACCCCCCGGCCGAAAGTGCCGCTAAACCCTCTCAGGCGGGGGCCGGCGCTCCCAGCCGGGGGCGTGCATGGCAGGGAGGCCATGCCCGAGCCTCCAAGGACGGATTCACGGCGTCCCCCGGACGGGAGCACCGGGACCCGACGGCGCTGGCCCACAGTGCCAAGGGAAAAGGGCTCCGGAAAACCAGTCACCTAAACCGTGCCGCCCGGCGCATTGGGCAGCAGGATCCCCTGGCGGGCGAAGAGGGCGATGAGTTCGTCCACCGCCGGGCGGGTCCGGGCCAGGAGCTGGTCCGAGCGCCACTGCCGGGCGGCCAATTCCTTCAATTCCTTCGGCGGCGCCAGGCGGCCCTGGAGCAGATCGTCGCTCAGGGCCTGGGCGATCTCCGCCGCCGTGCGGCTGCCATCCAGATAGCCGATGAGGCGGGCGGCGAAGGCGTCCAGGTCCAGGTTGGCGTGATTGGGCGTGGTGACCCGGCTGGCGCCGTTGGCTACCTGGGCATGGGCCAGGGGCCAGATCCGCGGACGTTCCAGGGCGGGCCGGGGCAGATGGCGTGGGCTGGGCCGGGCACCGAGGGCGTTGTGAGCGAAAAGGCTGAACAACTCCGCCAGGCAGGCGTCCAGCTCCTGGGCCAGGGCGCCGCCGCCGGCGGCCGCGACCTGGCGCATGGCGGCGGGCAGGACCTCCGCCAGGGTCAGGGAGTCCGGGAAGCGCGCGGCCAGCTCCAGGACCAGGGCCTTGGTCAGGGGCTGGCTGATGGTCAGGCGCTTGCCGGCGGCGGTGACGAAGGGGCTGTCCTTGACCCGCCGCAGCTCCGGTTTGGCCACCGGGCGCAGGTCGGCGCGGAAGGCGAGTGTGGCGAAGCGCTCCAGGTCGATGGCGATCTCCTCCGGCAGGGGGGCATCGGCGCGGCACAGCAGGCTCTGGCGGAAGTTGCGGTTGGTGACAAAGTCCAGCCACTGCTCCAGTTCCAGGCCGTCCTCGATGGGCGCCAGGGCCTGGTCCACGCTGGTGCCATAGGTGGAAGGAAAGAGGGTGCGGGGGTCCGTGTCGCAGAGGTAGCGCAGCCCCGCCGCCTCGGCGTCGGCGGCGAACTCACTGAAGAGGAAGGCCCGGTTTTCCTCCGCCAGGTACTCGAAGAGCAGATAGCTGGGGTGGGCCTGGTCGAGGTTGGCGATCTCCGCCAGCAGGTATTTGGCGCTGAGGGCGTCCAGCCCCGGCAGGGCCTGGCGCAGCCGCTCCAGGGCGGCGCGGGCGGCGGCCAGGCGCGCCGTCGGGCCCCGCGCCTCGCGACAGGCATGGAGCAGGATATCCCGCAGCATGCCGCGCATGCGCCAGCCGGGCAGGCAGTTGTAGCTGACGTAAAAGACCCCGCTCGGGGACAGGAGTTGGTTGGCCAGATACAGCAGGTGCCGCCGCACCGGCTCCGGTACCCAGGAATAGACGCCGTGGGCGATGATGTAGTCGAAGGTCCCCAGGTTGGCGTCCAGATCGAGGATATCGCCCTGGCGCAGCTCCAGATTGGTCAGGCCCAGGGCCGCGACCTGGGCCTGGCCCATGGCGATCTGGCGGGCGGAGAGATCGATGCCCAGGCAGGTGGCCTCGGGCAGGCCCCAGGCCAGGGGGATGAGGTTGCCCCCGCCGGCGCAGCCTAGCTCCAGCACCCGGGCGGTGTCGGGGTCCGGGGTCGCCAGCCCCAGCAGCCGGCCGAGGATGGCCAGGTGATTGGGATGGGTCTCCGGAAAGGCGATACTCTCATAGGGAAAGTCGTCGTAGGCGTCCATGGGCAGGGCGGTCTCCTCGGGAGGGATGCGGTTCGGTGCGCCGGCCCTCCCGACGCGGGGACGCCGGTGTCAGTCCGCGGCGGGGCGCGACGGGCAGGGCACCGGCCTCCGTCCCCTGGGGTTGGTGAGGGGTATGATGGGTAGAACGGGGAGAGATTTTACGTCATGAAGTCAGCCGCCGAACGGCCGCCCCTGATCATCCGCCCGGGGGTCTCCCGCCGGCTGCGCCTGGTCGTGCTGGGTCTCTATGGCCTCACCCTGCCGGTGGTGCTCCTGCTCCCCCTGGCTTGGCCCTGGCGGACCCTGCTGGTCCTGGCCCTGCTGATCGGGCTGGTCGGATCCCTGGGCGGGGCCGTCGGGCATCGCTGGCCCTGGGTGCCGCGCCAGGTCATCTGGCACCCGGAGGGCCACTGGACCCTGACCCTGGGCGACGGGCGGGAGGTGCCCGCCCGGCTGCTGGCCACCACCTATGTCACCCCAGCCCTGGTGGTCCTGAACTTTCGCCTCGGGAGCGGGAGTGAGAATGGGACCGGGGTCAGGGGCGGAGGCGGGGGCGAGGGCGAGGGCGAGATAGGGACCGGAAAAGACGGGGTCTCACCCGGCGGGCTGGCATCCTGGCGGCGGGCCGTCACGCGCCCCGCCGCCTATCTCCCCTGGACCATCCGCTCCCTGGTGCTCCTGCCGGACAACCTGGACCCGGATCTGCATCGGCGGTTGCGGGTCCGGCTGCGCCTGGAGGGCACGCGCAAAGTCCCGGAAGATGAGGGCGCTAGTGTGGGCGGGGGTCAATGATGGGTACGCCGGAGGAACACCACCGACAGCCCCACCCCGACCACGGCAATGCCCGCCAGGGTCAGGAGCATGGCGTTGTCGTTGAGGAAGGCGATGCCCACCCCGCCCCCGACCAGGAAGAGGCCGAACAGGCCCATCTTCCAGTCCATGTGGATGCCCGCCAGGATCGCGGACAGACCCAGGACGTAGATGGCCACGAAGCCATGCACCTCGGTGGTCAGGAAGGCTCGCAGGGTCTCGCCGAACAGCAGATGGATCACCAGCAGGGTGGCCAGCCAATGGAGGACCTGACGGATGAGATAAGACCGCGTCCCGCCGGCGCTGGTCTTCATCCCCTGCCAGCCGCCCCAGATGGCGAGCAGGCCCACGGCGGGCACGAACCCTTGCCAGAGCATCCGGATCCGGCCCGGGTCGGCATTGCCGTCGGTGAGGGCCACCAGCCAGATGGCGAGCAGATAGAGCACGATATAGGGCACGACCGCCAGCAGCATTTTGAACCGGCCGGAGCCTGGGGTGGTGGTCGTGGAGGAGGAAGAGGCGGAGGTGGTGGACACGTCGAGGCTCCTTTCGGTGGTCGTCGGTGGTCGGCAAAGAGGCGCCGCCTGGCCCCCGGCGGTGTGACCGCGCTAGGCCCGCCCGCGGCGAGTACAATCACCGCGCGATCATTGCGCGATCAGCGTTAGGCGTCAATGTGGGACGCGGGGTTGCCACACCTGAGGGCGAAGAAACGATGCACATCCTGGTCACGGGCGGCGCGGGCTACATCGGCAGCCACGCCTGCGTGGAATTGCTGGCGGCGGGCCATCGGGTCTTCGTCGTCGACAATCTGTGTAACAGCAAGGCCGAGGCCCTGCGGCGGGTGGCGGCCATCACCGGCCATGTCCCCGGCTTCGCCCGGATCGACCTACGCGATCAGGCGGCCCTGGCGGCGGTCTTCCGCGACCAGGGGCGGCCGTTCGATGCCGTCATCCACTTCGCCGGCCTCAAGGCGGTGGGTGAGTCCACCCAGATCCCCCTGGAGTACTACGACAACAACCTCGGCGGCACCCTCAGCCTGTGCCGGGCCATGGCCGACGCCGGGGTGCGCAACCTGGTCTTCAGCTCCTCCGCCACCGTCTATGGCGATCCGGCCAGCGTCCCCATCCGCGAGGATTTCCCTACCGCCGCCACCAACCCCTATGGCCGCTCCAAGTTGTTCATCGAGGAGATCCTGACCGATCTGCACCGCAGCGATCCGCGCTGGAACATCGCCCTGCTGCGCTATTTCAACCCTGTGGGGGCCCACCCCAGCGGTCGCATCGGCGAGGACCCCAACGGCATCCCCAACAACCTCCTGCCCTTCATCGCCCAGGTGGCGGTGGGCAAGCTCCCGCGCCTGCGGGTCTTCGGCGCCGACTACCCCACCCCGGATGGCACCGGCGTCCGCGACTATATCCATGTCGTCGACCTGGCCCGGGGCCACCTGCGCGCCCTGGAAAAGCTCGCCCCCCACCCCGGCCTCCTGGTCTGCAACCTCGGCACCGGCCAGGGTTACAGCGTCCTGGAGATGGTCCGCGCCTTCGAGCGTGTCAGCGGCAGACCCATCCCCTACGATCCGGTCGCCCGCCGCCCCGGGGATATCGCCATCTGTTACGCCGATCCCGACAAGGCCCGGGCGCTGCTCGGCTGGTCCGCCGAACTCGGCCTCGACGACATGGTCCGCGACGCCTGGCGCTGGCAGTCCAGCAATCCCGATGGCTACGGAGAGGATTGAGGGCTGGCCAACCCCTCCAGGGGGCGGATCAGCCGGCCGAAGGCGTCGCGGTTGACGTACTGGATGACCACCCCGCCCTTCTTGTCCATCGCCAGGTCCATGCCCCGGTCCGGATAGAGCCAGTGGATCACCCCGGTCTCCGGCTCCACCCGCTTGTCCGTCGGGGTGCCGAAGCGCTGGGTCACGATCTCCGCGTCCAGGGACTTCCAGGGCAGATAGGTGATGCTGGCAATCGGCAGAGTGGCCAGGGTCGCCATGTCCGTCGGCTCCAGTTCCACCTTCTTGGCCCCGCTGCCCAACTGACTGATTCGTAGACCCCGCTCGTACATGGGCGCCAGGGTCGCGGCATCCGCCTGGATACCGATCACGAAGTCACCACGCAGGCGGCTGAGGTAGATCTGTTCAAAATAGGCCTCCACCGCGAACTCCGTCGGCTGCTGGTTGGCATCCAGCCGCGCGAAGAGATTCATCTCCCCGGCCTCGGCGAAGACCCGCTGCACCTCGCTCAGCGGCGTTTCCCCCAGGGTGAAGCCAAAGACCCGGGTCCGACCCTGCCCATCCTGCTCCACCTGCCAGGGCAGGCGCGGCGTGGGGTCCTCCTCCCGCTCCTCCGGCAGCAATAGCATGATGCCGACGAAGCCCAGAACAGCGGCGGCCAGGATCGACAGGATCATGCGACGTTCCATGAGGGCGTGGCTCCGGTTAAAGAGGCATCAGGGGTCAAGGGATGAGGGATGAGCGTGAAAGGCACTGCCCGGCTAAGACTGCGCCCCCAGGGAGGCTTTCATCGTCAGGAGCGTGGCGGGACCCTCATGAGCAGGGGGCGTGAATGACATCAGCAGCGTCTTTCGTCATCCAGGGGTCGGGCGAAACCCTTCAAGGAATTCAGATCGGCAAGAGCCCCGCCACCACCTCGCGGCCCTCGCCCATGAGGATATTGTAGGTGCGGCAGGCGGCTCCCGTATCCATGACCTCGATGCCGATGCCCCGCGTCATGGCGCTGGCCAGGAGGGCGGCGGGCGGAAAGACCTGTCGGGCCCCGGTGCCGAGGAGAATAACCTGAGGCTCCAGGGCCAGCAGGGCCTCCAGGTGCCCCAGGGTCAAGTCCTCGGCCCGGGCCGGCCCCCAGTCCGGGACCAGTTTGCGGGGGCTCAGGATGAGCCCGACGTGGAAAATCCGGCCGTCGATCTGGATGCTTCCGGGCGCGTAGGCCTCGACCAGGTAGCCGTCGCCGGGATCTGCTTGGGAAAATTTCATGCCCGCACCTTACCCCAAGGTCTGCCGAGACGGCAAGGACCCTCAGGATCCTCGGATCTCCGGTGTCTCCTAAACCAGAGGATTTTGAGGGAATGGAGTCCAACTCCCGGTCGCGAAAAGGCCAAATTACCAAACAACCCTCCCCGGGGCCGCGCCCCGCCCCTGTAGGCGCAGAAACTCGTTTAGGTATGTCCTCGAACCGGCACCGGTGGCCGAAGTTTCTTAGGAAAGCCATTTTGTGCGGCGCAGCAAGGCGGTGCCGCCCGGCAATGTGGCCTGAACTGACGGGGATGGAAAAGTACCGGGATACCAGGTAACTGTACGGACGGTTACCCGAATAAAGAGGTATCCGGGATCGGGATCAGACGAAGAGCGGTCCTGGTCGCCACCGGGGCTACCGGGGCCACCGGCAAGCCGATTTTATTCCGCCGGGCTTGACGGTAAACTCCTCACCCTTGCCCATCAAGCGCTTTAGCGCCTCCAGCCTCCGAGGTCACCGTGGTCGCCCCAGTCCCGGAATTTCGCCGCATCCAGCGCCTACCGCCCTATGTCTTCAACATCGTCAATGAGTTGAAGGCCGCCGCCCGGGCACGCGGCGAGGACATCATCGACTTCGGCATGGGCAACCCCGATCAGCCCACCCCCCGGCATATCGTCGACAAGCTGCTGGAGGCCGCCCAGCGTGGCGACACCCATCGCTACTCAGTCTCCCGCGGCATCCCCCGCCTGCGCCGCGCTATCTGCAACTGGTACCGGCAACGCTTTCAGGTCGAGCTCGACCCGGACCAGGAGGCCATCGTCACCATCGGCTCCAAGGAGGGGCTGGCCCACCTGGCCCTCGCCACCATGGGCCCTGGCGACACCGTCCTGGTGCCCAATCCGGCCTACCCCATTCACCCCTACGGCTTCGTCATCGCCGGGGCCGACGTCCGCCATGTGCCCCTGGTCCCCGGCATCGACTTCTTCGCCGAGCTGCGCCGGGCCATCGAGGATTCCTGGCCCAAGCCCAAGATGCTGGTGATCAACTTCCCCGGCAATCCCACCGCCCAATGCGTCGAGCTCGACTTCTTCGAGCGGGTCATCGCCATCGCCCGGGAGCACGGCATCTGGGTGGTCCACGACCTGGCCTACGCCGACATCGTCTTCGATGGCTACGTCGCCCCCTCCATCCTCCAGGTCCCCGGGGCCACCGAGGTCGCCGTCGAATTCTTTTCCCTGTCCAAGAGCTACAACATGCCCGGCTGGCGCATTGGCTTCATGTGCGGCAACGCCGACCTGGTCGGCGCCCTGGCCCGCATCAAGTCCTACCTGGACTATGGCACCTTCACCCCCATCCAGGTCGCCGCCATCGCCGCCCTGGAGGGTCCCCAGGACTGTCTGCGCCAGATCAGCGGCCAGTATGAGAGCCGCCGCAACGTCCTCTGTGAGGGCCTGGCCGCCGCCGGCTGGCACATGGACAAACCCAAGGCCACCATGTTCGCCTGGGCCCCGATCCCCGAACCCTACCGCGAGCTCGGCTCCCTGGAATTTGCCAAGAAGCTCTTGAGTGAAGCCAAGGTTGCCGTCTCCCCCGGCATCGGCTTCGGCCAGTATGGCGATACCCACGTCCGCTTCGGCCTGATTGAGAACGAACATCGCACCCGTCAGGCGGTCCGCGGCATCAAGGACATGTTCCGCCGCGACGGGATTTAACCTTTAGAAAGTAAGAGGAACTGATTATGGAGCCGGTCAAGATCGGTTTGTTGGGCCTGGGCACGGTCGGTGGCGGTACGGTCACCGTCCTGACCCGCAACGCGGCGGAGATCGCCCGTCGCGCCGGCCGGGAGATCAAGATCGCCCGGGCCGCGGCCATGCAGTACAACCCCGAGATCCCTGGTCTCGACCAGATCGGCCAGATCGGCAACGACGCCTTCGCCGTCGTCGATGATCCCGAGATCGACATCGTCATCGAGCTCATCGGCGGTTACTCCCCGGCGCGGGAACTGGTGCTCAAGGCCATCGCCAACGGCAAGCACGTCGTCACCGCCAACAAGGCTCTCATCGCCCGCCATGGCAACGAGATCTTCGCCGCCGCCCGTGACCAGGGCGTGGTCGTCGCCTTCGAAGCCGCCGTCGCCGGGGGCGTGCCCATCATCAAGGCCCTGCGCGAGGGCCTGGCCGCCAACCACATCGAGTGGATCGCCGGCATCATCAACGGCACCGGCAACTTCATCCTCACCGAGATGCGCGACAAGGGCCGCGACTTTGGCGACGTCCTGGCCGAGGCCCAGGCCCTGGGCTACGCCGAGGCCGATCCCACCTTCGATGTCGAGGGCATCGACGCCGCCCACAAGCTCACCATCCTCGGCTCCCTGGCCTTCGGCATCCCCTTGCAGTTCGAGAAGACCTTCACCGAGGGCATCTCCCGCATCCAGGCCCAGGACGTGGCCTACGCCGCCGAGCTTGGTTACCGCATCAAGCACTTGGGCATCGCCCGCCGCTCCGGTCATGGCATCGAGCTGCGCGTCCACCCGACCCTTATCCCCCATCGTCGGCTCATCGCCAATGTCGACGGGGTCATGAACGCCGTCCTGGTCAAGGGCGACGCCGTCGGCCCAACCCTTTACTACGGCGCCGGCGCCGGCGCCCTGCCCACCGCCTCCGCCGTGGTCGCCGATGTCCTCGACGTCGCCCGGGTCCTGACCTCCGATCCCGGTAACCGCGTCCCCCACCTGGCCTTCCAGCCCGACGAGATCGCCGACATCCCGGTGCTGCCCATGGCAGAGGTCGAGACCGCCTACTACCTGCGCATCGCCGCCCTCGATCAGCCCGGCGTCATGGCCGAGATCGCCGGCATCCTGGGGTCCGAGGGCATCAGCATCGAGGCCATCAAGCAGAAGGAGCCGGAGGAGGGCGATACCCACGTCCCCCTCATCATGCTCAGCCATCGGGTCCAGGAGGGGCGCATGAATCGCGCCATCGCCCGCATCGAGGCCCTGAACACGGTCAAGGGCGAGGTGATGCGCATCCGCATGGAGACCCTCGCCGGTTGAGCCGGCCCCCGCGCCTCGATCTGCTGATTCCCGGTCTTTTAGGGCCGGTGCCGGTGCCTCCCGGGGAGGTGCCGCCCACCCCGGTCCTGTCCCGGCTGCTGGGCCGGGCTGACCGGCTGGCGGTGTCCGACCGGCCGCTCGCCATTGGCTCTGTGCCCAAGGCTGATCGGCCGCCCGCCGTTGACGGCCCAGCCGGGGCTGACTGGCTGCCCGGGGCTGGCACCCTCGACCCTTGCCGAACCCTCTTCCACCTCTTTGGCTACGCCCCCGCGCCGGAGCGTGATTGCCCCAGCGCCCCTTACTGCCGTCTGGCCGACCACCAGACCGACGACCTCGGCATGGTGCCCGACACTTTTGTCCTCCATGCCGACCCCGTCCACCTGCGGCCGGACCGGGACCGGCTGGTGCTCTTCGCCGGCTCCGACTTCGCCCCGGACCGGGCTGAGGCGGACGCCCTCGTCGCCCTCTTCAATCAGCACCTCGGCGGGGAGGGTCTGCACCTGGAGGCCCCGACCCCGGCGCGCTGGTACCTCCTGAGCGAGCAGCCTCCCGAACTGGTCACCCAACCCCTCGCCGCCGTCCTCGGCCGGCCCATCGCCGGCCAGTTGCCCCAGGGGCCGGAGGCCCGCCGCTGGGCTCGCCTCCTCAATGAGGTCCAGATGCTCTTTCACCACAGCGAGGTGAATCAGCGCCGGGAGGCGGCCGGCATCCCTACCCTCAACGGCCTCTGGCTCTGGGGTGGGGGCCGGCCTTTGCTGCCGCCTTCCGGCCAGGTGGGCTATGCGCGGGTCTTTAGCGCTGACCCCCTGGCCCGCGGCCTCGCCCGTGCCAGGGGGATTCCCAGCGCGTCCCCTCCCGCCGACCTGGGAGCGGTCCTCGCCGCGGCTGGTCCCGCCGTTTCCGCGTTCGCGCCGACCTTGACCCGCGGACCGGCCCCGCTTCCAGTTCAAACCCCAAACCAGCCCGCCCCAACTGAGACCAGGACCACGACCCCCGAATCCCCCCCGGCCATCCTCATCCACTGGTCCGGCCTTTGGGAGGCGGTCCTGGCCGCCGATGGTCCGGCCTGGCTGGCCTCCCTGACAGCACTGGAACAATGGCTCGCCGGAAGTGGTGGCCCAGCCGGCAAGTGGGGTGCCACCGGTCGGGGAAGCCCGATCCAAAGCCTTAACCTCGATATCCACCCCGCCAACGGCGAGTGCTTCCACTACCGCGCCCATCATCGCTATCGTTTCTGGCGTCACCCCCTTAGGCACATCCGGCCTGATAGAGGCTTACGGGAGTCCCCATGATCGCCGCGTCCGCCCTCTCTCCCCGCTTTTCCTGGGACGACTACCGGCGCTGGCCTGAGGGCGAACGCTGGGAACTGATTGACGGCCAGGCTTGGGCCATGGCCCCGGCGCCCTTGATCAGCCACCAGACGGTGGCTGGCAGATGCTACGTGCGGTTGGAACGGCACCTGAACGGCAAACCCTGTCGTCCCTTCATCGCCCCCACGGATGTCAAACTCTCCGACTTCGATGTGGTCCAGCCGGATGTGCTGGTGGTCTGCGATCCAACGAAGGTCACCCAGACCCATATCGAGGGGGCGCCGGAACTGGTGATCGAGGTGCTCTCGCCCCATACCGCGGCCAGGGATCTGCGCGATAAAAAGGCCTTGTACGAGCGTGTCGGGGTGCGTGAATACCTGGTCATCGATCCACTGGAGCACTATGCGGTGCGCTTTCGGCGTGATGACCGCGGGCGGTTTGGCGAGGGCGCGGTGATCGCCGCGCAGGAGGCGCTGGCGCTGGCGACCCTGGAGGGGTTCACCCTCCCTTTGTGGGAGCTCTTCGACTTGCCCGCGCCGGGGGAACCTCAGTCGCCGGGGCCGCTGGGCTGACTCACCCGTCCAGATCCACGCCCAAGCGGTCAGCGATGGCCTTCACGACCTCGGCGGCGGTATCGAAGTCATAGCCCTCGATGGCCCGTGACAGGTCACGGGCCTCGCCGACCAGACCGGCCTGGTGCAGCAGGGGCCGCAAGCTCAGCGCAAACGCGGCCGCCTTGACGCCGCCCTGCCCGACCTCGCCCCAAAGATTCCTTAGGCCCGTTGCGAGTGCGGCCTTGTCAACGGCTGGCGGTGTGGCCGCCGCTGGCTGGAGGGGCGGGGATTCTTGCCCGGACGGTAAGGGTACTGACTCCGGGGCCGCGGCCAGGGCAATGGCAGAGGCAGTGGCCGGGGCCGGTGCAGGGGCAGGTGCAGGGGCAGGGGCAAGTGGGGAGAAAGGCATGGACCCATCCAGACCATCGATCCCCGCCAGTAGCGGCTCCAGGGCGGCGAGGACCTGCTGCAGCAGGGTTTCCACCCCAGCTTCCACCCCGGTCACATCCTCTCCGGCAACGGCGCTCTCCGGAGTGGCAGCCTTCTCCGCGGGGATCATCACCTCTGGGGCGGCTACAACCTCCCGGCTAGCCATTTCCAGGCGCCGGGCCGCTTCCTGCAAGACGTGGGCGCCGAGATTGCCCGCCAGGCCCTTGAGGGTGTGCGCCAGCCGGGTGGCGGTCTCCCGGTCCCCCTGGCTCCAGGCGGCGCGAAAGGCGGTACCGAAGCCCGCCTGATCGGCGCGGAAGCGCCGCAGGAGCTTGAGGTAGAGCCCCAGGTCCCGTTCCACCCGAGCCAGGCCGGCCTGGAGGTCGATCCCGGGAAGCTCCGGCCAGGCGCTGACCGGGGGTGCCCCAAGCGGTGCTCCGGGCGGAGGCGCGCCCAGGGGCGCCGTGGGCACTGGCGTGCCAAAGTTTGATGCGGGCACTGGCGTGCCAAGGGTTGATGGGGGTGTTGGCTCTGGTGAAGATGCCAATGGCCCACCGCCAGCGCCAGCAGTCGCTGCCTGTGTCCTTGCCTTGGTCGCAGCCGCCGAAACTGCAGCCGAAGCCGAAGCCGCAATATCAGCCGCCGCCGATGAGGTCGCAGTCGGAACCGAAGCCGCGGCCCAGGGCGCGGCAGGGACCGCGGCTGGCCGCGCCGGCCTGATCCACCGCGCCATGGTCCTGAGCATCTGCTCCACGTTGATGGGCTTGGGGATGTGATCGTTCATCCCCGCCGCCAGGACCTTCTCCCGATCCCCGGCCATGGCGTTGGCGGTCATGGCGATCACCGGCAGGTCCCGGAAGCGCGGGTCCTCCCGTAGGCGGCGGGTGGCGGTGTAGCCGTCCATGACCGGCATCTGGCAATCCATGAGGACGCCGTCAAAGACCTCGACGGCCAGCCGGGCCAGGGCTTCCGCACCATCGTTGGCCACCTCGACCTGGATGCCGTGGCGCACCAGCAGCTCCCGGGCCAGCTCCTGGTTGACGGCATTGTCCTCGACCAACAGCACACGGACACCGGCCAGGGCGGCCCCGGCCTCCTGGGTCAGGGCATCGCGCTGCACGGCGCGGCCATGGCGCCGCTGGCCGGTGAGGGCGAGGATGATGGTGTCGAAGAGGGAGGAGGGCGTGGTCGGCTTGGTGAGCACCCCGGCGACGGTCAGCCCGGCACTGGCCTCCAGGGCCTCCTCCCGCCCATGGGCGGTGACCATTATCACCGTGGGCGGATGGCGCAGCGCCGGGTCCGTGCCCAGGGCGCGCAAGGTGGCGACTCCGTCCAGGCCCGGCATGCGCCAGTCGATGAGCAGGAGCTCGAAGGGGGTGCCCTCGGCCTCCGCCGCCTCGATGCGCGCGATGGCCTGCGCACCGGAGGCGGCATCCGCCACCAGGAAGCCGAAGCTCTCCAGCATGCTCCGGAGCACCTGGCGTGCCGTCTGATGGTCGTCCACCACCAGCACCCGCAACTGGCCCAGGTCCGGTGGCAGGACCAGATCGGACAGGGCCTGTTGCGCCTGTTTGCCAAAGCGGGCGGTGAAGTGGAAGGTGCTACCCACTCCTGGCGCGCTCTCCACGCCGATCTCGCCCCCCATCATTGCCACCAGGCGCTTGCTGATGGTCAAGCCCAGACCCGTGCCGCCGTAGCGGCGGGTGATGGAGCTGTCCGCCTGGGTGAAGGCGCGGAACAGGCGCTCCTGCTGGTCCGGGGTCATGCCGATGCCGGTGTCGCGGACGGAAAAATGCAGCAGGGCCGCATCCGTCGTTTCCTCCCGCCGGCTGACCTTGACCAGGATATCCCCCCCCTGGGGGGTGAATTTGAGGGCGTTACCGACCAGGTTGGTCAGCACCTGGCCCAGGCGCAGGGGATCGCCGATCAGGGAGACGGGGATGTCGGGATCGACCTGGAACATGATCTCGACCCCCTTGTCCTCCGCTACCTGGCCGGTGAGGTTCGCCAGGTGGTCCAGGACCTCCTGCAGGTCGAAGTCCACCCGCTCCATGGTCAGCTTGCCGGCCTCGATCTTGGAGAAGTCGAGGATGTCGTTGATGATGCCGAGCAGCGCCTCCGCCGAGCGATGGACCTTCTCCACGTAGTTGCGCTGCTGGGGATTGAGCTCGGTCTGCAAGGCCAGGTAGGACATGCCGATGATGGCGTTCATCGGCGTGCGGATCTCGTGGCTCATGTTGGCCAGGAAATCGCTCTTGGCGCGGGTCGCCTCCTCGGCCAGGGCGCGGGCCTGTTCCATCGCGGCGATGGCCGCCCGCTCCTCGGTGATGTCCTCGATCATGCCGGCGAGACCCTGGCTCAGGTCCTGGCTGTTGATGGCCTGGGCGGACATGCGGCCCCAAAAGCGGCTGCCGTCCTTGCGCACCAGTTCCCGGTCCTCGCGATAGTAGCCCTGCTGGCGCAGGGCGGTGGCGATGGTCTGGCCGATCTGGGCATAGGCCGCCTCGTCGGCATACCAGCTCCGGGTGCTCTGACCGAGCATCTCCCCTGGACCATAGCCGAACAGCAACTCCATCATGCGATTGCAGCGGATGACCTGGCGGTCCCGCACCAGCACGATGCCGGCGGTGGCGGCGTCGAAGATCGCCTGCTGCTCGTCATGGGCCTGGCGCAGGGTCCGCTGTTGGGCGGTCAGGGTCTGCTTGGCGCGTTGCAACTCGGCGATGCTGTCTTGTAGACGCGCGGTGCGCTCCTCGATGCCCTGGGCCATGGTGTTGAAGGCCACCGCCAGGTGACCGACCTCGTCGCCGGGGGGCAGGGCCAGCCGTCGCCCATAGTCGCCACTGGCCAGGGCCAGGGCATCATCCTCCAGTTCGCGCAGGGGCAGGAACAGCCGGCGCCTCACCAGCCGATAAAAAAAGACCGACACGCCGATCTTGAGGCCAATCAGGGCCAGGATCAGCGCCATGATCGCCTCGCCCCGGGCGTAGATCCGCCGCATCTCCCCGTCGATACGGTCTTCCAGCGCGGTCATGAAGGCCTGGATCGGCGCCATGATGCGCTCCTTGGCGGCATGGTATTCCGCTCCATGAAGCAGCCGGCTGGCGAGGGCCAGGTCCGGCTCACCCACCAGGGTGAACTGCCCCGCGGCATCCTGGAATTGACCCTTGACGGCGTGAAAGGCGATGGCCTCCAGGCGCGTCAGGTCGTCGGAGACCTGCTTGGCCCTGACCAGGTGCGCCCGCTCCTCGGCGGTGAGGCCCAGTTCCCCCATCCGCGCTTCCAGGGCATAGGTCTCCCCCGCCTGGTCCAGGTCGGCGACCCCCGCGGTGACCTGGTCCCAGAAGAAGGGACCATAGTCCCGAGGTCGGGGCCGCTTGCCATCCCGGATCGCCAGAATGGCCTGAAAGTAGTTCTCATAGCGCGTGTCCGCGGTAGCCGCGTAGGTCCGCGCGAAGCGCGTCAGGTCATCGGAGGACTGCTTTAGCTCGTTCGCCAGCTTGAGCGAGGCGCCAGAGCTTTGGGCGAAGGCCATGAGCGCCTGCTCGTCCCGCAGGAGCAAGCCAACGGCGATCCCCATGGCGCTGAATAGGACCAGGTAGATCAGGGAGATGAGCCGCAGCAGGTCACGGATGGCGAAACGTCGCGGCCGGCCCCGCGCCAGCCAGAAGACCAGCCCCAGGACCCCTAGTAACAGGACCAGGCTACCGAGCCCCAGGGCCAGCAAGGGGGCCTGACCGAAGGCTAGCGCGTGTGGATCGAGCATGGCTCGGTTTCTCCCTCCAGCACCTGATCGCCCAAGGCGGGACCTTGGTCTGTGCTATCTGATGGTGTCATCTTCCGGGCCCCGGGTGGGGTCAGTCGGTTCGGCAAGACAGACAAGATTGCGCCCGCCCGCCTTGGCCGCATAGAGGGCATGATCCGCCCGCGAGATCCAACTCTCACTGCCCTCACGCATCCCCAGGGCGGCCACGCCGAAGCTGGCCGTGACCTGGCCCACCTCCGGGAACGGATGGTCGGCGATCAACCGGCGCAGTTTTTCCCCGACGCTGAGGGCGGCATCCGCGATCGTATGGGGCAGCAGCAAGATAAACTCCTCACCCCCCCAGCGCGCCAACACATCGCCTACCCTCAGGTTGGACTGGACCAGCCGGACAAATTCCACCAACACCTGGTCACCGACATGATGCCCATAGCGATCATTGATGGCCTTGAAGTGGTCGATGTCGAAGATCAGCAGGGCCAGGGGTTCGGCGTAGCGCCGCGCCCGGGCCAGGGCGACCTCGACCACCTCTTCGAAATGCCGTCGGTTCCAGGCGGAAGTCAACGGGTCCGTGGTGGCGAGTTTGGTCAGTTCCTCATTGGCCTGCACCAGCCGCTGATTGGCGATCTCGGCGTCATCGCGCGCCTGTTTCAACGCCCGTTCGTAGTGCTTGCGCAGGGCAATATCCTCTTCGAGTGCCTGTTGGGTGATGCGTAAGTCGTACTCGAAGCGCTGGGCATTCATGACAATCTGGCCAAGCGTGACCAGCAGCATGCGCACGATCAGCGGGATCAGAAATGACGCGTGCAGAACCGAACCGGGGTCAAAGCCAGGAAGAGGCAGGGATTCCGGCATGACCATCACGGCGTACCAGAGTCGGCTGAGATTGAACACCGCGAAGGCACCCCAGAGCCCGGCCAGCACCCATTCAACGGCGCCGAAAAAGGCGGGGCGCCGTCTCGCCAGCAGCCAGACCAACCAGATATCGAGCCCGCCGGCATAGAGTGAAATGAGGGCGATGCGGGCGTTGAGACTGGGCGCGGCGTAGAGAAAGTACGCCATCAGGACACAAAAGGAGAGCGCGGCGAACAACCCCCAACGCCAGGGGTAGGGTCGTTCATCGCGAAACCGTCGCGTCCCCTGGACGTAGAGCATCAGCTCCAGAAGAAAGAAACAGCCGGGCAGAATGATGGCCACCCACAGGGGAGCCAGGTCCCGGCTGAGAATAAAGAGGACGGCCAGGGTGTGGAAACCGGAGCCGGCCAGCCAGTAACCAAAGCCGGGGTAGGTTCGCCGGGTCCAGAAGACCAGTGCCATGCCCAGGCTGGTGGTCAGGGCGACCACCAGGGCGGCGATGATCAGCGTTTTGGTATCCATTCGGCCTCGGCGGATCTTAGGGTCCCCCTCAGGTTCAGGGGGTGGCGGCGATGGGGTGGCGGCGATTTTGGCCTGGCCGCCCGAAGCTCAGGGGAATTCTCCAGCCACCGGAGGCCGAGGAACGAGGAAGATCCCTTCCTGTTAAGGCCGTTTAAGGCCCTGCCCCGACCTCCAGGCAGACATACTTGATCTCAAGATATTCATCGATACCGTAGCGGGAGCCCTCGCGACCCAGGCCGGACTGCTTGACGCCGCCGAAGGGGGCGATGGCGGTGGAGACCAGGCCGGAGTTGACCCCCACCATGCCATACTCCAGGGCCTCGGACACCCGCCAGGCGCGGGCCAGGTCCCGGGTGTAGAAGTAGGCCGCCAGGCCGAACTCGGTGGCGTTGGCCAGGGCGATGGCCTCCGCCTCGGTAGCGAAACGAAACAGGGGCGCCACCGGGCCGAAGGTCTCCTCCCGCGCGATCAGCATCTCCGGGGCCAGGTCCGCCAGCACCGTCGGCTGAAAGAAGGTCCCCCCCAGGGCGTGGCGGGCGCCCCCGGTGAGCAGGCTCGCGCCCTTGGCCAGGGCGTCGGCGATATGGGCCTCCACCTTCGCTACCGCGGCCTCATTGATCAGCGGCCCCTGCACCACCCCCGGCTCCCGGCCCGGACCCACCTTCAGCTCCCCGGCGCGCTCCGCCAGGCGCGCGGCAAAGGCGGCATAGATACCGTCCTGGACCAGGAAGCGGTTGGCGCAAACGCAGGTCTGGCCGGTGTTGCGGTACTTGGATTGGATCGCCCCCTCCACCGCCGCCTCCAGATCGGCGTCGTCGAAGACGATGAAGGGGGCGTTGCCGCCCAGCTCCAGGGACAGCTTCTTGAGGGTGTCGGCGCACTGGCGCATCAGCAGCTTGCCCACCGCCGTCGAACCGGTGAAGCTCAGCTTGCGCACCACCGGGTTGCTGGTCAGCTCCGCGCCGATGGGGCCGGAATCGCCGGTGATGACGTTGAATACCCCCGGCGGGATGCCCGCCCGCTCCGCCAGCACCGCCAGGGCCAGGGCCGAGAAGGGCGTTTCCGAGGCGGGGCGGGCGACCATCGTGCACCCGGCCGCCAGGGCCGCCCCGACCTTGCGGGTGAGCATGGCGGCGGGAAAGTTCCAGGGGGTGATGGCGGCGCAGACGCCGATGGGCTGTTTGAGCACCAGGATGCGCTTGTCCGCCTGGTGGGGCGGGATGATGTCGCCATAGACCCGGCGCCCCTCCTCGGCGAACCAGTCGAGGAAGGAGGCGGCATAGGCGATCTCCCCCCGGGCCTCGGCCAGGGGCTTGCCCTGCTCGGCGGTCATGAGCTGGGCCAGATCCTCCTGGTGCTCCAGCATCAGCCCCTGCCAGCGCCGCAGCCGTTGGCCCCTGTCGGCGGCGGTCAAGGCCCGCCAGGCCGGCCAGGCCACCTCCGCCGCGGCGATGGCCCGCCGCGTCTCCGCCGTCCCCAGATTCGGCACCTGGCCGATGACCTCCCCGGTCGCCGGGTCCGTCACCGGCAGCGTCCGCCCCTCGTTACCCGCGACCCAGGTGCCATCGATGTAGGCCCGCTGGCGGAAAAGGTCCTGATCTTGTAGCTGCATGGCCGGCTCCTCTCAAGGGTGCGGGAAATAGATGCTCAGTGTCAGATGACCTTGGAAAAGCCCCCCTGGGCCTCCGGGCCATTGCGGTAGGCGTCGAAGGCCATGCAGATGTTGCGGATCAGCAGCCGGCCGCGGGGCAGGACGCGGATGCCATGGGCATCCATCTCCAGCAGGCCGTCGGCCTCCATGGGCTTGACACGCGCCAGGTCGGCGGCGAAGTAGGCACCGAAGTCGATCCCCCAGCGCGCCGCCACCTCGGCGTAGGTCAGGCTGAAGTTGCAGATCAGCTTGGTGATGGTGTCGCGACGGATCTCGTCGTCCCGGCTCAGCTCGATGCCGCGGAACACCGGCAGGCGACCGGCGTCGATGTCGGCGTAATACTCCGCCAGCTCCCGGCGATTCTGGGCGTAGCTGTTGTCCACCTTGCCGATGGAGGTCACGCCCAGTCCGATCAGGTCGCAGTCGGCATGGGTGGAGTAACCCTGGAAGTTGCGATAGAGGGTGCCCTCGCGCTGGGCCCGGGCCAGTTCGTCGTCGGGCTTGGCGAAGTGGTCCATGCCGATATAGACATAACCGGCCGCCGCCAGCCGTTCCCCCGTGGCTTGCAGGATGTCCAGCTTGGTCTGGGGCGGCGGCAACTGGTCGGCGTCGATGCGCCGCTGGGGCTTGAAGCGCTGGGGCAGGTGGGCGTAGTTGAACACCGACAGCCGGTCCGGGCTGAAGGCCAGGACCTTGTCCAGGGTGCGGGTGAAGCCCGCCACGCTCTGGAAGGGCAGCCCATAGATGAGATCGATGCTGATGGAGCGGAAACCCTCCGCCCGCGCCGCCTCCAGCACCGCCAGGGTCTCGGCCTCGGTCTGGATGCGGTTCACCGCCTGCTGCACCTGGGGCTCGAAGTCCTGCACCCCCAGGCTCATGCGGTTGAAGCCCAGCCGGCGCAGCAGGGCCACGCTCTGGGCGTCCGCCTCCCGGGGGTCGATCTCGATGGAGTACTCGCCGACCTCGTCGTCCGCCAGGTCGAACCAGCGCCGGGTCTGGTCCATCAGCGCCCGCATCTGGTCCTGGCTGATGAAGGTCGGGGTGCCACCGCCCCAGTGCAGTTGCTCCACCCGCCGGCCCCGGTCGAAGAGGGCGCTCTGCATCTCCAACTCGCGATAGACCCGGTCCAGATAGGGCTGGGCCAGGCTGCGGTCCTTGGTCGCCACCTTGTTGCAGGCGCAGTAGAAGCAGACCGTGTCGCAGAAGGGGATGTGGAAATAGAGCGACAGGGGCCGCCCGGCCTGGTTGCTCCGCGCGCAGGCCGCCCGGTATGCCGCCGGGCCGAAGCCGTCGTGAAACTCCACCGCCGTCGGGTAGGAGGTGTAGCGCGGGCCGCTCTGGTCGTAGCGGCGAATCAGGTCCAGGTCAAAGTCGATGCGCTGGTCAACGGCCATCGGGGTCCTCCGTCTCAACGTCCAGACCGCGGCGATGGGTCTCGTTGATCTGTTTCAGCAAGGGGTGGAAGGGGATCTGGTCGGCGAAACGGTTCGCTACCTCCATGAAGGGCAGGTCCTCCCGCCCGAAGAAGTAGGTGCCCGCCCGCATCCGGTTATAAAGGCCCTGGATGCCCTCCTGCAAGGGGTCGAGGAAGGCGGGGAAGCGCCGCAGGTCCTCCAGTTCGAACTCCAGGCAATCCCGCAGGTCGCCAACCTCGAACAGGGCCTGGCGCACCCACTCCACATATTCATCGGCCGTCTTGGCCCGTCTCAGGGTCATGGTCTGGTCAGCTCCCGGGCAAACAGGGGTTGAAACTCCAGCAGGCGCGCCCGGTCGAGGAGAAACACCCCCTCGCCGCCGCGCTCGAACTCGATCCACATGAAGGGGATTTCGGGGAAGCGGGCCTCCAGGGCCGGGGCCGTCATGCCCACCTCCAGGATCAACACCCCGTCTTCAGTGAGGTGGGCCGGCGCCTCGTGGAGGATGCGCAGCACCAGGTCCAGCCCGCTCTCGCCCCCCGCCAGGCCCAGGCGCGGCTCGCGGTGGTACTCCGGTGGCAGGGCGGCGAGCTCCGCGGCGCCGACATAGGGGGGGTTGCTGACGATCAGGTCGTAGCGCTGGCCCTCCAGCCCGGCGAAGAGGTCCGACTCGATCACCCGCACCCGGTCCTCCAGGCCATGAGCGGCGAGGTTGCGCGCCGCCACCGCCAGGGCGGCGGGGGAGACGTCCGCCAGGTCCACGTCCGCGTCCGGCAGATAGACGGCGGCGGCGATGCCGATGCAGCCGCTGCCGGTGCACAGATCCAGCACCCGCGCCAGGGTCTCCGGCTCCACCCAGGGGCCGAAGCCGGTCTCCACCAGTTCCGCCAGGGGCGAGCGCGGCACCAGCACCGACTCGTCGACGTAAAACTCCAGGCCGGCGAACCAGGCCTGATGGGTTAGGTAGGCGGCGGGGACGCGCTCCTGGATGCGCCGCTCGAACAGGGCGAGGATGGCGACGCGCTCCTCCTCCGCCAGCCGGCAGGCGCGGTAGGCGTCCGGCAGGTCCGGCGGCAGGTGCAGGGCCGCCAGCACCAGGTGGGTGGCCTCGTCCAGGGCATTGTCGGTGCCGTGGCCAAAAAAGAGCTCCGCCGCATTGAAGCGGCTGGCGCCCCAGCGGATGTAGTCCAGGATGCTGACGAGGCCTTCGGGGGGGCTGGGCATGGTGTCGGGTGGTGGTCGGAAGCGATGGGGGAGGGCCTGGGGTCAGGCCAGGGTGAAACGTGAGGGGGCGGGGCCGGTCTTGGCGTGAAAGTCACGGCAAAGTCTTTCATTTACAGGGGCATGACGCGCTCCCGCTAGATGGTTAGCGTGAAAGTCACGGGAATATCTTTCATTATCAGAGGTGTGGCTTGCCGCCTCATGCCAGTTAGCGTGCATCACACCGGCTGAGCCGTTCATATACCGGGCGATGGCGAGACCCTGAAGAAAGTTAGCGCGGCCGACTGGCCTTGGCCTTGCCGGCCTTGGCCTCGGCCAGCAGGACGGCATGCTTCTCCAGCCCGCGGGAGACCAGGTCGGCCAGGCTGATGCCGTTGAGGAAGCGATAGATCTCGTCACTCAGGTGATCCCAGAGGGTATGGGTGAGGCAGCGCTCGCCATCGTGGCAATCCTCGCGGCCGCCGCAGCGGGTGAATTCCACCCATTCGTCCACGGCGCAGATGATATCGGCGACGGTGATCTCCGCCGAGGCCTTGCCCAGGTAGTAGCCACCGCCGGGGCCGCGGACGCCACGCACCAGGTGCTTGGCGCGCAGGGCGGCGAAGAGTTGTTCGAGGTAGGAGAGGGAGATGCCCTGATTGGCGGAGATGTCGGCCAGGGTGACGGGACCCTTTCCCTCGTGCAGGGCCAGGTCCAGCATGGCCGTGACCGCGTAACGGCCCTTGGTGGAGAGTCTCATGGTGTAACCTCGGGAAGCTTATGGAAACTTGGGGGAACTGGGAAGGGGAGGGGATAACTGGGAAAAATTGTAGGAAATAGCATACCCAGAGGCCAAAAAAACCGTCAAGCTGTTCCTTTAATTACGCCTCGGGGTCGAAGTGGTGGCCGCTGCGCAGGCAGTAGGCAAGCCACTTGGCGAGGAAGAGGTTGGCGCGCCACTTGGCCTCCAGGGCCGGGGAGCGATAGTGCTTGTGCAGGGGGAGGGCGGTTTGGCGCAGGTCGAGGATTTCCACCTGGCGAGCGTCATGGTAGGCGCGCAGCAGGGCGTCGGGGTCCGCCTGGGGGAGACGGTGCGCCAGGCCGTCGCCGTGGGGGAAAAAATAGGTCAGGCGTAGCAGGCTGGTGTAGCGGGACTGCTCGATGACCTCCAGGTGCAGGTCCATGCCGTCGGCGCCGCTGGAGCGGTAGTCACCGCGCCAGCGGGGCAGGTCGGGGGCGAGGCGGCGGAGGCGGGCGTAGTTTTCCTCGCACAGGTGCATCAGGTCGCCGACCCGCGGACGGGCGGGGGTCAGCAGGCGGTCGAGCCAGGGATAGTGGGTGCGGGGTAGCCGGGTGGGGGCGGCGAGATTGCTCACGGTTCGGGGCTGGCAAGAGGGGCGGAGGCCGTGGGCGCGCCGCCCCACCGTCGCGCGTGGGGCCCGAGGGCGGTCATCAGGCCGCGGACTGCTTCTGGGTGGCCACCTGGTGGTGGACCTCGGCCATGTCGAGTTCACTGGCCTTTTGCAGCAACTGGCGGAAGGAGCCCTCGGGCAGGGCCCCGGCCTGGGAGAAGATGATGATCTGCTCACGGAAGATCATCAGGGTGGGGATGGAGCGGATCTGGAAGTGCGCGGCGATCTCCCGCTCCTCCTCGGTGTTGACCTTGGCAAAGACGATGTCGTCGAAGTCCGCCGAGACCTTGTCGTAGACGGGGGCGAAGGAGCGGCAGGGTCCGCACCAGGGCGCCCAGAAGTCAACGATGACGAAAGCGTTGTCCTTGATGGTCTGCTCGAAGTTGGCTTGGGTGAGTTCGACGACGGCCATGGGCGACTACCTTATTGCATGCCAGGGGCGGGTGGGGGAAGCTCCGAATGGGCCGGCATGGTAACAGAAAGGTCCCGCGGGCGGCAGGCTGGGGGCGGGCCAAACCGGGACTTGGCCTCAGCCCCCGGTGGCGGCACCGCGACCACGCGGTGGCGGGTCATCAGGTAGCCGAACGGGCTGGCCGCTACCCGGGCTGGTTGCTACCGCGGGGGTCCGTAAGGACTGATTGGCGCCTGCTTGCCAGCCTGGCCCGGACTCAGCCCGACAGGTCCCGACTCAGCCCGCCAGCTCCCGGATCAGGGCCCCGACCCGCTCCACCCGTCGGGCCGGGTCCGCCAGGTCGATGAAGAACTTGAGCTTGTCCCCGCCCTCCATCCGGAACTCCTTGGGCCGGCTTTGCATCAACTGGATCAGCCGCAGGGGGTCGATCACCGGTTGCTCCCCGAACAGGATGCGCCCCCCCGCGGGGCCGGCCTCGATCTTGCGGATGCCCAGGGGCTGGACGGCCAGCTTCAGCTCGGTGATGGCAAACAGGTTGCGCGCCGGCTCCGGCAGCAGGCCGAAGCGGTCGATCATCTCGACCTGCAACTCCTTGAGCTCCTCGGCGTCGGCGGCGCTGGCGATGCGCTTGTAGAGCACCAGACGGCCGTGGACGTCGGGCAGGTAGTCCGCCGGCAGCAGGGCCGGCAGGCCCAGGTCGATCTCGGCGCCATGGTCCAGGGGCCGGTCCAGCTCTACCGTGCGCCCGGCCTTGAGGGCATCCACCGCCCGCTCAAGCAGGTCCATGTAGAGGCTGAAACCCACCTCCTGGATCTGGCCACTCTGCTCCTCCCCCAGCAGCTCGCCGGCGCCGCGGATCTCCAGGTCGTGGGTCGCCAGGGTGAAGCCGGCGCCCAGCTCTTCGAGGGACTCGATGGCCTCCAGGCGCTTCTTGGCATCCGCCGTCATCACCCCCGCCGGGGGGGTGATGAGATAGGCATAGGCGCGGTGATGGGAGCGCCCCACCCGGCCGCGCAACTGGTGCAACTGCGCCAGGCCCAGCTTGTCGGCGCGGTTCATCAGGATGGTATTGGCGCTGGGGATGTCGATGCCGCTCTCGATGATGGTGGTGCACACCAGCAGGTTGAAGCGCTGGTGATAGAAGTCGCGCATCACCCGTTCCAGGTCACGCTCGCGCATCTGGCCGTGGGCCACCTGCACCCGCGCCTCCGGCACCAGGGCCTGGAGCTTCTGCGCCATGTTCTCGATGGTCTCCACCTCGTTGTGGAGGAAATAGACCTGGCCGCCGCGCTTGAGCTCGCGCTGCACCGCCTCCTGGATCAGGGCGTCGTTCCAGGGGGTGACGAAGGTCTTGATGGGGTGGCGCGCCACCGGCGGGGTGGCGATGATCGAAAGGTCGCGCAGCCCGGCCATGGCCATGTTCAGGGTGCGCGGGATGGGGGTGGCGGTGAGGGTGAGGATGTCCACCTCGGCGCGCAGGGCCTTGAGGCGCTCCTTGTCGCGCACCCCGAAGCGGTGCTCCTCGTCGACAATCACCAGTCCCAGGTTTTTGAAGCGCACCGTAGGCTGCAACAGCTTGTGGGTGCCGACGACGATATCCACCGTGCCCTTGGTCAGGCCGTCCATGACCCCCTGGGCCTCGCGGGCGGTGCGGAAACGCGACAGGTTCTCCACCTTCACCGGCCAGTCGGCGAAGCGGTCGGAAAAGTTCTGATAGTGCTGCTGGGCGAGCAGGGTGGTGGGCACCAGCACCGCCACCTGGCGGCCGCCGTTGACGGCGACGAAGGCCGCGCGCATGGCCACCTCGGTCTTGCCGAAGCCCACGTCGCCGCACACCACCCGGTCCATGGGCTGGGTCGCCGCCATGCCATCGAGGATGGCCTCGATCGCCCGCGCCTGGTCCGGGGTCTCCTCGAACTCGAAGGCCGCGGCGAAGGCGGCGTAGTCCTCCCCCGGCGCCGGAAAGGCCACCCCCTGGCGGGCGGCGCGGCGGGCGTAGATGTCCAGCAACTCCGCCGCCACGTCGTGGGCCTTCTGCGCCGCCTTGCGCTTGAGCTTGTCCCACTGATCGCCGCCCAGGCGGTGCAGGGGGGCGTTCTCCGGCGAGGCCCCGGTGTAACGCGAGATGAGGTGCAGGGACGAGACCGGCACGTAGAGCTTGTCGCCCCGGGCGTATTCCAGGGTGAGGAACTCGGTGGTTAGGCCGCCGACGGTCAGGGTCTGGAGCCCCAGATAGCGGCCGACGCCATGGTCCTCGTGGACCACCGGCGCCCCCGCATGCAGCTCCGTCAGGTTGCGGACGATGGCGTCGCCGTCCCGGGCGCGGGCCTTCTGGCGGCGTTCCTGGCGCACTCGCTCGCCATAAAGCTGGGTCTCGGTGACCAGGGCCAGGTCCTCGGCCGCCAGCCACAGGCCCTGCTCCAGGGGCGCCACGGTCAGGGCCAGGGGGGTCTTGGCCGCCAGGAAGGCTGTCCAGCCCTCCACCGGGGTGGGGACGATGCCGAAGCCGCGCAGGTGGTCCGCCAGCAATTCCCGCCGGCCGGTGCTCTCCGCCGCCAGCAGCACCCGCCGCCCCGGCGCCTGGAGGAAGGCCTTGAGCGCCGCCGCCGGCTCCGTCGCCCGCGCCTGGATCGCCAGGGGCGGCAGGCTGGCGGTGGCGAAGTTGGTCACCGCGGCGAAGCCCTTGCGCCGCTCCGGCACCTCATGGTTCTGGTAGAGGACCCCGGTCAGGCCATTGAGGCGGTGGGCCAGCTCATCGGCGCCCAGCCACAGGTCGGCCGGCGGCAGCAGGGGCCGTTCCAGGTCATGGCGGCGCTGCTCGTAGCGCTGCGCCACCCCGGCCAGAAAGGCCGCCGCCGCCTCCCGGCAGCCCTCCGCCTCCAGCACCAGGACCTCGGGGGGCAGGTAGTCGAACAGGGTCGCGGTCTCGGGGAAGAACAACGGCAGGTAATACTCCAGCCCCCCCGGCGTCCCCCCCGCCGACACCTCGCGGTAGACCAGGCTGTTCTGTGGATTTCCCTCGAAGCGCGCCCGGTAGCGCTGGCGAAAGCCCGCCACCGCCTCCTCCCCCAGGGGATACTCCCGCGCCGGCAGGACGCGGATGGTCGTCACCTTGTCCCTGGACCGCTGGCTGTCCGGGTCAAAGGTACGGATGCTCTCCACCTCCTGGTCGAAGAGGTCGATGCGGAAGGGCTCCCGGCTGCCCATGGGAAAGATGTCCAGCAGGGAGCCGCGCACCGCGTACTCCCCGTGGGCGATGACCTGGGACACGCACTGATAGCCCGCCCGGTCCAGACGCAGCCGCGTGGCGTCGATGTCCAGCCGCTCCCCCACCGCCAGCACCAGGGAGTGGCCGTCGACATAGTCCCGCGGGGCTAGCCGTTGCAGCAGGGTCGCCACCGGCACCACCAGCACCCCGGCGCGCAACCCCGGCAGCCGGTGCAGGGTCAGCAACCGCTCGGAGATCAGCTCCGGCAGGGGCGAAAAGACGTCATAAGGCAGGGTCTCCCAGTCGGGGAAGCCCAGGACCGGCACGGGAGGAGGCTGATCCGCCTGGGCATCCTGCCCGGTGCGTGGCGCAGCCTTGGTAGACTTTTTTCCAGACGAGGTCGACTCCGCCCCACCCTCGCCGGTGCCGTTGAGGAAAAACCCCAACTCCGCCGTCAGGCGCGCCACCCCCTGCACATCCGGCGTCACCGCCAGCACCAGCCGCTGGTCCGCCATCGCCGCTCGCGCCATGGCCAGGGCCGCGCCGGCGCCGTAAAGCTGGCCCCACAGGTGACGCTCGCCGGGCAGGCGAGGCAGGGGAGGGTGCAGGGGCGACGGCGGGGGGGCGACGGACATCAGGGGGAAAACCGCGGGGTGAAGGGTAAGAGTCAAGGATTAGGCCAGGAATTCTCGCATAGGCCACCCCATCAGGCATCTGTCGCGGCCACTCCCGGTTCATTCACGGCCGTCGGGGGCCAGCGACTTTCAGAGCGCGGGTCCAGCACAAGCCAAGTGACGGTTGCTTTATCGTAGGTATGCTGCCGGAAACATGCTTCCTGGGCTATAACCATATTGCAACCGAAGGCAACTGCCAAACTGGGAGAGACCAACGCGGCAAGCTGCGATTGTGAGGGCATTCTGTCCCCCTTTGCATCTCTCCATCCGCCCGGATATTGGGCGATAATGACCAACTTGATTTCTCCGCGGTTGTAAATAAATGATTGATCTTCATTGCCACATGCTGCCCCGTATCGACGATGGGCCGACGGATCTGGCCACCTCGCTGGAGATGGCCCGGGTTGCGGTTGCCGATGGCATCACCCTAACTGCTTGCACCCCACACATCTATCCCGGGTTGTTTGACAATGACGCCAGTGGGATCGCGGCGGCGGTGAGCCGTTTCCGTGAACACCTTGAGGAGGCCGGTATTCCCCTGGAAATTACTCAAGGGGCCGATATCCAGATCGTGCCGGAATTGCTGGAGGGGCTCAGGTCGGGCCGCTTTCCGACCCTGCACGGCTCACGTTACTTTCTCTTTGAACCGCCGCACCATACCGTGCCGCCGCGCTTTCTGGACACCGTCTTCGATGCCCTGTCCGCGGGTTATGTGCCGGTGATCACTCATCCGGAGCGGCTGACCTGGCTGGATGATCACCACTACGGTTGGTTTCTGGAAGCGGCACGGATGGGGGCCTGGATTCAGGTCACCGCTGGCGCCGTGACGGGGCGTTTCCGGGATCAACCCCGGTATTGGGCCGAGCGTCTGCTGGATGACGGGGTAGTGCATCTGTTGGCCACAGATGCCCATCATCACGCGCGGCGCCCGCCACTGCTGGCGGAGGGGCGGGAGGCGGCGGCGAAATGGGTGGGTCCCGAGGAGGCGGAACGCCTGGTCAGCGATCGTCCCCGGGCAATTGTGGAAAATCGCGATCCGGGGTCGGTCACCCCACCAGCGGGGCTGGGTGGAGAGAGATGGCGGGGTTCAGTTGTCCACAACCCCGCGGAGGAGGGGGTGCTATCGCGACTGATGAAGAGGTTATTCCGGAAATCAGCCTGATGCGTGATTCACGGGCCGAGTCCTTCCCGTTCGAGGTTAAGGCGGGCTTTTTCAGGCATTCATGAAGAGTTTTGCGTGAGACGGATGCGGAAGGATATCAGTCGGGTGCCAGCGGCCGGGGTGGGCTCAAATTCGATATGGGGTAGCGAAACAACCCTATCTGGCATGGGTAGGCAAACATTACTCTGTAATGAAAGACATTGCCGTGGCTTCCACGGAAAAAAGAAAGCCCAAGGCTGGATGCCTTGGGCTTCTAATCCGCAAACCCCGAAAGGGTTAATGCATTTTAAAGGATAGGACTGGGCGGATCGTCATCATCATTGTTGTTCTCGTAAATGATCCATCCGGTGGCGCCAACCACGACGACACCAGCGGTGATGGCGCCAGCAAGGGTCATGTTATTGGCGGCGAGCCATGCATCCAGGGCTGACTTTTCAGTAACGACGGTTTGCGCCTGAACCATGGGGGGGGTATTACCGCTGGCCACCGCGGAGCGAGGATCGAAACTGTAAACACCGGCCCCCTGCAGGGCACAGGTGCTCATTTTCTGCACGACAAGGACACCCATATCCTTGAGGGTGTACTGACAACCATCAGCGAAGCTGACGATGGCCGAACTACCCTCCAGGACCATGAGGCGGTCGCCTTCTTTCAAGGTCATCCCCTCACGGGCGGGTAGATAGCGAGCATCCTGACTGGCGATGGCGTTGCCATCAACACGGCTGATCTTGGCGGTGGGTACCGGCTCCGCGGCAGTGGCGAGACTCAGGAAACCGAAGCTCGACAAGAGGACGATCAGGGGCTTGTTTTTGATTTTCATACTGTTTCTCCTGTATTCAGATACTGTGAATCTCGCTGGATCCTAGCCGACTAACTTTTCCAGCACTTTTAGCATCCTAGATGGGGCGGCTGTCAAAGTCAACCTCCAGGGCAAGGCCAGAAAGCATGGTGGAACAAAGGGCAGGGTTACTGGCCTCCTATTCCTGGGCCTGGGTTTCCCCGGATGGGGTTTCCGACTCCTGCTCCGGTTCCAGAGTTACCGCGGTCGCCTCCGCGGCGTCGGATTCACGCTCCCGGGCACGTTCGTCCGCCTTGGCCGCGGCGGACAGTCCACTGGTCCGGCGAATGGCCAGTTCATCGAACCAGATCTCACCCGTTACCCGCTGTTCGTGGGGACGGGAACTGGCGGATTCGAGGCGGATCTCCTGGAGTTGGCACTGGTCGGGAACGGCGAAGTCAATGGCAAAATCACGCCATTTTTCCGACCCGAGAAAGCGCTCGCTGTGACCGAGGATCATTCCGGAGGGTTGCAGGCAGGCAAGGGTCCAGCGCAGTCCCCCTTGGGTGGCAAGACTGTCCGCGCGGATCTTACCGCTCAGGCGGTAGGTTCCCGGGTCGAGAAAGAGGGCCTGCCGTAGATGGTGAAAACTGCCCTCATGGTTACGAAACACCAGTTGCAGGGCGCGTTCGCCGCTGACACCCAGGGTGGCGGCGGTATTGGCCGTGACCTGGCGGAGGGGGGTCCATCGCCAATCAAACCCGTCGGTACCCAGGGGAATCTCAAAGCCGCCGTTGTGTAACAGACCCATCTCGCGACGCTCCCGCTCCGTCAGACCGGAGATCCAGGTCAGGTAGGCCTCGGCGATCTGGCCGTCCTTGAGAAGGCGCTGCATATAGGCCTGGCGTTCCGGCAGGGTCAGGGGATGCTGGGGGGCCAGGGCACGCAGGCCATAGAGAAAACGGACCGTGTCCAGGTCGGTCGCCCGCTGGGCGACGCGGGCAAAGAAATCGGGCCACCAGGACGGGAATTCCTGAGCCAGAGGGGCCAGGGCTACCCGGCCGACGGGGTCCTCCGCCAATTTCAGGAAGGTATTCAGCACGTCCTGATTGGCTTCTTCCCTGGCCAACAAGGCTTGTGACAGCAGTTGCAGGCCCCGAACCACCTGGCCGCGGTTCAGCCAGTACATTGCCGCCCGGCGCAGGACGGCGGCCTTGACCGGTTGGAGGACCACAGCCTGCTCGACCAAGGCATCGGCGGTGCTGGTATCATCCCGAGCCAAGGCCAGTTCCGCGAGGCTGAGCAAGACCATGCCCCGCGTGGGGTCCTGCCTGAAGGCGGTCCGTAACTGGGCCTCGGCCTGATCGGGGGCATTTGGCATCTGGACGGAGGCCTCGACGTACAGGGCCTCGGGGTGCTGGGGGCGGAACCGCAGGACCCGTTGCGCCGCGGTGAGATCACCCTTATCCACCTCGGTCATACCCTGCGTCGCCAGTCCTTGCAGAATGATTTGCCAGGCCAGGTATCCGGCAAGGAGGACCAGCAGGCCGCGCCAGATCCAGAGTCGGGAACCGTTGGTGACGTTAACCGTGGGGTTCATTTGACCTGATGCTCCATACGCACGATCTTCCACTGGCCACTCAAGGCGATCAGTTCCAGTTCAATGGTGCCGTTGAAGGTCTCCCAGGATTGGGTCTCGTTCTGACGGACCTTGACCTGGAGATTACCCTGGCCGGTCAATCGGCCATCCGCGGTCTCCCGCCAGCGGAACCCGGAGATTTCGGACTGCCGGTAGGGGGTTCGCGCGAAGAACTGGCGATAGGTGGATCGTAACTGCGCCTGGCCGGAGCCCTCGGCGAAGCGGGCATCCGGGGCAAAGAGGCTGACATAAGCCTCCAGGTCGCCGGCAGTATAGGCCTGGGTAAAGCGGTTCAGCAGGCGATCGGCATCCTTGCGCGGGGGCTTGGCCACAAGTTCCACGGCGGACTGTTTACTGGTCTCCGGGGTCGGAGCCTGAGAAGGGACCGGTGCCGGTGGCGGTGCTGGGGCCTGGGCCTGGGATTGGGCCGGGCCAATTGGCTTCTGCTGCTTGGCCTGCTGTTGTTTCAGGGCCTCGAACTCGGACTGGAGTCGCGCCTGCGCCTTGGCAAGCTCCTGTTGTTTACGGTTGGCCTCGGCCTGGGCGGCAAGACGTTCCGCCTCGCGACGTTTGGCCTCGGCTTGTTCACGCTGGGCCTGTTCGGCCTTGAGACGTTCCAGGGCCTGACGCTCGGCCTTGAGTTTGGACTCGGCCAGGGCGGCCTCTTCCTGCTTGCGCCGCGTTTCGGCCAAGGCGGCCTGGCGCTCCTCTGCTTGCAACCGGGCTTGTTCCTCCTGCCGTTTGGCCTGTTCAGCCTTTTGTCGCTCCAAGGCCCGGCGTTCCGCCTGGAGACGGGCCTCGGCCTCGGCTACCTGTCGTTGGTGACGCTCGGCCTCCGCCTGGGTCGCCAGGCGTTGCGCCTCAAGGCGTTGGGCCTCTTCCTGGCGCTGACGGGTCTGTTCTTGCTCCAGCGCCACCAGGGCCTGGCGTTCAGCCTCGATGCGCGCCAACTCCGCGGCGATCTCCCGCTGGCGTTGTTCGAGGGCGATTAGGCGGTCCGCCTCCTCCGTGGTGGTGGTCGGGGGGGGCGGTGACTGATCTTTGGAACCTGATCCGGCCGCGGTGAGGGCGCGGCCCGGGGGAGTTAGCTCCATGCTGGTGGTGACAGGCCGGTCAGCAGGTACGGCGGGCACGGGAGTTGTCAGGCCTGGGGGACGCGACAGGGGGGGAGTGGTGCCCTGTAGGTAGGATGGCTGGCGTTCGAGGGGGACTGAGGGTGCCTGCCGGTCAACCGCCATCTGCAACTGCACGGTGGTGGGACGGAGCAGATTGAACAGGACGAACCCTGCTACCCCCAGGATCAATAGCAGGGCGGCGGCCAGGAGGGTCCGGCGGGTCAGGCGCTTCCAACGAGCAGGCCGGGGTACGAGGGCTTCCCGGGGGGCGATCAGGGGTTGCGGCTGGAAATAGCGGACGAGTTCGGCCCCGATGTCGGGTGCGGGCTGGGGATCCTCCTCGTCGGCTTGCTTATCATCGGCGCTTGGTGCCTCGCCGCGCAGGGCATGGTAGGCACTGTTGAGGCGTGAAGCATATTCCGTGTCCAGTTCCGATAAGTTTGACCGGCGATCCGGATGGAAGAGGCGGATTAGCAGTTGGTAGTGCCGGCGGATCTGGGCTGCTGGCGCCTCCGCTTCAAAGCCGAGCATGCGCCAGGGAGTGGCGCCGGGGGTCAGCAGGACCTGGCGGATCAGAAAGCGCCCGGCGGCGAGGACTTCCTCGGGACTGGCGTTCAAGGCCGTCGCGGTGGCTGGAAGGTTGCGGGGGGCCAGGGCAGCGCCAAAGGCGGGCATCATGGCGGCGAACCCGGCTGGTAAGGGATGGTGGACATCCGCCAGCCGGGGATACCGCAGGGGCTCACGGTAGTAAGCCAGCGCGAACTCGATCAACCTCCCATGCATGAATGACGCATCCTGAAGCGATGGACCTGAGGGACGATTACCAATCCCCGGTAGGGCCTAGGGATGCCTGGCAGGGATAGATGGTTGAGGGAACTGGGTGGCTCCTGGCCTCAGGCCCCCGCCTTATCGGGCAGGGCCTCGGTGTCGGACTTATTCCCGTAGGAATAGGTGTAATGGTAATCGTAGCTGTAGCCATACCCGTAACCATAGCCGTAGCCATAACCGCCACCGGGACGCCCGGCCATGGTCATGACGGTGCCAATGACGTGGGCGTTGGCGGCCCGCAGGCGCTTAATGGCACCCTCCAGGGCACCGGCGCGGGTCTCCGCGGTCTTGATGGCGAAGATGGTGGCGGTGGACAGGTTGGCCAGCACCAGGGCATCGGCCAGGCCGATTACGGGGGGGCCATCGAGGAGGACGTAGTCGAACCGTTCCACGGCCAAGTGCAGCAGATCGAGCATCTTGGCGCTGGAGAGCAGTTCCACCGGGTTGGGGGGCAGGGGACCGCTGGTGATGGTGAAGAGGCGGGTGATCTCGGTGGCCCGGGCGATGCGGGCGGGCTCGATGTCGCCGGCCAGGTAGTTGGTCAGGCCCTCGGTATTGGGCAGACCAAAGGTGCGATGCAGGGAGGGATTGCGCAGATCGGCATCGATCAGCAGGACCTTGGCGCCGGCCTGGGCGAAGACCGTGGCCATGACCACGGCGGTGGTGGTCTTGCCCTCGGACGGGGTGGCGCTGGTGAAGTGGCAGATCCGCGGCGCGCCTTCGGAGGTGGAGAAGAGCAGGGAGGTGCGCAGGGAGCGGGCTGCCTCCGCCAGGGGGCTCTTGGGATCGCGATTGACCAGCAAGCCCAGTTGTTCCCCCTCCAGGCGATAGTTCTCTCCGCTGGCCATGGGCGTGAGACCGAGCACGGGCACGCCAACCCGACGCTCCGCGTCCTCGCTGGTCTTGATGCTGTCGTCCAGGGTCTCGAGAAGATAGGCCAGGCCCACCCCCAGCAGGATACCCAGGGCGAGGGCGATGGCCAGGTTACGGGGCAGGCTGGGTTTGAAGGGCCGGGCCGGGATCACGGCGGCGTCGACCACGGAGACGTTGTTGGTGCCGATGCCGGCGGTGACGCCGACCTCCTTAAGGCGTTGGAGCAGGCCTTCGTAAAGTTCTCGGTTGGTGTCCACCTCCCGTTTGAGGGTCTGATGGTCGGTGCTGCGGTCCTGCAGGGTGAGGATTTCCTCCTTGATTTCGGCGATGCGCTGGTTGAGCTTGGCCTCCTCACGCTGACGGGTCTCGTACTTCAGCCGGATACTGTCGGCGATGGCGGCCACCTCCTTGGCGATGGTGCGATCGATATCGGCAATCTGCCGCTGCAACTGCTGCATCTTGGGGTAGCCGGGTTTGTAGACCTCCATGTTCTGCTCGTACTCTGCCTGGAGCTCCGCGCGCCGCCCCTTGAGCTTTTCGATGGCGGCGCTGTCCAGCATGCCGGCGACCCCGGGGTTGTCGGCATCGCTCAGGCCCATGTAAGCCGCCTCGGCCTCGATGCGGGCGGCCTCGGCCTTGACCAGGGAGGTGGTCATCTCGTTCAGCCGTGCCATCAGAGTGGAAAGGCGGTTCTCGTTGTCGATGATCTCGCGCTCCCGGGCATACTCCACCAAGCGCTTCTCGGAGTCCTCGAGGTTGGCACGGGCCTGCTGCAGTTGCTCCTGGAGGAAACGGGTGGCATAGGAGGAGGCCTCGAAGCGACGCTCCAGATTCATGTTGATGAAATTGCTGGCGAAGGCATTGGCCACCGCCGCTGCCTCGGCCGGGCGTGGGCTGTCGTAAGAGATCTTTACCAGCCGGGAGTTGCGTACCGGGTCGATGGTGAGATTGGCAAGGAGGGCATTTTCCTGGGCGGCGGGTGAAGGAAGATCGTTGGTTTCGGGGGATTGGCTGTCAATCTTCTGCGTGTTGGCCCCGAGGACGCCGCCTAACCAGGCTTGCAAGGATCTGAACAGTTCACCAAAGAAGGAGGGCGCCTCGTCTGCGGGCTTCCGCTGGGTCTGGGGTTCCAACCCGAGTTGGTCGATTACGCGCCGGGCCAGGTTTCGGCTCTTGAGGAGCTCGTATTGGGTCTGGTAGAAATCGGTGCCGGAGCGGGAGTCCTCATCGGGGGCCACACCCTTGTAATCGACCACCTGCCCCTCCTGGCGCTCGATCTGCAGGAGAAGGGTGCCGCGGTAAATGGGGGTAGTGGAGAAGGTATAGATAAGGCCAATAAGAATGACCAGGGCCGTGGCAAGGAGTACGGTGCCTTTGCGGCGTACCAGAATGCTCCAAAGGTGGCGAAGGTCGATGAAATCCTCATCATCCTTAGCGGGTACGGATGAGGCGGAGACCTCGGTGGCGGGACGTGGCGCCAGGGCGCGCTGGCCGGGCGCAGTCAAGGGACTGCGCGGCGGCAGGGCATCCGGGGAAACCGGTAATGGGTGCGAGTCGCTCATGGCGGTAGGAATCAGAGAGGAACGGGAGCGACGGCAAGTTTGCCGAAGATCCGGTCGAAGAAGACCTGGGTGCCGGAGACCACAACATGAATAGTGTCACCGCCAACCAGGAGGGGGTTGGGTAGTTCGCCGTCTTGGATCTCCTCGATGTCAATGATGTAGGCGGTCAGGCCATTGGGCTCCGATTTTCGGAAGAGGACGACCTCATCCTTGGCCGTCTTGGTCACGCCGCGTGCCAGGGCGATAGCCTCCATCAAGGTCATTTGTCCTTTGATTGGGAAAACTCCGGGGGCGCCGACGTCACCGACCACCGTGACCTTTTGGCTGGCGGATTCCTCCACGAACAGGTTCACCTGGGGGTTTTGCAGATAGTTTTCAGATAGTTTGAGGGTAATGAGCTGTTCGGCCTCTTCCTGAGTAAGCCCCGCCACCTTCACGGCGCCGATGAGCGGCAAAAAGATTTCACCGCTAGCCATCACCCGCTCCTTGGTTGACATCTCCGGCGCCTGAAAGACCTGAAGCTGGAGCAGGTCTCCTTCGCTGATTCGTGGGATGGCCGCTGGCCCTGGGTCCGGTGGGATGCCCTTAACGGATGGGACCGTCCTTGCGCCACTGGTCGAGGTCGTGGCGGGCGAAGGTGCCTCATCCGTCGGACCCGTTACCCCGCCAGAGGACTTGCAACCTTGGAGGACGATGAGGAGTGCCGTCAGGGCGGCGAGACGCGTGAGTGAATGATGCAAAGGACTGATCCCACCGGCTGTTGAGTCGGCTTAAGACGCGCTGATTAAAGATTGTGTGGATGTTGAGGCTTCGGGTCGCTTGGCAAGGGGCTGATGTTTGCTTGCCACGATCTTGTTGGGGTGACATCGGGATGACACCTGACGATTACGTCCAAGTCAACTTACCACACTCATCATTGCATTTGCCAGTGTCAGGAGTTGTTCTGGGTCCTGTTCGAGATGAATCACCGGTTCAGCGGGCCAGAATGTCGGATTTTGTCGGATTTTGTCGAATTTCGTCGGAATACAACTCATTAAATAACATGTAATTTTTTCTGAATTTCCGCTTGCGCTTCCTGCGTCGTTCGGCGGACAATGGATGTAAGTGATGTTAACTTGGCCCAGGTGGCGACTTCCCTGCCACAGTTCCTAGACTCAACGCCAAAATCAATGGAAGCCTCATCCCACGTCCGCCATTCGTTGCGCAGCCAGGCCATTTTTTTCTCCTTGCTCGTCATCATCCTCTTCGCGCCCGTGTTTCGCGCTAGCGTGCCGGCCCTGCCGCTGATGGCCCTCCAGTTGGCCAGCGTGGCCTTGTTGGCCATCCTCGCCTGGGCGCCGGGACGTCTGCGACTCAGGTCCCCGGAGTGGCTTGGGGTGGGCTTCCTCCTCGCGTTTCCTCTACTTTACTTGATCCCCTTGCCCGGGGGCCTGATCGAGGGCGTACCTGGACAGGCCCCTTATCGCGCCACCGTGAACCTGGTGGCGGGCGAAGATCAGCCAGGTGCCAGTCCGCTGTCCCTGGTGGCCTACCTGACGCAGGCAAGCTGGCTGATGCTCCTGATCCCGGTGGCCGTGTTTCTCGCCACGCGCCAGTTGGGAGAAAACCAGCAACTCAGGCTGGTTAAGGCCCTGTTTGTCATCATCGGTTTCCAGGCTCTCTTGGCACTGGTGCAGTATGGCGCCGCGCAAGGAGGGCTGTTGCTGTTTGGTTTCGACCCCTCGGAGAGCGGCGCGGCGGGCACTTACCGCAACCGCAACCATCTCGCGGGCCTGTTGGAGATGACGCTTCCCCTGGTTTTGGCCATGCTGCTGTTTTCCCTGGGGCGGGAAACGCCGGACCGCAAACGTGGTTGGCGGCGCAAGGTCTCCTTCTTTGCCTCCCTCAGCGGTCACAAGGCCCTCGCCTATGGAGCGCTCGCGGTCCTGGTGGTCCTGGGCATTGTCTTTACCCGCTCCCGCACGGGCATCGCCCTGGCCATGTTGGGCATCCTCATGACCACCTTCCTGTTTTCACGCCGGATTGGCGGTGATAACGTTTATGGGCCTACCGGTACCCTGGTGGCGATCGTGATGGGGATCGCCGTCAGTATCGGCCTTGCGCCGGTGCTGGATCGCTTCTCCGTCGGCGGGGCCCTGGAGGACATGCGCTGGACGATCTACGACGCGTCCATCGAGGGCCTGGCGACCTTCCTGCCGTTTGGCAGTGGTCCCGGGACCTACGTGCAGGTCTTACCCGCCTTTCAGCCCTTGGAGCTAGGCCCCTGGCTGATCGATTTCGCCCACAACGATTACCTCCAGTGGCTCTTCGAGGGTGGCATGCTCGCGGCCCTCTTGATGCTCCTGCTCCTGGGTCTATATTTGTGGCAGTGGACGCGCATCTACAGTCGTGACCGCTGGTCCCGTTATCGCTTCGTCCAGGTTGCCGCCGGGATTGGCCTGTTGATGATGCTGATCCACGAGTTCCTGGACTTCAATTTACACATCCCGGCCAACATGGTCTTTTTCGCCCTGCTTGCCGGCATCTTCTTCTCTGATCCTGGTCAGGTGGATGAAAGCAGAGGTCGTCGCCGGCACAAGCGGCGCACCCCGAATCTGGCCAGCGCTCCCGCGGCGGAAGGAGCCGCCAACTCCTCTCAGGCAAGCCCGCAGGTCCAGGAACAGATCCCCAATCCGTTCCTCGATCCCGTCTCGGAAAAGCCGTCATGATCCTGAGGCTCAGACCCTTTGGTTGCCTTGTTCGCCTGAAGTATTTTCAATCCTGACAACGAGATCGCCATGGATGAGAGATTATTTCTGGTAGCCAGTTTGACCTTTCTTGTCACGCTGATACTGCTGCTGTTCCTGATGCCCTTGGCATGCCGTATCGGCTTGACGGACCACCCAGGGGGTAGAAAGCTACATGCCAGACCAACGCCACTAGTGGGTGGCATTGGTATCTACCTTGGCTGCGCCTTTGCTGGGCTCTTTATGCCGGTAGGACTGGAACGTTATCTCATTCTCCTGAGTGCCGGTGGGATCCTGGTGCTGACCGGGGCGGTTGATGACCTGCTGGATCTTCCGGTAAGGCTGCGTATGTCCTTGCAGATCCTGGCCAGTATGGTCATGAGTCTGGTGGCGGGGGTGGTGCTGGTTAACCTGGGGGAACTCGTCATACCTGGTTGGACCCTGTCGCTGGGGATGTTGGCGGTGCCGTTCACGGTCTTTGCCGCCGTAGGGTTAATCAATGCCATGAATATGAGCGATGGTCTTGATGGCTTGGCGGGGGGGTTGGCCTTGATCAGCCTCACAGCCCTGATGTTGATCGTGATCCAGGCCGGCGCGGATCAGTATTACATTAAGTTACTACCTTTAATGGCCGCTGTTTCGGCATTCCTAGTGCTCAATTTACGACCACGCCAGCCGGCCTTGGTGTTCATGGGGGATGCCGGAAGCCTGTTTCTCGGCTTCACCCTGTGCTGGTTTTTTATTCGTTTCACCCAGGGCCCCGCACCGCTCATGGCACCGGTAACGGCCTTGTGGCTAGTGGCCTTACCGCTTATTGATACCCTGGTCATCATGGCGCGGCGGATCGCGAAGGGGCGATCCCCCTTCGCGGCGGATCGTGAGCATTTACACCATATCCTGCTGGCGGCGGGTTTTTCACCCAAGGCAGTGCTGGGCATCATGCTCTTGCTCGCCACGGCCGCGGCCGGGGTAGGTTTGTTCAGTCATTTCCTTCACGCCCCTGACTTCGTCATGTTTTGGGGCTTCATGCTATGCCTTGGCGGGTATCATCTGCTTATTTCCCGTGCCTGGCGTCTCAAGCGCTTCATTGGACGGGAACTGACACATGCCCACCAACCGCGATTGCTGATCCCAGCGGAGATCGTCTCCCCTCCCGGCGCTGGAAGCCAAAGGGGAATGTGAGATGTTGGGGTTAGCCGGCGATCAGCCTGGCAAGCTCCTGATCGCGGGGCAGGTTGACGACGCTGGCGAGCTGGGTTTTGGGCACCAGGAGGACGGCCTGGCTCTCCCAACCCATGGCGGCGGGGGTGCCGGTCAGGCGACGTCCCCGGTAGTAGCGGGCCATGGTGATGAGGCCGGAAAAATCACCGATGAAATCGGTGATGGCGACGTGCAGCCCGGTTTCCTCGAAGGTTTCCTTGATCGCCGTGGCTTGCAGGGATAGGCCGGCATCGGCCCGTCCCTTGGGATAACTGGCCTCGCAGCCAGCGAATTGGTTGGTGGGGCAGACGACCCACACCCGCCCGTCCACCTCCTCGATGATCACGCCCGCGGCGGGTCTTTTGCCTTGGGCGGCGAAGGGTGGTTCCTGAATGCGCGGGTTCAGGCCGGGGACCTGGGACCAGCCGGCGCGCTCGGTTGGTGCCTCCAGCCAGGGCGTGAAGGGGATGCCGTGGAGGGCGGGGGGGACCGGGCCGTCGGGGAGGAAGGTGGCGATGGCGTCAGGCCGATACCAGTGGCTCTCGGGGCCCGGGGGGTGGGGGCGAGCGATCATGACGGGCTCTCCCCGGTCGTTGGGGCGGGGGTGTTTCACCTCAACAGCTCGAGGACCTGTTCAAGCTCGTGGCGCAGTTGCTGGATGATCTGATGGCTCTGGCTGGCATCCTGCCGGGCCGTGTCGCCGGAGAGCTGCTGGCGGGCGCCGCCAATGGTGAAGCCCTGCTCGTAGAGCAGGTTGCGGATCTGGCGCACCATGAGGACGTCATGGCGTTGGTAATAGCGGCGGTTACCCCGCCGCTTGACCGGACTGAGCTGGGGGAATTCCTGTTCCCAGTAGCGCAGGACGTGGGGTTTGACCCCACATAGCTCGCTGACTTCACCGATGGTGAAATAGCGCTTGCCGGGGATCGGCGGTAGCTCGTCCCCCGGGGTGAAGTCGCCGCTGCTACTGCTCGGTTCCAACATAAGCTTCCACCCGCGACTTGAGTTTCTGGCCGGGGCGGAAGGTCACGACGCGGCGGGCCGTGATGGGGATTTCCTCGCCCGTCTTGGGATTGCGGCCAGGGCGCTGTTTCTTTTCGCGAAGATCGAAATTACCGAATCCGGACAGTTTTACCTGCTCGCCTTTCTCCAGGGCAACCCGGATCTCCTCGAAGAATAACTCCACCATGTCCTTGGCCTCGCGTTTGTTGAGGCCAAGTTGATCGAAGAGGTAGTCGGCCATGTCGGCCTTGGTCAGTGCCATCGCGTCAGTCTCTCAGTTTTGCCCCAAGTTCCAGCCCCAGCCTTTCAAGGATCCGGCTTAGGGTAGTTTCCACTTCTTGATCGGTAAGTGTCTGAGAAGTGGCTTGTAAAATCAATCCCAGGGCAAAACTTTTTGTCCCCGGGGGCAGGCGGTCGCCCTCATAGACATCGAACAGGATCAGTTCCCGCAGCCATTCGCCGGCGGCGTCCATCAGGGTGTCGCGCAGGCGCTGGTAGGGTAGGTCGCGGTCGACCAGCAGGGCCAGGTCACGACGAATGGCGGGGAAGCGCGAGATGGGGCTGAAGGCGGGCAAGACCCCGTTGCGCAGGCCGGTCAGGTCCAGTTCGAAGAGGTAGGCGTTACCGCCGATGTCCAGTTCCGCCGCCAGGGCCGGATGCAGCATGCCGATGAGGCCCAGGGTCTGCACATTTACCTCGGCCTGGTGCCCGGTTGTGGGTGGTTCCGAAGTTACCGCGGGCTCCGGGACAACCTGACGCGCGATGCGGGCGGCCTGACCGGGGTGCAGGGCCGGGTGCTCGGTGGGCAGGAAGCGGAAGGTGCCGGGGGCGCCGGTCAGGCCCAGGAGGGCCTCGACGTCGGCCTTGAGGTCGAAGAAGTCGCAGGCGCGGGCGGCCTCGCCCCATTGCTCCGGCCCGGCGGTGCCCAGGATGAGGCCGGCGAGCATGGGCTCCTGCCGCAGACCGTTGGCGTCCTGACGGAAGCGCAGTCCGCTCTCGAAGAGGCGTAGCCGCCCCTGCTGGCGGGCAAGATTGCCGCGGGCGGCCTGAAGCAGGCCGGGCCAGAGGCTGGTGCGCATCGCCGAGAGTTCCGCGGAGAGGGGATTGGCCAGCAGCAGGGGCGTCTGATCGGGGTCGAGGCGCGCCTGGAGCTCGGGGCTGACGAAGCTGTAGGTGATGACCTCGTGATAGCCCCGGTCGACCAGGGCCAGGCGGGCGCGGTCGAGGTCGAAGGCCGTCTCCGGCGGGGCCTTGGTGGCGGAGGAGGCGGCGGCATGGCTGGCGGGGATGCGCGTGTAGCCATGCACGCGGCCGATCTCGGCGATGAGATCAACCTCATGCACTAGGTCGAAGCGGCTGCTGGGGGCCAGGACCTCCCAGCCCGCGGCGGTGGGCGTCAGCTCCATGCCCAGGCGGGTGAGGATGTCGACGATGACCTCGTCGTCCAGGCTCAGGCCGAGGAGGCGGCGGATGCGCTCGCGGCGCAGGCTGTGGCGCTGGCGGGCCGGCAACTGCTCCGGGGCGACGGCCTCGACGATGGGGCCGGGCTCGCCACCGGCGATGGCCAGCAGCAGGGCGGTGGCTCGTTCCAGGGCCCGGACCTGGAGTTCCGGGTCCACACCGCGCTCGAAGCGGTGGGAGGCGTCGGTATGCAGGCCGTAGCGGCGGGCCTTGCCACTGATGTGGGTTGGGGCGAAGAAGGCGCTCTCGAACAGGACGTCGCGGGTCGTGGCGCTGACCGCGGTGCCCGCGCCACCCATGATGCCGGCAAGGGCCACGGCCTGGGCGGCGTCGGCGATGACCAGGGTGTCCGCTGTCAGCTCCACCGTCTCACCGTTGAGCAGGTCCAGGGGTTCACCGGGGTTGGCCAGCCGGACCCGGATGCCCCCCGCCAGTTTGGCGAGGTCGAAGCCGTGCAGGGGCTGGCCCAGTTCGAGGAGGACGTAGTTGGTGACGTCCACCACCGGGTGGATGGGGCGCAGGCCGGAACGGCGCAGGCGCTCGCGCAGCCACAGGGGGGTCTCGGCGGCCGGATCGATGTTGCGCACCACCCGGCAGGCATAGCGCGGGCAGGCTGCCGGGGCCAGTAGTTCTACCGGAAAGCGGTCGTCGCGGGTGGCGGCGACCGGCGTCAGGGGGGGGACGCACACCGGGACCCGGTTGATGACGCCGACCTCCCGCGCCACGCCGGCCAGGCTCAGGCAGTCGCCGCGGTCCGGGGTCAGATCCAGTTCGATGCAGACGTCGTCGAGGCCCAGCCAGGCGCGGAAGTCCGCGCCCAGGGGGGCGTCCGCCGGCAGGGGCAGGATGCCCTCGGCGGTCTCCGCCAGCCCCAGCTCCACCGCGGAGCAGATCATGCCCAGGGACTCGACCCCCCGCAGCTTGGCGCGCTTGATCTTGACCCCGCCCGGGAGGACGGCGCCCAGGGTGGCGACCGGCACCCGCTGACCGGCGGCGACGTTAGCGGCGCCGCAGATGATCTGCAGAGGTTCGCCCTGGCCCAGGTCGACCCGGCAAACACGCAGCTTGGCGGCGTCGGGGTGGGGCTGAACCTCCTGGACCAGGCCGATCTGCACCCCCTGGAAGGGCGGGGCCGCCGGGGTGATGGCGTCTACCTCCAGACCGGCCATGCTCAATTGCTCGGCGAGGGCGGCGGTGTCCACCGGGGGATTCACCCACTCGCGCAACCAGGCTTCACTGAATCTCATCTGCCTTTACCTGACTCGAACGCTGGGGACCGTCCTGCCGAACCGAATGGCACCGGACCGGGCCCGCAAGAAACTGGCATCGGTGCCATCAGGCGAACTGGCGCAAGAAGCGCAGGTCGTTCTCGAAATAGAGCCGGATGTCGTTGATGCCGTAGCGCAGCATGGCCAGCCGCTCGACGCCCATGCCGAAGGCGTAGCCCAGGTAGCGCTCGGGGTCGATACCGACGTGGCGGAAGACCTCGGGGTAGACCATGCCGCAGCCCAGGACCTCCAGCCAGCCGCTCTGCTTGCACACCCGGCAGCCGGCGCCGTTGCACATGACGCACTGGATGTCCACCTCCGCCGAGGGCTCGGTGAAGGGGAAGTAGGAGGGGCGGAAGCGCAGCTCCAGGTCGCGCTCAAAGAAATTGGTGAGGAAGTCGTAGAGCACGCCCTTGAGGTCGGCGAAGCTGACCTCTTCGTCGACCAGCAGGCCCTCGACCTGATGAAACATGGGGGTGTGGGTCAGGTCCGAGTCGCAGCGGTAGACGCGTCCGGGGGCGATGATCTTGAGGGGCGGTCCCTGGTTTTCCATGACCCTGATCTGCACCGGCGAGGTGTGGGTGCGAAGCAACCGGTGCTGGTCGAAATAGAAGGTGTCGTGCATGGCCCGCGCCGGGTGGTGGGCGGGGATGTTGAGGGCCTCGAAGTTGTGGTAGTCGTCCTCCACCTCCGGGCCTTCCGCCACCTCGAAACCGGCATTGGCGAAGAGGTGCTCGATGCGCCGTAGGGCGCGGGTGATGGGGTGCAGGCCCCCGGGGCGTTGACCACGGCCCGGCAAGGTGACGTCGATCCGCTCACCGGCCAGGCGAGCACGCAGGGCCTCCCGTTCCAGGTCGGCGCGGCGGGCCTCGATGGCCTCCTGGACCTGGACCTTGGCCTGGTTGATGGCCTGGCCGGCCCCCGGACGCTCCTCCGGCGGCAGGCGACCGAGTTGCTTGAGCTGCGCCGTCAGCAGGCCCGCCTTGCCCAGGTAGTGTACCCGGACCCGATCCAGGGTGGTCAACTCGCTGGCCGCGGCGATCTCTCCCAGGGCCTGGGCTTGCAACGCGGCGATACCAAGTCCGGTTTCTGCGTTCATGGTCACTGCTCGCTGTGTGCTGTCGAAGGGAGGGCCTGGCCGGCGAAGAAAAAGGGGAAAGGCGCTGACCTTTCCCCTCCCTGATCGGACCGCCCGCGGGGGTCGTCCAGGCCGACGCGAAGGCCGGGCCGGAGGATGGCCGGCGGGACGGTTTTCCGGACGACGGCGTCGGGATCAGGCGCCGGCGGGCAGGGCGCTGGCGGGCAAGGCGGCCTTGGCCTGGTTGGCGAGGGCGGCGAAGGCCTCGCTATCGTGGTAGGCGATGTCCGCCAGGACCTTACGGTCCAGTTCGATCCCCGCCAGCTTGAGGCCGTTGATCAGGCGGCTGTAAGACAGGCCGCACTCGCGGGCGGCGGCGTTGATGCGTGCGATCCACAGGGCGCGGAACATGCGCTTGTTCTGGCGGCGGTCGCGATAGGCATACTGGCCGGCCTTGATGACGGCCTGCTTGGCGACCCGGAAGACCTTGCTCCGGGCACCGTAATAGCCCTTGGCTTGGTCGAGGACCTTCTTGTGGCGGGCGTGGGCGATAACGCCGCGTTTGACGCGTGGCATGGAATGTATCTCCGAGAATCAGGCAAAACAAAGGGGCTGCCGGGGTCCCTCCGGGGGGAGGGCTTGGATCCCTCAGCAGTAAGGCATCATCCTCATGGCCATGCGCATGTCCGACTTATGGATCATGGCCGGGTCGCGCAGATGGCGCTTCCGCTTCGTGGGCTTTTTGGTGAGGATGTGCCGCCGATGGGAGGCATTCCGTTTGATCTTACCGGAGCCGGTCAGCGTGAAACGCTTGGCCGCCCCGCGGTTGGTTTTGAGTTTGGGCATTTTCTCTACTCCGCTATTCGACTGCTAGGATGGACGGCACGGTTACAACGACAGCCGACAGCGGTGGCCAGGTTGACCAACCGGGGGCTTCCACGTGGGCTCCGGGTGATCCCGAGGGGGGATCACGAGGCCGGGCCCGTTCCGCCGGGAACGGGCGGGGCCGGCGCGCGCCGCTACTTTTTCTTGGGACCCAGTACCATCACCATCTGGCGTCCTTCCATCTGGGGCTGTTGCTCGAGGATACTGATCTCGGCCAGGTCCTTTTCCACCCGTTGGAGCAGTTCCAGCCCCAGGTCCCGATGGGCATGTTCGCGCCCGCGGAACCGCATGGTGACCTTGGCTTTGTCCCCTTCGTTGAGGAAACGCGTCAGGTTGCGTAGTTTGACCTGATAGTCTCCTTCCTCCGTCCCGGGACGAAACTTGATTTCCTTGATCTCGACCTGCTTCTGATTCTTCCTTGCCTCGGCGCGTTTCTTCTTCTGCTCGAAGAGGAATTTGCCGAAGTCCATGAGGCGGCAGACGGGTGGTTCCACGTTGGGCACGATCTCCACCAGATCCAGTGCCTCTTCCTCGGCCCGTTCCAGGGCGTCGCGGGTTCTCAGAATACCGACCTGTTGACCTTCCGCGTCGATGAGCCGCACTTCAAGGGCGGTGATTTCACGATTGACGCGGTTTCTCTTTGGTGCAGCTATCGCAGGTTCCTCCCGTCAGGAAAAAAACAGCCGGCGACGAACCGTCCCCGGGATTGGCCGGGGCGGGTCAGCCGCCGGACTTTACTTATGCTTTCTGGGCCACTTCCGCGCCGAGGCGGTCAAGGACCTCGTCCAGGCTCAGGGTACCCAGGTCCTGTCCCTGGCGATTACGCACCGCCAGGGTGCGCGTCTCGACCTCGCGGTCGCCAATCACCAGTAGGTAGGGCACCCGTTGCAAGGTGTGCTGGCGGATTTTAAAACCGATCTTTTCGTTTCTCAAGTCGAGATCAGCGCGGAAGCCCTTGTCGGACAAGGCGCTAGCCACCTCGCGCGCCCAGGGGGCCTGGCGGTCGGTGATATTGAGCACCACTGCCTGTACCGGGGCCAGCCAGAGGGGCAGGGCGCCGGCATAGTGTTCGATGAGGATGCCAATGAAGCGCTCCAGGGAGCCGAGTACGGCGCGGTGGAGCATGACCGGGACCTGACGGCTGTTGTCCTCGGCGATGTAATGGGCCCCCAGGCGCTCGGGCATGGAAAAGTCGAGCTGGATGGTGCCCAGTTGCCACACCCGTTCCAGGCAGTCGCGCAGGGAGAACTCGATCTTGGGGCCGTAAAAGGCGCCTTCGCCGGGTTGGAGGTCGTAGGCCAGGCCCTTCTGGCGCAGGGCCTCCTCCAGGGCGCGCTCCGCCTTGTCCCAGGTGGCGTCGGAACCGACGCGTTTGGCGGGGCGGGTGGAGAACTTGACCAGGACCTGGTCGAAGCCGAAGTCGCGGTAGATGCCGTACAGCAGGTCGATGAAGGCCGACACCTCGGAAAGGATCTGGTCCTCGGTGCAGAAGATGTGGGCGTCATCCTGGACGAAGTTGCGCACCCGCATCAGGCCGTGGAGGGTGCCGGAGGGCTCGTTGCGGTGGCAGGAGCCGAACTCCGCCAGGCGCAGGGGCAGGTCCCGGTAGCTCTTGAGCCCGTGGTTGTAGATCTGGATGTGGGCCGGGCAGTTCATGGGCTTGATGGCGAAGACCCGTTCCTCGGCCTCGGTGACGAACATGTCGTCACGGAACTTCTCCCAATGGCCGGAGCGCTCCCAGAGGCTGCGGTCGATAATCTGGGGGGTGTGGACCTCCAGGTAACCATGCTGGCGCAGGCGATTGCGGATGTAATCCTCCAGCAGCAGGTAGATGGTCCAGCCCTTGTCGTGCCAGAAGACCATGCCCGGGGCCTCGTCCTGGGTATGGAAGAGGTCCAGGGCCTTGCCGAGCTTGCGGTGGTCGCGCTTCTCGGCCTCCGCCAGGCGGTCGAGATAGGCCTTGAGCTCCTTGCGGTCGCGCCAGGCGGTGCCGTAGATACGCTGCAGCATCTCGTTGCGGGAGTCGCCGCGCCAGTAGGCCCCGGCCACCTTCATCAGCTTGAAGCCGTTGCCGAGCTTGCCGGTGCTGGGGAGATGGGGGCCGCGGCAGACATCGAACCATTCACCCTGGCGATAGATGGAGACCTCCTCGCCCGCGGGGATGATGTCCTCGATGATCTGGACCTTGTAGCGCTCGCCCAGGCCGGCGAAGACCGCCTTGGCGTCCTCGCGCTCCCAGACCTCGCGCACCAGGGGCAGGTCGCGGGCGACGATCTCGTGCATGCGCTGCTCGATGGCCGCCAGGTCCTCGGGGGTGAAGGGCTCGTCCCGGGCAAAGTCGTAGTAGAAGCCGTTCTCGATGGCCGGGCCGATGGTGACCTGGGTGCCGGGATAAAGCTCCTGCACCGCCTGGGCCATGACATGGGCGGCGTCATGGCGCAGCAGTTCCAGGGCCTCCTCATCCCGGGCGGTGATGATGGCAACCTGGGCGTCGGCGGTGATGACATGGGCGCTGTCCACCAGCCGGCCATCGACCCGGCCGGCGAGCGTGGCGCGGGCGAGGCCCTGGCCGATGTCGGCGGCAATCTGCGCCACGGACACGGGGTGGGGGAAGGAGCGGATGGAACCGTCGGGGAGGGTGATCTGGGGCATGGGCCTAGCGCCTGTTCAGTGGTGATCGATACCAGGGATCACGTGATTCAGCATGTGGCCAACAACTCTGAGCCGGCCGCCGAAACGAAACAGCCGCCAGGTCCTGACCCGGTAACTTTTGGGGTGGGTCAGCAACTGGCGGCTAGTAAGTAAGCTGGTAGGCGCGATTGGACTCGAACCAACGACCCCCACCATGTCAAGGTGGTGCTCTAACCAACTGAGCTACGCGCCTGTCGTCTTGAGCGACGCACTATACAGAGCCTTGCCCGTCGGCGCAAGACTTGCGTGGTTTGCGTGGCGGGCGCGGGTGGCTGACGGCGGCGCGGCCGCGTGGCGCTATAATCACTCCCCTTTCGCGTCCCAGCCGAGGCCCAGCCACCCATGACCCCGATTCGCCAGGAAGACCTCATCGCCAGCGTTGCCGATGCCCTGCAGTTTATCTCTTATTACCATCCGCTGGATTACATCCGTGCCCTGGGCGAGGCCTATGAGCGCGAGGAATCGCCCGCCGCGCGCGATGCCATGGCCCAGATCCTCTACAACTCGCGTCTCTGCGCCGAGGGCCATCGCCCCATCTGCCAGGACACGGGGATGGTCGTCGCCTTCCTCGAGGTCGGCATGGAGGTGAGTTGGGCGGATGCCACCCTGAGCCTCCAGGCGATGGTCGACGAGGGCGTGCGTCGGGCCTACAACCATCCGGACAACCGGCTGCGCGCCTCGATGGTGGCCCCACCCTATGGCGAGCGCCGCAATACCCGCGATAACACCCCGGCGGTGGTCCACGTCAGCCTGGTGCCGGGCAACCGGGTCCACGTCAAGCTGGCGGCCAAGGGCGGTGGCTCCGAGAACAAGTCCAAGTTCACCATCCTCAACCCCAGCGACAGCCTGGTCGACTGGGTGGTCAAGACCGTCCCCCTGATGGGCGCCGGCTGGTGCCCGCCGGGCATGCTCGGCATCGGCATCGGTGGCTCGGCGGAGAAGGCCATGCTGCTGGCCAAGGAGGCCCTGATGGAGGAGATCGACATCCACGAGCTTAAGGCCCGGGGCCCGCGCACTCCCCTGGAGGAGTTGCGCCTGGAGCTGTATGAGAAGGTCAATGCCCTCGGTATCGGTGCCCAGGGCTTGGGCGGCTTGACCACGGTCCTGGATGTCAAGATCAAGGACTTCCCTACCCACGCCGCCTCCCTGCCGGTGGCCATGATCCCCAATTGCGCCGCCACCCGCCATGTGGAGTTCACCCTCGATGGCAGCGGCCCCGCCGAGCTGACCCCGCCGCGCCTGGAGGACTGGCCGGATATCGTCTGGCGGGCGGATGACAAGGCCATCCGCGTCAATCTGGAGGAGATGACCAAGGACAGCATCGCCCAGTGGCGGCCCGGTGACCGCCTGCTGCTCACCGGCAAGCTGCTCACCGGCCGCGACGCCGCTCACAAGCGCCTGACTGATCTGCTCAGCCGGGGCGAGGCTCTGCCGGAGGGCGTCGATCTCACCAACCGCTTTATTTATTACGTCGGTCCCGTCGATCCGGTGCGCGACGAGGTGGTCGGCCCCGCCGGCCCCACCACCGCCACGCGGATGGACAAATTCACCGAGCAGATGCTCGCCGAGACGGGCCTGATCGGCATGGTGGGCAAGGCCGAGCGCGGCCCCGTCGCCATCGAGGCCATCAAGAAGCACGGCGCCGTCTACCTGATGGCCGTCGGTGGGGCGGCCTACCTGGTGGCCAAGGCCATCAAAGGATCACGGCTCATCGCCTTCGAGGATCTGGGGATGGAGGCGATCCGCGAGTTCGACGTGGTGGACATGCCGGTCACCGTGGCGGTCGACAGCCGGGGCGGTTCCGTCCACCAGACGGGGCCTGCGGAATGGCGGGCGCGGATCGGCAAGCTACCCGTCGTGGCTGCCGGTTGAACATGCGGGCCGGCGGGGGCCGCGCTAACCAGCAATGGATGGGTGATGATCCGCGGTCCGACTAGAGGGTGGCCCCGTCGATGCACCTACCCCCCGTTCGCGGGGTCAGGCGATTGGCGATAGCCAAAGCCTATCCATTCCATCGTGACAATCAATTTGATGCATGATGGTGGGGGCGTTAAGCTGTTCTCCGTCGATTCGATCTCGATCCTCAATCAACCAATCCAGTAACCAGTTAGGTAGTAACCCATGAAGTCCTTGATTAACAGCGAAGTTCAGCCTTTCAACGCCACCGCCTTCCACAACGGCAAGTTTGTCGCCGTCTCCGACGCCGATCTGCGCGGCAAGTGGTCCGTGGTCTTCTTCTACCCGGCTGACTTCACCTTCGTCTGCCCCACTGAGTTGGGCGACCTGGCGGACAATTACGCCGAGTTCCAGCGCCTGGGGGTTGAGGTCTATGGTGTCTCCACCGATACCCACTTTACCCACAAGGCCTGGCACGACACTTCCGATACCATCCGCAAGATCCAATTCCCCATGATCGGTGATCCCACTGGGGTCATCACCCGTAACTTTGGGGTCATGATCGAAGAGGCGGGCCTGGCCGAGCGCGGTACCTTCGTCATCGATCCCCAGGGCAAGATCCAGATCATCGAGATCAATGCCGGTGGTATCGGTCGCGATGCCCTGGAACTGCTGCGGAAGATCAAGGCCGCCCAGTACGTCGCCTCTCATCCGGGCGAGGTCTGCCCGGCCAAGTGGAAGGAGGGTGATGCCACCCTGGCGCCCTCCCTGGACTTGGTCGGCAAGATCTAATCCTGTCGGAACCCTGATCCGGCTGCTCCTGGCCACCCCTTTCCACCCCCGCTGGTTGGGAAGGGGTTGCGGGGACGCTTCATGGACCTGGCGCCCCGTCAGCGCCACGGTCCGCGAACATCTGCCTCCCCCAGCCGGGGCTGTCACCACTCGTCACCTGGGATGTAGTCGATGCTAGACGCCACTATCCAAAATCAACTCAAGGCCTATCTGGAACGGCTGCAACAGCCGATCGAACTGGTCGCCTCTCTCGATAAGGGTCCCAAGTCCGGGGAAGTGCGGCAACTCCTGGAGGAGATCGCCGCCCTGTCCCCCAAGGTCGGCGTCCGCTTCGACGGCGGGGATGCCCGTCGCCCCTCCTTCGCCGTCGGTCGTCCCGGTGAGATGGCGCGGATCCACTTCGCTGGCATTCCCATGGGGCACGAGTTCACCTCCCTGGTGCTGGCCCTGCTGCAGACCGGCGGGCATCCCCCCAAGGTCGAGCCCGAGGTGGTCGCCGCGATCAAGGCCATTCCCGGGACCTTCCGCTTCGAGACCTTCATTTCTCTGTCCTGCCACAATTGTCCGGACGTGGTTCAGGCCCTGAATCTGATGGCCGTGCTCAATCCGGGCATCAGTCACGTCATGATCGACGGCGCCCTCTTTCAGCAAGAGGTTGAGGCCCGCGAGATCATGGCCGTGCCCACGGTTTACCTCAACGGCGAACCCTTTGGCCAGGGGCGCATGACCCTGGAGGAGATCGTCGCCAAGATCGACACCGGCGCCGCGGCCCGGGAGGCGGAACATATCGCCGCTAAGGAGCCCTTCGATGTCCTGGTGGTCGGCGGCGGGCCCGCCGGTGCCGCGGCGGCGATCTATGCCGCGCGCAAGGGGTTGCGCACGGGCATTGCCGCCGAACGCTTCGGTGGGCAGGTGCTCGACACCCTGGCCATCGAGAACTTCATCTCGGTCAAGGGGACCGAAGGACCCAAGCTGGCCGCCGGGTTGGAGCAGCACGTTCGCGAATATCCTGTAGACATCATGAACCTGCAGCGCGCCGAGGGCCTGGTGGCCGGCAGCGATGGTCTGACCGAGGTGCGCCTGGCCAATGGGGCCAGCCTTAAAAGCAAGACGGTCATCCTCTCCACCGGGGCCCGCTGGCGGGAGATGAACGTTCCCGGCGAGCAGCGCTATCGCGGCCATGGCGTGGCCTATTGCCCGCACTGCGACGGCCCCCTGTTCAAAGGTAAGCGCGTGGCGGTGATCGGGGGCGGTAATTCCGGGGTGGAGGCCGCGATCGACCTGGCCGGGGTCGTCGCCCATGTCACCCTGATCGAGTTCGATCCGGCCCTGCGGGCCGACGCGGTGCTGCAAAGCAAGCTGCGCAGTCTGTCCAATGTCACCATCATCACCCATGCCCTGACCACCGAGGTCACCGGCGATGGACACAAGGTCAACGGCCTGATCTACCAGGATCGGTCCACCGGGGCGGAACAGCGGCTCGACCTGGAAGGCGTCTTCGTCCAGATCGGCCTGTTGCCGAACACCGATTGGCTCAAGGGCACCCTTGACCTGTCCCCGCGGGGCGAGATCCTGATCGACGATCGGGGCCAGACCTCCCTGCCGGGGGTCTTCGCCGCCGGCGACTGCACCACGGTGCCCTACAAGCAGATCATCATCGCCATGGGCGATGGGGCTAAGGCCTCCCTGGCGGCCTTCGACTACCTGATCCGCAGTTCGGCGCCCGCGGCCTGACAGGCGGGTCTGAGCTGAGCGTGGCCTGACATGGAGGACCTGGTCCGCTTCAGCGTTACCATGGAGGCGGAGTTGCTTGGGCGTTTCGACGCCCTGGTGGCCCGGCGCGGAACCCGGGCCAACCGTTCCGAGGCGGTGCGCGACCTGGTGCGGGAGGCCCTGGTGGAGCAGCGGGTGGAGGACCCGGACGCCGAGATCGCGGGGACCATCACCATGGTCTTCGATCATCACGAGTCCGAGCTCTCCGATCGGCTAAATGCCATCCAGCATCAGTATATTCATGAGATCGTGTCCACGGTCCATGTCCACCTGGATCATCGCAACTGCCTTGAGGTGATCGTCCTGCGGGGGGGCAGTGCCTGCATCCGCGCCATCGCCGACACCCTCCTGGGGACCAAAGGGGTCAAGCATGGCAAGCTCGTGACCACCACCACCGGGGAGGCGGGGGACAGGGGAGGGGGTCAGCGGCATGGGCATTCCTCTGTCCACCCGCATGGCCCTGGTCCTGATCGGCCGGATCGCCCGCCGGGATGATGAGAGGATTCGGGAATGGAACCAGGACCGTCAAAAGGTCTCCATGATGTCAGTCTGATGAGTCATGACCGGCGCCTGAGTGGCCGGCCGCGACTGTGCAGTGACTGTGGACTCTGTGACAGTTTTTTGCGGCCGCGCATGGCGGAGATCTGTCTGTTCGTGCATAACCGCATGTCTGAACAGGAACTGCGCCTCCATGGCCGCCGGCGCCAGGCCGGGGACGAGCTGCGCTTTGGCATCTTTCGCGAACAGGCCATCCTGCGCATGAAGGTCCCGGTGGCCGGGGCCCAATGGACCGGCATGGTTACGACCCTGGCGGCCCGCCTACTGGAGCGTGGTGAGGTCGAGGGGGTGATCCTCACCGGTACCGTCCCGGGGACCCGCTTCCAGCCCCGCCCACTCCTCGCCCTCACCCCGGCGGAGGTGCGGGCTTGCGCCGGCAACAAGCCGAGTCTGTCCCCGCTGCTGGGGGTGCTGGATGAGGCGAGAGCGGCTGGCCTGCGGCGCCTGGCGGTGGTCGGCACCGGTTGTCAGGTCCAGATGCTGCGCCATGCGGAGTCATTGGGCACGGGGGATTCCTCGGACCTGGGCCCGGGCCTGAGCAAGCTCCTGGATCTGGAGCGTCTGGACCTCATCGGTATCCCGTGCAGCGATAACGTCACCTACCTGGACCAGCAGTTCTTTCTGCGGACCATCTCCCGGTCGCCGGAGACGGTGATCCACTATGAATTCATGCAGGATTTCAGCCTCTGGCTCCACCACGAGGATGGCCATCGGGAGCGGGTCAACTACATCGACTTCCCCATGGACCGGCTGCAGGGGATCTTTCCCTCCGCCTGTCTGTCCTGCTTCGATTACCCCAACGCCCTGGCCGATATCACCATCGGCTATCTGGGCGCGCCCCTGGGCTGGCAATGGGTCCTGGCCCGGACCGCCCGCGGGGTGGAACTCCTGGACCTGCTGCGGCCGGACCTGGAGGCGCGCCCCCTCAGCGCGGCCGGCGATCGGACCCGCGGCATGCCGCGCTTCATCCAGATGCTGGCCCGGCGTCCGGCCCGGCCGCCGAAGCCCGTCCGCGCCCTGATCGCCTTCCTGCAACGCCGTCGTGGTCCCCAAGGCCTGGAGTTCGCCCGCGCCATCATCGAGATGAAGCTGTTGCGCAACTACCGCCACGTGCGGGAAAAATTCCCTGGCCTGGAGGCCAGGATCGTGCCGTATCACGTCTACGAGGCCATCCAGCCCTATGGCGCCGACTATGCCGCCGTCTTTGGTGAACCGCTAGAGCCACCGCACCGGCAGGGGTGAGTCCCGGTGCCCGATACCGCCGTTGCCTCCGCCCCGCGGCGATCGGCCGGGCGCGACGGAAACCGGGATGCTTTGGGTATAAACTAACGGCGGTATCCGATAACAACGAGGAGGACGAAGGTGATCGAGATCAGACACAAGGCCACCGGCGGTCTGCTGACGACCTTTGAAGGCTCAAGCCTCGCCGGCGCGGACCTGCGTGACATGGACCTGGCGGGGGCGGATCTGGCCGGCATCGACCTGAGCGGGACCAACCTGGAATATAGTGATCTGACCGCCGCCGACCTGGCGGGCGCGCGCCTGGCGGGGGCCAATCTCACCGCCGCGCGCCTGGGCGGGTCCAATCTGCGTGGCGCGGATCTGCAGCGGGCCCGGCTGGGCGCCGATAGCACGTCACGGGCGGCGGATATGAGTGGCGCCGATCTGTCCCAGGCGAACCTGACCGGGGCTTATCTGCGCCGGGTGGAGGGCCGTGGCGCCATCCTGCGTGAAGCCTGTCTCGACGGCGCCGATCTGCGCGGCATCGACCTCGCCGGGGCTGATTTGCGTGGGGTGAAGGCGCGCAAGGCCCTTTTCATCCAGGCCAATCTGCGCGAGGCCGATCTGGAGGGGGCGGATCTGCGTGATTCGCATCTCAATGACGCCAACCTGGTCCGGGCACGGCTGCGGGGCGTCGATCTCTCCAGCCGCCATGAGGAGGGTTTCAGCGTCATCAACCTCGCCAATCTGGAAGGCGCCGATCTCAGCGGGGCCAGGCTGCGCAACATCTCGGCCCAGGATGCCAATCTGCGCAACGCGGATCTCAGCGGGGTCGATTTCACCGCCGCCGTGCTTGGCGGGGCCATCCTGCACCGCGCCAACGTCGCCGATGCCGACTTCACCGACGTGGAACTGGCGAGCGTGACCATGGAATTCGCCAACTTTTCCAAGGCACGGAACGCGGTTATCCCACCCTACAAGAAGAATCTGCGCTAGGGGAGGGCCCGCCCCTCCACCCCCGGACGCAAGCCGGGTTCGTCTTGCGCTGCTCGACTAGGATCATGCCCAGCGAACTTTTTTCCCGCACCCCGTGTCTTGACGGCGCCGACCCGGAGGCCAAGCGCGCCGAGATCCGGGGTTACTTCCACTCTACCTTCGATCGCTACGAATCCCTCTTCCAGTTGCTGGCCAACGACGAGGAGGGCTATACCCGCAAGCCGATCAGCCTGCGCCATCCCCTGATCTTCTACCTGGGGCACACCGCCACCTTCTTCATCAACAAGTTCGTCCTGGCGGGCCTGGTGACGCGGCGGATCGACGCGCGGCTGGAGTCCATGTTCGCCGTGGGCGTGGACGAGATGAGCTGGGACGACCTGGATGAGGCCCACTATGACTGGCCCCCGGTGGCCCGGGTCTGGGAGTATCGCCGGCAGGTGCGGGAGACGGTGGATCGGGTGATCCGCGAGACCCCCCTGAGCCTGCCCATCGGGTGGGACCATCCCTTCTGGGCGGTGCTGATGGGGATCGAGCATGAGCGGATCCACCTGGAGACCTCCTCGGTGTTGATCCGTCAGCAGCGGCTGGGGCTGGTGCGGTCCCATCCCGACTGGCAACCCTGTCGTCTTAGCGGGCCGGCGCCGGAGAATGGCCTGGTGGACATTCCTGCCGGACGGGTGCGGCTGGGACGGGACTTCAGCGACCCCTGGTATGGCTGGGACAACGAGTACGGTCACCATGAGGCGGAGGTCCCCGCCTTTCGCGCCGCCCGTTATCTGACCAGTAATGGCGAATTCCTGGGCTTCGTCACCGCCGGCGGCTATGCCGATGACAGTCTGTGGGATGAGGAGGGTCTGGGCTGGCGTCGCTTCGCCCTGGCGGAGCACCCTAGCTTCTGGGTCCAGGAGGGCAGCCATGGCGATCCGGTTGATTCGGGCGGTCCGGGAAGGACCTCCGGAACGGCGGGCGATCGCGAGGTCAAGAGCGCTGGCGGGGAGCAGTCGGCCAAGAACCTGGACACCAGGGGCGGCGGCGCCGGCGGGGACGAGGCCGCCGCGACCCTGGTTAACGCGGGCGTGAGCGCGGGTGGGGATGAGAGGGCCGGTAACTGGAAACTGCGCCTGGTGGCCGAGGTGGTGCCGATGCCCTGGGACTGGCCGGTGGAGGTCAATTGTCACGAGGCCCGGGCCTTTTGTCGCTGGCGCGCCCGGGAGACGGGCCTGCCCGTGCGCCTGCCGACCGAGGACGAGTGGCATCGGCTCTACGACCACGTCGGTCTGACCGATGTCCCCGCCCAGGGTCCCGCCGCGGCCAACCTGCACCTCGATCACTGGGCCTCCAGTTGCCCGGTCAATCGCTTCCCCCACGGCGAACTGTTCGATGTGGTGGGCAACGTCTGGCAGTGGTGCGAGACGCCGACCTACCCCTTCGCGGGCTTTGCCGTCCACCCCCTCTATGACGATTTCACCACCCCGACCTTCGACCATCGCCACAACCTGATCAAGGGCGGCTCCTGGATCTCCGCGGGTAACGAGGCCCGTCACGTCTCACGTTACGCCTTCCGTCGCCACTTTTTCCAGCACGCCGGGTTTCGCTACATCGTCAGTGCCGCCCCCATCAGCCAGCCCGGCTCGCTGTACGAGACCGACGCCCTGCTATCGCAGTATGCCGAGTTCCATTACGGCGCTGAGTACTTTGGGGTGCCCAATTTCCCTCGGGCCTTGGCCGAGAGCGCGGCGGCGGCCTTCGCCCGACATGGCCATGGCCACCCGGGCCGGGCCCTGGACCTGGGCTGCGCCACCGGGCGCTCGACCTTTGAACTGGCCCGTCATTTTGCTCTGGTCGAGGGCGTGGACTTCTCCGCGCGCTTCATCCAGACCGGGGTGCAACTGGCGGAGACCGGCGTCATCCGCTACACCCTGCCGGAGGAGGGTGACCTGGTGGCCTATCGCGAGCGCCGCCTCGACGCCCTCGGCCTGGCGGAGGTCGGGTCCCGGGTCAGCTTCTGGCAGGGGGATGCCTGCAACCTCAAGCCGGTCTTCAGCGGTTATGACCTGATCCTCGCCGCCAATCTCATCGATCGCCTCTACGCGCCCAGGCGCTTCCTGAGCGAGGTCCATCAGCGCCTCAACCCGGGCGGTCTGCTGGTGCTGGCCTCGCCCTACACCTGGTTGGAAGAGCACACCCAGCGCGCGGAATGGATCGGTGGCTTCAAGAAGGACGGGGAGTCCTACACCACCCTGGATGGGCTTAAGGAACTGCTCGGTCCCCACTTCGACCTGGTCGAAGGCCCCCGGGAGATACCCTTCGTCATTCGCGAAACCCGGCGCAAGTACCAGCACAGCCTGGCGGAACTGACGGTGTGGAGACGGCGGGATTAGGCGTCCGCCGCGCTTGTCGTGCCGTCAGGTTCCTTCGCGAATTCTGCGGTGTTTGCCGCTTGGCGAGGGCGCCGCGGAGATTGCTGTGGGCAACCAGCATTGATCAGTTCTTGATCAATCGAGGGGTGTCAAAGCAAAAGCTCCACTGGCTGCTCGGTTAGCAGGCGTCAGGGAGGACCCCAGGATGGTCCAGGCGAGAGGAATCCGGAAGCGTCTTTGGCCCTTATCCAGGTTTGGTACCTGACCGTGCCCCATACGCGAGGCTTTGCTCCGGAGCTAAATGAGGCGGAAAAAGAATGGGGGGCAATTCGCCCCCCTCGGTATTCAGACAAGTCAGGGTGTTACAGGGTATAGGGCACCAGCGGTCCCAGAGTCATGGCGACTACGGCCCACAGCGCCATCTTGGTCTTGGCTTGGAGACTCTCTTCTTCGCGCATGTCAGTATCCTCTTGATGGGTTAAGACCAGGGCAGATTGGATAGCCGGCTGTTATCAGGGATCGTTGGACTCGCCTGGACAGGAAATCCGGGTAGGAATCCCATCCTGGCTTGAGCCTGGAGGTTGGGTTTGGGCCCGGCGGCTTCAAGAGTACCCGAGTAATACTCTATGGAATTCCGATCGCCCGCCAAGGCCCTTGAGTGAGGACTGATTCATGATAATTTTCCAACGCTTGCTCCGGATTGACGGCCCCGAGGAGCTTCACGGCAACCGCGATGACCATTACCCAGCATTCGAGATCCGCTTTGTCGCCGATGGCCAGATCCCCTTCCCGCAGGTCATCGGTCCCTACCCGTCCCAGACCGGGGCCCGGGTGACGGCGGATTACCTTACCGCCGAGCTGCCGGCGGGGCGGGGGATGTGCGTTACTACCTGGAAGCGGAGGATCGGCGGGGGAACCTGAGTCGCGGTGCCCTGGAGCGGATCTTTCTCGCCTGAGGACCCAAGGGCTGGGAATCCAGGGCGATGCCAGGGGGACCCAGAAACGAAAACTCCCAACCGCGGAGGGTTGGGCGTGGATGGTGGAGCCGAGGGGGATCGAACCCCTGACCTATGCATTGCGAACGCATCGCTCTCCCAGCTGAGCTACGGCCCCGAGATATGGTGTGTGGCAGGGGAGCCCGAAATTCCCTGAATCCGCCCACAGCCTCGATGGGACGCGCATTTTAGCACTATCGCCTTGTCCCATGGCAACTCTGGCGAAGACCGCCAGTGGTCCCCTCATCTCGCCGGGAGGAGATAAAGCATGCCAATTCGTGACAAGTTTGTTACATTTCGTTACCAGAGCCGGCCGCCTAGACCCTCTTTAATGGACTCGGGCGGCTGGTCAGGAGGCCGAGTCCAGGGAAGGGTAAATGATCCTTGACCACCAAAACATAACTAAGCCATCCCCAAGCAGGATGGAGGAGTGTCCATCATGTCCGCACTGCGGGTTGCCGATCGCGTTTTACCTGTAGACCGAAAGGGTTTTCTCGCCAGCTTTGATGACTGGGATCGGGAAGTGGCTCAGACCATAGCCGCCGCTCAGGGATTGGTCTTGACCGCGCGCCATTGGGCCGTCATTGAGTTCCTGCGCGATTATTATCAAGAGTTTGGGCATCCCCCCTCGCCCAAGAATGTCATCCAGGCCGTGGGCAACCAGATCAGCCCTCACGTACCCTGCACGCGCAAGACCCTGGAGGGGTTATTCCCGGGGGGAGGGTGCAAGCAGGCCTGCCACATCGCCGGATTACCGGATTATTTCTGTCACTCCTGCTGAACATTGATCGAAGCCTGGCGGATTCCGCGCGACCCGGCCTTTATTGGTGGGTGATGCGCGGGTTCGCCAGGCCTCAGCTGCGTCAGCGATGGAGGATCAGTTCCAGCACCATCTTGCTGCCAAAGTAGGCCAGGATCAGCACAGCGAAACCGCTCAAGGTCCAGACAATGGCGGTCTTTCCCCGCCAGCCGTAACGCAAACGGCCAATCAGCAACCCGCCAAACATCAACCAGGCTAGCGTGGAGAGCACCGTCTTGTGCACCAGGTGCTGGGCGAACATGTCCTCGAGAAAGGCAAAACCGCTCAGGAGGGCCAGGGTCAGCAAGGCAAAGCCGGTACCGATCATCTCAAATAGCATGCTCTCCATGGTCTGGAGCGGGGGGAGGGCACGGATGAAGCCCGCGGGCCGGCGTTGACGGAGATGGCGGTCCTGGATCGCGAGCAGGATGGCCTGCACGCTGGCCAGGGTCAGGAGGCTGTAGGCCAACATGGAGATCAGGACGTGGATCTTGATATCCCAGCCGACTGCCTGCCGCATGAAGTCGGGGCTAGGGTAACTGGCCTCTAGCAGGAGGGTGAGGGCGGCGACTGGCAGGAGCACCAGGCCCAGGTTTTCTACGGGTTTGGTCAGACTGGAGACAGTGAAGAGGGCGATGACCGTCCAAGAAGTAAGGACCAGGGCGTTGAAGAAGCCCAGATTGATGCCGGGCGCGCGGAAAATGCCGTCGTACAGCAGCCAGCCGTGAATGAATAACCCCGCCAGGATCAGCCAGACGGCAAGGAGGCGTGAGGGGGCGGGAGACTGGCCACGCCTGACCAGGCGCCAGCCGATTATCCCCGTGGCGCTTAGATAGAGGGCGATGGCGATCAGGGCAAACTGGAGGTGGTGCATGAGGCAGGATAATCGCACAAAGCGTCTGCGGGGGAAATGATGCTGACCAATCCATGATGCCGGCTACTCCGTGAGGCATGTCAACTTGGAGTCCCCTTGGGGAAGCATCCATCTCCAGTATTGCGCGATTGATTTTACGCTTGGCACCAGGAGGGACATGCACAACGCCGCACACAACGGCCGGACGGTATACCAGGGGATGAAGGCGCGTTACCGGCATCCGTGGCTTATACTTCCCGCCTCTCACATCCAGACTGATCGGCCTGATCAGTGGGTCCATATCCTGTCCTGCCCGAGGGAAACCTATGTTTGAAAATCTCCAAGAGCGTTTTGGACGCGCCCTTGACAATCTCCGTGGCCGGGGGCGGTTGACGGAGGACAACATCAAGGATTCCCTGCGTGAGGTTCGCATGGCCTTGCTGGAGGCTGACGTAGCATTGCCCGTCGTGCGGGCGTTCGTCGACCGGGTGCGTGACAAGGCGATGGGGGAGGAGGTGGCGCGCAGCCTGACCCCGGGCCAGGTACTGATCAAGATCGTCAACGACGAGTTGGTCACCCTCATGGGCTCCGCCAACGAGTCCCTGAATCTGGCTGCGCAGCCTCCCGCGGTGGTCCTGATGGCGGGCTTGCAGGGTTCGGGTAAGACCACCAGCGTCGCCAAACTGGCGCGGTGGCTCCAGGAGAAACAAAAAAAGAAGGTCATGGTCGTGAGTTGCGACGTCTATCGTCCGGCGGCCATCGACCAGTTGCAGATGCTGGCCAGCGAGGTCGAGGCGGAGTTTTATCCCAGCCAGGGGGATCAGGACCCAGTGCGCATTGCCCGCGCCGCTCTGGATGCGGCGCGTAAGCACTTCAAGGATGTGCTGATCGTCGATACCGCCGGTCGTCTGCATGTCGACCAGGCCATGATGGACGAGATCCAGCGAGTCCATGCGGCCCTCAAACCGGTTGAGACCCTCTTTGTCGTTGACGCCATGACGGGGCAGGACGCCGCCAACACTGCCAAGGCCTTTGATGATGCCTTGCCCTTGACGGGTGTGATCCTGACCAAGACCGACGGTGATGCGCGCGGGGGCGCGGCCCTCTCCATCCGGCACCTCACCGGCAAGCCGATCAAGTTTCTCGGGGTCGGGGAAAAGACGGCCGCCCTGGAACCCTTCCACCCCGAGCGCGTTGCCTCCCGTATACTGGGCATGGGCGATGTGCTGTCCCTGGTCGAGGAGGTCCAGGGCAAGATCGATCGCGACAAGGCGGAGCAATTGGTCAAAAAGATCCAGAAGGGTAAGGACTTCGACCTGGCGGACTTTCGTGACCAGTTACTGCAGATGTCCAAAATGGGCGGGATGGCGGGGCTGTTGGACAAGTTGCCTGGCATGGGGCAGGTCCCGGAACACCTCAAGCAGCAGGTCAACGACAAGGAGATGAAGCGCCTAGTGGCGATGATCGATTCCATGACCCCCCAGGAACGGGCTTTTCCGGCCATCATCAAGGGGGCACGGAAGCGGCGGATTGCCCAGGGATCAGGGACGCAGATCCAGGACCTGAATCGATTGCTCAAGCAATTCACCGTCATGCAGAAGACGATGAAGAAGATGAAGGGCGGAGGGGTGACGCGTATGTTGCGCTCCCTCTCCGGGCGTCTCCCGGGCATGGGGATGCCGGGGCGGATGCCCTTTTGACCGTGCCATCCTGGCCCGGAGGGCAGGGTGAGAGGCGATACGCCGCTTTCAATTTTCGCGATTTCAAGTAGAATGCCGCGTTTACTCGCGCCTTGGTGGGCGCTAGGGCTGAAATTTGGAACTTAGACATCAGGGCTAACCATGGTCACGATTCGTTTGTCGCGAGGCGGCGCCAAGAAGCGCCCTTTCTACCAGGTCGTCGTTGCTGACGTGCGGAGCCGCCGGGACGGGCGGTATATCGAGCGCATCGGTTTCTTCAATCCCATCGCCGTCGGTGGTGAGGTGAAGGTGCGCCTGGATCGAGACCGCGCCGATTACTGGATTGCTCAGGGTGCCAAGCCGACTGAGCGCGTTGCGCAACTGATGAAGTTGGTGAGCAAGGAAGCTGGCAATCTGCCCGTCGCTACTGGCGTTCAGGCCGTCGCCGCGTCCTGAGCGGCAGGTTTGGTGTTCGTCCGACTTGTACGGATCTGACCTGATTTGTTCTGGGCTGATATACGGTGGCGGAGCGCACCCTCGTTTTAGGTCGCATTTCCGGCCTGTTCGGGGTCCAGGGTTGGGTAAAGATCTTTTCTGAGACCGAGCCCAAGGAGGCCATCCTCAGTTATTCACCCTGGTTTCTGGGGGCTCAGCAGTCACCCCGCCAGGTCCTGGAGGGGCGGAGGCACGGCAAGACCTTGGTGGCGCGGCTGGCCGGGTGCGACAACCGCGATGAAGCGGCGTCCCTGGTGAACATGGATATCGCAGTCCCCCGTCAGCAGTTGCCAGCCCTGAGTGAGGATGAATTTTACTGGGCCGACCTGGAGGGTTTGGTCGTTGAGACCCTGGCCGGCACTGCCCTCGGTAGAATTGATCACCTCTTTGCCACCGCGGGTAACGATGTCTTGGTTGTGAAGGGCGACCGCGAACGCTTGATACCCTTCATCTGGGAGGATGTGGTCAAGGAGATCGATCTCGCTACAGGGCGGATGCGTGTCGACTGGGATCCGGATTTCTAGTCCTGGTTGTCTTGCGTGCGCTTTGATGTCATCACCCTCTTTCCCGCGATGTTTCGGGCCCTGGAGGATGAAGGCGTCATTGCTCGGGCCCTGAGCTCAGGCATCGCTGAACTGCACTTGTGGAATCCGCGTGATTACGCGCGGGATGTCCACCGCACCGTTGACGACCGCCCCTATGGGGGTGGGCCGGGGATGGTGATGAAGGTTGGCCCGCTGCGAGCGGCGATCGAAGACGCCCGGACCGCGGCCCCAAAAAGCCGTGTCGCTTATCTGAGCCCCCAGGGTCGCCTTCTGGACCAGGGGGAGATGGCCCGCATCGCTCAGGCTGGTGGCTGGATTTTGGTTGCGGGTAGATATGAAGGGATTGATGAACGGTTGATCGCCGGTTGGGTGGACGAGGAATGGTCCATCGGTGATTATGTACTGAGTGGCGGTGAGTTGCCGGCAATGGTGGTAATGGATGCGGTCATCCGGCTCCTGCCGGGGGCCTTGGGTCATGCAGACTCGGCGCGGGAGGATTCCCATGTTGCCGGTCTGCTGGATCATCCCCACTACACCCGCCCCGCCCTCATCGCAGGCCAGCCGGTGCCGGCGGTGTTGCTCAGCGGTGACCATGGCGCTATCCAGCGCTGGCGTCTGAGGCAAGCCCTAGGCAGGACCTGGCTGCGTCGCCCCGATTTATTGCGGCGTCGGTCCCTGAATCAGCAGGAACAGGCGTTGCTTGATGAATTTATCCACGCGCACCAAGACGCTGGGTGAGAACTGGAGCTTGAGAGCATGAATATCATCGAGGCACTCGAAAAAGAGCAGATGGGCCGCGAGGTCCCGGATTTTGCCCCCGGCGATACGGTCGTGGTGCAGGTCAAGGTGAAGGAAGGCAACCGCGAACGGCTCCAGGCCTTCGAGGGTGTCGTGATCGCCAAGCGTAACCGGGGCCTGAATTCGGCCTTTACCGTGCGCAAGTTGTCCCATGGTGAGGGTGTGGAACGTGTGTTCCAGACTTATAGCCCCTTGGTCGATTCCATCCAGGTTAAGCGTCGTGGCGATGTCCGCCGCGCCAAGCTTTACTACCTGCGGGGACGCACTGGCAAGGCGGCCCGCATCAAAGAGAAGGTCTGATCTGCTTAGGCCATCTGCCTGGCGGCGCTCCTCCCCTCATCTTGGGGGTGAGCGCTCTACGCATGCCTTTCCCATAGGGCTCGGTATCGTTTTCTTAACGCCGATGCTCTGCGGTGGTTATCCTTGGAGGCTGGAAAAGACTGGCCTTTTGTTACCTGTCAACGTGACCACCCCCAGCCAGTGACCTTGCCGGGGCTGTTTGTCGGGCTGCGAGACTGCCTGTTCAATGCCTTTGGCGTGTTGGTTGCCCCTCCACCGGTCGCTGTTCTTAAGCGCTGTTTGTGCGTGATTCCCTCGATCCTTCCAAATCCACTCTGTCTTCCGCCTTAGATTCAGGTTTAAGCCATGACCTTTTACTGGCATGACTACGAGACCTGGGGCTCCGATCCGCGGCGAGACCGTCCTTGCCAGTTTGCCGGCCTGCGAACCGATTCCGACTTAAATCTACTCGGCGACCCCTTGGTACTCTTCTGTCGCCCGGCCAATGATTATCTCCCCCACCCCGAGGCTTGTCTGATCACCGGAATCAGTCCGCAGTTGGCCTGGCGCGAGGGTCTCTCCGAGGCGGAGTTCGCCACGCGTATCGAACGTGAACTTTCCCTTCCCGGTACCTGTGGCGTTGGCTATAACAGCCGTCGGTTCGATGATGAGGTCACCCGGAATCTCTTCTACCGCAATTTCATCGACCCTTATGCCCGGGAATGGCGAAATGGCAATAGCCGCTGGGATCTCATCGATGTGATGCGTCTCGCCCAAGCCTTGCGGCCGGAGGGTATCCAGTGGCCGGCCAGCGCGGAAGGCGCGCCCTCTTTTCGGCTGGAAGACCTGACAGCCGCCAATGATATCGTCCATACGCAGGCCCATGACGCCTTGGCGGATGTGCGGGCAACGATCGATCTAGCGCGGTTGCTCAAGACCCGGCAACCTCGGCTCTTTGCCTACGCCCTGACGCTCAGGTCGAAGGAGGTGGTTGAGGATCTGGTGTTCAAGGGCTCCCCCTTCCTGCATGTCTCATCCCGATACCCGGCACGGTTGGGGTGCATCGCTCCGGTCCTGCCCATTACGCGCCATCCGGATAATCCCAAGGGAGTCATCTGTTTCGACCTTCGTCATGATCCCGAACCCCTACTAGAGCTTTCCCCAGAGTCTATCCACCGGCTCCTGTTTACCAGGAACCAGGATTTGCTGGACGGTGAGGAACGGATCCCGCTAAAGACCCTTCATCTCAATCAGGTGCCTATGGTGGCCCCTTTGGGAACCCTGAACGGGACGGCTGCCGAACGCTGGGAGATCGACCTGGTTATGGTCGAGCGGCATGCCAAATGCCTGAAAGCGGCTCCCGACCTAGCGGACAAGGTCAGACGTGTTCAACAACTGGGCCAGAAGCCCGTGGAAAAAGATCCTGATTTCATGATCTATAGTGGCGGTTTCTTTTCGGATGCTGACCGTCGACTGATGGATGCCTTGCGGCAACGTAATCCTGAGACCTTGAGTGCGAGCCGGATTATCTTTGAGGATTCGCGCGGCGAAACCCTGCTGTTTCGCTATCGTGCTCGAAACTGGCCTGAAACCTTGACGGAGGAACAGCGAGAGGAATGGGACTCATGGCGCTTGGAGCGCCTGACGGATCCCGAGGCTGGGGCCAGCATGACCGTGGATGATTACCTGGAGCGAATCGCGCGGCTAAGACCTCGCTACGCGAATGACTCATTCAGGCTTAATCTTTTGGATGAACTTGAAAACTGGGCCGACCACATCCTCGATGCGGCGCCTTGAGAGCGTCGGTGATCCTGGGGATTGGTTGCCGTGCCGTATCCTTCAAGACCCTCTCTACCCTCAGCTTCTCTACCCGGGGGAGTAAGAGCAATGGCAGCTTGTGCCGTAGCAGACCTCTTTGGGCGCGATGTATCTTTATGGATGCGCCACCCTCCCCCTAATCTGCATTATCCCTTCATCGTGAGCTTGACAGAGGTCTGCTGGGCTGTAGAATGCGCGTTTCTCGTTGGGGCCCTGAGCGGCCCGCGAGGCGGCGCCGGGAGTGGCGGCCACTTGCAAGAGTGGTGAGGGGTAG